>LNFM01000069.1_pt1 | contig 311455 bp, 290 predicted proteins | sample 596031 | NCBI WGS metagenome assembly LNFM01 (sample SAMN04254537, study PRJNA301005) | activated carbon metagenome | isolation source: dual media filters at the Ann Arbor, Michigan drinking water treatment plant | place: USA: Ann Arbor | reverse complement strand
CGTTCCTGCGGGCTACGTCTTCCCGCATTTCCGGCCACCGCACTTCCGATCCGCTCAACGACGCCTCATGAAGCGCCCTCCGTGATCGGAAGCGCATACAGACAATCACATTCTAGGAATAAAGTCAATAGAAACCTCAGGTGCCTTGGCGGAAATAGGCGCGGCTTTTTAACTTGAGGAGCACGATCGGGAAGGCCATCAAGGCAGCGCCGATCAGAGCGGACCCGAGGAGCACGTCCCATGTAAGGGCACCCTCGGCATGGACCTTCGCATACATCGCAAAGCCCAGCGGGTAGAAAAACAGGAGTGCCGTGAACAGGCCCGGAGAGAACCGGCCTTTCGCCACGACGACCGGCAGCACATGGAAGAAGGTGGCGTTGATGAGCATCAGCGCCGCGAAGGCGAGGGGGATCAAAGGGTTCGTTGCCGCCATTTGCGCCTGAACGACGCCGAGTACGACCACCAGGAAATTGACGACATAGAATTCCGACCATTCCACCGGAAGCCCGATGACGGCCCGGGCCCAGTCGCGCCAGTTGAGGAAGAATTCTTCGGCCGCGTGCAAGGTGTAGGCCGCGAGCGCAAGCCACGCGAGATCAGTCAGCGACATGGGTCCCTCCAGCGGAGGGAAGCATCGCGCTAAATCCGTGGTGAAAACAAGAAAGGCGCGGCTTTCACCGCGCCTTTGTTTTGAGTTGCCGGTTTGCCGCTCACGCGATGACGCCGCCTCCCTTTTTTGTCACGACGAGAACGGAGGGGCGCGGCGGCACCCCTTCCTTGAAATCCGGCCAGCGCGTCATGGGAGATTCGAAGCTCGCCGGATTCTTGTCGTCTTCGGACTCACCAGGATGCTGGACGGCGAGAAACAGGCTTTCATCGTCGGCGGTGAAGAACGGTCCGCACATTTCAGCTCCAGCCGGTACGCGAAAGAAGTGGCGGGAGGTGCCGCGCCTTTCGCCATCCGTTTCGACCGCCCAGAGGCCGTCGGAGCGGCCGGTTGCCTTTGCGCTGTTGCCGTCTGTCGAGACCCACAGGCGTCCTTTGCCGTCGATGACGCAATTGTCCGGCATGCCGAACCAGCCGTCCTTTGTCGTCTCCGACGAGAACGTCGCGCCGACGTCCGCGACCGAGGAATCGCCGCAGCGCAGGAGCACTTCCCAGGCAAAGCCCGTCGCCGCATGATCCTCTTCATCCGGGATCATCTCGATGATGTGGCCGAACCTGTTGTTGGCGCGCGGATTGGCGTCGTCGATCTGGTCGTCCTTGCGGCGCGTGTTGTTGGTCAGCATGACATAGACGCGATTTGTCTGCGGCGAAGCCTCGACGTCTTCGGGACGGTCCATCTTGGTCGCGCCGAGAAGATCGCCCGCGCGGCGGGTTTCGATCAGAACATCCGCCTGGCTCGTGAAGCCGTTGGCTTCGGTGAGCGGGCCCTGCCCGTAGACGAGGGGCAGCCATTGGCCGCGCCCGTCCGCGTCGTATTTCGCGACATAGAGCGTGCCGCTGTCGAGAAGGCCGAAATTTGCCTTGCGGTCGCCTGTATTGACGGTGCCGTCTGTGACGAATTTGTACACATAGTCGAAGCGCTCGTCGTCGCCCTGATAGACGACGTAGCGGCCATCCTTGTTGATGATGCCCGCCGCGCCTTCATGCTTGAAGCGGCCGAGCGCGGTGCGCTTCACCGGCACGGAGTTCGGATCGAACGGGTCGATCTCGACGATCCAACCGAAGCGGTTCGGCTCGTTCGGTTCCTTTTCGATGTCGAAGCGGTCGTGGAACTTGCCCCATGCATAAGCGGGCGTGCCGATGCCGAGGCGCTTGTAATTGGCCGCTTCCGCATGGCTTTCAGGCACAGTGTTCCAGAAATAGCCGTGCACGTTTTCTTCCGCGCTCAGCCAGGTGCCCCAGGGCGTGATGCCGCCGGCGCAATTGTTGATCGTGCCGAGCACCTTGGTGCCTGCCGGGTCGGCCGAGGTTTTCAGGCGCGCGTGCCCGGCGGCCGGGCCGGAGAGCGTCATTTCGGTGTCGGCGGTGATGCGGCGATTGTAGGGCGAATCCTTCACCACGCTCCATTGCGTGCCGGAGCGCGCCAGCTCCACCACCGCGCCGCCATGCGCTGCGATTTCGATGTCGACCAGTTCTTTCGTCATTTTTGAAAAGGCGGCGGACTTGGTGTCCTGAATGCCGACGCCCGGGAACATCAGCTCCTCGTTCGTGTATTCATGATTGGCGACGAGAAGGCCGCGGTCCGGCGCGTTCTCGATCTGGAAGAAGCCAATGAAATCGGAATTGTAGCCGAACTGGCGGGCCTGCTTTTCGGCGCTCTGGTTCAGCGGGTCGAATTCCGGCGCATCCGGGAAGATCGGATCGCCCCAGCGCAGCAGGATCTGGGCTTCGTAGCCGTCGGCGACATGGTGAGTCTCGTCCACGCCCGCTTCGATCTCGGTGAAATCGAAGCTCGAAACGCCCTGCGCCTGCCCGGGCGAGGCGGCGAGCGCGCGATCGCCGATGACGGCCGAAATGGCCGCGACCGCAAGGCTTCCGCGCAGCAGATCGCGCCGGCTGAACCGCGCGGCGATGATCTCGCCCATTGTCGGATTGGGCGCGGTGTTGACGCCGTCTTCTCCGGCGGATTCGAGGTCGCTGGGGCGAATGCGTTCGGGATCCATGCTCATGTCCGACTCCTGATCGTGAGTTGAGCACAGGTTTAGAAACATTCCATGTAGGCTGGATGACGCCCCCAACGAAACAACGCCCAACGAACAACGCCCCCGCAGAGACTGCGGAGGCGTTGGGCATGGGTGCAGGTTTACCATCTGTCAGCAACGCTGAGCGTGCGACGTGTTGAGCCCGGTTTGCCTTTTTGTATGTCTTTACAAGACCATCTTCCGCGACGGGAGAGAACGTGCGGAGATCCCACGAAACGCGTGCGGATGATCATGTGCCGACATCTCATTCGTTCGATTGTCGGAAGAATCCACAGATATCGATTTTACGATCTGGCAGATCCCCTTTTCTGCTGCGGGGGAGTCATTGTTCTAGCCTCCATCGCTCGTTTTCGATGGCCTGGAGTCTGCTGCCGTCGCGCCGCGCGGTCAACGACAAAAGACTGCGGTGTTAGGGAGGGCTGTCACAATGTGTCCGCACGTTCTTGAAAAGTCTGCAGATATCCAAATTCACGAAAATGCGAGCGGAAAAAGAAAAAAGGCCGGAGCGCGAGGCCCCGGCCTTTCGATCGTCCACAGACGCCGCGGAATTTAAGCGGAGTAGTACATGTCGAATTCGACCGGATGCGGGGTGTGCTCGAAGCGGATCACGTCCTGCATCTTCAGCGAGATGTAGCTGTCGATGAAGTCGTCCGTGAACACGCCGCCGGCCTTCAGGTATTCGCGGTCCGCGTCGAGGCTCTCGAGCGCTTCACGCAGCGAGGCCGCGACCGTCGGGATTTCCTTCAGCTCTTCCGGCGGCAGATCGTAGAGATCCTTGTCCATCGGGCCGCCCGGATCGATCTTGTTCAGGATGCCGTCCATGCCGGCCATCACGAGAGCCGCGAAAGCGAGATAGGGGTTCGCCAGCGGATCGGGGAAGCGCACTTCGACGCGCTTGGCCTTCGGCGAGTTCGTCCACGGAATACGGCAGGAGGCCGAACGGTTGCGCGCCGAATAGGCGAGCAGGACCGGGGCTTCGAAGCCGGGGACGAGGCGCTTGTAGGAGTTCGTCGACGGATTGGTGAAGGCGTTTATCGACTTGGCGTGCTTGATGACGCCGCCGATGTACCACAGGCATTCCTGGCTGAGGCCGGCATATTTGTCGCCTGCGAACAGCGGCTTGCCGCCCTTCCAGATCGACTGGTGGCAGTGCATGCCCGAGCCGTTGTCGCCGTAGATCGGCTTCGGCATGAAGGTCGCCGACTTGCCGAACGAATGCGCGACGGAGTGGATGCAGTATTTGTAGATCTGCATCTGGTCGGCCATCAGCGTCAGCGTGTCGAACTTCATGCCGAGTTCGTGCTGCGCGGAGGCGACTTCGTGATGGTGCTTCTCGACCTTGACGCCCATGGCGGCGATGGCCGCGAGCATCTCGCCGCGGATGTCCTGGCCCGAGTCGACCGGCGGAACGGGGAAGTAGCCGCCCTTGGTGGGGACGCGGTAGCCGAGATTGCCGCTCTCATAGTGCGAGTCGGAATTCGTCGGCAGCTCGACCTGGTCGAGCTTGAAGCCCGTGTTGTAGGGCGTCGCCGAGAACTTGACGTCGTCGAAGATGAAGAATTCGGCTTCCGGGCCGAAAGAGATCGTGTCGCCCACGCCCGTCGACTTCACGAAGGCTTCGGCCTTCAGCGCGATGCCGCGCGGGTCGCGGCTGTAGGGCTCGCCCGTGGCCGGCTCGAGAACGTTACAGACGATGGAGAGCGTCGAGGCCGCGAAGAACGGATCAAGCTGCGCGGTTTCCGGAACCGGCATCAGCAGCATGTCGGATTCGTTGATCGCCTTCCAACCGGCGATCGAGGAACCGTCGAACATCTGGCCTTCGGAGAAGAACTCCTCGTCGACGAGTTCGAGATCGAAGGTAACGTGCTGCCACTTGCCCTTCGGGTCGGTGAAACGCAGATCGACGTATTTTACGTCGTTGTCCTTGATGAATTGAAGGACGTCCTTCGCAGTCTTAAGCGCCATAATTATGGTCCCCTGTCAGTTTCTGGTCGCGGCGAACGCCGCTTGAGGCGGGATTCGTCAGATCGCGTCCAGGCCGGTTTCGCCGGTACGGATGCGGATGACGTCTTCGATGTTGGAGACGAAGATCTTGCCGTCGCCGATGCGGCCGGTCTGCGCTGCCTTGCGGATCGCGTCAATTGCGGATTCCACGAGGTCGTCGCCGATCACGACTTCAATCTTCACCTTGGGCAGGAAGTCGACGACGTATTCGGCACCGCGGTAAAGCTCGGTGTGGCCCTTCTGGCGGCCGAAGCCCTTGGCTTCGATAACCGTAATGCCCTGAACGCCCACCTGTTGCAGCGCTTCCTTCACTTCGTCGAGCTTGAACGGTTTGATGACGGCCTCGATCTTCTTCATAACTTCCCTATCTCCTGGTACGCCGGAGCGACCGTCCGGCTAAAAGCAGCAATCGTGCCAGCCAAAAAGGTGGCCAGGAGCCGCCGGTTTTCCCTCTCGGCAAGAAAGATGGCGTTTGTTCTAGCCTGAATTCCGCGCCCATTCGATGGGCGAATGCCTATAAAATAAGCGAATATGTGCGGTTTTTGGCGGCAGAGTTGCTGTTTCTTTGGGCAGGCCAGTCCCCTCAAGAAAGCCGGAATTGACGTGGAGGAGAGAGCTCATCGTCAGAACCGGCGCCGCCGGGCCAGCTGGAATCGCTTTACCTGCGCGCTCCAGATGGCACTCTCGTCGAGCTTTCCGTTTGCGAGAACCTTCCGTGATCGAACTCCTCTGCAATAAAGACATGCGCGCCGCCGACGCGGCGGCGATCTCGGCGGGCATTCCCGGCATCGATCTGATGGAAGCGGCGGGTCGCGCGGTCGCGGAGAAGGCGATCGAGATGGCCGCCGAGCATGGCCCGGTTCTTGTTGTCTGCGGACCCGGAAACAATGGCGGGGACGGTTTCGTCGCGGCGCGGCTTCTTGTGGAGCGGGGGCGCGATGTGCGTCTGGCGCTGGTCGGGGATCGGGCGGCGCTGAAGGGCGATGCGGCCATCGCCGCCAAGCGCTGGCGGGGCGAAGTGCGCACGTTCGATCCGTCGCTGTCGCTGGGCTGTTCGCTGATCGTCGATGCGCTGTTCGGCTCCGGCCTGTCGCGCGACATGGATGGCGCGGCGCTTCAGGCCATCGAGGCCATCAATACATCCGGCAAGCCGGTGCTCGCGGTCGATGTGCCCTCGGGTGTGTGCGGCGACAGCGGGCTGGTGCGCGGCGCGGCGGTGCGTGCAACGCGGACGGTGACGTTTTTCCGCTTCCGGGCGGGACACAAGCTGCTGCCGGGCCGCGCGCTGTGCGGAAAGACGACGCTCGCGCAGATCGGCATTCCGGAAACGGTGCTGGAGAAGATCGCGCCCGCGACCACGCTCAACGCGCGTGCGCTGTGGGATGCGGTCTTTCCGCGCCCCGATGCCGAGAGCCACAAATACCGGCGCGGCCATGCGTTGATCGCGGCCGGTTCGGAGATGACGGGCGCGGCGCGGCTTTCCGCACGCGCCGCCTTGCGGGCAGGGGCGGGTGTCGTGACGCTCGCGGCAAATCCCTCCGTTCTGCCCATTTATCAGACCGCGCTCGAAGCGGTGATCGTGAAACCGATGCCGGGGCGCGATGCCTATGCGGCCCTGCTGGACGATGAGCGGCGCAACGCGCTTCTGCTCGGGCCCGGCGCGGGGAGCGGCGAGGAGACGCGCGAACTCGTGCGTACGGCGCTCGGCACCGGGCGGGCCGTGGTGCTCGATGCCGATGCCCTGACAAGTTTCGAGGCCCAGCCGCGCGCGTTGTTTTCGACGATCGCGGACGGACAGAACGTGGTGATGACGCCGCATGAGGGCGAATTCCGGCGCCTGTTCCGCACGGTGTGCGACGAGACGCCCTCCAAGCTCGCGCGCGCCCGCGCGGCGGCGAAGGTTTCGGGCGCCGTCGTCGTCTTCAAGGGGGCGGACAGCGTGATCGCCGCGCCGGACGGACGGGCGGCGATTTCGGACAATGCGCCGCCCTGGCTCGCAACCGCAGGCGCCGGCGATGTGCTGGCGGGGATCGTCATCGGCCTTCTGGCGCAGGGCATGCCCGCGTTCGAGGCGGCGTGCGCGGCGGTGTGGATGCATGGCGAGGCGGGCGCAGACATCGGGCCGGGACTGATTGCCGAGGATCTGCCGGATGCGCTGCGTCCGGTCTTGAGGCAATTGATCGGGTAGCCTTCGGGGTCGTCGCCCGGGTGCTTCGACACGGCGCGTCTGCGACGAGACCGGCTCAGGATGAGGCGGGACGCAAAAAAAGTCCGCCCGCATGTCACACGCGACGGTGCGACCTCGTCCTGTTGGCGAGCACGCGCATCGCCCTCGGACTGGCCGACGCGCCGCGTGCCCGACACGAGGTTCAAGTCATGAAAATAGTGATCATCGGCGGCACCGGCCTGATCGGCACGAAGACCGCCAATCTGCTGCGCGGTGCCGGACACGAGGTTGTCCAGTCATCGCCCTCGACCGGCGTCAACACCCTGACCGGCGAGGGACTGGACGAGGTGCTTGCGGGCGCGGATGTGGTCATCGACGTCACCAATTCCCCGAGCTTCGAGGCGAAGGCGGTGCTCGACTTCTTCGAGACATCGAGCCGCAACATCGCCGCCGCCGAAAAGCGCGCGGGCGTCGGCCACCATGTCGCGCTGTCCATCGTCAACACCGACCGCCCGCCCGGCAACGGCTATTTCATCGCCAAGGTAGCGCAGGAAAAGCAGATCAAGGCCTCGGGCGTGCCCTACACGATCGTGCGGGCGACGCAGTTTTTCGAATTCGTCGGTGCCGTCGCGCAGTCGAGCACGGAGGGCACAACCGTCCGGATTGCGCCCGCGAACGTGCAGTTCATTGCGGCCGACGATGTGGCGGCCGCGGTGGCCGAGGCCGCGGTCGCTGCCCCGAGAAACGTCACCTATGACATTGCCGGGCCGGACCGTATCCCGTTCAACGAGCTTGTCGGCGGCTGGCTGAAAGCGAATGGCGATCAGCGCATTCTCGTCGTGGACCCGTCCGCCCAATATTTCGGCGCGACAATCGATGACAGCACTCTCGTTCCGCTGGGCGAGGCCCGCCTTGGCAAGATCCGCTTCGACGACTGGCTCGCCCGGTCTGCCGCCGTTCCCGCATGAGGTGTCCCCGGACGCCATAAGCGAAGCGATGTGCGATCCGGGTCCCGGATCGGCGCTCGGCTTTGTCTTACTTGTCCGGGATGCGGTACCTACGTCACGTCGAGCCACGCCCGCGTCGGCGTGCCGTTGCCTTCGAGCGGGATAAGGTCGATCGCGTAGCGGCCTTCCGTTCGTGGGATGAAGGCGAGGCGCACGGTCTCGTCCGGCGAGATGACGAGCGTGTCGTGCCACCACGGCTTCCAGCCATCGTCCATCGCGTCGAGGTGGCGCGCGGCCATGCCCTCGAGAAGCACGGCGCGGGGCGTCGCATCGTTTTCCAGCGTGAGGATGACGCTCGTTCCGGCCTTGACCGACAGCAGCGGATCGTTTGCCGTCTCCGTCGGCTTCCATGTCGCACGGGCGGCGGACGGGAAGGGGATTTCCTTCGGCAGGTTGAGGTTTTCGGCCAGGCTTTTGGCCAGGAAACGCTCGCCCGGCTTTTCGCCCGCAACCGCGATCTTCACCAGTTCGCCCGGCTCGAAAGCATCGGTAATGACAAGAGGCGCGGGCTCATCGGGAATGTTCAGCGCCACATCCGCGCGGCCGAGCGGCGGCAACACGCCGATGCCGTCCAGCGGGGGGAACGGCGCGCACGGCTGGCCGTCGAGCGCGATGACCTGCGCGTCCGCCGGAAGCTTGAGCCCCGCCAGAGCCTCCTGCGCCAGATTGATGACGCGCAGCCGCAGCCGCTCGCCGGGACGGGCGGTCAGATCGAGCGCCGGTTTTCCGTTGATGAGCGTCACGCGGCGGGCGGGGGCGGTTTCGGTCTCGCCCGGCACAACGATTGTATTGACGGCAAGAACGACATCGCGGTCCGCGATGGGCGGCTGGTCCGCCGTGACGATCAGCGGGCCTGAAAGAAACAGCGTGCGCGTGACGTGCTGCCCGCCTTCGCTGCCGCAGGCATAGACGAAGCTTCCGGCATCGGGAGGCGTGATGACGATCTCACGGATTTCGCCCGGCTTGACCGGAGCCTCGGCGCCTTTGACCGGCTTTCCGCGCAGGCCCTGCGCGCGGAAGTGAAGATCGAAATCGAGCCGGTTTTCGAGCCGCAGCGCGAAGGGCTCGCCGCGCCGGAGCTGAAGCTCGGGGCCAGCGGCAAGGTCGTTGAGCGCGGGCACGGCCAGAACGGCGTCCCCGAACGGCAGCTTGGCTTCGGCGGCAATGAGCGAAACCGGCTCCTGCGCCCAGGCGGGACGCATGGCGACCGGACGCAGGGCAAGGAGGGCTGTGGCACCGGCAAGAGCCGCGCGGCGCGTGAGGGAAAGCGAAACGGTCATGCGCATCACATAGCGGGGTGCTACTGCCGAGGCGAGGGGTGTGTTTGTCGGGACGGCACGCCGGGATGGCGTTTCCCCGCAGGGCAAGGCACACTTCGTGCTTGCCGGAAGCCGGTTCTTCGTGGGGTGGGGTATGTCAAAGACAATCGTGCTGGTTCACGGGGCCTGGCTGACGGGGCTTGCCTGGGAAAAATTCAAGACGCGCTTCGAGGAACGGGGCTATTCCGTGCACACGCCCTCCTGGCCGTTCGACGACCGGCCGGTGCCCGAGCTTCAGAAAAGCCCGAACCCCGATCTCGCCCATCTCGGCGTGAAGGCCATCGTCGATCATTACGAGGCCTATATCCGCACGCTGCCGGAAAGCCCGATCATCATGGGGCATTCGTTCGGCGGCCTGTTCACGCAAGTGCTCCTCGACCGGGGGCTTGGCGTTGCGGGCGTTGCGATCTCGCCCGGCGCACCGCGCGGCATTCTCGTTGCTCCGCGCACATTGATCTCGGCGCTGCCGATCTTCCTCGCCTGGAAAGGCTGGAGCCGGACGCTCACCATGACCTTCGAGCAGTTCCGCACCAATTTCGCCAACAAGCTGCCATCAAGCGAGCAATTGGCCGCGTTCGAGCGCTACATCGTGCCGACGCCGGGGCGCATATATTTCGAGGGGGCGGTGGGCATCGGCACCAAAGTCGACTGGCAGAATCCCAAGCGCGCACCGCTTTTGCTGACGGGCGCCGAATTCGACCGCATCGTCGCCAATTCCATGGTGGAGCAGAACTTCCGGGCTCAGTCGAAGAACCCGAACAAGACCGATTATCATTTCTTCCCCGGCCGCTCGCATTTCCTGTGCGGAGAGCCGGGCTGGGAAGAGGTGGCGGATTTCTGCCTCGACTGGGCGGAAAAGAACCAGCGTTAGGCGATCAACGCAAAATGTGAGGGCGACGATCTGCGGTCTCGCAAACCGCCTGCTGGATTGCCCCGCAGCCGGGCGTCTGGATGATAAATTCACGGTCGCACCAAACTGCCTTGAAGCCTGCACGGATCAGGCACATCTGTAGCATTCAATACAAAAGGTGTTACGATGATTAATCCGACAGATTCCGAGAAGGTTGCCTTCATCACCGGTGGCGCGCGAGGCCTGGGCCTGGAGACGGCCCGGCAGCTTGGCAAAATGGGCATGACGGTCGTGCTCGGCGTGCGCGATGCGACAAAGGGCGAAGAGGCCGTGAAGGCGTTGCGCGCCGAAGGCATCAAAGCCGACACGGTCGCGGCTGATATCAACACCGCCGACGGCCGCGAGAAGATCCGAGGTGAACTCGAGCGCACCTACGGAAAACTCGACGTTCTGGTCAACAATGCCGGCATTCATATCGAGCCAGAGGTTTCGCCGTTGGCGCCCGCCAACAACACAAGTTCTGTCGGCCCGGACGTTCTGCGCCAGACGTTCGAAGTGAACTTCTTTACGCCGGTGCAGCTGACACAAATTCTCCTGCCGCTTCTCCGAAAAGCGCCGGCCGCGCGTGTGGTCAATCTGTCAAGTGGTCTGGGCTCGCTCAGCCTGCACAGCAACCCCGAAGAATGGATCTACGGGCTGAAGCCGTTCGCCTATGATTCCAGCAAGACGGCGCTCAACGCATTCACCGTGCATCTTGCGCAAGAACTTCGCGATACCCCGATCAAGGTCAACTCGGCGCACCCCGGCTGGGTGAAAACGGATATGGGCGGCGCGGAAGCAGATCTGGAACTTTCCGAAGGTGCGAAAACCAGTGTCGAACTGGCGACGCTCGCGCCCGATGGACCAAGCGGCGGGTTTTTCCATCTTGGGCAGCCTTTGCCGTGGTGACATAAGGCCACCCGGCGAAGTTCGGCTTTCATCCGGGCAAACGTCTGGCTAGGCTTGAATGGATTGCGGCGGGCGATTGAGGGCGGGCAAATGGCGACACGCGGATTTTTCGGCAAGCAGCGCGATCCGGCGCTTGAGGCGCGCATCCCACCGGGGCAGGCGCTGACGGAGGATTTTCCCGTTCTCTCGGCCGGGCCGACGCCGCGCGTCGAGACATCGAGCTGGAAATTCACGCTGAAAGTCGGCCCGCGGGCCGTGAAAGCGTGGACCTGGGACGAGTTTCACGCCCTCCCGCAGACCAAGCTGACGCGTGACATCCATTGCGTCACCACCTGGTCTAAGCTCGACACGCACTGGCAGGGCGTGATGGTGGACGATCTGCTCGGCGATGCGGGCATCGAGCCGCCGACCGGCTTCACTCTGGCTCATTCCTACGACGGCTATTCCACCAATGTACCGACGCCGGACCTTGTCGGCGGCAAGGCCATGGTAGCGACGATCTATGACGGCCTGCCGCTGACGCCGGATCACGGCGGCCCGGCGCGGCTTCTCGTGCCGCATCTGTATTTCTGGAAATCCGCCAAATGGGTCAACGCGCTGCAGTTCACGGAGCGCGACGAGCTTGGATTCTGGGAATTGCGCGGCTATCACGCCTACGGCGATCCGTGGCGCGAACAGCGCTATACGGGCGATCCATAGACAGGCGATTGACAGTTTGACACCCACAACACCGCTGCTTTGGCAGACGGCGACCCTCGAAAGGGTCGTTCCGCAGACCGCGCGCGTTTCGAGCTTCTTTTTCCGGCTTTCGCAGCCGTTCCGCCATGTCGCGGGCCAGCATGTCGATGTGCGCCTGACCGCGCCCGACGGCTATGTGGCCCAGCGCGGCTATTCGATCGGCTCGGGACCGGAGAGCGAACCGGGCGTGATCGAGCTGTGCATCGAGGAACTGGAGGGCGGGGAGGTGTCGCCGTTCTTCCACGAGGTCGCGAAACCGGGCGACGAGATCGAGCTGCGCGGCCCGCTGGGCGGCCATTTTATCTGGACCGAGCCCATGGGCGGCCCGGTGCTGCTGATCGCGGGCGGCTCGGGCGTCGTGCCGCTGATGGCGATGGCGCGCCACCGCGCGGCCCTCGGCTCGCAGGTGCCGATGGCGCTGCTCTATTCGGCGCGCGTGTGGGACGAGCTGATCTTCCGCGAGGAATTGCTGCAGCTTCACGGCGCGCGGAACGGTTTCGACCTTGTGCTGACGCTGACGCGCGATGCCGAAAAGCGCGAGGGCGCGCGCGGACGGCGGATCGACAGCGCGATGGTGATGGAAGCGATCGACCAGTTTCCCGAACCGCCGAAGCTCGTCTATCTGTGCGGCTCGAATGCTTTTGTCGCGGCGGCCTCCGATGCGGTGATTGCAGCGGGGATCGCGGAGACGGCGATACGTACGGAACGGTATGGCGGGTAATTTTCTCCCTCTCCCCTTGTGGGAGAGGTCGGCACATCGCGCAGCGATGGCCGGGTGAGGGGTTCGAAGGTTAAACGAGAGACCGCATTACCCCTCACCTCGCTCGAAACCTCCGGCTTCGAGTCGTCCTCTCCCACAAGGGGAGAGGAGAAACCTCACTCCTTCTCCCGCTTCAGCAATTCCTTTTTCCGCTCGACGCCCCAGCGATAGCCTGTGAGCGCGCCGCTTTTGCCCACCACGCGGTGGCAGGGCACGGCCAGCGAGACATGGTTTGCGCCGCACGCGGTGCCCACGGCGCGGACGGCGTTCGGCGCGCCGATGCGGGCGGCGATGTCGCCATAGGTGACGGTTTGCCCCAGCGGGATTTCCTGCAAGGCGGCCCAGACGCGTTTCTGGAAGGCCGTGCCGAGAAGATCGAGCGGCAGATCGAGCCCGCGCCTGGGCTCCTCCACAAAGGACACCACCTGCGCGACGGTGCGGGCGAAATCGCTGCCAGCTTCGGAAATCGAGGCTTTGGGAAAGCGGCGCCTCAGGTCCGCGATCAGCGGGTCCGGCTCATCGCCCAGAAAGATCGCGCAGACGCCGCGGTCCGTATGGGCAACGAGGATTTTTCCGAGCGCGCTGTCGCCGATCGAATAGAAGATGTCCGTATTGACGCCGCCGGAGCGGTATTCCGAGGGCTTCATGCCGAGAACCTTGTCCGATTTTTCATAGAAGCGACTGGCCGAACCGTAACCCGCTTGATGGATGGCGGAGGTGACGGTGTCGCTGCCTTCGAGCGCCGCGCGCATGCGCGTGGCGCGGTGGGCGCGTCCCCAGGCGGCGGGCGTCAGGCCGGTCGCGAATTTGAACAGGCGGTGGAAGTGGTGCGGGCTGAAGCCCGCTTTCGCGGCGAGCGTTTCAAGCTTCGGCGTCTCCTCGGAGCGCTCGATCAGCCGGCAGATTTCGGCAACGACGTCGTTTCGCAGCGTCCACAGGGCCGGGCGGTCGGGATGACAGCGCTTGCAGGCGCGAAAGCCCGCGCGCTCGGCCTCTGCGGCGGTGTCGTAGAAGGCGATGTTCTGCGGTTTCGGCGTCTTCGCCGCGCAGGAGGGGCGGCAATAGATGCTCGTCGTCTTCACGCCGATGAAGAACACGCCGTCCACGGACGCGTCTTTTGCGGCGAAGCGGGCCCAGCGGGGGTCGCGTTCGATGGGGTGGGAGAGGGCGGCTGACTGATCCATCCTCACATCCTAATCTCTCGAAGGGCGCGCCGCACTCCGGGCCTTGCTTTCAAAATCGCGGTCCATATCTCAGCGGCTCCACAATCCGGGAACGCTCCATGCCCTCCATGTTCGACGCCTCCGTGCCGGTCTTCCTCCGCGCGCTGAAGAATCTGTCCGCCATTCTCGACAAGGGCGAGGCCTTTGCGAAGGAGAAGGGGATCGACCCGTCCGAACTTGTGGAAACACGGCTCATCGAGGACATGGACCCGCTGCGCGCCCAGATCCAGCGCGCCTCCGACAGCGCCAAGGGCGCGGCGGCCCGCCTGTCCGGCACCGAGATTCCGAGCTTTCCGGACGACGAGACGACGTTCGCCGATCTGCAGGAACGTATAAGAAAGACCGTGGCTTATCTCGAAAGCTTCACGTCCACGCAGATCGACGGCACCGAGGCGAAAGAGGTCACCATCAACACCCGCCGCGAGGCGCGTGTGATGAAGGGCCAGAATTATCTGTTCGAGTTCGCGCTGCCGAACTTCTTCTTCCATGTGACGACCGCCTACGACATCCTGCGCCACAAGGGCGTGCCGGTCGGCAAGAAGGATTATCTCGGGCTGTCCTGACCTTGGGGGAGCAATGCAGACGGACCTAATGGATCTTTTGGCGAGCCGCGACATAGGCCACCCGTCCGTATTGACGTCTGCAAATATTTCTCCCGGAGAGCTGAGGCTATCGATCACTGGCTTTCCGTGGTGGAAAGGCCGTGATGGGGAAGAGACGATCACCTTCGTGCTGACCGGTGTGGAGGACGGCGAATTCTATCCGGAAGACATTCTTCCGTCCGCGGCGGGTTTGGACTCGAACACCGAATGGCTCGAAGAATTCTCGATAGCGCGTGTTGCCGATGTGGAGTGGCTTAAGCGCCCCGCAATGAAAATCCACGGTTATGGGCCTGTGCCAGAGCCGCTCAAGCTGTTCGCCGTGCTCCACGATTTTCTCGTCAGTCTCGGCGCATCGAAGCAGCCGGGTGACTTCCTGAACATGGGTAGGGGATGGAGCATCGGTGAATTCGAACGCATCGTCGAAACAGGCGGCTATCTTCTGGCCCGTGCCCCGGAACGCATCGGGCAGGTTCTTTGCAACGAGCTGGAACGGCAGGGCGTGAGCTTCAAAGCAGTCAGGAAGGACGCGCCCGAAGACAACAGGCTGGTTGTACGCTTTGGGCGGTCGTTCGTTCTTTGCCAAACTCGACGGCGCAGTTTGCCTGAGAGCATTTATTATCGGCTCATCCCTGAAAGTTTGCAGTGACGCGGAAGTGTTAGTTCGCGAATCTATCTAAGCTGTTCGCGCTGTTCGCGTATTATGTGCATACATTATAATTGATTTCGTCGTTTCAATGTCTCACGATTCGTCAACGGTTTTCTATGAACCAGCGGATGTCTTCGGGCGACGCGATGCTATTATCGATCGTAACGAAAGAGATTAATTTGAGAGGCCGACCATCAAGGGCCGCCGCATAACTTTTATGGTGTCCGTCGAGCAAATAATGAGCAAGGCACCAATGGGCCTCTATGCTTGAGGCGTCCTCCCAGAATGCAGGCTCTTTCACGTCCAATACACTCAACGAAACGGCTGTCGGGCTATGACCCTGCGCTAGAATATCTCTGTATTCTCCAACCCGTTCTTCTTTGAGCCATGTATGAGGAAAAATGGGAATCAGAAATTCAAACGCTCCTCTACGTTTTTCAAGTACTTTGCTAGATATCCTATAGTATTCGATTTTAGTATTATGTGGCAAGTTTGTGAATCTGTCTATTCCCCAAAGTTGTATTTGCTCTTTTTTGAAATAATCTTCATCGCCCATGGGTTGGCATAGCGTTGGATTTATTTCTGAGATCGACGTGACGTATCGCCCGTTGGGAAGAATGAGCTTGAGGTTTTCGATTAATTCATCGTCGATCGGCGATCCGTCTCTCAATCGATTTGCTAGCTCTGGTACATCGATGCTTTTGTTTGCGCCGTTCATGCGTTCAAAGAAAAATGCGCAGGTTTCGCATACGTTGCCGAGATGAAAGGCTTTCTGGCCCGATATCGTGAGAAATCGGTCCCAAATTTCAAAATCGCCGCCCCCGACTGTTTCGAAACTAAGAATGCTCTGTGATCGCTCGATGAGAAACTCGTTTTTGCTCAAGTTTGTTCTCGCACCCGTTTTCGTCTCGATTGACACCATGCACCCCAAACAATACCTCGATAAAGGCACTGGTCGAGCGCTGGTCTAAAACTCGCGCAATTTTTCAGGTGCGAAGCTTCTCACGCGTGCTATAGACGCCCCGCCTGCGGGCGTGGCGGAATTGGTAGACGCACTGGATTTAGGTTCCAGCGGCGAAAGTCGTGGGGGTTCGAGTCCCTCCGCCCGCACCACCCGGCCCAATCGAGATTTTCAAACACGCGGCACTCGGGTCGAGGCCGCATGATCCGGAAGAAGAGCTATGCAGGTTCAAGAAACCCTCGCCGAGGGACTGAAGCGCGAATATCGCATCACCGTGCCCGCCAAGGACCTCGATGGCCGCATCAATACCAAGCTGGACGAGATCAAGGACAAGGTGAAGATCAACGGCTTCCGCCCCGGCAAGGTGCCGGCAGCGCACCTGAAGCGCCTTTACGGCCGCTCGGTGTTCGGTGAGGTCCTGCAGGAAGTGATGACCGAGGCCAACCGCCAGATCGTCGACGAAAAGAACGTCAAGCTGGCCATGCAGCCCAAGGTCTCGCTGCCGGAAGACGAGAAGGAAGTCGAAGAGGTTTCCGAGGGCCGCGCCGACCTGACCTACAAGGTCGAGATGGAAATCCTGCCGGAGATCGTCGTCGGCGACCTCAAGGCCATCGCCATCGAAAAGCCCGTCGCCGACGTTCCGGACGAGGAAGTCCAGGACACGCTTGACCGGATCGTTCTCCAGAACGCGACCTATGAGCCCAAGGACGGCGCCGCCGCCGACAAGGACAAGGTCATCATCGACTTCGTCGGCTCGATCGACGGCGTCGAATTCGAGGGCGGCAAGGGCGAAGACCACCCGCTCATCATCGGCTCGGGCCAGTTCATCCCCGGCTTCGAGGAGCAGCTCATCGGCGTGAAGGCCGGCGATGCGAAGGACGTGAAGGTCAGCTTCCCGGCCGATTACCGGGCCACCGAACTTGCCGGCAAGGAAGCCGTGTTCAAAGTCAATGTGAAGGGCATCGAGTCTCCGAAAGAGGCCGCGCTCGACGACGAATTCGCCAAGCAGCTCGGCATGGAATCGGCCGACAAGCTGAAGGAAACCGTGCGCGAGCAGATCGCCTCCGGCTACACGCAGGCCTCGCGCCAGCGCATGAAGCGTTCGCTGCTGGACGCGCTCGACGCGACCCACAAGTTCGAGCTTCCGCCGACCCTCGTCGAGCAGGAATTCGCGAACATCTGGGCGCAGGTCGAGAAGGAACTCGCGACCGGCGGCGACAAGGTGCGTGAAGGCAAGACCGACGACCAGCTCAAGGCCGAATACCGCGTCATCTCCGAGCGCCGCGTGCGCCTTGGCCTGCTCCTTGCGGAGATCGGTGAGAAGAACAATATCCAGGTCACGAACGACGAGGTCACAAAGGCTGTCGTCGAGCGTGCCCGCCAATTCCCCGGCCAGGAACAGATGGTCTGGGAATTCTACCAGAAGAACGCCGAAGCGCTCGCCGAGCTGCGTGCACCGATCTTCGAGGAAAAGGTGGTCGACTATATTGTCGAACTCGCCAAGGTCACCGAGAAGAAGGTGTCCAAGGACGAGCTGTTCGCCGATCCCGACGAGAAGGCGGCCTGAGGCCGTCTGCCACTAAGCGGCCTTCCGGCCGCAGGAGCTGAGAAGACAAGATGCTGCGCGATCCGATTGAAACCTACATGAACCTCGTGCCCATGGTCGTCGAACAGACGAGCCGTGGCGAACGCGCCTTCGACATCTTCTCGCGCCTCCTCAAGGAGCGCATCATCTTCGTGACGGGCCCGGTCGAGGACGGCATGTCCTCGCTCATCGTCGCGCAGCTGCTGTTCCTTGAGGCCGAGAATCCGACCAAGGAAATCTCGATGTACATCAACTCGCCGGGCGGGGTGGTGACGTCGGGTCTCGCGATCTACGACACGATGCAGTACATCCGGCCGAAGGTGTCGACGCTCTGCGTCGGCCAGGCCGCCTCGATGGGCTCGCTTCTGCTGTGCGCCGGCGAAAAGGACATGCGTTTCGCGACGCCGAACGCCCGCGTCATGGTGCATCAGCCTTCGGGCGGCTTCCGCGGCCAGGCCTCCGACATCGAGCGCCATGCCGAGGACATCGTGAAGCTGAAGCGCCGGCTGAACGAAATCTACGTCAAGCACACCGGCCAGCCTTATGAGCGGATCGAGAACACGCTCGACCGCGACCATTTCATGTCGGCGGACCAGGCCAAGGAATTCGGCATTATCGACAGGGTGTTCGAGACCCGTCCGACCGACGGCGAAGGCGCCGCCAAGATCGCAGCGGCTTAATTTATCCCCTGCGAACTGCGACCTCTGCGCGCACGAAACCGCGACCAGCCGCTTAAAAACCGTGGCTGGCGCGCTACTTGCTCGAAAGAGCGGTAACCCTGTGGACCACGGCGGGTTGATCTTACCGGTCGTCACATGGTCACATTCAGGGTGAGTCTGGTCCAAGGACGGGCTTGAGGGACGTTCCGGGCGGTTTCCAGGGGTGGTGGACCGCTACAACACATTGTTAGGCTGGCCGGTCTAGGCTTTGGGGGTTGTGGCTCCCGCGCTGGGGCCCGAAGGTCGAGGAAGAGGACAATGAGCAAGGCCGGCAGCGACTCGAAGAACACGCTTTACTGCTCGTTCTGCGGCAAGAGCCAGCACGAGGTCCGCAAGCTTATTGCGGGCCCGACCGTCTTCATCTGCGATGAATGCGTCGAGCTGTGCATGGATATCATCCGTGAGGAGAACAAATCCTCGCTGGTGAAGTCGCGCGATGGCGTTCCGACGCCGAAGGAAATCCGCAAGGTTCTCGATGATTACGTCATCGGCCAGGACCAGGCGAAGAAGGTCCTCTCCGTCGCCGTCCACAACCATTACAAGCGCCTGAACCACGCCACGAAGCACAACGACGTCGAGCTGGCGAAGTCGAACATCCTGCTCGTCGGTCCGACCGGCTCGGGCAAGACGCTGCTCGCCCAGACGCTCGCGCGCATTCTCGACGTGCCGTTCACCATGGCCGACGCGACGACGCTCACCGAAGCCGGCTATGTCGGCGAGGACGTCGAAAACATCATCCTGAAGCTGCTCCAGTCGTCCGACTACAATGTCGAGCGCGCGCAGCGCGGCATCGTCTACATCGACGAAATCGACAAGATTTCGCGCAAGTCCGACAACCCGTCGATCACGCGCGACGTGTCGGGCGAGGGCGTGCAGCAGGCCCTTCTGAAGATCATGGAAGGCACGGTTGCGTCGGTTCCGCCGCAGGGCGGCCGCAAGCATCCGCAGCAGGAATTCCTGCAGGTCGACACGACGAACATCCTGTTCATCTGCGGCGGCGCGTTTGCCGGCCTCGAGAAGATCATCTCCTCGCGCGGCAAGAGCACCTCGATCGGTTTCGGCGCGAAAGTGACCGGGCCGGAAGATCGCCGCACCGGCGAAGTGTTCCGCGAAGTCGAGCCCGAGGATCTGCTGAAATTCGGCCTGATCCCGGAATTCGTCGGCCGCCTGCCGGTCATCGCGACGCTCGAGGATCTCGACGAGGAAGCCCTCGTGAAGATTCTCAGTGAGCCGAAGAACGCGCTCGTGAAGCAGTACCAGCGTCTGTTCGAAATGGAGGGCGTCGAGCTCGCCATGCCGGAAGATGCGCTCGGTGCGGTTGCCCGCAAGGCGATCCAGCGCAAGACCGGCGCGCGCGGCCTGCGCTCGATCCTCGAAGCGATCCTGCTCGACACGATGTACGATCTTCCGGGCCTCGAAGGCGTGGACGAAATCGTCGTCTCCGAAGAGGTGGTCGAGGGCAAGGCCAAGCCGCTTTATGTCTACTCCGACACGACGTCCGAGAAGACAGAGGCAAGCGCCTGATGCCAGGCCGACCGGCTCGACAATGCCGGTTGGAAGGCCGGGCCTCCGAAGGCCCCGCGCGCCTTGAAAGCAGGGCGCAGATTGACCACCTATTTCATCGACACAGCAGCCATCCCGGATCGTCCGGGATGGCTTCCTGCCTTCAACGATCCCGTGCGCAGTTTACGCAGACAGATCGTGCCGAAAACGTTCGGCACCGCGCCTCTTTCTGGGCGGTGCCGCGAAAGGAAGTGAAATGACCAGTCCGAAAGTGCGCGCACCGAAGGGCGGCGAGACCGATTCCTATCCCGTCCTGCCGCTGCGCGACATCGTGGTGTTTCCGCATATGATCGTGCCGCTCTTCGTGGGGCGCGAGAAGTCGATCCGCGCTCTCGAGGCGGTGATGAAAGCGGACAAGCCGATTCTGCTTGCCACCCAGCTCAACCCCCAGGACGACGATCCGGCGCCGGAAGCGATCTACAAGATCGGCACCCTTGCGACCGTGCTGCAGCTTCTGAAGCTTCCCGACGGCACGGTGAAGGTGCTGGTCGAGGGCCTCGGCCGCGCGCGCGTCACGAACTACAAGGAGCGCGAGGACTTCTACGAAGCCGACGCCGAAACGCTCGATGATGCGGAACCCGACAGCGTCGAGACGGTCGCCCTTGCGCGCTCCGTCGTCAACGAGTTCGAAAGCTATGTGAAGCTCAATAAGAAGATCGCCTCGGAAGTCGTGACCGCCGTCACGCAGATCGAGGAGCCTTCGAAGCTTGCGGATTCGATTGCCTCGCATCTGTCGGTGAAAATCCCCGAAAAGCAGGGCATTCTCGAACTGCTCAACGTCATCGAACGTCTTGAGCGCGTGCTTGGCCTCATGGAGAGCGAGATTTCGGTCCTCCAGGTCGAGAAGCGCATACGTACGCGCGTCAAGCGTCAGATGGAGAAGACGCAGCGCGAGTACTATCTCAACGAGCAGATGAAGGCGATCCAGAAGGAACTCGGCGACGGCGATGAAGGCCGCGACGACACCGCCGAGCTCGAAGAGAAGATCAAGACCACCAAGCTCTCGAAGGAAGCCCGCGAAAAGGCGACGGCCGAGCTGAAGAAGCTCAAGCAGATGTCGCCGATGTCCGCGGAAGCGACCGTCGTTCGTAACTACCTCGATTGGCTGCTCGGCATTCCGTGGGCCACCAAGTCTAAGGTGCGCAAGGATCTCTCCTTCGCCGAGGACGTGCTGAACGGCGACCATTTCGGTCTCGAAAAGGTCAAGGAACGCATCGTCGAATATCTTGCCGTCCAGACGCGCACCAACAAGCTCGCAGGTCCCATCCTGTGCCTTGTCGGTCCTCCCGGCGTCGGCAAGACCTCGCTCGCGCGCTCCATCGCCAAGGCGACGGGCCGTGAATATGTCCGCATGTCGCTCGGCGGCGTGCGCGACGAGGCCGAAATCCGCGGTCACCGTCGTACGTATATCGGCTCGATGCCCGGCAAGGTCATCCAGTCGATGCGCAAGGCCAAGAAGAGCAATCCGCTCTTCCTGCTCGACGAGATCGACAAGATGGGCATGGACTATCGGGGCGACCCGGCGGCAGCGCTTCTCGAAGTGCTCGACCCGGAGCAGAACTCGACGTTCAACGATCACTATCTTGAGGTCGATTACGATCTCTCGAACGTGATGTTCATCACCACGGCGAACACGCTGAACATTCCGCCGGCCCTGATGGACCGCATGGAGATCATCCGCATCGCCGGTTACACGGAAGATGAGAAGGTCGAGATCGCGCGCCGTCATCTGATCCCCGAAACGCTGAAGAAGCACGGGGTGACGAAGAAGGAATGGTCGATCGACGACGAGGCGCTGCGCACCGTCATTCGTCGCTACACGCGGGAAGCGGGCGTGCGTAACCTCGAACGCGAGATGGCAACCCTGATCCGCAAGGCGGTGAAGGAGCTGGTCTCGACGAAGAAGACGTCGGTGAAGGTGACGGCCAAGAATCTCGAGGATTTCCTCGGCGTTCCGCGTCATCGCTACGGCGAGGCGGAGCTTGAGGATCAGGTCGGTGTGGTGACCGGTCTCGCCTGGACGGAAGTCGGCGGCGAGCTGCTCACCATCGAAGGCCTCATGATGCCCGGCAAGGGCCGCATGACGGTGACCGGCAATCTTCGGGACGTGATGAAGGAATCGATTTCCGCGGCGGCGTCGTATGTGCGCTCGCGTGCGATCGACTTTGGCATCAAGCCGCCTCTGTTCGAACGCCGCGACATCCATGTGCACGTGCCGGAAGGCGCGACGCCCAAGGATGGACCATCGGCGGGCGTTGCGATGGCCACCGCCATCGTTTCGGTACTGACGGGCATTCCGGTGCATCGGGAAGTTGCGATGACGGGCGAGGTCACCTTGCGCGGTCGTGTCCTGCCGATCGGCGGTCTGAAGGAGAAACTGCTCGCGGCTCTGCGTGGCGGCATCAAGACGGTGCTGATCCCCGAAGAGAACGAGAAGGATCTCGCGGACATTCCGGACAATGTTAAGGCCGGCCTGACGATCATTCCGGTCCGTCACGTGGACGAGGTGTTGAAGCACGCGCTGCTGCGTCAGCCCGAGCCGATTGAATGGGAAGAGGAAGCCGAGCCGATTGCCAAGCCCGTCGAGGAGGGTGACACGCCCGGCCTTACAGCGCACTGACACCTTTCGTACCCTACAAGATGATGTGGAAGGCCCGCTTCGGCGGGCCTTCTGTTGTTTGCGCTGTGCCTCAAGCGCCACACCCCACCGTGCACGCCGAATCGAAAGCGTGGATTTCCTTGCCTTTACGGGCGTTTCACGGAAGTTTGCGGGCTTCCGGTTGGGGGCGCCGGGAGGGTTTTCAAGAATGCGGAGGCACTATGAACAAGTCCGATCTGATCGCGGCGGTCGCGGACAAGACGGGACTGAACAAATCGCAGGCTTCGGCCGCGGTTGAAGCCACGATCGATTCGATCGTGGACACCCTGAAGTCCGGTTCCGACGTGCGGCTTGTCGGTTTCGGCACCTTCCAGGTGGTCAAACGGGCGGCCGGGGTGGGGCGCAATCTGCGCACCGGGCAGCAGATCAAAATTCCGGCGTCCAAGGCGCCGAAATTCCGTGCGGGCCAGGTTCTGAAGGACGCCATCAACACCTGAGGCGGCTTGCGCTTCACGCAAAATCGCCCATAAAGGCGCGCGCAACGCGATGGGCGGTTAGCTCAGCTGGCAGAGCATCTCGTTTACACCGAGAGGGTCGGCGGTTCGATCCCGTCACCGCCTACCATCCAGCGCTCGACACCCCGATATGGGCCGGCCGTAAAGGACCGGCCTTTTTCATTGGATCGACGACAGGCGAGGGGGTAACGCACTTTTCTGTGTCTGTTTCGATTGACTTGGGATGGGGCGTGTCGTAGGTGACGGCCCTCCGACGAAACGGCCTCGCCGCGTCGCTCCGGGGGTGTAGCTCAGTTGGTTAGAGCGTCGGCCTGTCACGCCGAAGGTCGCGGGTTCGAGCCCCGTCACTCCCGCCACTTTTCCCAATTGCATGTCTTCTCCGGGCCGCCCGGAAGCCGTCGTTTTCTTCTCGCGGACGTACGGACGCGACCGCCGGAATCCAAAATCCATTTCTCTCTGGACGTTTAGGCTGGGCGGAGCGGTCCACGGCGACGCTTCCTCGATCCCGCATCTTTGCTGCGCTTCCGTTCTCGTGCGCGCAGGGAACTTGCCGCCCCGTATCCGGGTTTCAGGATCGGGAGGATGCGCGATGCCGCATGTGCTTTATGAAGTCGTCGAACACGACGGTGGCTGGGCCTACAAGGCGGGAGATGTGTTCTCCGAGACCTTCGCGACTCGCGAGGAAGCCGCGTTCGCGGCAAAGCGCGTTGCCCGCGAACAGGAAACGCCGGGTGATTCCGGGGTGATCGAATATCAGGACGAAAAGGGCCGCTGGCACACCGAAATGGTGCGCGGCGGCGACCGTCCCGAGGCCGACGTCGAGACCTAGAAGACAGCGGTGCGAAAGCGCGCCGCGACCTCTCGCCACAGCGGCGGAATTAATCTGGAATTGGAGCGATTATAATCCCGCTTTGGCTTGTTCGGAGCAAAGCCTTGGGCTAGGGATGCGCTGCCGATTTTGTCGCCTGCGCCTAGAGTTGCAGGCGGTTCACGGGGGAGAGCCCCGGAGCCCTAGCTCTGGCGTGCGAGCGATATCGGTTGCGGACGGAGGACCGTCCGGTTCCAACCTCAGGGCGTCGCAATGAACGCGCTTCTCGCAGACTATCTGCCTCTCGCCATCTTTATTGGCGTCGCGTGCGTGATCGGAATCGCGCTTCTCGTGGCGCCGTTTCTGGTCGCCTACAAAAGCCCGGACGCCGAAAAGCTGTCGGCCTATGAGTGCGGTTTCGTGGCCTTCGACGACGCGCGCATGAAATTCGACGTGCGATTCTACCTCGTTGCGATTCTCTTCATCATCTTCGACCTCGAAGTGGCCTTCCTGTTTCCGTGGGCCGTGGCGTTCCGCGAGGTCGGTCTGGTCGGCTTCTGGTCGATGATGGTCTTCCTCGGCGTGCTGACGGTCGGGTTCATTTACGAGTGGAACAAGGGAGCGCTGGAATGGGATTGACCCAGTCGACGCGCACCAAGGCTCCGGCCCACAGGGTGCAGACGGAAATCGCGCCCGCGCCGAAGGGCCTTGTCGATTCGTCGGGCCGTCCGCTCGGCCACAACGATCCGTTCGTCTCGCAGATCAACGACGAACTGGCCGACAAGGGCTTTCTCGTCACCTCGACGCAGGATCTCATCACCTGGGCGCGCACCGGCTCGCTGATGTGGATGACGTTCGGCCTCGCCTGCTGCGCGGTCGAGATGATCCATCTGTCGATGCCGCATTACGATGCCGAGCGCTTCGGCTTCGCGCCGCGCGCCAGCCCGCGCCAGTCGGACTGCATCATCGTGGCCGGCACGCTCTGCAACAAGATGGCGCCCGCCTTCCGCAAGGTCTACGACCAGATGCCGGAGCCGCGTTACGTCATCTCGATGGGCTCGTGCGCTAATGGCGGCGGCTATTATCACTATTCCTATTCGGTGGTGCGCGGCTGCGACCGCGTGGTGCCGGTCGATGTGTATGTGCCGGGCTGCCCGCCTTCGGCTGAAGCCCTGCTGTACGGCGTGATGCTTCTGCAGAAGAAGATCCGCCGCACCGGCACGATCGAACGCTGAGAGTTCAGATGGACGAGAGCGTGAAGCAACTGGGCGAACACGTCGCCGCCTCGCTGAAGGGCGCGGTGACGTCGTGGCATATCGGGGTGGACTGCCTGACGGTCGAAGCGGAAGCCGCCGAGATCCTCAACGTGCTGCGCTTCCTCTACAACGATCCGTCGTGCCAGTTCTGGAACATCATCGACATTACGGGCGTGGACTATCCGGAGCGCAAGAAGCGCTTCGACATCGTCTACCACCTGCTGTCGCCGAAGCAGAACAAGCGCATCCGCATCAAGGTTCAGGCCGACGAGACCACGCAGGTTCCGAGCTGCGTGGAGCTCTATCCGGGCGCGAACTGGTACGAGCGCGAGACCTACGACATGTATGGCGTGCTGTTCGCGGGACATCCGGACATGCGCCGCATCCTCACCGATTACGGCTTCGAGGGTTACCCGCTGCGCAAGGATTTCCCGCTGACGGGCTTTGTCGAGGTGCGCTACGACGACGAGCAGAAGCGCGTCGTCTACGAGCCCGTCCGGCTGCCGCAGGAATTCCGCAACTTCGACTTCCTCAGCCCGTGGGAGGGTGGCGACTACCAGCTCCCCGGCGACGAAAAGGCCAAGGCTTGAGACATGGCTGAAGCCGATCTCAGAAACTTCACGATCAATTTCGGTCCGCAGCATCCGGCGGCGCACGGCGTTCTGCGCCTTGTCCTGGAGCTTGACGGCGAAGTCGTTACACGCGTCGATCCGCATATCGGCCTGCTGCATCGCGGCACCGAAAAGCTGATGGAATACAAGACGTATCTGCAGGCGCTGCCTTACTTCGACCGCCTCGATTACGTCTCGCCGATGAACCAGGAACATGCCTGGTGCCTCGCCATCGAAAAGCTGCTCGAACTGGAAGTGCCAAAGCGCGGCCAGCTTATCCGTGTCCTGTATGCCGAGATGGGCCGCGTGCTTTCGCACATGCTGAACGTGACGACGTTCGCCATGGACGTCGGCGCGCTGACGCCGCCGCTCTGGGGCTTTGTCGAGCGCGAAAAGCTGATGGCGTTCTACGAGCGCGCCTCCGGTGCGCGCCTTCACGCGGCCTATTTCCGTCCGGGCGGCGTGCATCAGGATCTGCCGCCGGAACTCGTCCAGGACATCTACGACTGGTGCGACCCGTTCCTGAACACGGTCAACGATCTCGACGCGCTTCTCACCGAGAACCGCATCTTCAAGCAGCGCAACGCCGATATCGGCGTCGTCTCCCAGGAAGATGCATGGCGCTGGGGATTCTCCGGCGTGATGGTGCGCGGGTCGGGCGCGGCCTGGGATCTGCGCCGCGCGCAGCCTTACGAATGCTATGACGAGCTCGATTTCGAGATCGCCATCGGCAAGCATGGCGACTGCTACGACCGTTATCTTGTCCGCATGGAAGAGATGATCCAGTCCTCGCGCATCATGAAGCAGTGCTGCGTCAAGCTGATGAGCGCGGAGGGTGCAGGCCCGGCCTCGTCGGTGAACAACAAGGTCGTGCCGCCCAAGCGCGGCGAGATGAAGCGCTCGATGGAAGCGCTCATCCATCACTTCAAGCTCTACACAGAGGGCTTCAAGGTTCCCGAAGGCGAGGTCTATGCCGCCGTCGAAGCGCCCAAGGGCGAGTTCGGCGTCTACCTTGTCTCCGACGGCACCAACCGTCCATACCGCGCCAAGCTGCGCGCGCCGGGCTTTGCCCATCTCGGCGGCATGGACTTCCTCAACCGGGGCCACATGCTCGCCGACGTCAGCGCCATTCTCGGCTCGCTCGACATCGTGTTCGGGGAGGTGGATCGCTAATGTCCGTACGCCGTCTCGCCGAAGTCCAGCCCGCAAGCTTCGCCTTCACCAAGGAAAACCTTGAGTGGGCGCAGGGGCAGATCGCCAAATATCCCGAAGGCCGTCAGGCCTCCGCCGTCATTCCCCTTTTGTGGAAAGCGCAGGAGCAGCACGGCGGCTGGCTGCCGGAGCCCGCGATACGCACTGTGGCCGAAATGCTCGGCATGGCGTACATACGTGTGATGGAGGTAGCGACCTTCTACACCATGTTCGCGCTGGAGCCGGTCGGAAAGCATTTCGTGCAGGTTTGCGGCACGACGCCGTGCCTTCTGCGCGGCGCCGACAAGCTGATGCATGTCTGCGAAAAGAAGATCGGTCACCAGAAAGAGCTGAACGAAGAAAAGAGCATGTCCTGGCTTGAGGTCGAATGCCTCGGCTCGTGCTCGAACGCTCCGATGGTGCAGATCAATTACGATTATTTCGAGGATCTCGACCCGGATAGCTTCGAAAAGCTGCTTGATGATCTCGTCGCGGGACGTCCCGTGAAGCCCGGTCCGCAGATCGAGCGCCAGGGTTCGGCCCCGGCCGGAGACAAGACCTCGCTGACGGATTCGACCCTTTACGACGGTTCGGTCGTCGGGGCGTGGAAGAAGGGCTTTGCCGAGCGCGTCGCCGTCAAGGCGAAGGAAAAGGAACTCGCCGCGAGCGAGGCCGCCAAGCCGAAGGAAACGAGCCCGGGCGAGAAGCAGGCGGCCAAGCCGCCGACCGACAAGACGAAGGGCGGCTGAGATGCTTCAGGATCGCGATCGCATCTTCACCAACATCTACGGCTTCCACGATTCGGGCCTCAAGGCTGCGATCAAACGCGGTTCGTGGGACGGCACCAAGCAGCTGCTCGAAATGGGCCGCGACTGGATCGTGGACGAGATGAAGGCGTCGGGCCTGCGCGGCCGTGGCGGCGCGGGCTTCCCGACCGGCCTCAAATGGTCGTTCATGCCCAAAGTGTCGGACGGGCGTCCGCACTATCTCGTCGTCAACGCCGACGAATCCGAGCCCGGCACGGCGAAGGACCGCGAGATCATGCGGAACGATCCGCAGCATCTCATCGAGGGCTGCCTGATCGCGTCGTTCGCGATGGGCGCGAACGCCTGTTATATTTACATCCGCGGTGAATATGTCCGCGAGCGCGAGGCGCTTCAGGCCGCCGTCGACGAGGCCTATGCCGCCAATCTCATCGGCAAGAACAATGTCCACGGCTATCCGTTCGATCTGTACGTGCATCACGGCGCCGGCGCCTATATCTGCGGTGAAGAGACGGCGCTGATCGAAAGCATGGAAGGCAAGAAGGGCATGCCGCGGCTGAAGCCGCCGTTCCCGGCCAATATGGGCCTCTACGGCGCGCCGACCACCGTCAACAATGTCGAGTCGATTGCGGTCGCGCCGACCATCCTGCGCCGTGGCGCGGCGTGGTTCGCGGGCATCGGCAAGCCGAACAATGTCGGCACCAAGCTCTTCACCATTTCCGGCCACGTCAACCGGCCGTGCAATGTCGAAGAGGAAATGGGCATCGATTTCCGCGAACTGGTCGAGCGTCATTGCGGCGGCATTCGCGGCGGCTGGGACAATCTCCTTGCCATCATTCCGGGCGGCTCGTCCGTTCCGCTGCTTCCGGCCCATCAGTGCCAGGAACTGTCGATGGATTTCGACACGCTGCGTAATCTGAAATCGGGCCTCGGCACGGCGGCCGTCATCGTCATGGACAAGTCGACCGACGTGATCCAGGCGATCGCGCGCCTGGCGCATTTCTACAAGCACGAAAGCTGCGGCCAGTGCACGCCGTGCCGCGAGGGCACCGGCTGGATGTGGCGCGTGCTGACACGCATGGTGCGCGGCGAGGCGCAGAAGAAGGAAATCGATCTTCTTCTGCAGGTTTCCTTCCAGATTGAAGGCCACACGATCTGCGCGCTCGGCGACGCGGCGGCGTGGCCGGTTCAGGGTCTCATCCGCCATTTCCGGCATGAGATCGAGGCGCGCATCGATCAGTTCACCGCGCGGGCGAACGGCGACACCGTTCTGCCGACGGCAGCGGAGTAGGGGCGGGGCATGGCAAAGATCGTCATCGACGGCACCGAAATCGACGTGCCGGCGGAATTCACGCTGCTTCAGGCGGCGGAAGAGGCGGGCGCGGAAATCCCGCGCTTCTGCTTCCATGAGCGGCTGTCCATCGCCGGCAATTGCCGCATGTGCCTTGTCGAGGTGAAGGGCTCTCCGAAGCCGGTCGCCTCCTGCGCCATGGCGGTCAAGGATCTGCGGCCCGGCCCGAACGGCGAGCCGCCCGCGATCAATACGAAAACGCCTTACGTGAAGAAGGCGCGCGAAGGGGTGATGGAGTTTCTCCTCATCAACCACCCGCTCGATTGCCCGATCTGCGACCAGGGCGGCGAATGCGACCTTCAGGACCAGTCCATGGCCTATGGCGCGGACGCATCCCGTTTCGCCGAGAACAAGCGCGCCGTCGAGGACAAATATATCGGCGCCCTCGTCAAGACGACGATGACCCGCTGCATCCAGTGCACGCGCTGCGTCCGTTTCGCGACGGAAGTCGCGGGCGTGCCGGAGCTTGGCGCCATCGGCCGCGGCGAGGACATGGAGATCACGACCTATCTCGAAGGCGCGATGACCTCCGAACTTCAGGGCAATGTCATCGATCTGTGCCCGGTCGGTGCGCTGACCTCCAAGCCCTATGCGTTTACGGCCCGCCCGTGGGAGCTGTCGAAGACCGAGAGCGTGGACGTCATGGACGCGCTCGGTTCGGCCATTCGCGTCGATGCGCGCGGCCGTGAAGTGCTCCGCATCCTGCCGCGTCTGAACGAGGACGTGAACGAGGAGTGGATCTCCGACAAGACCCGCTTTGTGTGGGATGGCCTCAAGACCCAGCGTCTCGACCGCCCGTATGTGCGCGAGAACGGCCGCCTGCGCGCCGCCTCGTGGGGCGAGGCGTTCGACGTCATCGCGCGCAAGATCGAGGCTGCGAAGCCGAAGAAGATCGGCGCCATTGCCGGCGATCTCGCGACCGTCGAGGAAATGTTCGCGCTGAAGGATCTGATGACGCGCGTTGGCGTCACAAATCTCGATTGCCGTCAGGACGGCGCCTCGCTGCATCCGCTCGGCGGACGCGCGAGCTACATCTTCAATCCGGGCGTTGCCGGGATCGACGAGGCCGATGCGATCCTGCTCATCGGTTCCAATCCGCGCTTCGAGGCTCCGGTTCTCAATGCGCGCATCCGCAAGGCCTGGCGCCTCAACGGCGCGAAGGTCGGCGTGATCGGCGAGCGTGCCGATCTGACCTATTCCTACGATTATCTCGGCGCGGGCGCGGAAACCCTGTCGGGGCTGACCGGCTCCAAGGACGGTTTTGCCGAGGTTCTGCGCAACGCCAAGAAGCCGATCGTCATTCTCGGCCAGGGCGCGCTCACGGGTGCGAGCGGCGGCGACGTGCTCGCCCATGCCGTGAAGATTGCGGAAGCCTTCGGCGCCCTGAGCGCGGAATGGAACGGCTTTGCGGTTCTGCACACCGCCGCCTCGCGCGTCGGCGGCCTCGATCTCGGCTTCGTGCCGGGCGAGGGCGGTCTCGACGTCGCGGGCATGGTCAAGGCCAGGGCGCTCGACGTGCTGTTCCTGCTCGGCGCCGACGAGGTGGATGTGCCGGACGGCCCGTTCGTCATCTATCAGGGCACGCATGGCGACAAGGGCGCGCACCGCGCCGATGTCATCCTGCCGGGCGCAGCCTACACCGAAAAGAGCGGCACTTTCGTCAATACGGAAGGCCGTGTTCAGGTCGCGGCCCGCGCCGTCTTCCCGCCGGGCGATGCCCGCGAGGACTGGGCGATCCTGCGCGCGCTGTCGGATGTTCTCGGCCACCGGCTGCCTTATGACAGCCTTGCGGAACTGCGCCGCGCGCTTTACGCGGTCCATCCGCATTTTGCGGCGGTCGACCAGATTCGCGGCGGTGATGTTGCCTCGCTCGGCAAGCTTGCCAGAGCGGCCGGCGATCTTCCCGCCCGCCTGAGCTTCCGCTCCAGCGTGCAGAACTTCTACTTCTCCAATCCCATCGCGCGCGCCTCCGCCATCATGGCCGAATGTGCCGCGATTGCCGGCGGACGCCTGGAGGCCGCGGAATGAGTGCCTGGTTCGCCTCCGCCTGGGACGCATGGCTCTGGCCGCTGCTGCTGATGGTCATTCAGAGCGCCGTCGTCATGGTGCTTCTGCTCGTCTTCATCGCGTTCTACCTCTTGGCCGACCGCAAGATCTGGGCGGCTGTGCAGCTGCGCCGCGGCCCCAACGTGGTCGGGCCGTTCGGCCTGTTCCAGAGCTTCGCCGACCTGATCAAGTTCGTGCTGAAAGAGCCGATCATTCCCTCGGGCGCGAACAAGGGCGTCTTTCTGCTCGCGCCGTTCGTCACGGCGGTTCTGGCGCTCGCGGCCTGGGCGGTCATTCCGTTCCAGGACGGCTGGGTGGTTGCCGACATCAATGTCGGCATCCTCTACATCTTCGCGATTTCCTCGCTCGGCGTGTACGGCATCATCATGGCCGGCTGGTCGTCGAACTCGAAATATCCGTTCCTCGGCGCCCTGCGTTCGGCGGCGCAGATGGTTTCCTATGAAGTCTCGCTCGGCTTCGTCATCATCTGCGTGCTGCTCATCGTCGGCTCGCTGAACCTGTCGGACATCGTGCGCGCGCAGGACACGCAGTACGGCCTTCTTGGCTGGTATTGGCTGCCCTTGTTCCCGATGTTCGTGATCTTCTTCATCTCGGCTCTCGCCGAGACGAACCGTCCGCCCTTCGATCTTCCCGAAGCGGAATCCGAACTCGTCGCGGGCTTTGCCGTCGAATATTCCTCGACGCCGTTCCTGATGTTCTTCCTCGGCGAATATGTGGCCATCATGACGATGTGCTCGCTGACGACGATCCTGTTCCTCGGAGGCTGGCTGCCGCCGCTGCCGTTCGCTCCCTTCACATGGATCCCCGGCGTCGTCTGGTTCGTTCTCAAGGTGAGCTTCGTCTTCTTCATGTTCGCGATGGTGAAGGCGTTCGTGCCGCGCTACCGCTATGATCAGCTGATGCGCCTGGGCTGGAAGGTGTTCCTGCCGATCTCGCTGTTCTGCGTCGTCGCCGTTGCCGGCATCCTGCAATACACCGGATGGGGAGCCTGACCATGAGACTGGACCAAGCCGCCCGTTCGATCTTCCTGACGGAATTCGTCTCGGCGTTCTTTCTGTCAATGAAGTATTTCTTCAAGCCGAAGTGGACGCTGAACTATCCGTTCGAAAAGGGTGCGATTTCCCCGCGCTTCCGTGGCGAGCATGCGCTGCGCCGCTATCCGAACGGCGAGGAGCGCTGCATTGCGTGCAAGCTCTGCGAGGCGATCTGCCCGGCGCTTGCCATCACCATCGAAGCCGGACCGCGCCGCAATGACGGCACGCGCCGCACGACGCGCTACGACATCGACATGGTGAAGTGCATCTATTGCGGCTTCTGCCAGGAAGCCTGCCCGGTGGACGCCATCGTCGAGGGGCCGAACTTCGAGTTTGCCACCGAGACGCGCGAAGAGCTGATGTACGACAAGGACAAGCTGCTCGCCAACGGCGACCGTTGGGAGCGCGACATCGCGCGCCGCATCGCGCTCGACGCGCCTTATCGCTAAGGACGGGCAGGGTTATGGGACTTTACTGCAGCGTCCTTGAACGGGACGGGGGGATCGAATGAGCCTGGCTTCGGCCTTCTTCTATCTGTTCGCGGCGGTTGTGACGGCGTCGGCCTTCATGGTCATTGCCGCGCGCAATCCCGTGCACTCGGTGCTTTATCTCATCCTGGCGTTCTTCAACGCGGCGGGCCTGTTCCTGCTGATGGGTGCCGAGTTCCTCGCGATGATCCTCGTCGTCGTCTATGTCGGCGCGGTCGCGGTCCTGTTCCTGTTCGTCGTCATGATGCTCGACGTGGACTTCGCGGAACTGCGCGAGGGCTTCCTGCAATATCTGCCGGTCGGCGCGCTCGTCGGCATCGTCGTGTTCATCGAACTGGTCATGGTGGTCGGCGGCTGGGTCGTGTCCGCCGAGGCGCCGCGCCTTGCCGTGCAGATGGCACCCGAAGGCGTCAGCAACACCGAAGCGCTCGGGCGCGTGCTCTACACCGATTATCTGTACTTCTTCCAGGCCTCGGGCCTCATCCTGCTCGTCGCCATGATCGGCGCGATCGTGCTGACGCTGCGCCACAAGGAAGGCGTCAAGCGGCAGAACATCGCCGACCAGGTGGCGCGCAACAAGGCGATGGGCCTCGAAGTCCGCAAGGTCAAACCGGTCGGTCATTACCTCACGGTTGCGGCGATCCTGTTCACGCTCGGCGTGTTCGGCATCTTCCTGAACCGCAAGAACGTCATCGTCATCCTGATGTCGATTGAGCTGATCCTGCTCTCCGTGAACATCAATTTCGTCGCGTTCTCGACCTTCTCCGGCGATCTCGTCGGCCAGGTCTTCGCGCTTCTCATTCTGACGGTCGCGGCGGCGGAAGCTGCCATCGGCCTTGCCATCCTCGTCGTCTTCTTCCGTAACCGCGGTTCCATCGCGGTCGAAGACATCAACATGATGAAGGGCTGAGGCACCCGCAAATGTATCAGGCGATTGTCTTCCTGCCTCTGCTGGGCGCCATCATCGGCGGCGCCGTCACGCTCATCGGCGCCTATCGCACGCGCCGCGCGGAACTGCTCGCGCTCAGCGGCGGGCACGACCACCACGGGCACGATCATCATCACGACGACCATGCCGCGCACGCGGCTCCGCACGCGCATGGCCACGACGATCACGGCCACGGCGACCACGGCCATGACGATCACGACGATCATCACGGCCCGGTCTATCCGGTCGCGCCCGGCGCGCGTTTCGTCGAGATCCTGACGACGGGCTTCCTGTTCATCGCGGCAGCCCTGTCCTGGGTGGCGTTCGTCCAGCACGGCATGGGCCACGAAGAAGCCACCCGCGTTCAGGTCCTGCGCTGGATGACATCGGGCGCGCTCGAGGTCGACTGGGCGCTGCGCATCGACACGCTGACGGTCGTCATGCTCGTCGTCGTCAACTCGGTGTCCGCTCTCGTTCACCTGTATTCGATCGGCTACATGCACGAGGACGCGCAGCGTCCGCGTTTCTTCACCTATCTGTCGCTGTTCACCTTCGCCATGCTGATGCTGGTGACGTCGGACAACCTCGCCCAGATGTTCTTCGGCTGGGAAGGCGTCGGTCTCGCGTCCTATCTCCTGATCGGCTTCTGGTACCACAAGCCGGAAGCGGGCGCCGCGGCCATGAAGGCTTTCATCGTCAACCGCGTCGGCGATTTCGGCTTCGCGCTCGGCATCTTCGCGGTCTTCTTCCTGTTCGGCACGATCTCGTTCGACACGATCTTCGCGGACGCGCCCGGCAAGGCGGAAGCGACGTTCCAGTTCCTGTCCTGGGCCGAGGCTCCGGCGCTCACCGTCATCAGCCTGCTGCTGTTCGTCGGAGCGATGGGCAAGTCGGCGCAGTTCCTGCTGCACACCTGGCTTCCGGACGCGATGGAAGGCCCGACCCCCGTGTCGGCGCTCATCCACGCCGCGACCATGGTCACCGCCGGCGTGTTCATGCTGGCGCGCATGTCGCCGCTGTTCGAGCTGTCGCCGACGGCGCTCGAAGTCGTCATCTTCTTCGGCGCCACCACCGCCTTCTTCGCGGCGACGGTCGGCCTCGTGCAGAACGACATCAAGCGCGTCATCGCCTATTCGACCTGCTCGCAGCTCGGCTACATGTTCGTCGCGCTCGGCGTCGGGGCCTATTCGGCCGGCATCTTCCACCTGTTCACGCACGCCTTCTTCAAGGCGCTGCTGTTCCTCGGCGCGGGCTCCGTCATCCACGCGATGCACCACGAGCAGGACATGCGCCGGATGGGCGGCATCCGCCGTCTCATTCCGCTGACCTACTGGATGATGGTGATCGGCACGATCGCGCTGACGGGCGTCGGCATTCCCATGACGATGATCGGCACCGCCGGCTTCTTCTCGAAGGATGCCGTCATCGAAGCCGCCTTCGCGAGCGGCGCCGGCATGTCGCTCTATGCCTTCATCCTGACGGTCATCGCGGCGGGCTTCACCAGCTTCTATTCGTGGCGCCTCATCTTCATGACGTTCCACCAGCAGCCGCGCGCCAGCCTCGAAACGATGAAGCACGTGCACGAATCCCCGGCGGTCATGACGATCCCGCTGATCGTGCTGTCGGTCGGTGCGCTTCTGGCGGGCGCGGTCTTCTATCCGTACTTCGTCGGCCACGATTACGGCGAGTTCTGGAAGGGCGTGCTTGCGGGCGGCGACCATCCCGAAATCATCGATGCGATGCATCACGTCCCGGTCTGGGTGAAGTTCTCGCCCTTCGTGATGATGGTCCTCGGCTTTGCGGTGTCCTATTATATGTACATCGTCAGCCCGCGCACGCCGGTCGAAATCGCCCGGCGCCACGACGTCCTTTACCGCTTCCTGCTCAACAAATGGTACGTGGACGAGCTGTACGATCTTCTGTTCGTGCGCCCGGCCAAATGGCTCGGCCGCTTCCTCTGGAAGACCGGCGACGGCAAGATCATCGACGGTATGGGTCCGGACGGCATTTCGGCGCGCGTCGTCGATGTCACGCGCGGCGTGGTCCGGCTGCAGACGGGGTACGTCTATCATTACGCCTTCGCGATGCTGATCGGCGTCGCGGCGCTCTTCACCTGGTTCATGTTCTCAAACGGCGGCGGGGGCCACTGAGATGTCCGGCTGGCCGGTTCTTTCACTCACGACATTCCTTCCGCTTGTCGGCGTGCTGTTCCTCTTCCTGATCCGGGGCGAGGATGCGGCGTCGATCCGCAATGCCAAGCATGTCGCTCTCTGGACGACGGTTGCGACCTTCATCGTCTCGCTCGTCATCGTCCGGGACTTCAACTACACGACGGCGGACTTCCAGTTCGTCGAGAAGGCCGAATGGCTCGGCCCGATCAGCTATCATATGGGCGTCGACGGCATCTCCATGCCGTTCGTCATCCTCACGACCTTCCTGATGCCGATCTGCATCATCGCGAGCTGGGTGTCGGTCGAAAAGCGCGTGAAGGAATATCTGATCGCCTTCCTCGTGCTTGAGACGCTGATGATCGGCGTGTTCTGCGCGCTCGATCTCGTTCTCTTCTATCTGTTCTTCGAAGCTGGCCTCATTCCGATGTTCCTTCTCATCGGCATCTGGGGCGGTGCGCGCCGCATCTATGCGAGCTTCAAGTTTTTCCTCTACACGCTGTTCGGCTCGGTGCTGATGCTGCTCGCCATCATGGCGATGTACTGGCAGGCGGGAACGACCGACATTCCGGCGCTGCACGCCTACGACTTCCCGGTCGAGATGCAGACCTGGCTGTGGCTCGCCTTCTTCGCCTCGCTCGCGGTGAAGATGCCGATGTGGCCGGTGCACACCTGGCTGCCGGACGCCCACGTCGAAGCACCGACGGCGGCCTCGGTCATCCTGGCGGCGGTCCTGCTGAAGATGGGCGGCTACGGCTTCCTGCGTTTCTCGCTGCCCATGTTCCCGGACGCGTCCGAATTCTTCGCGCCGCTGGTCTTCGTGCTGTCGGTCATCGGCATCGTCTACACCTCGCTGGTGGCGATGATGCAGGAGGACATCAAGAAGCTGATCGCCTATTCCTCGGTCGCCCATATGGGCTTCGTGACGATGGGCATTTTCAGCCTCAACCGTCAGGGCATTGACGGGGCGATCTTCCAGATGATTTCGCACGGCATCGTGTCCGGCGCGCTCTTTTTGTGCGTCGGCGTCGTCTATGACCGTATGCACACCCGCGAGATCAAGGCCTATGGCGGCATCGTCAATCGCATGCCGGTCTATGCGGCCGTGTTCATGCTGTTCACCATGGCCAATGTCGGTCTTCCCGGCACGTCGGGCTTTGTCGGCGAGTTCCTGTCGCTGATGGGCGCGTTCCAGGCCAACACCTGGGTCGCCTTCTTCGCGACGACGGGCGTCATCCTGTCGGCGGGCTATGCGCTGTGGCTTTACCGCCGCGTCGTGTTCGGTCCGCTGGAAAAGCCGAGCCTGATGCATCTGAAGGATCTCAGCGCCCGCGAAATGTTCATCCTCGCGCCGCTCGTTGTCCTCACGCTTCTGTTCGGCGTGTGGCCGGAGCCGATCTTCAACGTGATGTCGGCCAGCGTCGACAACCTGCTTTCCATCTCCGTGTCGACGGCGACCGCCGTCGATCCCGCGGCTGTCGCCGCGCGCTGACCACCATCGGATAGGCAAATGACCGGCTTCGACTTCGCCGCCCTGACGCCCGCACTGCCCGAGATCATCCTCGCGGCCGGCGCGCTCGTGCTCGTCCTCATCGGCGCTTTCGTCGGAGACAAGTCCGAAGGGCTGATCAACGCGCTGTCCATTGCGCTTCTGGGCGTAGCGGGCGCGGTCGTGCTGCTTGCCTCGCCGGAAAAGGCGACGGTCTTCAACGGCAGTTTCGTGTGGGACGGCTTCGCGCAATTCCTGAAACTGCTGACGCTGCTGGGCGCGCTCGTCGCGCTGGTTCTGAGCTTCGACTTCTGGAAGCACGAGAAGCTGCACCGCTTCGAATACGCGATCCTGATCGTGCTTTCGACGACCGGCATGCTGATGATGATCTCCGCCGGAGACCTTATCGCGCTGTATCTCGGCCTCGAACTGCAGTCGCTGGCGCTCTACGTCATCGCCGCGATCCACCGCGACAACGTGAAATCGACCGAAGCGGGCCTGAAATATTTCGTCCTCGGCGCGCTGTCCTCGGGCATGCTGCTGTACGGCTGTTCGCTGGTCTACGGCTTTGCCGGAACGGTCTCGTTCGCGGGCATCGCGCAGGCGGTCACGGCGGGTGAAGCCGCACCGATCGGGCTTATCTTCGGGCTCGTCTTCGTCTTCGCCGGTCTGTCGTTCAAGGTCTCGGCCGTGCCGTTCCACATGTGGACGCCCGACGTCTATGAAGGCGCGCCGACCCCGGTCACCGCCTTCTTCGCCTCGGCGCCGAAGGTCGCGGCCATGGCCATCTTCGTGCGCGTGGCCATCGACGCCTTCCCGGAAATCACCGACCAGTGGCGCCAGATCGTCGTCTTCATCGCGATTGCCTCGATGCTGCTCGGCGCGTTCGCGGCCATCGGCCAGAAGAACATCAAGCGCCTGATGGCCTATTCCTCCATCGGCAATGTCGGCTACATCCTGGTCGGCCTCGCGGCGGGCACGGAGCAGGGCGTGCAGAGCGTCCTCATCTATCTGGCGATCTATGTCGTCATGACGCTCGGCACCTTCGCCATCATTCTGGGCATGCGCCGCAACGGCGACCTCGTCGAAAACATCGACGATCTCGCGGGCCTGTCGCGCACCAAGCCGTTCATGGCGTTCGTCATGTCTGCGATGATGTTCTCGCTCGCGGGCATTCCGCCGCTCGCCGGGTTTTTCGCCAAGTTCTACGTCTTCCTCGCCGCCATCGAGGCCGAGCTCTATCTGCTGGCCGTCATCGGCGTGCTGTCGAGCGTTGTCGGTGCGTTCTATTATCTGCGCATCGTCAAGGTGATCTATTTCGACGAGCCGACGACGACGTTCGACCGCATGCCCTTCGAGCTGAAGGCGGTCATCGCCGTCACGGGCGTGTTCGTCGTCCTGTACGGACTGATGCCGGCGCCCATGGCGAACGCAGCGGGCGCTGCCGCCCGCAGCCTGTTTTGATGGAATTTCAGCTCGGGCCAGCATCCTCGTCCGCGGGATATTCCCTTCTCGCCTTCGATGAAATCGGCTCGACCAATGCGGAAGCTCTCGCGCGGGCACGCGCGGGCGCTGCTGGTCCGCTCTGGGTCGTCGCGCGCCGCCAGACCGCCGGGCGCGGCCGTCGCGGCCGCCCGTGGCAGACGCCCGAAGGCAATCTTTCCGCAAGCCTCCTCATCAAGGTCGACGCGCCCCGACAGGCGGCGGCGACGCTCGGTTTCGTTATCGGGCTGGCGCTCAACAGCGCGGTTTCGGAGCTTGCTCCGAGGGTCAGCGTGAAAGTCGGCCTCGACGGGCTGGATGATCCCCGGTCGCGCCTGACGCTCAAATGGCCAAACGATGTTCTGGCCGACGGGGCCAAGCTTGCCGGGATACTTCTCGAAGTCGAGGAGCTTGCGGGCGGGCAGCTTGGGGTCGTCATCGGGATCGGCGTCAATGTGTCGGCAATGCCCGAAGGCCTGCCTTACCCCGCAACCTCGCTGCACGCTCTGGGTGCGGAGGTTTCCGCGGAGGAACTGTTCGCCGCGCTCAGCGATGCCTGGCTGCGCTTTCATCTCATCTGGGATGAGGGGCGGGGGCTTTCGGAAGTTCGCCGCCTCTGGCTCGCTCAGGCGGCCGGGCTCGGCGCGCCGGTTGCTGTCCAGCTTGGCGAAAACGTGCTGCGCGGTACATTCGAGACATTGGACGAGGAAGGCCGGTTGATCATTCTGACGGAAACGGGCGATCGCAAGACGATCGCGGCGGGAGAGGTGCATTTCGGCGTCGCCGCGGGCATGATGGCATCATGAGCAGCGAACAGGCGCACGAACTGGTCTTTCTGCCGCTGGGCGGCGTCGGCGAAATCGGCATGAATATGGGCCTTTACGGCTATGGCCCGCCGAAGGACCGCAAATGGATCATGGTCGATTGCGGCGTGACGTTCGGCAATATGGCCGAGACGCCTGGCGTCGATCTCATCTTGCCGGACATCCGTTTCGTGGAGTCTCAGCGCCACAACATCCTCGCGCTGCTGCTGACGCACGCGCACGAGGATCATTACGGCGCGGTTCTCGATCTGTGGCCGCGCATCAAATGCCCGGTGGTCGCCACTCCGTTCACGGCCAATCTGCTTGCCGCCAAGCGCGAGGGCGAACGCAACGCGCCGAACGTTCCGGTGCAGGTCGTCGCGCCCGACGGCAAGATTTCGTTCGGCCCGTTCAGCGTCGAGTTCGTGCCCGTCGCCCATTCGATCCCCGAGGCGAATGCGCTGGCCATCCGCACGCCGGCCGGTCTCGTCGTCCATACGGGAGACTGGAAGATCGACAAGAAGTCGCAAACCTCCGGCGTGACTGACGAAGCCCGTTTCCGCGCGCTCGGCGAGGAGGGGGTGCTTGCGGTCGTCGGCGATTCCACCAACGCGACGAGCGAGGGGCATTCGGCTTCCGAGCTCGACGTGTCGCAGACGGTCTACGAACTCATCAAGTCCGCGCCCGCGCGCGTGGCCGTCACCACGTTCGCCTCGCACATTCCGCGCATCCGCACGGTTGCGGAAGCGGCTCTTGCCGCAGGCCGCGAGATCGTCGTCGTCGGGCGGGCAATGGAACGCACCGTGCAGGTGGCGCGCGAAACCGGCTGGCTCGACGGCGTTCCCGAATTCCGCTCGACGGATGTCTTCGGCTATCTGCCGCCGGAAAACGCGCTTCTTCTTCTCACCGGCAGCCAGGGCGAAGCGCGTGCCGCACTCGCCCGCATCGCCCAGGACGATCATCCCGAAATCAGCCTGTCGCCGCGCGACCGCGTGATCTTCTCCTCGAAGACGATCCCCGGAAACGAGCGCGAGGTCGGCCGCATCATCAACAATCTGATCGACCGCGGCATCGAAGTCATTACAGACCGCGAGCACATGGTCCATGTGTCGGGCCATCCGCGCCGCGGCGACATGCAGGAGCTTTATTCCTGGCTGAAGCCGCAGGCCATCGTGCCGGTGCACGGCGAATCGCTGCATCTGTTCGAGCACGAAAAGCTGGCGAACCGCCTCGGCATTCCGTGCGGCCGCGTCCGCAACGGCCAGATGCTGCGGCTTTATCCCGGCAAGCCCGAGATCGTGGACGAGGCGCCGTCAGGCCGTCTGTACAAGGACGGCAATCTGCTCATCACCAGCGAGGAGCCGGTGCGCGAGCGGCGCAGACTGTCCTTCGCGGGCGTGGTTTCGGTTGCGGTCGCGCTCGACCGCAAGGGCGAGATCGCGGGCGATGCGGAAATCGACATTGCCGGCCTGCCGAACCAGGACGCGGAGGGAGACACGTTTCTGGACATCGTCCATGACGCGGTTCTCGATGCGCTCGAAAACCTTCCGAAGGCCAAAAGGCGCGATCCGAATTTCGTGTCGGAAGCCCTGCGCCGCGCCGTCCGAGCGGAAATCAATGCGTGCTGGGGCAAGAAGCCGCTCGTCCATGTCCTGGTGGTCGTGGTCTAAGGGGGCCGGCCCGGCGCTCGAGCGGGCGTGTCGCAAAACGAGTCTTGAGAATCGAACATGTCCATCGGCAGCGCCCTCGCGATCTATTTCGTCATCTGGTGGATCAGCCTCTTTGCGATTCTGCCTTGGGGCGTGCGCTCGCAGCAGGAAGACGGGGAGGTCGTGCCCGGGTCCGATCCCGGGGCGCCGACGCTGCCGCGCATGCGCAGGATCGTCATCGCGAACACCGTTCTCGCGGCTGTCGTATTCGGGCTCTTCTATCTAATCCGGTCGCAGGGTCTGTTCGGCCTCGACGACATTCCCTTTCTGCCGGATTTCCGGACGAAGATCTGATCCCGCCCAAATTCTGAGCCGGTGTGCTCGGGCGAGAAAGACAAGTCTTTCAGCCGGCGGGAACAGGCTTCGCGCAGTCGTGCCAGGCAAAGACGAAGCTGAAAGCGGGGCGCAAAACAAAAAAGCAAGGCTTTCGCCTTGCTTTTTCTAAGTGCTGCGGGCTCGTTTTTCGGCCGAGATGCGGGTCCGGCCTTTTTAGTCATGAACGCCGTGTGCGGGACGGCGCCCAAAGAGCCTCTTTTCCTCCCAAGACTTGAACCCGTTCGCGCTTAAAAGCGTGTCAGGCCTCTTCTGTGACAATGATGCTAGCTACGAACCAAGCCCTTGTCACTACTGTGAATAGGCCCCTACGAAAGTTTTTTTCATAGAATTGCCTTTTTTGGGCCATTCTGCTCAAACTTTAAGCAAGACGACTTTTGCCTCAATAAGTTAAGCCCCGCACAGGGTGGAGCTGTCTTTAGTGGGGCAAGGGGGCACAAAACCATGGACCGGGACCGGCGAATTTATCCGCGTCATGCGCTGATGCGCCCAGCGCTGATCAAGCTGGCACAGGGCCGGGAGGTTGCCTGCACCCTGCAGAACATCTCGAAAGTGGGAGCCATGCTCTCGCTGGATGTGGAGTTCGACCTGCCCCCCACTTTCATTCTGGATCTGTCGGGCAATATCCTCGTCGAGCGCGAATGCGAGCTCATCTGGCAGGAAGAAAAGCTCGCGGGCGTCAAATTCCCCGTCATCAAGGGCGCACAGTCCGCTCATCTCGGTCTCTAGCGCGGTTTCGACGGCACGGCGTCGGATCGGTCCTGCCAGCATGAGGCTTTGACCAGCCGCCGGGATCGGCGGCGTTTGACGCCCCGGTCTTCAAACCCTCGTGGACGCAGGGAAGCAGCCCTTGTGTTTCCGGTTCCTGTGGGCTTTCGTCAACCGCGTTTCACCTTGCGCACATTCCGGGCTGTTCATGCGTCTTTCCCGTTACTTCCTGCCGATCCTTCGCGAAACTCCCAAGGAAGCCGAAATCGTTTCGCACCGCCTGATGCTGCGGGCGGGGCTTCTGCGTCAGGAGAGCTCGGGCATCTATGCCTGGCTGCCGCTCGGCAAGCGCGTTTTGGACAAAGTGTGCGCCGTCATTCGCGAGGAGCAGGACCGTTCCGGCGCGATCGAGCTTCTGATGCCCACAATCCAGTCGGCGGAGCTGTGGCGCGAATCGGGTCGTTACGACGACTATGGAAAGGAAATGCTGCGCATCAAGGACCGGCACGAACGCGACATGCTGTACGGCCCGACAAACGAGGAAATGATCACCGAGATATTCCGGGCCTATGTGCGCTCGTATCGCGATCTGCCGCGCAATCTCTATCACATCCAGTGGAAGTTCCGCGACGAGGTGCGCCCGCGCTTCGGCGTCATGCGTTCACGCGAATTCCTGATGAAGGATGCCTACAGCTTCGACATCGACCAGGACGGCGCGCGCCATTCCTACAACCGGATGTTCGTTGCCTATCTGCGCACATTCGAACGCCTTGGTCTGCGCGCCATTCCAATGGTCGCGGACACCGGCCCGATCGGGGGTAACCTCAGCCACGAATTCATCATTCTGGCCGACACCGGCGAGAGCGAGGTGTTCGGCCACGAGGATTATCTGACCAAGACGATCCCCTCGGCGGACGTCGATTTCGACGACCGCGCCGGGCTCCAGAGCATCGTCGACGACTGGACGAGCCTTTATGCCGCCACATCGGAGAAGCATGACGAGACGGCGTTTGCCGAAGTGCCGGAAGCCAAGCGCCTGTCGGCACGCGGCATCGAGGTCGGTCACATCTTCTATTTCGGCACGAAATATTCGGAGCCCATGAACGCTGTCGTTACAGGGCCGGACGGCAAGGACGTGCCCGTACATATGGGCTCCTACGGCATCGGGCCCTCGCGCCTTGTCGCGGGAATCATCGAGGCCAGCCACGACGATGCGGGCATCATCTGGCCGGAAGGCATCGCGCCGTTCCAGGTCGGCATCGCCAACCTTAAAGTGGGCGATGCGGCCACGGATGCGGCCTGCCAGACGATCTATGACGGGCTGAAAAAAGCAGGCGTGGACGTGCTTTACGACGACACCGAGGAGCGTCCGGGCGCGAAATTCGCGACCATGGATCTGATCGGCCTGCCCTGGCAGGTCATCGTGGGCCCGAAGGGTCTTGCGGGCGGCACGGTCGAGCTGAAGAACCGCAAGACCGGCGAGCGCGAGCAGCTCTCACCCGAATCGGCACTCGCGCGGCTGGCCGGATGAGCACGACCGAGGAACAGGCCGCGCCGCGCGGCACGGCACCTTTCGCACCTTTCGAATGGCTGATCGCGGGACGCTATCTGCGCGCGCGCCGCCGCGAAGGGTTCATCTCGGTCACGGCCGGTTTCTCGTTCCTCGGCGTCATGCTCGGCGTTGCGGTTCTCATCATCGTCATGGCGGTGATGAACGGCTTCCGGCAGGAATTGCTGACCAAGATTCTCGGCGTCAACGGCCACATCGTGGTGCAGCCGGTCGGCTCCGAATTCACCGATTTCGACGATGTCGTCGCCCGCATCGCCAAGGTTCCGGGCGTGCGTCTTGCGGCCCCGCTGGTCGAAGGGCAGGCGCTGGCGTCCTCCGCCTTCAATGCGGGCGGTGTTCTGGTGCGCGGCATGCGCGAGGCCGACATCAAGAATTCCGGCCTCATCGGCACCAATGTCAAAGAGGGCACGCTCGAAGGCTTCGACAATGTGCAGGGCGTCGTCATCGGCCGCCGCCTTGCCGAACAATTGGGGCTTCGGGTCGGCGACATCCTTACGCTCGTCTCGCCGCGCGGCGCGGTCACGCCCATGGGCACGACGCCCCGCATCAAGGGCTATCCGGTGCGCGCGATCTTCGAAGTCGGCATGTCGGAATACGACGCCGTCTTCGTCTTCCTTCCGCTCGCCGAGGCGCAGGCCTATTTCAACCGCGACGGCACGGTCAGCGCGGTTGAGGTCTTCCTCAACGATCCCGACCAGACGGACGAGATGCGCGCCAAGGTGGCGGATGCGGCAGGCCGCCAGATCATGCTGGTCGACTGGCGCCAGCGAAACGCGACCTTCTTCTCCGCGCTTCAGGTCGAGCGGAACGTGATGTTCCTCATCCTGACGCTGATCGTTCTGGTCGCGGATCTCAACATCATTTCCAGCCTCATCATGCTCGTGAAAGAGAAGGGGCAGGCCGTCGCAATACTCCGGACCATGGGCGCGACGCGCGGCACCATCATGCGTGTCTTCGTCATCGTCGGCGCGGCCATCGGCTTTATCGGCACTCTGGTCGGCGTCCTGCTCGGATTGCTCATCTGCCGGTACATCGAGGAAATCCGGCAGGGCATTTCCTGGCTGACCTCGACGGAATTGTTCTCCCCCGAGCTCTATTTCCTGTCGCGTCTCCCGGCGATCATCGACTGGAGCGAGACTTCCGCCGTCATCGTCATGGCGCTCGGCCTGTCGCTTCTGGCGACGCTCTATCCGGCGTGGCGCGCCTCGCGGCTCGATCCGGTGGAGGCGCTCCGCTATGAGTGAGCCGATGGAAATCCTGCGTCTGGAGAGCGTCTACCGCACCTACACGCAGGGAAACGCGAAGCTGGACATCCTGCGCGGGGCGGAGTTCTCGCTCTATCCCGGCGAGGCGGTGGCGCTGGTTGCTCCCTCCGGCGCGGGCAAATCAACGCTGCTGCACATGGCGGGGCTGCTTGAGCGCCCCGATGCGGGCGAGGTCATCATCGGCGGGCGCGCGACGTCGGGCCTGTCCGACGCCGAGCGCACGCGCATTCGCCGCAACGAGATCGGCTTCGTCTATCAGTTTCACCATCTGATGCCGGAGTTCTCGGCCACTGAGAACATCATGCTGCCGCAGCTCATCGCCGGGCTGGACAAGAGCGAGGCCAAGAGCCGCGCCGACCAGCTCCTGTCCTGGCTCGGCCTGCCGGAACGCGGCACCCATCGTCCCACCGAACTGTCGGGCGGCGAGCAGCAGCGCGTCGCCATCGCCCGCGCCGTCGCCAACGCGCCGCGCGTTCTTCTCGCCGACGAGCCGACCGGCAATCTGGACATCGTCACGGCGGAAGCGGTGTTCGACAGCCTGTTCAAGCTCATCAAGGCGACCGGCCTCGCGGCTCTGGTCGCCACGCACAATCTCGAACTGGCCGCCCGCATGGACCGCCGCATCACGCTGAGGGACGGGCTCGCGGTCGAGGTGTGACCGCAGGCCTGCGCCTTATTTTTCGGCGGGGATGAATTTCAAGATACCCGCCAGGACCGGGCCGGACGTTCCGCTGTCCTTGGGATGGGACACACCGTCATAGACCGGCACTTCCTCGAAATCGAAGGGGCTGAGGCCTTCGAGGCAGGCGGCATTGATCCCGAATTGATGCGGGTTCGAGCGCCGCTGATGGTGGGTGTAAATCCCGCAGGTCGAGCAGAAGTAGTGCTTGGCTGCCCGGGTGTTGAACTCGTACAGCGTCAGCGCATCCTCGCCCTGTTCGAATTCGATGTCGGCAAGATCGGCGGAAACCGCGACCGCGCCCCGCATCCGGCAATAGGAACAGGTGCAGCGGCGTGCCGTCCGCAGGCCGTCGGTCAGGCGCACACGAAAGCGCACCGTGCCGCAATGACATGCGCCGCTGAGGCGATCCCGGTCTCCGTCCATGCGAAACCTCCAGATTCGATGAGCCATTTCAGCGCATTGCGGCCTTGGAAGCAAAGGCGGCGGCAGGAACACAAACGGCTTGACAGGCGACGACAAAAAGAACAAAACATGAACATCAGTGGATAACAGGAGGCGGCTATGGCTCTTCGCAGCATCACCAGCATTCTTGGCGACGTCGCCGAGTTCGGCGCAGTCAGTGTTTTCGTGGTCATGGTTCTGATCTGGGCGGGCGGTTTTCCGGTCTGATCGGATGTTGGGGAAGGGGCAAAGAGCATGGGCAGCGGGGTCGGGTTCGTCCACCTGCATGTGCATTCGGCCTTCTCGCTGCTTGAGGGCGCGCTGACGCTGAAGAAGCTCGGTGCGCTGGCCAAGGCCGACAAGCAGCCGGCTCTGGCGCTCACCGACACATCCAATCTTTTCGGCGCCCTGGAATTTTCCGAGAAGTTCGCGGGAGACGGCATACAGCCGATTCCCGGCCTCACGGTGGCGGTCGATTTCGCAGACCGGGAAGCCGCGCCCGGCGCGCGCCTCGGCTCGGAAGTCCATCCGCGTCTCGTTTTTCTCGCGCGATCGGAGGAGGGCTACGGCAATCTGCTCGCCCTCACCAGCACGGGCTTCATCGAGACAGACCCGTCCGATCCCTATGTCACCTTCGACTATCTCGCCGCCCACAGCGAAGGGCTGATCTGCCTGACCGGCGGCCCGTCCGGCCCGCTCAATCCGCTCATCGTGGAAGGGCGCGCGGATTTGGCCGAAAAGCGGCTGGAGCGGCTGAAGGCCGTGTTCGGAGACCGTCTTTACATCGAGCTTCAGCGGCATGGTTTGCCTGCCGAGCGGCAGGCCGAGCCGCGCCTGATCGGCTTCGCCTACCAGAACCATGTGCCGCTCGTTGCCACCAACGAATGCTATTTTGCGGATGCGTCCGATTACGACGCGCATGACGCCCTTCTGGCCATCGCGGAGAGCAAGCTTGTCTCCGATCCGGTCCGGCGGCAGGTGACGGTCGAGCACCGCTACAAGACGCGCGCGGAGATGATCGCTCTGTTCCGCGATTTGCCCGAGGCAGTCCAGAACACGGTCGAGATCGCGCAGCGATGCACGTATCGGCCGCGCGCGACCAAACCCATGCTGCCGCGTTTCGCACGCGACGGCGACGAGGCGGCCGAACTGCGCCGTCAGGCCCATGAGGGCCTGCGCGAGCGGCTGGAAGTACACGGTCTTGCGCCGGGCATGAGCCGCGAGGATTACGAAAAGCGGCTCGATTTCGAGCTCGACGTCATCGTCAACATGAAGTTCCCCGGCTATTTCCTCATCGTCGCGGACTTCATCAAATGGGCGAAGGCGCAGCGCATTCCCGTCGGGCCGGGCCGTGGCTCGGGCGCGGGCTCGCTGGTTGCGTGGGCGCTCACCATCACCGATCTGGACCCGACGCGGTTCGGGCTCCTGTTCGAGCGCTTCCTCAATCCCGACCGTGTCTCGATGCCGGACTTCGACATCGATTTCTGTCAGGAGCGGCGCGAAGAGGTCATCCGCTACGTTCAGGAAAAATACGGCCGCGATCGCGTCGCGCAGATCATCACCTTCGGCACGCTCCAGGCGCGCGGCGTGATGCGCGACGTCGGCCGCGTTCTCGAAATGCCGTATGGACAGGTCGACAAGCTCTGCAAGCTCGTTCCGCAGAACCCGGCAAATCCCGTCACTCTGGAACAGGCCATCCGCGACGAGCCGCGCTTTCAGGCGGCGCGCGAGGAGGACGAGCGCGTCGGGCGCATGCTCGACATCGCGCTGAAGCTCGAAGGCCTCTACCGCCACGCCTCGACCCACGCGGCGGGCATCGTCATCGGAAACCGCGCGCTGGCGGAATACACGCCGCTCTACCGCGATCCGCGTTCCGACATGCCCGTCACCCAGTTCAACATGAAATGGGTCGAGCAGGCGGGCCTTGTGAAGTTCGACTTCCTCGGCCTCAAGACGTTGACCACGATCGAAAAAACGGTCGCGCACCTGAAGAAGCGCGGCATCGACCTCGACGTCTCGCGCCTGCCCATCGACGATTCCAACGCCTATTCCATGATGGCGCGCGGCGAGACGGTCGGCGTGTTCCAGGTGGAAAGCGCCGGCATGCGGCGCGCGCTTCTCGACATGAAGCCGGACCGCTTCGAGGACATCGTGGCGCTGGTCGCGCTCTACCGTCCGGGCCCGATGGCCAACATCCCGACCTATTGCGCGAGGAAGCAGGGACGCGAGGTTCCCGAATACCCGCATCCGATGATCGAAAGCGTCCTGAAGGAGACCTACGGCGTCATCATCTATCAGGAACAGGTGATGCAGATCGCGCAGATCCTGGCGGGCTATTCGCTCGGCCAAGCGGACCTTCTGCGCCGCGCGATGGGCAAGAAGATCCGCTCCGAGATGGACGCCCAGCGCGGCATCTTCGTGGAGGGCGCCAAGCAGCATGAGGTGAAGCAGGCGGAGGCCGACGCGATCTTCGATCTCTTGCAGAAATTCGCCGATTACGGCTTCAACAAGAGCCACGCGGCAGCCTATGCGCTCGTCGCCTATCACACGGCCTATCTGAAGGCGAACCACCCGGTCGAGTTCATTGCCGCGTCCATGACCATGGATATGGGCTCAACCGACAAACTGGCCGAATTCCGCACCGAGGCCGCGCGCCTCGGCATCCGGGTCGAGCCGCCGAACGTCAATACGTCGGGCGTCGAGTTCGACGTGCATGAGGGTGCGATCCGCTATGCGCTCGCGGCGGTGAAGGGTGTCGGTACGCAGGCGGCGGCGGCTCTGGTTGCCGCGCGCGGCGGGGTGCCGTTCAAGGACCTCGGCGATTTTGCCCGCCGCATCGATCCGAAGCAGGTCAACCGCCGCACGCTCGAACAGCTCGCGCAGGCCGGCGCATTCGACGACATCGAGCCCAACCGCGCCGCCGTTGTGGCGGCGCTTGAAGAAATCGTCGCAGTTGCGGGGCGCACGCAGCAGGATTCGGATTCGGGGCAGGGCGGTCTGTTCGGCGCGGTTGCGCCCGAGCCGATCCGCACGCGCAATGTTCAGCCCTGGACGTCGGGCGACCGGCTGACGCGCGAATATGAGGCCATCGGCTTCTTCCTCACCGGACATCCGCTCGATTCGTATGCGAAGCTGCTCCAGCGCATGAAGCTGTCGCGCTGGTCTGATTTCACGGCGTCGGTGCGTCAGGGCGCGACGGCCGGAAGGCTCGCCGCCACCGTTCTGTCGCGCCAGGAAAAGCGCACCAAGAGCGGCAATCGTATGGGCATCGTGAAGCTGTCCGATTCCAGCGGTCATTACGAGGCGATCATCTTCTCCGAAGGGCTCGGCGACTACCGCGACCTTCTGGAGCCGAACACCTCCGTTGTCGTCGGCCTTCAGGCCTCCGTCGATGGCGATGAGGTGCGCGCGCGCATCGTGACGGTCGAGGGGCTTGAGGACGCGGCGGCAAAGCTCAGCCAGTCCATGCAGATTTTCCTGCGCGATCCGGCGCCGGTGCAGCATCTGTCGAAACAGCTTCAGCGCGGGGAGGGCGACGTGTCGCTCGTGCTCCTCGTCGAGCAGGCCACCGAGGTCGAGGTGAAGCTGCCCGGCCGGTGGCGCGTGTCGCCGCAAATCGCGCAGGCGATCAAGACGCTGCCGGGTGTGGTCGACGTCGTCAGCGGCTGAACGGTTTCAGCCGCTGTTTCCGCTGCGCGCCGCCCGGTGGCGGCGAAGGATGAAGAAGCCGACGGCAACGACCGCGACGGCAAGGAGAATCGCGACCGGCCGCTCCCAGTGATGCACGAAGGGCCCGCCGAGCTTTTCCAGCACCGCCGCGTCCGACATCAGCATTTCGCCCGCAACGAATCCCAGCAGCGCCGCGCCAAGCCAGACGACGGCCGGAAAGCGCTCGATGATCTTCAGGATCAGCGCGCTCCCCGCAACGATGAGCGGGATCGAAATCAGAAGCCCGATGACGATGAGCGTCCAGTCGCCGTGCGCGGCGCCCGCAATGGCAATGACATTGTCGAGGCTCATGATCATGTCGGCGAGCGCGATCGTGCCGACGGCCTTCAGCAGCGAGCTGTTTTCGGCAATCTTCGTCTCCTCGTCACCCTTCGGCTTCAGAAGATCGACCGCGATCCACAGCAGCGCGAGAGCCCCGATCAGCTTGAGGTAGGGAAGGCCCAGAAGCACGACCACGATCGCGGTGAACAGAACCCGCAGCAGAACCGCCGCGGCGGCGCCCGCAAACATGCCAATCGTCTGCTGATTGGCGGGCAGTCCCCGGCACGCAAGCGCGATGACGACGGCATTGTCGCCGGACAGGAGCGCGTTGATCCAGATGATCTGGCCGAGCGACAGCAGGAAATCGGGAGTGAAAAGATCACTCATTTCTGAACTCTCGTTTCCATCCCGTTGAATTAAAGCGCTTTTTCGGGATTCGCCCGGCCTGCAACGGCACCGCGCTTTCGGGTCAGGTTAGAAGAAACGGCAGCCGCCCGGCAATTGCCCGCGATCCCGGTCCGAACAGGCGCTTCGCGAGACGGTTCCGAGCCGCGCGGCGCGTCTTGCTTCCTCTGAGGTCTTCCCCTATAAGCCGCCGCATTCCACACGCGGATTTTTCGCTTGATTGCGATCCCCGGTGCTTCGCCCTTTCGGGTGGGGTTCACGTCCGCGGAGGTTATAACCGGAGAATATCAGACTATGGCTCTTCCTGAAGTATCCCTGCGCGCGCTCCTCGAGGCTGGCGTTCATTTCGGCCACCAGGCGCATCGCTGGAACCCGAAAATGGCTCAGTACATTTACGGCGCCCGCAACAACATCCACATCCTCGATCTGTCGCAGACGGTTCCGCTGCTGAATCAGGCGCTGGTCCAGATTTCCGACACCGTCGCCAAGGGCGGCCGCGTGCTCTTCGTGGGCACGAAGCGCCAGGCCCAGGAGCAGGTCGCGGAAGCCGCGCGCCGCTCGGCCCAGTATTACGTCAATTCCCGCTGGCTCGGCGGCATGCTGACGAACTGGAAGACGATCTCCCATTCGATCGCGCGCCTGCGCAAGCTTGAAGAAGTCCTCACCGGCGACGGCCAGGGCTTTACCAAGAAAGAGCGCCTGACGCTGTCCCGCGAGAAGGACAAGCTGGATCGCGCGCTCGGCGGTATCCGCGATATGGGCGGCCTGCCGGACCTCATCTTCATCATCGACACCAACAAGGAACAGATCGCGATTCAGGAGGCCAAGCGCCTCGGCATCCCGGTCGCCGCGGTTGTCGATTCCAACTGCGATCCGGACGGCATCACTTATCCGATCCCCGGCAATGACGACGCCGGCCGTTCCATTGCGCTGATCCTCGATCTCGTCGCGCGCGCGGCGGTCGACGGCATCGGCCGTGCGCAGGGCAATTCCGGCTTCGATCTCGGCGCCGCCGAAGAGCCGGTCATCGTCGAGGAACTGCCGGCCGCGGCGGAAGCCGCACCGACCTCCGATCAGGTGTTCGAAAAGCTCGGCGCCCCGCGCGGCGCGCCGGACGATCTCACCAAGCTCAACGGTGTCGGCCCGCAGCTCGAAAAGAAGCTGAACGATTACGGCATCTTCCATTACTGGCAACTCGCCGCTCTCAACGAGGGCGAAGCGACGACGGTCGATGGCGAGCTGAAGGCCGGCGGCAAGACGGCCGGCTGGGCGTCGCAGGCGCGCGAACTGATCGCCTGACATCAAACTGAATTGCGCGCGGGTTAAAGCCCGCGCGTCTTTACATTTCAATTTACGAGGACAAGATGGCCGAGATCACCGCCGCCATGGTCAAGGAACTGCGTGAGAAAACCTCCGCGGGCATGATGGACTGCAAGGCCGCGCTTCAGGCGACGGACGGCGACATGGAAGCGGCCGTCGACTGGCTGCGCGCCAAGGGCCTTTCCAAGGCCGCCAAGAAAGCGGGCCGCGTCGCGGCCGAAGGTCTTGTCGCGGTGGAAAGCTCGGGCAAGACGGCGACGGCTCTCGAAGTCAATTCCGAGACCGATTTCGTCGCCCGCAACCCTGACTTCCAGGCCTTCGTGCGCGAAGCGGCCAAGCTTGCCCTCAACACCGACGGTACGCTCGAATCGCTTGAGGCGGCGCATTTCCCGGGCGGCACCAAGCCGCTGAAGGACACGCTGTCCGAACTGGTCGGCACGATCGGCGAGAACATGACGCTTCGCCGCGTGACGAAGCTGACGGTGCAGGACGGCCTCATCGCCTCCTACGTCCACAACGTCGTCACCGACGGCCTTGGCCGCATCGGCGTGCTCGTCGCGCTGGAGTCCAAGGGCGATGTCGACAAGCTCTCGACACTCGGCCGCGGCATTGCCATGCACATCGCCGCGCTGAACCCGGTTGCCATTGATGCTTCGGGCGTGGATGCGGCGACGATCGAGCGCGAAAAGGCGATCCTTCTGGAAAAGAACCAGGGCAAGCCCGCCAACGTTCTCGAAAAGATCGTCGAATCGGGTCTCAAGAGCTACTTCAAGGAAGTGACGCTTCTGGATCAGGCCTATGTTCTCGACGGTTCCAAGACCGTCGGGCAGGCCGTGAAGGAGGCCGAAGGCCCGGCCGGTGCGCCGATCAAGGTCGCGGCCATCGTGCGTTATGCTCTCGGTGAGGGCATCGAAAAGGAAGAGAGCGACTTCGCTGCTGAAGTCGCGGCGGCAGCCGGCACCCGCTAAGACACACCGGCGCGGGAGATACAACGGGCATGGCGAAACCGCTCTACAAGCGCGTGCTCTTGAAGATCTCCGGCGAGGCATTGATGGGCGGGGCCGGTTTCGGCCTCGACCCGGCAGTCGTCGACCGCATCGCCGCTGACATCGTCGCGCTCCGCGCGCAGGATGTCGAAGTCGGCCTCGTGGTTGGCGGCGGCAACATTTTCCGCGGCGTTCAGGTCGCGGCGAGCGGCATAGACCGCGCCACCGGCGATTACATGGGCATGCTGGCGACCGTCATGAACGCGTTGGCGCTCGGCGCGAGCATCGAGCGGCAGGGCGCAACGTGCCGCGTCATGTCGGCGCTCGACATGCCTGCGATCTGCGAAACCTTTTCGCGCCAGGCGGCGCTGCGCCATTTCGAGCGCGGCCATGTGATGATCTTCTCGGCCGGTACCGGCAATCCCTTCTTCACGACCGACACGGCGGCGGCGCTGCGCGCGGCGGAAATGGGCTGCGAGGTTCTGCTGAAGGCGACCAATGTGGACGGCGTCTACACGGCCGATCCGAAGATCGACAAGACCGCCACCCGCTACGACCGGCTTAGCTTCGACGAGGCTCTCGCCCGTGACCTTAAGGTCATGGATGCGGCGGCGTTCGCCCTTGCCCGCGAGAACCGTATTCCGGTAATCGTTTTCTCCATCCACGAGCCGGGGTCCATCCAGGCTGCGGTGATGGGCACCGGGCGCGGCACACTCGTCGGCGCCTGATCTTCCCGGTCGCGAACATTGTTCGCCCGAGCAACGGCATAAGGAACGAGGTTCCATGGCTTCCGCCTTCGATATCGATGAAATCAAGCGCCGCATGGCAGGCGCGGTCTCCGTCCTGAAGACCGAATTGAGCGGTCTTCGCACCGGCCGCGCGTCGGCCAATCTGCTTGAGCCGGTCACGGTCGAGGCTTACGGCTCGCACATGCCGCTCAATCAGGTCGCGTCGGTCACCGTGCCGGAATCGCGCATGCTGAACGTGCAGGTGTGGGACAAAACCATGGTCGGCGCCGTCGACCGCTCGATCCGCGAAGCCAATCTCGGCCTCAATCCGATCATCGAGGGCCAGCTTCTGCGCATCCCGATTCCGGAGCTCAACGCCGAGCGCCGGCAGGAACTCGTCAAGGTCGGCCATAAATATGCCGAGCAGGCGCGTATTGCTGTGCGCCATGTGCGGCGCGATGGCATCGACCTCCTGAAGAAACTTCAGAAGGACAGCGACATCACCGAGGACGACGAGCGGCGCGAATCCGACTCCGTCCAGAAGGCGACCGATCAGGCCATCGCCGAGATCGATCAGCTTCTGGCGGCCAAGGAAAAAGAAATTACCCAGGTCTGACCTTCAAGGAAATATCCTCCCGGATGACCGCAATCGAGCGCAGAAGCATTGAAGAGGCCTCCGTATCCGGAGACGGCGGCGCGATGCCTGTTCACGTGGCCATCATCATGGATGGCAACGGGCGCTGGGCGGCTGCGCGCGGGTTGCCGCGTGTCGAGGGCCATCGCCGGGGTGTCGAGGCGGTGCGCCGCGCGGTGAAGGCCGCGGGCGAACTCGGCATCCGCTATCTCACGCTCTACACGTTCTCGTCGGAAAACTGGTCGCGGCCCAAGAGCGAGATCATCGATCTGATGAACCTCCTGCGCCGCTTCGTGCGCGAGGATCTGGCCGAGCTTCACCGCGCCAATGTGCGGGTGAAGATCATCGGCCGCCGCGAAGGCCTCGAGAGCGACATTCTTTCGCTCATCGACGAGTGCGAGAAACTGACGGGTGCAAATACGGGCCTGACGCTCGTCGTCGCGTTCAATTACGGCGCCCGGCAGGAAATCGCATCCTACGTACAAAAGGCCGCGCGCGCCGTTGCCGAAGGGCGGCTGCGTCCCGAAGACATCACCGAAGACATGATCGGGCAGGGGCTCGACACGGCCGGCATTCCGGATCCCGATCTTGTCGTGCGTACCTCCGGCGAGCAGCGGCTGTCCAATTTCCTGCTCTGGCAGGCGGCCTATTCCGAACTCGTCTTCCTGCCGGGCCACTGGCCCGATTTCGACCGTGCGGTTCTGGAAGAGGCCATCGCCGAATTTCGCGGGCGCGAACGCCGCTTCGGCGGGCTCGAAGCCGCGCGGCGCTGACGCTGAATGGCCGCCAGAAAGACATCTGAACTGAAATCGCGGGTTCTGGCTGGCGCCGTCATGGCGGCCGTGGCGCTGCTGGCGGCGTGGATCGGCGGCATTCCCTTCCAGTTGTTCTGGCTTGCGGCGGCGCTCGGCATCTTCGTCGAATGGTGGAAGCTCACGGGCGCGAGCATCGGCTGGAAGTTTCCGGGCTTCGTCTATGCCGCTTTGGCGTTCGCGGCCCCCGTCGTCCTGCGTATGGACACCGAATACGGCCTTGCCGCTGTCCTCTGGCTGTTCGCGGTCGTGTGGGTGTCCGATATCATGGCCTATGCGTTCGGGCGCACTCTGGGCGGCCCGAAGCTGTGGCCGCGGGTGTCTCCCAAGAAGACCTGGTCCGGCTTTCTGGGCGGCACGTTCTGCGCGGTTGCGGCGGCCACAGGCGTTGCGGCGGCCTTCGGCGCGCCCAACCTTGTCGCGGTTGCGCTTGTCAGCCTTGTCGCGGCGGTCGTCAGCCAGGGTGGGGATCTCTTCGAGTCCTCCCTCAAGCGGCATTTTGGGGTAAAGGATAGCGGCAAGCTGATCCCGGGGCATGGCGGCCTGATGGACCGGCTCGACGGATTTGTGCTGGCGGGCGGCTTTGCGCTTCTTGTCGGCCTGTGGCGTGGTGGAATGGATGCGGCCGGACGCGGAGTTTTGATGTGGTGAACAGAAACGGCAAACCGCGCAGCGTGACGCTTCTCGGCGCGACAGGCTCCATCGGGCGCTCGACGGTCGATCTGCTTCTGGCGAATCCCGATGCCTACGATGTCGAGGTCGTCGCCTCCGGCAATGACGCGGCGTCGCTGGCCGAAACCGCCAAGGCCCTGAAGGCCAAGATCGCCATCGTTTCCAATCCCAAATCCTATGAGGATCTCAAGGCCGCGCTCGCGGGCACCGGCATCGAGGCCGCCGCGGGCGAAGACGCCATGTGCGAGGCCGCCACGCGCCCGGTCGACTGGACGCTCGGCGCCATTGCCGGTGCGGCGGGTCTGCGGCCCACCATCGCGGCCGTGCGCCGGGGCGGCCAGATCGCGCTCGCCAACAAGGAATGCCTCGTCTGCGCGGGCGAGGCGTTCATGCGCGACGCCAGGGACGCGGGCGCCGAAGTGCTGGCCGTCGATTCCGAGCACAACGCCATCACCCAGGCGCTCATGGCGGGCAAGCCGCATGAGGTGTCGAAAATCATCATCACGGCGTCGGGCGGCCCGTTCCGCACCTGGACCCGCGAGCAGATCGCGGCGGCAAAGCCGGAAAACGCGCTCAAGCACCCGACCTGGAGCATGGGCCGCAAGATCACCATCGACAGCGCGAGCCTGATGAACAAGGGCCTCGAACTGATTGAGGCGCATCATCTTTTCAATGTCGGCAGCGACCAGCTCGACGTTCTCGTCCATCCCCAGTCGGTCGTTCATGGCCTCGTCAACTGGTCGGACGGCTCGGTCGTCGTGGTCATGGCCCCGGCCGATATGCGCGTGCCGATCGCCCATTGCCTCGGCTGGCCGGACCGCATCGAGACCAATGTCGTGCCGCTCGATCTCGCCAAGGTCGGCTCGCTCACGTTCGAGCCGGTCGATCACGACCGATTCCCCGCGCTCAAGCTCGCGATTGCGGCGCTGGAGGAGGGGGGCGGCGTACCGACCGTGCTGAACGCCGCAAACGAGATCGCGGTCGCCGCATTCCTCGATCATGCCCTTGATTTCCCTGGCATTCCCGCTCTTGTTGAGAGGGTCATCGAGAGGGCGTCAACGAGGGGACTGGTCAGAACTCCGCAAAGCGTGGAGGATGCGCTCAACCTCGACAAGGAGGCGCGCCAGATCGCGGTGGATGAACTGCCGAAGACCCCGGTCTTCGCAGCCTGACATTCCGGATGATGGCGCCAACGGACAAAGCTGATGCTGAATGATATTTCCGGACTCGGTCTGTCCGTAATCACCTACACACTGCCCTACATCGCGGTCCTGGCCGTGGTCATTTTCGTCCACGAAATGGGCCATTTCCTCGTCGCGCGCTGGTGCGGTGTCCGGGTTCTCACCTTCTCGATGGGCTTCGGCCCGGAGCTGTGGCACCGCTTCGACAAGCACGGGACGCGCTGGCGCATCGCCGCCGTTCCGCTCGGCGGATACGTGAAATTCTACGGCGACGAGAACGCCGCGAGCGCGCCGGATCGTGACGCCGTCGAGCGCATGTCGAAGAACGAGCGCAGCATCAGCCTGTTCGGCCAGCCGGTCCGCAACCGCGCCGCCATCGTCGCGGCGGGCCCCATCGCCAACTTCCTGCTGGCCATCGTCATTTTTGCCGGCACGTTCTTTTTCCTCGGCCGTCCGGTCACCGAAGCGCGGGTCGATGCCGTCCAGCCGGGCAGCGCGGCGGAGCAGGCGGGCTTCCAGCCGAACGATCTCATTCTGTCGATCGATGGTTCGCCCATCGAGAGCTTCACCGACATGCAGCGCATCGTGCGCATCAACGCCGAACAGCAATTGCAGGTTGCCGTGCGCCGCGACGAGCAGGTGCTCGATCTGCAGGTGACGCCGCAGCTTCAGGAGCTGAAGGACAATTTCGGACAGGTCCATCGCATCGGCGTGCTGGGCATTTCGCGCAGCGACGCGGCGGGCACCGTCACCCATCGCAGCTATTCGTTGCCCGAAGCGATGGTCGCGGGCGTGTCCGAGACATGGTTCGTCGTCGACCGCACCTTCGCCTATATCGGCGGCCTCGTGACGGGCCGCGAATCGGCCGACCAATTGTCCGGCCCGATTCGCATCGCCCAGGTCTCGGGGCAGGCCGCGCAGCTCGGCTTCGAGGTCGTGCTGAACCTCACGGCGGTGCTTTCGGTGTCGATCGGCCTGCTCAATCTGTTCCCGATTCCGCTGCTCGACGGCGGGCATCTCGTCTACTACGCCATCGAGGCGCTAAGAGGCCGTCCTCTCAGCGAAAAAGCGCAGGAATTCGGGTTCCGGATCGGCATTGCATTGGTGTTGTCGCTGATGCTTTTCGCGACCTGGAACGACATTCTTCACTTGACGTCGCTCTAGCCGTTCGCCGGGCCGTGGCATCCGTGTCACGGCTCCCCGCAAAGGCGTCGGATTTCAGCAAAAACGGTTGCGACGCACGGGAATCCGGGTAAGACCGGAGACCAAGATTAGGAACAGGTCCGGCCGGAGGGGGTCTGGCGGACCATGCAGGGTGGGGCCCCATGATTTCTGCGTACCGCGCGTTTCGGAAACTTACCGCGGCCTTCGTTTTGGCGGCTGGCCTTGTCTTTTCGGCCAGCCTGATCACGGCCATGTCCACTCCTGCCTTCGCGCAGGCCATCGAGGTTCGCGGCAACAGCCGCGTCGAAGCCGATGCCGTTCGCGCGCATTTCGCCACGGCTCCCGGCGAGCGCCTCGACAACACCAAGATCGATGAAGCCGTGAAGGCGCTGTTCGCCACCGGCCTCTTCGAAGACGTGCGCGTCAGCCGCGCCGGCGGCCGCATCATCGTCACGGTCGTCGAGAACTCGGTCATCAACCGCGTCAGTTTCGAAGGCAACCGCAAGATCAAGGACGCGACGCTCGAAGCCGAGGTCCAGTCCAAGTCGCGCGGCCCGTTCAGCCAGGTCATCGTCCAGTCGGACGTCCAGCGCGTCCTGGAACTCTATCGTCGCGGCGGGCGCTACAACGCGACCGTCGAGCCGCAGATCATTTCGCGCCCCAATGGCCGTGTCGACCTCGTGTTCGCCATCAACGAGGACAGCAAGAGCAAGATCGCCGAGATCGAGTTCGTCGGGAACGAGCAATATTCGGACAGCCGCCTGCGCGACGAAATGACGACGACGCAGTCGAACTTCCTGAGCTGGCTCAAGACCTCCGACGTCTACGACGCCGACCGTCTGCAGGCCGACCTCGAACTCGTCCGCCGCTTCTATCTGAACAACGGCTATGCCGACTTCCGTGTCGTCTCGTCCGAAGTGAACTACGACAACGAGAACAACGCTTTCCGCATCACCGTCACGGTCGAGGAAGGCCCAGTCTATCGCTTCTCGTCGGTCGATGTTGAATCGAACGTCGCGGACGTTGATGCCAGTCAGCTCAAGGGCTCCATCCAGGGCGATGGTGGCGACATCTACAGCGCCGACGACGTCGAGAAGACGGTCGAGCAGATGTCGATCGAGCTCGCGACCCGTGGCTACGCTTTCGCGCAGGTTCGCCCGCGTGGCCAGCGCGACTACGAAAACCACACCGTCGCGGTCACCTATTCGGTGGAGGAGGGCTCGCGCGTCTACGTCGAGCGCATCAACATCCGCGGCAACACCCGCACGCGCGATTACGTGATCCGCCGCGAATTCGATCTGGCGGAAGGCGATGCCTACAATCAGGCGCTCATCAACCGCGCCGAACGCCGCCTCAACCGCCTCGGCTTCTTCAAGGGCGTCCGCATCACCTCCGAGATGGGCTCCTCGCCCGACCGCGTGGTCGTTAATGTTGATGTTGAAGATCAGCCCACAGGCGAATTCTCCATCGCCGGCGGCTATTCGAGCGCCGACGGCCTGATCGCCGAAATCTCGCTGGCCGAGAAGAACCTGCTCGGCCGCGGCTACTATGCCAAGATTGGCGGCACCTTCGGTGACCGTACGCAGGGCGTGGATTTCAGCTTCACCGATCCCTACTTCATCGGTCGCCGCATCTCGGCGGGCTTCGACGTCTACTACAAGAACCGCGAAGCCTCGCGTTCGAACAACCTGTCTTACGATCTCGAAACGATCGGCGGGGCGCTGCGTCTCGGCTTCCCGATCACGGATCCGCTGACCTTCGGCGTGAACTATCAGATCTACAACCGTGATATCAGCCTGCCGTCCGGGCTGACGGATGGTTGTAACTATCGTGGGAACATCAACTACGATCCGATCACGGGCGAATGTATTACGCCGATTGACGGGGACCCCTACGAAGCTTCGCTTGCTCTGAAGGAAGCCGAGGGATCGACCCTTACGTCGCAGGTCGGCTATTCCTTCGTCTACAACTCGCTGGACAACATCCAGAACCCGAAGGACGGCATCCGCGCCGAGTTCCGTCAGGACTTCGCCGGTCTGGGTGGTGATTCCGAGTTCCTGCGCACCACATTCGATGGCCGCTATTACCACGAGCTGCCGCGTGACATCGTCGGCATGCTGCGCCTGCAGGCCGGACACATCATGTCTTGGGGTGACGACGATCTTCGGATCATCGACCATTTCAACAAGGGCCCGGATCTCGTTCGCGGCTTCAAGAGCGGCGGCATCGGCCCTCGCGACGCGGCGACGGACGATCCGCTGGGCGGCTCGCTCTATGTCGGCGGTACGGCGGAAGCTATCTTCCCGCTGCCCTTCATTCCGAAGGAAATCGGCCTGAAGGGCGCGGTTTTCGCGGATGCCGGCACGCTGATGAATTATGACGGCGAAACGGATTTCGGTCCGCTGGGAGATCTCGACGTCATCGGTGACGACGGCACAATCCGCTCCTCCGTCGGTGTCTCGCTGCTCTGGCAGTCGCCGATGGGTCCGCTGCGCTTCGATTATGCCTGGGCGCTTACCGACGAGGCAGGCGACGAGAAGCAGGCTTTCCGCTTCTCGGGCGGCGGCCGGTTCTGAGAACAGGATCCGCTCCGCGCACAGCGGGGCGGATCGGCCCTTTCGAGGGCTGACCCAATGAGCGAACCGCGTTTCTTTCCCGCTCCCAAACCGGTTTCCTTGGCGGAGATCGCCACCCGCACGGATTCGGAGCTGCGCGGCGACGGCGCCGTTCTGGTCTCGGGTGTCGGCCCGGTCGAAAGCGCGGGCCCCGGCGATTTCGCCTATCTTGACAATGCGTCGTACATACCTGCGCTCCAGACGACGGCAGCTGCTGCCTGCGCCGTTGCTCCCAAGCTCGCAGACCGGGCTCCGGCCGGGCTTGCCCTTCTGATTTCGAAAGACCCGTACCGCGTTTTCGCGCAAGTGACGGCCTTGCTCTATCCCGACGCGATGAGCCCGACGCCTGTCTTCGAAGACCGGGGTGTTGCGCCCGGCGCGGTCGTTCATCCAGATGCGCGCCTTGAGGCCGATGTCACGGTCGATCCGGGCGCGGTGATCGGCCCCCGCGCCGAAATCGGCGCGGGCACCGTCATCGCCGCCAATGCCGTGATCGGCGCCGATGTGCGTATCGGGCGCGACAGCTATGTTGGGCCCGGCGCGAGCGTGCTGCACGCGCTCCTCGGCAACCGCGTCATCCTTCATGGCGGCGTGCGTGTGGGGCAGGACGGGTTCGGCTTCGCGATGAGCCCGCGCGGCCACCTCAAAGTGCCCCAGATCGGCCGCGTCATCATCCAGGACGACGTCGAGATCGGCGCCTCCACCTGTGTGGCGCGTGGATCGACGCGCGACACCATCATCGGTGAAGGCACCAAGATCGACAATCTGTGCATGATCGCCCACAACGTCGTCATCGGTCGCCATTGCGTGATTGTCTCGCAGGTCGGCATATCGGGCAGTTGCACGGTCGGCGATTTTGTGGTCATGGCCGGTCAGGTCGGGCTCGCGGGCCATCTCAACATCGGTAGCGGCGCCCAGATCGGCGCGCAGGCGGGTGTCATGAAGGACGTTCCGGCCGGTGCGAAAGTTGGGGGTTCACCGGCAACGAGCATGCGCCAATGGCTGCGCGAGGTCGCCTGGCTGCGGCGCGCCTCCGGCGGGGCGCCGGACAAAGGCACGCCCGAAAAGGCTGAATGAGGAGGACGATGTGACGACCGAACAGAGCGCCGAACTCGGCACAGCCGATATCGAGCGCATCCTCAAACTGCTGCCGCACCGCTATCCGTTTCTGCTCGTCGATCGCATCATCGAGATGAAGGGCGATGAGAGCTGCATCGGCATCAAATGCGTGACCTATAACGAGCCGCAATTCACCGGGCATTTTCCGGGGCATCCGATCATGCCGGGCGTTCTCATCATCGAGGGCATGACGCAGACGGCGGGCGCGTTGTGCGTGTCGGCCCTCGGCGGCAACCGCCCGGGCATCGTCTATTTCGTGAGCATCGACAATTGCAAATTCCGCAAGCCGGTCGTTCCCGGAGACCGGCTCGAATACCATCTGAAGAAGATCCGCTCGCGCCGCAACATCTGGTGGTTCCACGGCGAAGCCAAGGTCGATGGCGTTGTGGTGGCCGAGGCCGATGTCGGGGCCATGCTGGCTGAAATGTGACCATGGCCAAGATTCATGCGACAGCGATCATCGAGGACGGCGCGCAGATTGGTGCGGATGTCGAAATCGGGCCGTTCTGCCACATCGGCCCCGAGGTCGCACTCGGCGACGGCAGTGTATTGAAATCGCATGTCGTGCTGGCGGGCCGCACCCGGATCGGCGCAAGGGCGCGCATTTTCCCCTTCGCTTCCATCGGCCACCAGCCGCAGGATCTCAAATACAAGGATGAGCCCTCGACGCTCACCATCGGCGACGATTGCCTGATCCGCGAAGGCGTGACCATGAATCCGGGCACCGAAGGCGGCACGATGACGACGAGCGTCGGAGACCGCTGCGCCTTTCTCGCCAATTCCCATGTCGGGCATGACTGCCGGGTCGGCAGCAATGTCATCCTTTCCAACAATGTCATGCTGGCCGGGCATGTCACGGTGGGCGACTTCGTGATCATGGGCGGCGGTTCGGCGGTGATCCAGTTTGCGCGCGTCGGCTCGCACGCTTTTGTCGGCGGGCTCGCGGGCGTCGAGAACGACCTCATTCCGTACGGCATGGCGACCGGAAACCGCGCTCATCTCATCGGGCTCAATCTCGTCGGCCTGCGGCGGCGCAATTTCGACCGCGACCAGATCAACACGTTGCGCCGTGCCTACCGCCAGCTCTTCGCGGAAGAGGGAACGCTGAAAGAGCGCGTCGAAGACGTCGCGACCGAATTCGCAGGCGTGCCACTTGTCGAAGAAGTTGTTGCTTTTATCCGGGCCGGCGGCGACCGGGCAATCTGCGGCCCATCCCATGCCGAGCCCGTTGGCGCCTGACATTACATCGCCTCTTGCGATCGTCTGCGGCGCGGGCGATTTTCCGCTCGCCGTGGCCGACGCGATCGCCACGTCAGGCCGCCCGGTCTTTCTGATCGGAATCGAGGGTTCGGCGAGCCCCGAGATCGCGCGGCATCCGCATGCGTGGTCGCGTCTCGGGCGGGCGGGACGCATTCTCGGGCTTGCGCACAAGGCCGGAGCGAGGGAGATCGCCCTTGTAGGCGCCGTGCGGCGTCCCTCATCGCCGCTCGATGTTCTGCCCGATCTGCGGGGCTTTCGCTTGCTTCTGCGTATCCTCGGGCGCGGCGACAATCACATGTTGAGCACCATCGCCCAGGATCTGGCGCGCGAAGGGCTGACGGTGCGCGGCGTGCACGAGATCGCGCCGGGGCTCATCTTGCCGGCAGGCACGCTCGGTCACCGCGGCCCGTCCGAAGAGGCCATCCGCGCCGCCGAACTCGGCTTCGATGTCCTGGCGGCACTCAGTCCCTACGATATCGGTCAGGCGGTCATTGTCGCGGACCGGCGCGTCGTGGCCATCGAAGCGGCCGAAGGCACCGACCTCATGCTGGAACGCGTTGCAGATTTGCGTGCCTCGAGTCGCCTCAAACTGCCGCGAGGGACCAGCGTGCTCGTCAAGGCCGCCAAGCACGGGCAGGACTTGCGGCTCGACACTCCCGCGATTGGCCCGAGGACGGTTGACCGCGCGGCTGCGGCAGGCCTTTCCGGCATCGCAATTGCCGCCGGTCAGGTCATGACGCCCGACACCGGCACGCTGATCGCGGCTGCCGATGCCGCCGGCATCTTCGTGCTCGGGTTAAAACGCCCATGAGCCGCCCGCTCTCGGTGTTCATCCTCGCTGGCGAGCATTCGGGCGATCAGCTCGGCTTCAAGCTGATGCGCGCGCTGCGGGATCTCCATCCGGGCGATCTGTACATACGCGGGGTCGGTGGACCTCGCATGGAAGGCGAGGGGCTGCAGAGTCTGTTTCCGATGGACGACATCGCTGTCATGGGCATCGGGCCGGTGATCGGCCGATTGCCGCTCCTGCTGCGACGCATCCGCGAGACGGCCGACGCGATCGTCGCCGACCCGCCCAATGTGCTTGTCATCATCGACAGCCCGGACTTCACCCATCGCGTGGCGCGGCGCGTTCGGCAGAAGCTGCCGAACCTCCCGATTGTCGATTACGTCTCGCCGACCGTCTGGGCTTGGCGGCCGGGGCGCGCGAAGAAGATGCGGGCTTATGTCGACCACGTTCTGGCACTTCTCCCGTTCGAGCCGGCCGCGCATCGGCGCCTTGGCGGGCCGGACTGCAGCTATGTCGGCCACCCTCTTGTCGAGCGGCTTGACGAGTTTCGGCCCGCACCCGGTGAGCGTGCCGCGATTTCGGATGAGGTGCGGCTTCTTGTTCTTCCCGGCAGCCGGCTGTCGGTGGTCCGTAGGCACATGGATCTCTTCGGAAACGTCGTTGCGCGGCTCGCGGAGCAGCATCCGGCGTTGAAGATCACATTGCCGACGGTCGGGCATATTGCGCAGGAGATCGAGGCGCTTTCGGTCAAATGGAAGGTGCGGCCGGAGATCGTCATCGGGGAGGACGAGAAGCTGCGGGCAATGCGGCGTGCCAATGCAGCTCTTGCATCCTCCGGGACGGTCACTCTGGAGCTTGCCGTGTCCGGTATCCCACATGTCGGTGCGTACAGGATCGACGGGGTTGTGAGGCTTTTGCGACCGTTCGTGAAGCTGACCGCGCAGCACATCCTCCTCCCCAATCTCATCCTCGACCGCCGTGTCATTCCGGAATTCGTCGCCGAGGAAGCAAATGCGGAAAACCTCTACGCGGCGCTCCTGCCTCTTTTCTCCGACACGCCGGAGCGGCGTCTTCAAGAGGCGGGACTGGCCGAGCTGGATGAACGCATGCGCGTGCCCGACGCGCCGAGCCGTGTTGCCGCGCGTGTGGTTCTGGACTGTGCGGACAAGGGGAGGATGTGATGAATGTTCTTCTCGTGCCAGGCCTCGGAAACTCCGGCCCCGACCACTGGATGAGCCATTGGGAAAAGGCGCTTCGGGCACACCGTGCTGAATTTGACGATTGGGATGATCCTGTTCCGGAAAGCTGGATTGCGCGTCTGGACGTCGAGATCGCGGCCGCCGGACGCGATGTCATTCTGGTCGCGCACAGCCTCGGATGCGCAACCATCGCCCATTGGGCGCTCACGCATCGCGGACCGGTTCGCGCGGCCGTTCTCGTTGCGCCGCCCGACGTCGATTCCGATGTGCATGTACCGGCCGTTGTCAAAAGGTTCGCGCCCATGCCGACGATGCCTCTTCCGTTTCCGGCAATCGTCGTTGCCAGCACCGACGATCCCTATGCGGACATCGGACGTGCGGAAGTTTTTGCAAAGAATTGGGGCGCTGATTTCCGCAGCGTCGGGCCGAAGGGGCACATCAACGCCGCCAGCAATCTCGGCAGCTGGCCCGAGGGGCGAGCGATCCTGAACAGATTTGTCGCGGGCCTTGGCTAGGCCCGCGACAAAAACACTTTCTTAGCCGCGCTTGGTCGTCGGAATGTACTCACGTTCCACTTCGCCGCGATAAAGCTGGCGCGGGCGGCCGATGCGCTGGTCCGGATCCTCGATCATTTCCTTCCACTGCGCGATCCAGCCCACAGTTCGGGCGACGGAGAACAGCACAGTGAACATTGAGGTGGGGAAGCCCATCGCGCGCAGCGTGATGCCCGAATAGAAATCGATGTTCGGGTACAGTTTGCGCTCGACGAAATACTCGTCCTGCAGCGCGACCTTTTCGAGCTCGACGGCGACTTCCAGAAGCGGATCGTTCTTCTTGCCGAGTTCGGCGAGAACCTCCCGCGAGGTCTGCTGCATGATCTTCGCGCGCGGATCGTAGTTCTTGTACACGCGATGACCGAAGCCCATGAGACGGAACGGGTCGTTCTTGTCCTTGGCGCGGTTGACGAATTCGGGAATACGGTCGGCCGAGCCGATTTCCTCGAGCATCTTGAGCGCGGCTTCATTGGCGCCGCCATGCGCCGGGCCCCAGAGACAGGCAATGCCCGCCGCAATACAGGCGAACGGGTTCGCCCCGGACGATCCTGCGAGGCGCACGGTGGAGGTTGAGGCATTCTGCTCGTGGTCGGCGTGCAGGGTGAAGATGCGGTCGAGCGCGCGCGAGAACACAGGGTTCACCACATAGTCCTCGCACGGCACGGCGAAGCACATACGCAGGAAGTTCGACGCGTAATCGAGATCGTTCTTCGGATAAACGAAGGGCTGACCGATATGGTACTTGAAGGCCATCGCCGCAAGCGTCGGTACTTTTGCGATCATGCGAATGGAGGCGATTTCGCGCGCCATCGGATCGGAAATGTCCGTCGAGTCGTGGTAGAACGCGGCCATCGCACCCACGCTGGCAACCATGATGGACATGGGATGTGCGTCGCGGCGGAAGCCGGTGAAGAACCGCGACATCTGTTCATGCACCATTGTATGGCGCGTCACGCGGGTGTCGAAATCGGCCTTCTGCGCGGCTGTCGGCAGTTCGCCGTACAGAAGCAGATAGCAGCAATCGAGGAAATCGCCGCCTTCGGCGACCTGATCGATCGGATATCCGCGATAGCGCAGAATTCCGGCGTCGCCGTCGATATAGGTGATCGTCGAGGCGCAGCTCGCCGTCGATGTGAAACCGGGATCGTAGGTGAACGCACCGGTCTGGGCATAGAGCTTGGAAATGTCGATGACGTCTGGCCCTGTCGAGCCTTCGTAGACGGGGAACTCATGGCTCTTGTTGTCCAAGATCAGCGTTGCCGATTTCCCGCTCATGTGTCCTCCAATATCCGCAACATGAAGCTATTCCGATGCCACGGAATAGCCTCTTTCTCTAACGGATAAGCGGGTCCGCTAGCAAGCGAACCATGGTTGCAGAGGGATTTAGGCCGCCTGGTCCCTGAGACGGGCGAGGCTTTCCTCGCGTCCGAGAACGGCCAGAACCTCGAAGATCGGCGGCGAAACCATCTTGCCGGTCAGGGCGGCGCGCAGGGGCTGTGCCACCTGTCCGAGCTTGGCTCCCTCCGTCTCGGCGAAGGCCCGCACAGCGGCTTCCGCGTTTTCCGCGCTCCAGGAATCCACCTGTTCGAGCTGGCGAAGCACGCGGCCGATCAACTCGCGCGTACCGGCAGCGCCAAGAGCCTGTTTTGCCTTGTCGTCCGGGGCAAGCGGGCGCGCGTCGAGCAGGAAGCTCGCATTGTCGAGAAGCTCGATAAAGTTTTTCGAGCGCTCCTTCATGGCAGGAAGCATGATCTGGAAGGCATCCCACATTCCGGCATCCAGCTTTGCCTGAGCCTCGGGTCCGCCCGGAAGATAGGGCAGCGAATCCTTGAAAACCGCAATCAGCTCCTCGTCGGGCATGGCCCGCATGTAATGACCGTTGAGGTTTTCGAGCTTGGCGAAGTCGAAGCGCGCCGCCGAGCGCCCGACGGAATCGAGGTTGAACGCCGCGATCATTTCCTCGCCTGAGAATATTTCCTGATCCTTGTGGCTCCAGCCCAGACGCACAAGGTAGTTACGAAGCGCGGCGGGAATATATCCCATCTCGCGATAGGCCTCGACACCGAGTGCGCCGTGGCGCTTGGAGAGCTTTGCGCCGTCCGGACCGTGGATCAGCGGAATATGGGCCATGCGCGGCACATCCCAGCCGAGCGCGCGGTAAATCTGGATCTGGCGTGCGGCGTTCGTCAAATGGTCGACACCCCGGATGATGTCGGTGACGCCCATGTCGTGATCGTCGACGACGACGGCGAGCATATAGGTCGGCGTGCCGTCGGAGCGCAGCAGGATGAGATCGTCGAGGTCGGCGTTAGGGAACGTCACGGAGCCCTGCACTGCGTCATCGACCACCGTCTCGCCGCTGTTGTCGACGCGCAGGCGGATGACGGGTTTTACGCCTTCCGGCGCCGTCGACGGATCGCGGTCGCGCCAGCCGCCATCGTAGCGGGGCGGTTTTCCGGCCGCGAGCGCGTTCGCGCGCATCGCCTCCAGTTCCTCGATGGTGTCGTAGGCGCGGTAGGCCTTGCCGGTCGCGAGCAGTTCATCGACCACGGCGCGGTGACGGTCGGCGCGGGCGAACTGGAAAACGGGATCGCCGTCCCAATCGAGACCGAGCCATTTCAAGCCGTCGATGATCGCGTCGATGGCCTCGTCCGTCGAACGCGCGCGATCTGTGTCCTCGATGCGCAGCAGCATTTTCCCGCCCGTGTTCTTGGCGTACAGCCAGTTGAACAGGGCTGTGCGCGCGCCGCCGATATGGAGAAATCCGGTGGGCGAGGGTGCAAAACGGGCAATGACGGGCTTGGTCATGGGGCGGCTTCATCTGTCGGGAACACGCCGGTTAGGCATCGGCGCGCGTCCGTGTAGCATGGGGTCGGGGGCGAGGGAACCGGGTGGCGGGGGATAAGCGACAGAGCAGGGCCGGCGGCCGCGCCGCTTTGGCCGCGCAGCCGTTCGATGCGGATGCCGCCTCCGGTGGCGCATTCACCGAGGTGTTGCGCAAGCTCGCGGCGGCGTTCGAGGAGGAGCGCGAGGCCGGGCGGTTTTTCCTGTTTCTGCCCGTTGCCGCGATTGGCGGCGTGCTTCTGTTCTTTTCGGCCGACCGCGATCCGTCGCTCCTTGCCGCCCTCGCGGCCGTCGCTGCGTGCAGCGCGCTGGTTTATCTGTGCCGCGATCGCCCGGTCGGCTTTCCACTGTCCATCGCCGTTCTGGCGCTCGCGGCAGGGTTCCTGTCGGCAGCTGTGCGCACCGAGTTCGTCGTGGCTCCCGTGTTGGAAAAACCGACAAGGGGCATCGCCGTCGGCCTGATCGAGACCGTCGAGCCGCGCGCGCGCGGCGTTCGCATCGTCATCCGGCCCGAACAGATGGGAAGCCTTCCACAGGAGGCTCTTCCGAGGCGCATCCGCGTCACCGTTCCGCGCACGGAAGGGCTTCTGGCGGGTCAGCGCGTGTCCGTGAACGCGCTCTGGCGCCCGCCGCCTCCCTCGGTTCGCCCCGGCGGCTATGATTTCGCACGCGAGGCTTTCTTCCGGCAACTCGGCGCGGTCGGCAGCGATGCCGAAAAGCCGCGTGTTCTGCCGGTGGAGAATATATCGTTCGGTGCGAGACTTGCCGCCGCAACGGACAATCTGCGCAACACGATCACCGCCAGGATAAAATCGGTGGTTAGCGGCGATGAAGGAGCCATCGCTGCCGCGCTCGTCACTGGTCAGCGCGGCGAAATTTCAAATGCCGCAAACGACGCTTTGCGGGTTGCCGGGCTCTTTCACGTCATCTCGATCTCGGGCCTGCATATGGCCCTGTTCGGTGGCACGCTGTTCGCCGCTGTCCGGTTCGGGCTGATGCTCATCCCTGGAATCGGCTTGCGTTATCCCATCAAGAAATGGGCGGCCGGCACCGCGCTTGCCGGGGCTGCGGCCTATCTGGCCCTTTCCGGCGCGGACGTTGCCGCCCAGCGCAGCTTCCTGATGATCGCAGTCATCTTTCTGGCCATTATTTTCGACCGGCAAGGCCTCACCATGCGCAATCTGGCGCTGGCGGCTCTGGTGACGATCCTTCTCATGCCCGAAACCGTGCTCGGGCCGAGCTTCCAGATGTCGTTCTGCGCCGTCATGGCTATCGTCGCCTGGTATGAGCGCGTGTCGGCACGCACGCCGGACGACGAGAAGACGAAGCGCCCGGGCGCGCTGCGGTTCGTCCATGTCTATTTCGGTGGCATCGTCGCGACGACGATCGCCGCGACCATTGCCACCGCCCCGTTCTCCACGTTCCATTTTCAGCGGTTCGCGGTGCATTCATTGCCCGGCAACCTCATCGCCCTGCCGATCGTCAGCCTTCTGGTAATGCCCTGGGTGCTGGTCGGTATGATCCTCCTGCCATTCGGGCTGGATGCCTTCGCCTGGAAAATCATGGGGTTTGGCATCGGCATCATGCTCGATGTGTCGTACTGGATCGAAACGTGGCCCTACGCGACCTTGGCGACGCCCGCGTTTTCCGGTCTTGCCGTGCTGCTGCTCGGGATCGGTCTGGTCTGGCTCTGCATCCTGACGACGAACCTGCGCTGGATCGGCCTTGCACCCGCCGCCTTCGGGGCGTTTCTGGCCATGTCGCCGGAACGCCCGGACATTTATGTCGAGGCGGGCGGTCGCGCGGCGGCGGTTCGGGGCGAGGACGGGCAAATGGCGGTCATCGGGGTCCGTTTCGCAAGCTTCGCCGCGCAGAACTGGCTCGCTGCCGATGGCGATCTGCGAAGCCCGCGTGCGGCCACGGGCGATGTCCGCTGCGACGCCTTCGGCTGTACGGCGCCATTGCAGAACGGCGGGTACCTCTCGCTCGTCTGGACCTATGCCGGGATCGCGGAGGATTGTTTGCGTGCGCGCATCCTCGTTACGCGTCTGCTTGCGCCGCCCGAATGCCGCAAGACGACCCTGGTGCTCGATGGTGCGGACCTTGCCGAAAAGGGTGCGATGACGTTGACGCGGCGGGCCGACGGTTCTTACGCCATTACGGACGCGCGGGGCTCCTCTCAACGTATCTGGCACGGCGCGCAATCCCCGCCGAACGGCCCGCTGTTCAAGCCCGCTTCAAACGAAACCGGGCCCGCCGAAGGCGAGCCCGATGTGTTGGCAGACGACGAAACCGCCGCTGCGCCGGAAGAGGTGGTGGAACCTCAGTAACGGCGGATCAGGCCCACGAGCTTGCCCTGAACGCGCACGCGGTCCGGGCCGAAAATACGCGTCTCATAGGCCGGATTCGCGGCTTCCAGCGCAATCGAGCCACCCTTCTTGCGAAGGCGCTTCAACGTCGCTTCCTCGTCATCGACAAGGGCAACCACGATATCGCCGCTGTCCGCGGAATCGGATTTGCGGATGACGACGAGGTCGCCTTCAAGAATGCCGGCCTCGATCATCGAGTCGCCGCGCACTTCGAGCGCGAAGTGGTCGCCGCCCGAAATCATTTCCGGCGGGACCGCGATCGTATGGCTGCGTGTCTGTATCGCTTCGATCGGCACGCCGGCGGCGATGCGGCCCATGACCGGGACGGCAATCGAGGAATAGTCCTCAACCTCTTCCGGCTCGACGGGCTTTGGCCTGGCGCGGCCAAGGCCACCTTCGATGACGCCCGGCGAGAATTTCCCGGGGGCTGGCCGCATATTCGGCGCAACCGATTCCGGCAGTCGCACGACTTCGAGCGCGCGTGCGCGGTTCGGAAGGCGGCGGATGAACCCGCGTTCCTCAAGCGCCGTGATGAGGCGATGAATGCCGGATTTCGAACGCAGATTCAGCGCGTCCTTCATCTCGTCGAAACTGGGGGGAACACCCGTTTCCTTCAGCCGCTCGTGGATATAGCGCAGAAGTTCGTGCTGCTTGCGCGTCAACATCAGATATCGCCTCGAAGCTCTCGCGGAATCGGAGAAACAAATCAGGAACAGAAACGTACTCGTTCCTTATGTGTTCTGCAACGGTTAACAGGTGGTTGACGGCGCTCGGCAGGCCCGAGCCGCAACCAACTATTTTCACTCCGCGGCTTCGGCGTCGGTCTTCCCGATCGAGAACGGAGGGAGATTTGGGGGCTCAATCGAGCCGTATCGGCGGTGCAAGCCCGCCACGTTCACTCGCCTGCGCGAGCGCGGATTTCGCGGAGATCTTCCGGCGTGTCGATGTCCGTAAAGACGGAATTATCGCCCATCTGGATTTCCCCAACGTCGTCCGCAAGCGATCGAAGCAAGGCGCGGCCGCCCGTGTCGCCCCGCACCTGCATGAGATCGGAGAAATGCTGGAGGCCCCACAAAACAGGATTTCCGCGCTGACCGCCGTAGACCGGCACGATCACGGAGGATTGGGGGTTCGAGCGGAATTCCGCGATCATTCGGGAAATCAGGGGCGCCGCGACGTGAGGCATGTCGGCGAGGAGGATGATTGCCCCGTCCATACTCGGCGAAATGGCCGCAAGGCCCGCCTGGAGCGACGTCGACATGCCCGCGCTGTAATCAGGATTGCGGTTTATGCGAACGGGAAGACCGCTGATAAGCGGCTCGACGGTGCCGCAATCGTGTCCCGTAACGACAACGACGTCATCGCAGCCTGCATCGAGTGCGGCCTGCGTCGCCCGGCGGATCAGGGATATGCCGCCGATGGTCTCCGTCAGCTTGTTCCGGTCGCCCATGCGGCGCGAAGAACCCGCGGCAAGAATGATGGCGGCGACTTTTCGCTCCGGCGTCATCGGTCCTTCTTTCGTCTCGGCATGTCGAGCGGGAGGATAGGGGGCTTGCCCCTATCCTCCAAGCCATGAACGCCGAGGCGAGCGTTGGAAGGCTCAGTTCCCGAACCCTGCGAGGGAGCGTTCCGAATGCAGGCTCTGGATGCGGATGTTGGCCTGACCTTCCTCGGCCGCCGTGCGGCGCTCGAAGCCGCGGTCCGAAGACTGCATGGCCACACGGTTTTCCAGCGGCGCCATGACGCTCTGAGCAGGCTGAAGACCTCGATAGACGTTCTTCTGGCCCTCGTGACCGTCACCGGCGGCAGCTGCTGTCGCGGCGAAGATGAGGCCAATCGCAGTTAAAGTAAAAGTCTTGGTCATTGGATCTATCCTTATGTAAAGTGCATGTTGTTCGCGGTTTGGTGCTGCGAACGATCCTGAAGATAGAATGTCTTTGTCGCATAGGTTTCTTTGAAACGCCGTTTATTGTAACTCTGTGTCTGCTGTTGCCCGGGATTGACGCTCTTTGATACATTTCATCTTCGGGTAACGAAAAACGCCGCCAGTCTGAGGGCTGGCGGCGTTCGGGGGGTCGGCAGGGCGGGGGGAGTCGTTGGCGATCGCCCTGCACGTCGGAAGCTAGACGCCGCCTGTCGCAGAAATTCGCTGAAAAGCGCTCCAATTGTCGGATGTTGTCGCAAGCGACGATGTGAACAAGCTTTGATACAATTTCCTGCTGGAGCCCGGCGTCCGTGGGAGTAGGACTGCTTGGGAACAAGGTCTGATGCCATGGAAGCAGCACCGCATATTGCCATCGTCGACGATCACCGCGACATCCGCGACCTCGTCGGCAAGTATCTCAACCGTCACGGCTACCGAACGAGCCTTGCCGAGAACGCCGGCGCGTGCCGCCGCCTGATCGAGCGCAACGGCATCGATCTCGTCGTGCTCGATGTCATGATGCCGGGAGAGGACGGGCTGTCGCTCTGCCGCTACATCCGCGAGTCGACGGATGTTCCGGTCATCATGCTGACGGCCATGGCGGAGGAGACGGACCGCATTGTGGGCCTCGAACTCGGCGCCGACGATTATCTGTCGAAACCGTTCAATCCGCGCGAGCTTCTGGCGCGCATCAAGGCGGTGCTGCGGCGCGTGCAGAGCCTTCCGCCGCAGCGCGGGATGATAAAGGCCAAGGAGATGCGGTTCGACCGCTGGGTTCTGAATGTCGGCCGTCGCGAACTGACCGATCAGGAAGGCCTTGTCGTCGCGCTCAGCACCGCGGAATTCCGGCTGCTCAACGTGTTCCTCGATCATGTCGGGCTCGTGCTCAGCCGCGACCAGCTTCTCGATCTCACCGTCGGCAAAAGTGCCGAGCCGTTCGATCGCAGCATCGACAACCAGGTGAGCCGTCTGCGCAAGAAGATCGAGGCCGATCCGAAATCGCCGGTGATCGTCAAGACACATTGGGGCGGTGGTTACAGCTTCGCTGCCGAGGTGGTCTCACAATGATCCAGCTCTGGAACAAGAGCCTCGCGGCCCGTTTCATTGCGATCATGCTACTGGCGCTCGCCTTGTCGCAGGGCGTCAGCCTGCTGCTGTTCAGCACCGAGCGGGACGAGGCGCTGTTCCGTTCGGCGAAAGCGGAGTTTCTCAGCCGCAGTGCGTCCGTTGCCAAGCTCCTTGAATCCACTCCTCCGGAAATGCGTCGGGACATTCTCAATGCCAGCGACACGACTTATTCGCGTTTCTGGCTGACGCCCGATTTTCCCAAAGATGCAGCGGTGTGGCGCAAGAACGCGAAACAGAGGATGAGCGAGCCGCTGCCCACCGTTCAGAACATCGCCGATTCCGACAACGGCGGCGCGGCATATGACAAGATCGAAGTCAGCGCTCCGCAGCGTGCCGCTGTGGCTTCGGGAAAAATCTCGGAAACGCCCTGGACGCTGTTGCCTCCACATGCATGGCCATTGTCCCGCAACGCCAAGTTCCTGTACCTCGACCATGCGTACAAAATGGGTGTCGATACGATCGGCATGGGGCTGACGGTGCAGCTTGCCGACGGAACGTGGCTCAGCACGGTTTTGAGCAAGAAGATGGCGGGCGGTTTCTGGACGACACGCTCCCTGATCTCGCTTGCGGTGACAGCCTTCATCGTGTCCCTCGGCGCGGCCTTCATCGCGCGTGGCATGACACGGCCGATGCGGCGTCTGGCCGTCGCGGCCGAAGCTCTGGGGCGCGGGGAAAGCGTGCCGCCTTTGCCGGAGGAGGGGCCGCACGACATTCGCCACACCACGGCTGCGTTCAACCGCATGCAGGCAAGCCTTCAGCGGTTTGTCGAAGACCGCACGCGGATGCTTGCTGCCATCGGCCACGACCTCCGGACACCGCTGACATCTTTGCGTTTGAGGGCGGAATTCGTGTCCGACGACGAGACGCGGGAGAAGATGCTGACGACACTCGACGAATTGCGGCACATGACGGAGGCGACTCTTGCCTTCTCGCGCGATCAGGCTGTCGAGGAGCCGACGCGCAATGTCGATCTCGCGGCGCTCGTTCAAAGCCTTTGCGACGATCTTGCCGAACTCGGCAATGATGTGTCGTTCTCCGCCGCGCCGACAACGGGCTATCGCTGCCGTGCCGACTCCCTGAAGCGCGCGCTGCGCAATCTCGTCGAAAACGCGGTTCGTTACGGTGAGCGCGCGCGCGTCAGCGTCGTCCCCGGTGCGCAGACGATTGCCATCGTCATCGAGGATGATGGGCCGGGCGTGCCGGTGGAGGATCTGGAGCGCGTGTTCGAACCCTTCTTCCGGCTTGAGAATTCGCGCAATCGCGAAACCGGCGGCATTGGTCTCGGTCTGTCGATCACGCGCGACATCGTTCGCCATCACGGCGGGGACATCGTGCTGGAAAACACGGGCCGTGGATTGCGGGCCAGCATCGTGCTGCCGCAGGCCGCGCCGGTTGGCAAAGAACGCAAGACCGGCAAGGTGGAGGCGGTGCGCCGGACGATTTTCAGGCCCGCCAATTCACCGGCCGAATGATCCGGTCGGCGCTGTGCGCCGACTTCGTCACCCCGAAGGAACGCCGTCCTCGCCCAGTTTCCGAGGGGCCAGTTCAGCCATTCGATCCTTGTCCGCACGCCGGCCGACGAGGATCAGCGGGATGCCGCAGGCAAGAACCGCCATCCCGATGATTGATCCCCATCCGGCATAGAGGATGCTGGAATAGAGCATCCACGCGCAGCTCAGAACGAGCAGGGCAGGCGGCAGGGGGTAAAACGGAACGCGGTAATGGCGCGCGGAATGGCCCTCGCGGCGCCGGAAGACGAACACCGACAGCCCGACCAGAAGGATGAACATCCAGAACACCGGGGCGGTGTAGGCGACCATGGCTTCAAATCCGCCGCGGGTGACGGCGCCGAAAAGAACGAGCGCGCTCGCAAGCGCCCCCTGCAGATAGAGCGCGTTGGCGGGTGTTTCACCGCGTTCCTTCCAGATCCCCAGATACCGCAGGACAAGAAGATCGCGTCCGACCGCAAAATAGGAACGCGCACCCGTGAAGATCGTGCCGCTCAGGGTCGTAAGGGCCGCAATGATGACGGTGAGGCTGAAGGCCTTGGCGCCGGCATCTCCCGCAAGCACACGCATGACGTCCGCACCGACCGTCTCGCTGTTGCGGATGCCCTCAAGCCCGAGAACGCGCAGATAGGCGACGTTGACGGCAACATACAGCACGACAACGATGAGGACGCCCCAGATGAGCGCGCGCGGAATGTTGCGTCGCGCATCCTTCAACTCGCCTGAAAGGTAGGCGGCCTCGCTCCAGCCGCCATAGGTGAGGAGAACGAACACCATCGCAAGTCCGGCTCCCCCCCACGAAAAATCACGGGCCGAAGGCGCCGCTGTCGCGGCAGGCGCCGGCAGGGCGAATGCGGCGACGATGAATGCCAGTATGGCAATGACCGTCAGCGCTTCGAGCACTTTCTGTGTGTGTTTTCCGGGCTGGGTTCCGATGCCGTTGATCGCGGTGAAAAGGACGATTGAGCCGATGCCGTAAACGGCGGCGCCATAGCTGCCGATCGGCAGGAGAACATTGGCGTAATCGCCGAGGACGAACGCGACGGCGGCGATGGCGCCGGGTTGGATGACGCTGCAGCGGGCCCAGGCGAACAGAAATGCAGCTTTCAGGCCATAGGCATCCCTGAGGAAGGCGTACTCGCCACCCGAGTCGGGGCGCGCGCTGCTCAGTTCGGCATAACAGACCGCACCCGCAAGCGTGATCACGCCGCCGAGCAGCCAGAAACCGATGAACACGGTTTCGTTCGCGGAGAAATTGGCGACCAGCGACGGCGTCTTGAAAATACCGATACCGAGCACGATGCCGACGACGAGGATCGTTACATCGCTCGGCGTCAGGCTCGTGCGAGGATAGCCGGATGAATCCGCCATGAAGGAAGGTCTCCGAAAAGGAAGACGCACGGTCCGTCAGGTGACCGTGCGATTGGGGCGGCGGGTCGCGGGGGGGCCATCGGCCACCCCGGCGGCGCGTCAGATGCGCTCGGCCGTCCAGGGCGCGGAGGCGGCGCCTTTGCCCTCGATGCGATTTCCGGAAACTGTGCCCGTGTAGCGGGTGCCGTTGGCCGTGAAGGAAATCTCGGCGCCCTTCAGTTTGCCGTCGGTAATCTCGGCCGATCCGAGCTTGCCGGAGATTTTCTGATAGCGCTGGCTGAGTTCGAGTTCCTGATCCCCTACGCGCCAGCGTCCTTCGACCTTGGCCGGGACGACCCAGAACAATGCACGGCACCAGCTTGAGCAGCCATCGACGGGTTCAGAGGTCTCATCGGGCTCCCAGTCACCCATGTCGAACGTGTTCGACACGATGCGCGTGCCCGGCTTGAGATCGAGAATGATAGGGCGCAGCTTCTCGTTGATCGAGCTCAGGAGGAACAGGGTAATGACATCGGCGGATGAGAGGTCGGTCTCGAAAAGATCGGCTTTCTCGAACGTCGCCTTGTCAGAAACGCCTTCGGCGGCCGCCGTGCGCTTGGAAAGCTCTACAAGGTCCGGATTGTATTCGATGCCCACGGCGGTCAGTCCGCGCTTGGCGGCCGTAATGACGGTGCGGCCGTCGCCCGAGCCGAGGTCCATCAGTTTTTCGCCGGGCTTCGCGTCCGCCATGTCGAGCATGGTGTCGACCAGAGCCTGTGGGGTGGGAACCCAGACGACGTCCTTGCCGGCCTGCCCGGACTTCGGTTCGTAGGCCGCTTCCTGGGAGACGGCCGGCTGGCACGCCAGGCCGACGATGGCGGGTGTTGCGAGAAGAACGTGTGCAAGCAGGAAAACGCGCTTCGGAAGCCTTTCGGCAAACGTGCTTATCATCGGGGGCTCCTCCGGCCGATTGCGGATGAGCGCGATAGTGGGGCGGCGATGTCGCGCAAGTGTGTCGTCGCGGCGCGTGTTTGTATCAAAGTGTGGCGCGGGGGATACACCGCGCACCCTCGGTCATCGGCCGCGGTTGGGAGACCATTCCTTTTGCGCATCGCGCGGCAGGGGTTTCGGTGCTAAGCGCCGCTCATGGAAATCACACCCGAGATTCTGCTCATTCTTGGCGCGGTTGCGGTCGCCGCCGGCTTTGTCGATTCCATTGCCGGTGGAGGGGGTCTGCTCACGCTTCCGGCCATGCTGCTGGCCGGGATGAACCCCATCGCGGCCATTGCCACGAACAAGCTTCAGGGAACGTTCGGTGTCGCGATGGCCTCGTTCCAGTATGTCCGACATGGCGGGATCGACTGGCGAAGCGCGCGCGTGATGATGCTGGTGTCGGCCTCGGCATCCCTTCTCGGCGCGCTGTTCGTGTCGAGCGTTCCGGTCGATCAACTGAAGGCGTGGCTGCCGCTCGTTCTCATCGTGATCGCGATCTATTTCCTGTTTGCTCCGCGCGCGGCCGATGTGGATGCGGAGCCGCGCATCTCGCAGCCTGCCTTTACCTCGACCGTCGTTCCGGCAATCGCGTTTTACGATGGTGCGATCGGTCCCGGCACCGGCTCGTTCTTCACGTTGGGGTTCCTGACGCTGCGCGGCCTCTCCATCCTGCGGGCGACCGGCTATACGAAGTTGCTGAACCTCGCGAGCAATGTCGGTGCGCTGATCCTGTTCGCTCTGGCGGGAAAGCCGGTCTGGCTCGTCGGTCTGGTCATGGCCATCGGCAGCATTCTTGGTGCACGGGTAGGCTCGCGCCTTGCCATCGCCAAGGGTGGGAAAATCATCAAGCCGGTTCTGGTGATCGCCTGCACCGCGATGGCGATCCGGCTTCTGGCCGACCCAGCCCACCCATTGTGGCAGGCCCTGTCCTGAACGGCGTCTTTAAGTCGTTACAAGTTCGGCCGGGGCGTTCATGCGGACGATCCAGCCTTCGAGATCGGCCTTCGCTCGGTCGGTGATCGCGTTCTTCTTGAGAGCGGCCTTTTCTGGCCCCCGCAGGCGTGGGCCGCCAGGTGTGCGCTTCGGCTTCTCGATCGGTGGGAACAGGCCGAAATTCACGTTCATCGGCTGGAAACTGCGTTTGGTGTTCTCGTCGCCCTCGACGCCGATATGGCCGCCCGTGATGTGCCCAAGGAGCGCACCGAAGGCCGTCGTGGCCGGAGGCAGGTCGAGCGGTGCGCCAAGCCGCTCGGACGCCGCGAAGCGCCCGGCCAGCAGTCCGATGCTGGCGCTTTCGACATAACCCTCGCAACCCGTGATCTGTCCCGCAAACCGCAGACGCGGCTGGGCCTTCAGGCGCAGCGTGCTGTCGAGAAGGCGGGGGCTGTCGAGAAAGGTGTTACGGTGCAGGCCGCCAAGCCGCGCGAACTCGGCCTTTTCGAGACCGGGGATCATGCGGAAGGTGTCGGCTTGCGCGCCGTGGCGCAGCTTGGTTTGGAAGCCGACGATGTTGAACAGCGTGCCGAGCGCATTGTCCTGACGCAGTTGCACGACAGCATAGGGCTTTTCGTCCGGTTTGTGCGGATTGGTCAGGCCGACCGGCTTCATCGGCCCGTGCCGCAGCGTTTCGGTGCCCCGCTCGGCTATGACCTCAATGGGAAGACAGCCGTCGAAATAGGGCGTGTTCTTCTCCCATTCCTTGAAATCGGTTTTGTCGCCCTCGATCAGCGCCTGTACGAACGCGTCGTACTGCTCCTTGTCCATCGGGCAGTTGATGTAGTCCGCGCCCGTGCCGCCGGGGCCGGCCTTGTCGTAGCGAGACTGGAACCAGCAGACGTCCATGTCGATGCTGTCGAAATGCACGATGGGCGCAATGGCGTCGAAGAAGGCCAGAGCATCCCGGCCCGTCAGCTCGCGCACGGCGTCCGCCAGTGCGGGCGAGGTAAGGGGGCCTGTCGCGACGATGACATTGTCCCAGTCGGCGGGTGGCAGCCCGGCGATTTCCTCGCGCGAGATCGAGATCATGGGATGGTCTTCCAGCGCCGTCGTCACAGCCTCCGAAAACCCGTCCCGGTCCACGGCGAGCGCGCCGCCTGCGGGAACCTGATGCGCATCCGCCGCGCGCATGATGAGCGAGCCGAGCTGGCGCATTTCCCAGTGCAGCAGGCCGACCGCGTTGGCCACGCTGTCGTCGGAGCGGAACGAATTCGAGCAGACGAGTTCGGCCAGCCCGTCCGTCTTGTGCGCCTCGGTCGCGCGCACGGGCCGCATTTCGTGAAGGACGACGGGAACGCCCGACTGGGCGATCTGCCAGGCCGCTTCGGAGCCCGCGAGCCCGCCCCCGATGATGTGGATCTCTTTCATGGCGCGGAACCTAGGCGAGGCGCGACTGGCATTCAATCTTCAGCTTGCTTGTGACACGCCGGCGTAGGAACCATGACGTGTGACACAGGGTTTCTCCGGCGATGACCTATGAAACGGGAACGCATGGCTTTCGGCGGCTCTACCGGGCCAGCCTGAACACGCTGCGCGGGCTGCGCGCCGCGACCGTCAGCGAGGCGGCCCTCCGCGAGGAGCTGATCCTGCTGTGCATCGGCGTTCCGGCGGGGCTGTTTCTTGCGCCGTCCGTCGGCTGGTATGTCGCGATGATCGGGGTGTTGCTGCTCGTTCTCGCCATCGAGCTCCTCAACACCGGGCTGGAAATTCTGTGCGATCACGTCACGCCGGAATATCACCCGACGATCGGCGTCGTGAAGGATGTCGGCTCGGCCGCCGTCTTCTGCGGTCTGTCCTTCGCTGTCCTCGTCTGGGTCGGAGCGGCAGTCGTCAAATTCGACCTGATGGCCAAGGCTCGCGTTCTTCTCGGAGTCTAGACGGTCCGTTGTACGTAGAAACGATAAAGCCCGCATGATGCGGGCTTTATCAATCGGTGTGTCAGGGTCTTCTCAGACGATGTAGCTGAAGAAGGCAGCCCCGCCGCCAACCAGCAGAACAGCCACAAAGGCAAAGAGGGCGATATCGTCGGATGTGTCGGTCATACGCATGAACTCGTGTTGAGGGTCTTGACGCATGACATACGCTCCGCCCGTTTCGTGCCGATGTCGTCCTAAACCAGAAAGATGAAATAAAGTTTCAAAGCTTGCTGTTAAGGATAATCTGGCGGGCGGCGAGCACGCCTGTGGCGAAGCTTGCCTGCAGCAGATAGCCGCCGGTCGGCGCTTCCCAATCCAGCATTTCTCCGGCGGCGAACACGCCGGGCAGAGCCTTGAGTTCGAGGCCCGGTGTTAGTGCGTCGAACCTCAGCCCGCCCGCCGTCGAAATCGCGCGCGGCAGGCCCTCCATGCCAGTGGCGTTCAAGGAAACCGTCTTGATGGCTTTGGCCAGCGCAGCGGGTTCGGCTGGCACCTTCTTGCCGAAGCTTTCGCGCAAAAGCCCGATCTGCACGGGAGAGAGGCCCATCGCTTTCCGGAGGAAATTGGAATCCGTCTCGCCCTTTCGCGGGCGCGAAAGCCGCGCTTCGATGTCGGTCGCGGTGAGGTCGGGGCGGAGATCAATGCTCAACGTCGCGGTCCCGCTTTCAAGCGCGGCCCGGATGTGGCGCGACAGTGCATAGATTGCGCCGCCTTCGAGCCCGGTTTCGGTGACCGTCATCTCTCCGGAAACGCTTCCCCCAAGGATGCCAAGCGCGATGCGCTTTACCGGCTCCCCGGCAAAACGCTGGCGGAAGGTCTCCGACCAGTCGATCCGGACGCCAGCGTTCGAGGGGTTCAGCGGCGCCACGCCGATGCCGCGTGCCGCGAGGATTTCTGTCCATACGCCGTCCGAGCCGAGCTTCGGCCAGCTTGCGCCGCCGAGGGCCAGAAGTGTGGCGCGCTTCGGCGCAACGGAGAATTCGCCCTCTGGAGAGTCAAAAAGCAGCGCGCCGTCCGCTGTCCAGCCTTTCCACTGCGTCCGCGTGCGGACCGTTACCCCGAGCCCGTCGAGCCGCCGCAGCCAGGCGCGCAGAAGCGGCGATGCCTTGAAGCTTTGCGGGAAAACCCGGCCGGACGAGCCGACAAACGTCTCTTCCCCCAGCCCATGCGCCCAGTCGCGCAGGTCCGTCGGCCGAAACGCGCGCAGCGCCGCGTCAAGCTGCGGCGGCAGCGGCCCGTAGCGGGTTAGAAAGGTCTCGAAGTCCTCGGAATGAGTCAGATTCAGGCCGCCACGCCCGGCCATCAGGAATTTGCGGCCAAGGCTCGGCATCCGGTCGAAGATGGTGACAGCCAGGCCCGCGCTCGCCAGGTGCTCGGCTGCGATCAGCCCGGCGGGGCCGCCGCCGATGATCGCGACATCCGTCATGAGGTCTTTGTGGGCCTAGAAGAAGCTTATGCCAATGACCGGGCCGAGGCTGATCGCCACGGCGAAGACCTTCCAGAAGAAGGTGGGCGCGAGCCAGATCGCGACGAGGCGCGACAGCCGGGCCAGGTTGAACGCGACGAACAGCCCGAAGCAGAGCGAGATGACGTTCAGAACGTCGAACCAGAATTCGGAAAGGGTGCCCGCGAGGAAAGTGTAGACCACCGCCCAGAGCATGAGCGCCTCGACGAGCCGCACCGCCGTCCGGGCGCGCTCGCCATGCCGCAAGGCCGCCCAGCGCGTGATGCCGTAAAAGCTGAACAGCACGATCCAGATCGCGGCGGAGAGACGCCCAGTCGGCTCGAAGGGAAGATGGTAGAATGCGGGGCTCTTGAGGCCGACACCGGTCGCCAGCATCACCGCGTAGAGGACCATCGCCGCGAGCAGCGGAAAGGCTGCGCCGGCCAGAAGGCCGCGCCAGTCCGTTCTGTTCATCAGCGCAAGATGCCCGCGTGCTCCGGCCAAGGCCCGCATTCCTTTTGTCCCTTCCGGTGGTATGCCGGTTTTGTGCCGCACACTAGTGATCGGGGTCCCGTTGCGCGAAAGCGCCGCGGTTTCCTCGCAGGTGTGACCTCGATGCGACGCGCGCCGCACGCGCACGCGGATTATTCCGCCGCCTGCGCCTTGGGCCTGGATTTCTTCAGCGGCTTTCGCGCCAGAACCTCCTTGAGGAACCTGCCGGTGTGGCTTGCCGCGGTCTTCGCCACGTCTTCCGGCGTGCCCACGGCCACGATCTCGCCACCGCCGTCGCCGCCTTCGGGGCCGATATCGATGACCCAGTCCGCGGTCTTGATGACTTCGAGGTTGTGCTCGATCACCACGACCGTGTTGCCCTGATCGACAAGCTCGTGAAGGACTTCGAGCAGTTTCTTGACGTCGTGGAAGTGCAGGCCCGTCGTCGGCTCGTCGAGGATGTAGAGTGTGCGGCCGGTGGCCCGGCGCGACAGCTCCTTCGACAGCTTCACACGCTGCGCCTCGCCACCCGACAAGGTCGTTGCCTGCTGGCCGACATGCATGTAGCCGAGGCCGACGCGGGCGAGCGTGTTCATCTTGTCCCGGATCGAGGGTACCGCCTTGAACAGATCGGCGGCTTCCTCGACGGTCATGTCGAGCACATCCGCGATGCTCTTGCCACGATAGTCGACATCGAGCGTCGCGCGGTCGTAGCGTTTGCCCTTACAGACATCGCACGTCACATACACATCCGGAAGGAAGTGCATCTCAATCTTGATGACGCCGTCGCCCTGGCAGGCCTCGCAGCGGCCGCCCTTCACGTTGAATGAGAATCGCCCGGCGGCGTAACCACGGGCCTTCGCCTCCGGCAGGCCCGCGAACCAGTCGCGTATGGGCGTGAAGGCGCCGGTATAGGTCGCGGGGTTCGAACGCGGCGTGCGTCCGATCGGCGACTGGTCGATGTCGATGACCTTGTCGAGATGTTCGAGGCCGGAAATCTTGTCGTGCGGACCGGGCTGCTCGGTCGAGCCGTTGAGGCGCCGTGCCACCGCCGGGAAGATCGTGTCGATCAGCAGCGAGGACTTGCCGCCGCCCGAAACGCCTGTGATGCAGGTGAACGTGCCGAGCGGAATTTCCGCACTTACGTTCTTGAGATTGTTCGCCCGCGCGCCCGTGACTTTGAGAACGCGTTTCTTGTCGTAGGTCCGCCGCCGCGCCGGAACCGGGACGGAAAGTTCGCCGGTGAGATATTTGCCGGTCAGGCTGTCCGGATTGGCCATGACTTCCTGCGGCGTTCCTTCGGCGATGATCTCGCCGCCATGCACGCCCGCCGCCGGGCCCATATCGACCACGTAATCGGCAAGCCGGATCGCGTCTTCGTCGTGCTCGACAACGATCACCGTGTTGCCGAGATCGCGAAGCCGTTTCAAAGTTTCCAGAAGGCGTTCGTTGTCGCGCTGATGAAGCCCGATCGAGGGTTCGTCCAGCACATACAGAACGCCGGTCAGGCCCGAACCGATCTGCGACGCAAGGCGGATGCGCTGGCTCTCGCCACCCGAAAGCGAGCCGGAATTGCGTCCGAGCGTAAGATAGGTCAGGCCGACATCGACGAGGAAGGTGAGGCGGTCGCGGATCTCCTTCAGGATGCGGCCCGCGATTTCGTTCTGCTTGTCGGTGAGCTGAGCGGGCAGGGCGCCGAACCAGTCGTTCGCCTGCGTGACCGACAGCTCGGTCACGTCCGAAATCGTCTTCGTGGCAATCTTGACGGCGAGGGCTTCGGGCTTCAGGCGTGCGCCACCGCAGGCGGTGCAGGGTGCCTCGCTCATATATTTGCCGATTTCCTCGCGCGCCCACTCGCTTTCGGTTTCCTGCCAGCGGCGTTCGAGATTGGTAACGACACCCTCGAAGGTCTTCTTGGTCTCGTAGGCACGTAGGCCGTCGTCGTAGACGAACGTGACCTTGCGGTCTCCTGAACCGTAAAGAACGACCTCACGGGCCTCTTTCGTCAGGTCCTTCCAGGGTGTGTTGAGCGAAAACTTGTAGGATTTCGCGAGCGCATTCAGTGTCTGGCCGTAGAAGGGCGAGGAGGATTTCGCCCAGGGCGCGATGGCGCCGCCTTTCAGCGATTTGGTCTCGTCCGGCACGACGCGCGCGGGGTCGATGCGCATTTCGTGGCCGATGCCGGAACAGACGGGGCATGCGCCGAACGGGTTGTTGAACGAGAACAGCCGTGGCTCGATCTCGGCAATCGTGAAGCCGGACACCGGGCAGGCGAACTTTTCCGAGAAGATGATCTGCCTGGGGTTCTTGCCGTCTTTTTCATCGGCGAATTCCGCGATGGCGAGACCGTCCGTCAGGCGCAGCGCGGTTTCGATGGAATCGGCGAGACGCGAGGCGATGTCCTTGCGCACCACGATGCGGTCGACCACGACCTCGATGTCGTGCTTCAGCTTCTTGTCGAGCGTTGGCGCGTCCCCGATCTCGTAGAACTCGCCGTCGATCTTGAGGCGTTGGAAGCCCTTCTTCTGGAATTCGGCGATTTCCTTGCGGTACTCGCCCTTTCGACCGCGCACGACCGGCGCCAGCAGAAACAGGCGGGTGCCCTCGGGCAGACCCATGATGCGGTCCACCATCTGGCTGACCGTCTGGCTTTCGATGGGAAGCCCGGTCGCGGGCGAATAGGGGATGCCCACGCGTGCCCACAAAAGGCGCATGTAGTCGTAGATCTCGGTGACGGTGCCGACCGTCGAGCGCGGGTTCTTCGAGGTCGTTTTCTGCTCGATGGAGATGGCGGGCGACAGGCCGTCGATCTGGTCGACGTCCGGCTTCTGCATCATTTCGAGGAACTGGCGCGCATAGGCCGACAGGCTCTCGACATAACGGCGCTGGCCCTCGGCGTAGATCGTGTCGAAGGCGAGCGAGGACTTGCCGGAGCCGGACACGCCGGTCAGCACGACGAGCTTGTCGCGCGGAAGATCCACGTCGACGTTTTTCAGATTGTGCTCGCGCGCGCCGCGGATGGAGATGGATTTGCTGCTCATTCGGAGAACCAGATGCTGCTTTCCCGCAGGGCTGCGTTACGTAGAAGATAGCCGTTTTGGATCACAAACGCCTTGCGCCCGCGAGTCGCGGGTGATAGGAACATATAGAGAACAGAAAAGTTGTCTACAGCGCTCTTCACCCCGCATGTTGTGAGGCATGCGGGCCGGGCGATAGGGTGAACCGACCCCATATATAGCATTCATGCTTGTGATTAGGAGATGCCCATGGCCGGCAGCGTCAATAAGGTCATTCTGATCGGAAATCTCGGCGCGGACCCCGAGATCCGCCGCACGCAGGATGGCAAGCCGATCGCCAATCTGCGCATTGCCACGTCCGAAACCTGGCGCGACCGCAACAGCGGCGAGCGCAAGGAAAAGACGGAATGGCACCGCGTCGTGATCTTCAGCGAACCGCTGTGCAAGGTCGTCGAGCAATATCTGAAGAAGGGCGCCAAGGTTTACATCGAAGGCGCGCTGCAGACCCGCAAATGGACCGACCAGTCGGGCCAGGAAAAATATTCCACCGAAGTCGTCCTTCAGGGCTTCAATTCGGTGCTGACCATGCTCGACGGGCGCGGCGGCGGAGGTTCCAGCTCGGACGAGGATTACGGCGGCGGCGACAGCTTCGGCTCCTCGGGCGTTTCGACGCGGCGTCAGCCGGCGATGGCCGGCGGCGGCGGTGGTGGCGGCGGCCGGATGAACGACATCATCGACGACGAAATCCCGTTCTGATCGTCGGATTGGAGACAGCAGCGGCCGCCTTCGGGCGGCCGTTTGTTTTTGTCAGGCGGGAAAGAAGGAGGCGCGAATGCCGTCGATGACGAACTGCACCGCAAGCGCGGCGAGGATCACGCCGAGCAGACGCGAAAGAATGGCGTTTCCGGTGACGCCCAGCAGGCTGTTCATGCGCTCGGCCGCCAGATAGACGGCAAGACAGCTTCCCACGACTACAACCGCAATGGCCGAAAGTCCCGCGAGCATGACCGGATCGCCACGCGCCTCGCCGGACAGGAGAATGATCGCGGTGATCGCTCCCGGACCCGCCATCAGCGGAATGGCGAGCGGAAACACGGATATGTAGTGCAATTGCTGCTCGCGGGTTTCGCTGTTGTCCGCGCTGCGCTCGGCCCGGCTCGCAAACACCATTTCGAACGAGATGTAGAACAGCAAAAGCCCGCCTCCGATGCGAAAGGCCGGCAGGCTGATGCCCAGCGCCTGCAGCAGAAGATGCCCGATGGCGCCGAACACCGCGAGGATGGCAAGGGCGATGAGTGACGAGCGCCACGCCACCCAGCGGCGTTCGGACGGCGTGAAGCCTTGCGTGACCGCAAGAAACATCGGCGCCAGACCGAGCGGATCGATCACGACGAGCAGGGTGACGGCGGCCGAGGTGAAGTATTCGAGCATTTCAGCCCAGTGCGGCAAAACCGCTTTCGAGATTGGCAATCAGATCTTCGACGTCTTCAAGCCCGATGTGAAGCCGCAGCAGCGGCCCCTCGGCGGCATAGGGCGTGACGCGGTCTTTGGTCGATGCGACGACGACAAGGCTTTCATATCCACCCCACGAATAGCCCATGCCGAACAGGCTGATGGCATCGAGGAACGCGATGAGCCGGTCCTGCGAGACGGGTTTCAGTTCGACGCCGAACAGCCCGCTCGCACCGGAAAAGTCGCGTTTCCACAGCGCATGGCCGGGATCGCTTTCGAGCGCGGGGTGCAGAACGCGCGCAACTTCCGGGCGGCTCTCGAGCCAGCGTGCGACGGCAACCCCAGAGGCGTAATGACGTTCCAGCCGCAGCGCCATGGTACGCAGGCCGCGCAGCGCCAGATAGATGTCGTCCGGGCCCACGGTGAGGCCGAGCGCACCATGCATGTCGCTCAGGGCCGGCCACGCCGCCGCATTCGCCGCGATGGTGCCGAGCAGGATGTCGGAATGCCCGGATATGTACTTCGTTCCGGCGTTCAGCGAGATGTCGGCGCCGAAGTCGAGCGGCTTGAAATAGACCGGCGTCGCCCAGGTGTTGTCCGTCAGCACGAGCGCGCCTTGTGCGTGCGCCGCGTTCGCGATGGCCGGGATGTCCTGCATGTCGAAGGTCAGAGATCCAGGGCTTTCCGTGAAGACGGCGCGGGTGTTCGGGCGCATGAGATCGGAAATCGCGGCACCAATGCCGGGCGCGTAATAGTTCACCTCGACCCCGTAGCGCCTAAGCACCGTGTCGCAGAAATGGCGGCTCGGCTGGTAGACGGTGTCCACCATCAAAAGGTGATCGCCGCTTTTCAGAACAGAGAGCAGGGCGGTCGTCACCGCGTTGAGCCCGGACGGCACCACCACGCTGCCCGCCGCGCCTTCGAGTTCGGTGATGGCGTCGGTCAGGGCTTCGATGGTCGGCGAGTTGCGGCGGCCATAGCTGAATTTGATGCGGTGATGCAGCAGATCGTCGGCGTTCGCATGGAGCACGGTCGAGCCGCGGTAGACGGGCGTGTTGACGAAGCCGTGCTGGCGGTCGGGATGGCGGCCCGCCGCGACGAGGCGGGTGTTCGGGCCTTTGGAATCTGAGGGAGAAGACATGGAAACCAGCGTGTTTTGAAAGCGAACTTGGGGAGGTGCCGCCATTTCGCGGGTTTTGCGTGTGTTGCGCAAGCCCGGCATGGAACGGGCGATGATCCTGCGCGTTAGCCTGTGCTTTTCCTTCTGCGGGAACGTTTATGGCCACGAAACCGGCGCGCGCGCCATCGGCAAAAGAGTCAGAGAAAAAACCGGCGCGCGGGGAGTTCATCCCGCCGCAACGCGAAGCCCCCATCGCCGTTTCGGCGAGCGGCATCCTGCGGGCGGCGGTTCTCGGCATTTTTATCCTTCTGCTGATCGGCGCACTCTATTTTGCGCAGGATCTGTTGATCCCGCTCGTTCTGGCATTCCTGCTGTCGATCCTTCTGAGCCCCATCGTCCGCGCGCTTCGCCGCCTTCACGTTCCGGAAGGCATCAGCGCCATCATGATCGTTCTGACATTGCTTGGCATGATCGCGGTCGGTGGATGGTCGCTGTCCGGGCCGATCTCCCGATGGGTGGATGAGGCCCCGCGCATCGGCGCCGAGATCCGCGAGAAGGTGTCGGCGCTGCGCCTGCGGTTCGGCTTTGTCGAGCAGATGAGCAACCAGGTCGAGCAGATGACGCAGTCCGACGACCGCGTGCAGAGCGTGGTTCTGAAGGAGCCGGGTCTTCTCAACCGGGCGGCGACGGGCGTTCCGGAGGTCGTGGCAAAGATCGGCCTGACTTTGGTTCTCCTCCTCTTCCTGCTCGCCTCGGGAGATCTGTTCCGCGAAAAACTTGTGAAGGTGCTGCCGACGCTCAGCGATAAAAAACGCGCCGTCCATATATCGCGGGATGTGGAGCGCGAAGTGTCGCGCTATCTGCTCACCATCACCGGCATCAACATTGCCACCGGCGTGGCTGTCGGCTTCGGCCTCTGGATGATCGACATGCCGAACCCCTTCGTCTGGGGTGTGGTGGCGATGTTCCTGACATACATCCCTTATCTTGGCGCTTTGATCGGCATTTCGCTCGTCGGTGCGGTTGCGCTCGTCTCCTTCGACAGCCTCGCCTATGCCGCGCTCGCACCGGCCGTTTATTTCGGTGTCGCAATTCTCGAGGGGCAGGTCCTTACGCCGATGATTGTCGGGCGGCGTCTTGAGATGAACGCGGTGGCGATCCTCATTTCCGTCGCGTTCTGGGGCTGGCTCTGGGGCGTCACCGGCGCGCTGATGGCGGTGCCGCTTCTGGTCGTCATCAAGGTTGTGTCGGATTATGTGGAGGGAATGGAGCCGATCGGCCGCTTCCTCTCGGCCCGCGAACAGGCCCCCGTCGAGGAGACGGAGGCCTGAAGGCATCACCCCTTGGCTTTGGGCGTGTCCGCGCGGCTGCCCCATTCGGACCATGAGCCGTCGTAAAGACGCGGAATGCCGTGTCCGAGAGTGTCGGCCGCAAGCGCCAGAATGGCGGCGGAAACCCCCGAACCGCAGGTCGTCAGCATCGGCTTGTCCAGATCGACGCCGCCAGCGGAAAAGGCCGCCGTCAAAGCCGCCTTGTCCTTCAACTGACCGTCCTGGAGAATGGTCTGATAATGGACATTGCGGGCGCCAGGCATGTGGCCGGGTTCGACGCCGGGGCGCGGCTCCTCTTCCTCGCCGCGAAAGCGCGTGCCTGAGCGGGCGTCGACAACCTGTGTGCCGTCCGTGAGGGCCATGCGTACATCGTCCGTGCCGGCGACGGCGGTCGCGTCGAAGTCCGCCTTGAACGTGCGGGCGGGAAGGGGCTGTGCGGGCCCTGACTCGACCGGGCGCTTCTCCGCCTGCCATTTCGGAAATCCGCCGTCGAGAACATGAACGCGCTTTGCGCCCATGACGCGGAAATTCCACCACACGCGCGGCGCGGAGAAGATGCCCGTGCCGTCATAAACGACGATTGTCATGTCTTCGGAAATGCCGAGCGCTCCGACGGCCTTCGCAAAAGCTTCGGGGCTTGCGATCGTGTGCGGCAGGGTCGACGCCTTGTCCGAAATCTCGTCGATGTTGAAGCGCACAGCGCCCGGAATGCGCGCCGCGAGGAAATCCGCGTCCGGATCGCGGTCGGTCATGTACCACGAGGCGTCGATCACGGCGAGATCGGGCTGGCCGAGCTTTTCGGCCAGCCAGTCTGTCGATACCAGGGCTTTTGTCATCACCATTTTCCGGTGTTCGGCATTGAGGTCCACGGTTCCTGCGGCGCAAGGGCCGCGCCCTTCTGAAGCAATTCGATGGATATGTTGTCGGGCGAGCGGATAAACGCCATGCGGCCGTCGCGGGGCGGGCGGTTGATCGTGACGCCTGACGCCTGCAGCTTCGCGCATGTCTCGTAAATATCTTCGACTTCGAAGGCGAGGTGCCCGAAATTGCGGCCTTCGCCATACACTTCGGGGTCCCAGTTGAAGGTCAGCTCGAGTTCCGGTGCGCGGCGGGCGACCGCGCTGTCCTTGTCTTCGGGCGCCGCGAGGAAGATCAGCGTGAAGCGGCCTTGCTCGTTCTCGATGCGCTTTGTCTCCACCATTCCGAACTTGGTGCAGTAAAAATCCAGTGATGTGTCGATGTCGGCGATGCGAACCATGGTGTGCAGATAGCGCATGTGGATTCCCCTGTTGCGTTGTCGCGCAAGCTATGAACTTTCACGCCGATCTCAAGTGTGCGCCGCAAAGCGCGGCAAATACAGGGCGATTCGCAGCGGGCTGTCCGTCCAGACGGGTCGCCGATATCTCAATATCGCGTTGCCGAGAGCCCGGATTTTGAGACTTTTCAACAACAGTGTCGCCTTCGCCACGCCTTCGCCACTTTTCCCTTCGCGTTCGGCCATAGCCTGATTTACCTTGTTGTAGGACTCGCATGGGGCAACAGCGGGCTGGGCGGTAGGGCTTATGAGAGACGGAATATACCAGACGGGGCTGGGACCGCTGGAGGCAGACGAGGCGAGTGGCGAACAGCCGTTGGGTCTTGTCGAAGTCTCTGGCGTCATCAAATGGTTCGACGTCGCAAAAGGCTATGGATTTATCATTCCCGACAATGGCGGAGCCGACGTGCTGTTGCACGTGACGGTTCTGCGCGCGGGAGGTTTCCAGACGGCAAGCGAGGGGGCTCGCATCGTATGTGAAGCGCAGGAGAGGTCGCGCGGCCTTCAGGCGTTCCGCATCATCTCGATGGACAGCTCGACGGCGGTTCATCCTGCCCAGCTTCCGCCGCGGACCCATGTCAACGTCACTCCCACGAGTGGGTTGGAGCGGGCCGAGGTCAAATGGTTCAATCGTCTGCGTGGGTTTGGTTTCGTAACACGCGGTCCCGGCACGGAAGACATCTTCGTGCATATGGAAACGTTGCGCCGCTACGGCCTGACCGAGCTGAAGCCGGGACAGACGGTTCTGGTGCGCTTCGGCGACGGGCCGAAGGGCCTCATGGCCGCCGAAGTCCTGCCCGACATTCCGGGCCAGTTCACCTCGTCGCACTGACCTTGCGGGTTGTGCATACGGTTTTGCGGCTGATCGCGGCGGGCTTTCTGCTCGCCGCGTTCGCATTCGCTCCGGCACAGGCGGCGGATCTTTCGCCGCTGAGCATCGAAACGCCGAGCGGCTCGACCCACAAATTCAAGATCGAGGTCGCGGACGATCCGCAGGTCCGCGCGCAAGGGCTTATGTACCGCCGCTCGCTGCCCGCCGATTACGGAATGCTGTTCGATTTCGAGGAGGATCAGTCCGTCTCGATGTGGATGAAGAACACCTATGTCTCGCTCGACATGCTGTTCATACTGTCGGACGGCACCGTGCACCGCATCGAGCAGAATACCACACCGCTCTCGACCCGGACCATCGATTCGGGCGTGCCCGTCCGCTATGTGCTCGAGCTTCCGGCGGGCACGTCCGCGCGGCTTGCCATCACGCGCGGCTCAAAGGTTCGCCACGCGATCATCGGGAAGTAAGACCGCCTCTCAGGCCGATCTCTTGTTTTCCAGAAGGATCTGCTTGCCGCGCTTTTCGATCTGCCCGCGCACGCGCTCGGCGATTGCCGCCAGCACCCAGGGCAGATCGACCTCCACGCGGACGCTCGAATCCATCACCTCGATCCGGCCGGTGACGGACTGGCCCATCATCGCCATGCGAAAGCTCATCCGGTCGTCGGCCCATTCCTCCTCCAGCGAAGACGAAAAGCTGGCGAGCTGCGGCTTGATCTTGGTGATGCCGTCGCGAATGCGGCGGGTCGCCTCCATCTTGGTGTGCTGATGAGGCAGGGTCACAATCACGGGCTTCTTCATCCACCGTCCTCCGGTTTCTGAACATAGGAACGCATGGGCCGGGTTTTCAGTGCCCGGATTCACGGCTCGCTAAGAGCTTTGCGGCAAAGTCCCGGAATTCCTGGGGGACTGCCCGTGTCGGCTTCTTCGCCGTTTTCGCAGATTGCCGTGCTTGTCGTCGATGACGACGCCTATCTCCGCAAAATCATTCGCAGTCTGCTGGTCGGCTTCGGCGTGCAGCGCGTCTACGAAGCGGGCGATGGCGCTCAGGGGCTTGAACTGCTTCATCAATTCAAACCCGACGTCGTTCTGGTCGATTGGGAAATGCCGATGCTGAACGGCGCGGAGATGATCCGTCTCGTCCGCAATCCGGAAACCTCGCCCCATGCCACCGTGTCGATCATCATGATGACCGGGCACACCGAGAGACACCGCATCCAGGCCGCGATGCAGCTTGGCATCAACGAGATGCTGGTGAAGCCGTTCTCGGCAAAATCCCTGCTTCAGAGGCTCGAACTGGTCGTCAACTATCCGCGCCCCTTCATGCAGATCGGCAATTATTTCGGCCCCATGCCCCGTCCGGCACGTGGAGCGGCGAGCTTCGGGCTCGGCGAGATGTCTCAGAGCTAATCCCTTTTGTGCAGATTGAAGCGCAAGAAACGGGATGAGGTTGGGGCCGGTCCCCGCTAGGGTCTGCCGACCTTCCCCGGAATGACGTCCTTGCCCCAATCGATCAGCCGCCCGATGACCCCCGCCGAATGGGGGCTCCTCGTGTTTTTGTCCGTCCTGTGGGGCGGATCCTTCTTTTTCGTCGGCGTTGCGGTGCGGGAAATCCCGCCCTTCACTCTGGTCTTCTTCCGCGTTTTCGTCGGCGCGTGCGTGCTGCTTTTGATCGTGCGGCTGATAGGGCAGCGGCTGCCGCCTGAACGTTATGTCTGGGCGTCGTTTTTCGGCATGGGATTTCTCGGCAATGTCATCCCGTTCAGCCTTCTGGTCTGGGGGCAATCCCACATCCCGAGCGGCCTTGCCTCCATCCTCAACGCCATGACGCCGCTGGCGACGATCATCGTGGCGCAATTCCTCACACAGGACGAGAAGATGACAGGCGGCCGGGTGGCCGCCGTATGCCTCGGCATTGTCGGTGTCGTCGTCATGATCGGGCCGGATGTGCTGCACGATCTCGGCGTCAACGTCCTCGCGCAGTTCGCCTGCCTTGCCGCCTCGGTGTCCTACGGCTTCGCGGGCGTGTTCGGGCGCCGCTTCTCACGCTACGGCGTCACGCCGCTCGTGACGGCAACCGGGCAGGTGATCGCCTCATCCGCGATGCTGCTGCCTTTGTCGCTTCTGATCGATCGCCCCTGGACGCTCGTCCCGCCCGGCACGGCCTCTTTGATGGCGATGCTGGGGCTCGGAATTTTCTCGACCGCGCTCGCTTATGTCGTCTTCTACCGCATCCTGTCGGTTGCGGGTGCAACGCGGCTCGCGCTCGTCACGTTTCTGGTGCCGGTCAGCGCCATCCTGCTCGGTGTGTTCGTTCTGGGCGAACAACTGGCGCTCCGGCACTTTCTGGGAATGGCGCTGATCGGCCTTGGCCTTGCGGCGGTGGACGGCCATCTCTTTGCGTGGTTACGCCTGCGGCGAACCCGTTAGGCCTTGAACGCCTTGGCATATTCGTCCGGTTTGAAACCGACGAGCAGAGCGCCGTCTGCCTCGAGCACGGGCCGTTTCACCAGCGAAGGCTGTTCCAGCATCAGCTTCTGGGCCTTGGCCTCGGAAAGGTTCGCCTTGGCCTCGTCTTCGAGCTTGCGGAAGGTCGTGCCTGCTTTGTTGAGCAGCACCTCCCACCCGGTTTTCCCGACCCATTCCTTCAGCTTTGCCGCGTCGAGGCCCTCGGTCTTGTAGTCATGGAAGCGATAATCGACGCCATGCTCGTCGAGCCAGGCGCGCGCCTTCTTCATCGTGTCGCAATTCTTGATCCCGTAAATGGTGACCGCCACAACGAATCCTCCAAAAAGCCCCTCGGATCGGCCCGCTCTTAGCAAAAAAACGAAGGTTCGCGTTGAGGCTTGTTTAGAAGCTCTATATATGGGCTTTAATATATACTCCGTTTCGCGGCGGGCATTGCCAAATTAAACGAATATAAGATGTTGTTTGCGGCGCTCGGCACGTGAGCAAAATCGGGGATGAAGATGATATTGAACGCCATCACCGCCAACCGCCTAACCGACGGCGTCGCCGTGTGGCTTGCGGCAAACGCGAGCTGGAGCGAGCGCATCGAGGATGCCGCGCGTTTCGACGAGGTGGCGCTTGAAGGCGCGCTCACAGAAGCCAAGAAATCAGAGCTTGGCAATACGATGGTCGAAGTTCGTCCGATCGAAATGTCCGAGACGGGCGTGCCTGTGGCCCTGCGCGAGCGGCTACGTGGGGAGGGGCCGAGCGTGCGTGCAGACCTTCCCATGGAGCCTGTTGCAACGCGGTGGGCGGAGCCGCCGTTTCCACCGCTGCCCTCCAGCCTGTCGCAGTCTCCGAAGGCCGGCATCTATCAGTATGACGAATACGATCGTCAGTTCCTGCGCAATCGCGCCGAGACGTTCCGCGAGCAGGTCAATCGCCGCCTTGCCGGTGAGTTGAGCGAAGACGAGTTCAAGCCGCTGCGCCTGATGAACGGCCTTTATCTGCAGCTTCACGGCTATATGCTGCGCGTCGCGATCCCTTATGGGATCCTCAGCTCGACGCAGCTTCGCCAGCTCGGCTACATCGCGCGTTATTACGACCGTGGTTACGGCCATTTCACAACGCGCCAGAACATTCAGTACAACTGGCCGCGCCTTGTTGATACGCCGGACATTCTGGCGGCGCTTGCGGAAGCGGATCTTCACGGCATCCAGACGAGCGGAAACTGCATCCGCAATGTGACGACCGATCAGTTCGCGGGCGCGGCTGCCGATGAACTCGTCGATCCGCGTCTTTACGCCGAAATCCTGCGCCAGTGGTCGACCGACCATCCGGAATTCACCTATCTGCCGCGCAAGTTCAAGATCGCGCTGACCGGCAGCCCTCACGACCGCGCCGCTGTGCGTGTGCACGACATCGGCATTCTTGCCAAGCGCAACGAGCAGGGTGAGCCCGGTTTTCAGTTCTGGGTCGGCGGCGGCCTGGGACGCACGCCTGTCATCGGCACGCTTGTGCGCGAATGGGTGCCGGTGCGCGAGCTTCTTCGCTATTCAGAAGCCATTTTGCGCGTCTACAACGCGCTTGGCCGTCGCGATAACATTTACAAGGCACGCATCAAGATCCTCGTTCGTGAGATGAAGCCCGAAAACTTCATCCGGCAGGTCGAAGAAGAATATGCTTCGATGCCCGCCGATTATTGCGTGCTGACGGACGAGATCGTCGAGGCCGTCGCGCAGCGGTTCGTCACGCCGCCGCTGGAAGATCTTTCGGCCGAGACGCCGGTTCTCGATGCGGCGCTCAAGGCCGACGCGGATTTCGCGCGGTGGGTCAAGACCAACACGCAAGCCCATTTCAAGCCGGGCTACATCTCGTTCTCCATCTCGCTGAAGCCGGTCGGCGGCATTCCGGGCGATGCGAGCGCCGACGAGATGGATTTCATGGCCGATCTGGCCGACGAATATTCGTTCGGCGAAGCGCGCGTTTCGCACGAGCAGAACATCATCCTTCCGCATGTGCGTATAGAAAAGCTCTACGAAGTCTGGCAGAAGCTGGTCGCCGCCAAGCTGGCCACCCCCAATATCGGCCTTCTGACGAACATCATCGCGTGCCCAGGCATGGATTACTGTGCATTGGCGACGGCGCGCTCGATCCCGGTGGCGCAGGCCATCGCGCACAAGCTTGGCGATGTGGAGCGTCAGCATGAGATCGGCAAACTCGATCTCAACATTTCCGGCTGCATCAATGCCTGTGGCCACCATCATGTCGGCAATATCGGCCTTCTCGGCGTCGACCGTAACGGCTCGGAGCTCTATCAGCTTACTCTCGGCGGTTCGTCGGACGAGAATGCCAGCATCGGCACCATTGTCGGCCCGGGCTTCGACCCCGAGCGCGTGCCGGAAGCCATCGATACGGTGGTGAACACCTATATCGCAGAACGCCAGACCGGCGAACGCTTCATCGATACGTACCGCCGCATCGGCGCCAAGCCGTTCAAGGAGGCTCTTTATGGCGCTGATTGATGCCGAGGTCCGCGTTCTCGAGGACAATTGGATTTACGGCTCGGAGGACATCGCGGCGAACGTGATCGTGCCGTTTGCGGTGCTCGCGGAAAACGCGACCACGCCGCGTCCCGTAGGTGTGCGTGTTGGCCCGGATGTCGGCGCCGACAAGGTTGCGGCGCTGCTGGACCGTGTCGACCTCGTTGCTATCGAGTTCCCGAAATTCCGGGACGGCCGCGGCTTCACCACCGCCCGTGTTCTTCGGGAGAAGTATGGCTATAAAGGTGAAATTCGCGCGGTCGGGCATGTCATTCCCGATCAGTTCGAGTTTCTCATCCAGTGTGGATTCAGCACAGTTCTAACCCCGCCGGAGCACCCACCGGAGCACTTCCGTCCGGTCGTTCCCGCTGGGGGCGGCGAGGGCACAAACAAGAAACCCTTGCAGCTTCTGAACCGCCTCGTTGGACATCGCGGCGCGGTTTAAGGCGCCGCTTAACTGTCAGGGCTGCGCGAGCAATTCGCGCACACGGGGAATGACGCGCGTACCGTAAAGCTCGATCGAGTTCATCATCACCTCGTGGGCAAGCGGGCCCGCGCTGTATTTCAGGTCGAACCGCGTCAGGCCGAGCCCTTTCGCTGTTCTTGCGATCTTCTGCGCTACGGTCTCCGGCGAGCCGACATAGAGCGAGCCGTGTTTGACTTCCTGGTCGAATTGGGCCCGCTCCATCGGCGGCCAGCCGCGTTCGCGGCCGATCCGGTCATGCATCACCTTGTAGCCTGACCAGTATTCTTCGCTCGCTTTCTCGTCCGTCTCTGCAATATGGCCCGGCGAATGCACGCCAATCGGCTGTACGGGCATTTTCAGCTGCTCGAACGCCTCGTTGTACAGATCGACATAAGGGCGGAAGCGCAGCGGGTTGCCGCCTATGATCGCGAGCATCAGAGGCAGGTTGTAGCGCGCCGCGCGCACCACGGATTCAGGACTTCCGCCCACGCCGATCCAGGTCTTCAGAGTTCCGGTCTCAATTGGCGGAAAGACCTGTTGGTTGACCAGCGGCGGACGGATCGAGCCTTGCCACGTCACCGCTTTTTCGGAGATCAGGGCCGCGAACAGATCGATCTTTTCCTCAAAAAGTTTCTGATAGTCCGAAAGATCGAAGCCGAAGAGAGGAAAGCTCTCGGTGAACGAGCCGCGTCCGACGATGACTTCCGCGCGCCCGTTCGACACGGCATCCAGCGTCGAGAAGCGCTGGAACACGCGGATCGGATCGTCCGAACTCAGTACGGTCACGGCCGAGCCGAGCCGGATGCGCTGCGTGCGCGCGGCGATAGCGGCAAGCACCATCTCCGGCGACGAAACGGCAAAGTCTTCGCGGTGATGTTCACCAACGCCGATGAAATCGACGCCGACCTTGTCCGCCAGGACGGCTTCCTCGACAAGATTGCGGATCACCTGCGCGTGGGGCAGCGCAGTGCCGTCCGCGCCGTGTGTGACGTCCCCGAACGTATCGAGGCCGAGTTCAAGATGCTGTGTCATGGGTCCAGCAGGTGGCAATCGCGCGCGGCAGGCACAAGCTCAATTTCTGCAACGGACCGTTTGCGGAAACGCATCACATTCAGGCGTTTTTCTCTCGCTCGCGGAACGCGCGGCGTGCCTCTTCGATTGCAGCATGATGCTTCTCGGCCCAGATCCACACCCCGCAGAACGCCGCGCCTAGGCTGCGTCCCATCGGCGTAAGATCATAATCGACATGGGGCGGGATGACGGGATGCACCGTCCGGCGGACAAGGCCGTCGCATTCCATCTGGCGCAGCGTCTTTGTCAGCATTTTCTGGCTGATGCCGCTCACGTGCCGGCCGATCTGCGTGAACCGCAGGGTCCCGTGTTCTTCCAGCGCTTCGAGGATCAGCATGGTCCATTTGTCGGCGACCTTGCCGATAATGTCGCTGACCAGAGCTTCGATCTCCGGCGCAATTTCGGTCGGGATGTCCCGAAAATCGTCCGTAAGGGTTTGATTCACTTACACTCTCCTAGTGGTGTGTATGAAACTTTCAAGCGCCTTCTTTCCGTTAGTGAGTAACAGCCCTAGCTTCCGGCTACAACAGGAGGCGATCTAATGAAAATGTCGGGCAACACAGTTCTGGTCACCGGCGGCGGTTCGGGCATCGGCCGTGCCCTGGCCGAGGAGTTCCACAAGCGCAGCAATCAGGTCGTCATCTCCGGTCGGCGGCAGTCAGCGCTTGATGAGGTGACGAAGGCCAATCCGGGCATGAAGGCGCTGACGGTCGATATGGCCGACAAGCAGAGCGTGGCGGCATTCGCGGCGGAACTGACCAAGTTGGCGCCGGACCTCAACGTGGTGCTCAACAATGCGGGCATCATGACGCCGGAAGATATTCTCGCCGCCCCGAAATATGTCGATATCGCCGAGGACACGATCGCGACCAATCTGCTGGGGCCAATCCGTCTGACGGCGGCGCTGCTGCCGCATCTTCTGAAACAGAAGGATGCGGCCGTACTGACCGTCTCGTCCGGCCTTGCCTTCGTGCCGCTGGCGATGACGCCGACCTACAGCGCCACCAAAGCGGCAATCCACTCCTATTCGCTGAGCCTGCGGGAGCGCCTTAAGGACACGCCGGTTCAGGTCATCGAGATCGCGCCGCCTTATGTTCAGACGACGCTTATGGGCGAGCGTCAGGCGAGCGATCCGAATGCGATGCCGCTGGCGGATTTCATCGCGGAGACCATGCAGATCCTCACCGACAATCCCGATGCGAAGGAAGTCATCGTCACACGCTGCGAGCCGCTGCGCTATGCGGTGGAACAGGGGAATTTCGATGCCGTCTTTACGAATCTGAACGCGCAGCAGCATTGAGGTTCGGCGATCGCGCCTATGCTCCGTGCCAAGGAGCGGCTCTTTTCCGTGCGTCGGTCGCGCCGAAGGCCCGGCGGCTCATCACGACGGGCGCGCGGCGGAAACTCCGTGATTGTCCCTGCCGCTGAGAACTTCCTTTGCCCGCGCCTGTGAGGCTTTGAGGTCGACGAGGGGGCGAGGATAGGTCTTGCCGAGGGAAACGCCTGCGGAAGACAGGACGTCTCGGGGTGCTTCCCAGGGCCGGTGAATCCAGCGTTCCGGCAAAGCCGCAATTTCCGGCACCCATTGGCGGACGTAATCGCCCTCGGTATCGAATTTCTGCCCCTGCAGAACGGGGTTGAAGATGCGGAAATAGGGGGCGGCGTCCATGCCGCAGCCCGCCACCCACTGCCAGTTTCCGGGGTTGTTGGCGTCGTCTGCGTCAACGAGTGTGTCCCAGAACCATTCCTCGCCGACGCGCCAGTCGATCATGAGGTTCTTGACGAGGAAGCTCGCCACCAGCATGCGCACACGGTTGTGCATCCAGCCCGTTTCCCAGAGCTGGCGCATGCCTGCATCCACGATCGGAATGCCGGTCTCGCCGCGTTGCCAGGCGTGCAGGGCATCATCGTCCTTACGCCAGCGCACGTGATCGAACACGGGACGCATCGGCACCGTCGAGATGTCCTCGTTGTGGTAAAGGAGGTGATTGTTGAAATCGCGCCAGATTATCTCGCCGAGGAATTTGTCGATTGCGGAAGCGATGGCGGGCTTTTCATGGGTAATCGCCGTGGCAGCATGCCAGATTTGCCGGGCGCTGATCTCGCCGAAGCGCAGATGAGGCGACAGCATGCTCGTTCCGTCGACACCCGGTATGTCGCGCCCCTTCGGGTAATCGGCGACGATCTCGTCCAGAAAATGCGTGAGACGCTTGCGCGCGGCAGCTTCCCCGATGTCCCAGAAAGCGTCGATCTTCTGCGTCCATACGGCGCTGGTGTCGTCGGCAAGCGGCGTCGGTTCGATGTTCGAGGCCGCGCGGTTCTTGCTGGCGCGCGGCGCTGGAAGGGGAGCGTCAATCTCCTTTTCCCGCACGGCCCGCGCGAAGGCGGAGAAGACCTTGAACGGCGTGCCGCCGCCGGTTTTTACCGTCCATGGTTCCGCAAGCACATTTCCCGGAAAGGAGGTCGCGGCGATGTCGCGTGCTTTCAGCGCGGCCTTCACGGCGCTGTCGACCTCGCGCTGGCCAGGTTCGTAACGCCGATTCCAGACCACGGAGGAAGCACCCAGCCGCTTGGCCGTTTCAGGCACGACGCGACCTGCCGGTCCTTCCTCAACAAGAAGCGAAACCCCTATCCGCCGGAGTTGCTCGCTTAGCGAGCATAGGCTTTTGCCGAGCCACCACGCTGCGGCAGCGCCCGCATGCCGCTGGGCCCGGTCCGTTTCGATGACGTAGACGGCGACAACCGGATCGCGGCCGGAACATGCCGAATGCAATGCTGGGTTGTCGGAGAGTCTGAGGTCATTTCGAAGCCAGACCAGTGTAAGCCCGTTCATACGCACTCCCATTCGTCATAGAACGCGCGAACGGGCCTCTCCGGTCCGAGTTCTCCTGATGGGACATGTAAATCAAATTATGGCAGTGCAGGTCGAGGGGAATTTGGCGGAAAATAGGAAAATATTTTATCGCGCGCCACGCGCGTGGGGTGGGGATGACGGAGGAAGGGGAGGGCGTCAGTTCTTGCAACGTACCAACAGCCCCCATCATCCCCAAGCCAGGATCAGCCCTTGGGAACAGGCGTGTTGAGCAATTGCTGCTCCCACAGATACGCGATGCCGCTGCCGGCGAGGTGCTGAACGAGAATGTCGGTCAACCTGCCGGCTGTCTCAACACGGGCCCAATCACGCTGCCACTCGGCGGCGACCGCCAGCCAAGTCATCATATTGGCTCCGGCCGCGATCATTCGCTGGATCGCCATCTCGTGTGCCTCGACCGACACACCACCCGATGCATCGGTGACCACCGTCACGTCCCAGCCTTCGCCCAGCGCCTGAATCGCCGGCATCGCGACGCACACTTCGGTCCAGAGACCAGCGATGATGAGCTGCTTGCGGCCCGTGGCCTTTACCGCGTCCACGACCTTCTTGTCTTCCCAGGTGTTGATGAAGGTGCGGTCGATCACTTCCTGCCCGGGGAAAACATCGGTGATTTGCGGAAAGATAAGCCCGCCGCGTTCGGCGATCACGCTGGTCAGAATTGTGGGAACACCGAAAACCTTGGCTGCTTTCGCCAAGCCTGTCGCATTGTTCACCGCCATGTGCGGATCGTGACTGTTAAGGTTGGTAAGCTGAAAGGGCTGGTGGTCGATCAGAACGAGGACCGAATCCTCGGGGCGGAGAAGCGAGGCAAGGCCGTTACGAAAGGTCATGAATACTCCTCGGGTGCCGCCGCGAGTGAGGTTGGGGCCGACGGCACGGGCTAGGACGCGGACCTTGTCATTCCACTTTCCGATGCGGTAGCGCTCTGTTGTGCCATGCTGTGTCGCGAAACGGGGAACACCGAATTGGACATCGAAGAGCTGCGGACATTCGTGGAAGTTGCCGACGCCGGGGGCGTTTCGCCCGCGGCGCTCCGGCTTGGCGTGTCCAAGTCGATCGTCAGCCGTCGGCTGTTGCGGCTTGAGGCGGAACTCGGTGTCCAGCTTCTCGCGCGGTCCACGCGCGGGGCTGCGCTCACGGAAGCAGGGGCCACGTTCCGGGACTATGCAGCCCGGGTCTGCGCCGAAATCGACGTGGCTCGGGAAACCATCCTGCCCGAAGGCGACCTGCGCGGCCGCCTGCGGGTTTCTGCGCCGCTTTCACTTGGCCCGACGCACTTTGCTCCGGTGCTTGCGGACATGGCGCGACGTCACCCGCAACTCCACATCCAGACCTGTTACAGTGATCGCTTCGTCGATCTCATCGCCGAAGGGTTCGATTGTGCGATCCGTGTCGGCTATCTTCAGGACTCAAATCTGATCGCAAGACGTGTCGGTCCGATCTACGGCAAGCTGCTCGCGAGCCCGGACTACATCAAGGCAAATGGTGCTCCCGAAACGCCGGAGGAGCTTGTCGACCATCAGGCCCTGATGCAGGGCACCGAAGCCTGGCAAGTCATGGATGGCGACAAGATCGTGACCTTCCGTCCGCAAGGGCGTTTCAAGGCCGACAACGCTCCGGCCCTCGCGGCTGCGGCGGCCGCCGGGCTCGGCATCGCCTATTTGCCCGATTGCGTCACCCATGGCTATGTGGCGTCCGGCGCGCTGGTTCCGGTCATGACACGCTACCCGCCGCCTGAGGCTGGCGCCTATGTGGTTCGCCCGCCGGGTCAGCATCCCGCCCGAAAGGTGCGCGTCCTCACCGAACTGCTGATCGAGTATTTCGGACAGCCTCCGCACCTTGCCGTCGCCGTTGGCTAGCGCGATCTTCGTGCGTACAGATAAAACGAGAACCCCATGCGGTTTGCGGGGGCGACCGAACGGTCAGTAATCCCACTGCGCGCCGATGCCCACCTCGCTGCCGCCTTGCGGATTGGTAGCGCCCTGGGCCCGGATGTTGCGGGTGATGTCGATGTCGATGGTTGCCTTGGTCGAGCCGGGTTCGGTGCCCTGTTTCACACCGAAATAGATGCGGTCGTTCAGGCGCTTTCCGATGCCGATCTGGCCGCCTTTGCCGCCTTCCCCGGTGCCGACATCGAGCGAATCGACGCCGAGCGACTGGCGGATGCCGTCCATGACGCCGGGCCCGCCTCCCGAGAACTGCATGATGGTCTGTGCGACCTGAAGGGCCTGGCCGGCGGTGAGCTGGGCTGACGAGCGCCCGAACATCAGGCGCGCGATGACCTCGTCCTGCGGCAGGGCCGGTGTGGAGGTGAAGCTGATCTCCGGGGCCGAGGCGAGGCCACCCACCACGATGTTGGCGGTGACGTCGTTCGCGGCGGTCGAGGCGACGAAATCGAGACTGGGATCGAGCGTGCCGGTGAAATCGACCTTGCCGCGGGTGAAATCGAGCCTCTTGCCCATCACGTCGAACCGCCCGCGCCGCATGTCGAAGGCGCCGAGGGGTGTCGGGTTGGCGCTCGTGCCCGAAATACGGATCTCGCCGCCGAGCTCCGACTCCATGCCCATGCCGCGCACGAAGACATTGTTCGGCGCCGAGACGACAAGATCGAGATCGGCCGTGAACGCCGATGGGCTCCCGGCCGATTTCGGCGCCGTCTTCGCGGCGGCCCGTTTCTGCCGGTCCGGCGCGTTGACGTGCCGGACCTCCAGATTGTCCAGCCCTCCGGGCATGCGCTCGGGAATGATAAAATCGATTGTACGCACGTCGAGGCGGCCGTTGACCCGGGGGCGGCTGGCAAGCTCACCTTCCAGGGACAGAGTGCCGTCCGTCACGAAGCGCAGGAATTCGCTCTGTATCAGGGTGGCATTGGTGAAGCGAATGGAGAAGGAACCGGGGAAACCGCGCGCGGGATCGACTTCCGCCTGGCCCTCGACCGCGATGGTGCCGCCGTCGCGCGTATGCGCGGTGAGGCTGGACAGCGTCAGCCTCTTGCCGTCGCCTTCCGCGAGCGCTGCAATGCGATCGAGCGTGATACCGTTGACCGTGTCCTCGAATTTGCCGTCCGCGACACGGACCGTGCCCGCGATGCGTGGGTCGGTCTTCGTGCCGCCGATCCGTATGTCGAGCACAGCGGAACCGGACAGGCGCGCACCCGATGCCGCGAGCGTGGCATTGGCGAGCCCGAGCCCGACCGTGCCCTTGGCCGCGAGGTCGATCTGGCCATCCGCGATCGGGACGGAACCCTTGACCGAAACGCCCGACAAGGACGGGCCGCTGACGGCGAGATCGAGACCGGCACGGCCCCCTGTCAATTGGCCCTCCGCTTTGATGTCGAGCGGTCCGACGCCGGAGCGTGCGAGGTCCGGCAGGGACAGGCGCGAGACTGTGAGGCGATAAGAGCCTTCCGGGGCGTTTGCTGGGCCTTTGATCTCGGCTTTGCCGGACAGCGATCCTGTCAGCGGCAGGGATGGATCGACAAGCTGGGCGAGAGACAGGGGCAGCGACGATAGCTCGACAGTCAAATCCATGTCCTGACCGGCATGTCCGAGAACCTTGATCGAGCCGCTACCGGCGGACACGAGAAGGTTGTCGATGACGATTCCGTTGGCATCCAGAACGAAACGCGCCGGTTCCTTGAGCGTGATGGCATTGCCCGGCTTGGCGATCTTGAGCGCGTTGAGCGTGAGACTGCGTGTCTCTCCGTCACTCTCGAGCAGCCCGCCCGCGGAAATATCGGCGCCTTGCGCCCGCGCTTTCAGGGTAATGTCCGTACCGCCTGCGCCGGGGCTTGCGGTGAGGCTGGCCGATTCCACCGTGGTCGAGCCTGCCGCGACGCCGACGATGTCCGCAGACCCCTGGATGTCGGCGAGGTTTTGCGGATCGTGCAGACGAAGCGCGGCACGCGCGCTTGCGACCCGGATATCGTCGGCTGCGATGTCGGCCGCGTCGGCGTTCAGCTCGACGGTCTGAACGCCCGCTTCGTCCGTGAGCAGGATGCGCGATTTCAGCGTGCCGCCGAGCTTTTTCAGCGCAAAGGCCGAAAGCTCCGAGAGGTCGGGCGCGTCGATGCGGATCTCGCCGGTGACCGGCGCGGCTGGGTTCAGCGCAAGGGTTCCGTCGATGCGCGACGAACCGATCTCCAGCGTGAGGCTTTCGAGATGGCGCCGCACGTCGTCCGGCGATGTCAGGACGGCCTTGCCATCGACGGGCCGGCCGCCGACAAAGCCGGTGAGCGCCGCGGTCGCCGCAAGACGCGCCGTAAGATCGCGCGCGTTGACGTCCAGCGAAAGATTCTGGATCGGCTCGCCCATCGCCGTTCCATCCGCGATGGTGATCTTCGATGCGAGATCGAGGTTGTCGAGGCCGCCCGAGAACTTGGCCGTGCCCTCTGCGCGGCCGGCAAGGCGTTCGTCGAACTGCGCGAGGTCCGCGCTGATGTCGGCTGTAAGATCGGCGACAGACGCGGCGATGCGGCCATTGACCCGAACAGCGGCTCCGAACGCGGACAGGTTCAGATCGCGCACGGACAGGCCGCCATCGCTTTCCCGCCCGAGCGCGCCCTTGAGGGCAAATGTCTTGCGGCCTGCGTCGCGTCCGCGGCCATCGAGCGAGACCGCGAGCGCTCCATCCGCTCCGAACCGGGAAGCTGCGGCGAGGGAGACACGACTGAGACGGCGGCCCTTCGCTATGAGGTCCTCGGCCGCGATGTCAGCCGAAATCTCCGGTTGCCCTGGCGCGCCGCTTATGCGGACGTCGGCACTCAGATCGCTCCAGGCGACATCCGGCAAGAGGGCGGCGAAAACAGACGGCTCGGCCGCGTGAATCTTCGCTGCGAGGTTCAGGCGATCATCCTTCTGCGCGATATCGCCGGCGACGGAAACGCCGACACCTGCGGTGCGCAGCGTCAGGACAGTGACCTCCGTGCTCAGGTCTTCCGCGATCCGAAGATCGGTGTCGATCTCGGATATGCCATCGACAAAGGCTGCGAACTTGTCGGGGACGAGGCGCGCAATGTCGCCGCGCAGCTCTCCGAGCACGCGGGTGCGGTTGCCGTCGGCCTCGGTCCGGACGATGCCGGACAGCGATCCGCGTTCCCCGGCGGAGGCCGCGATGTCGGCGCGGAACGCATCGAGCGTGCCTTCGCCCGCGATTTTCAACTCGACCGGTGGGAGGTCCTCGATCTCAAGAAGCCGGGCGATCAGGCCTCCTGTCGATTCCCGCGCCGCGACGTCGAGCACGAGCATGCGCGAGGTGGGGACGTAGGACAGGTGGCTCGTGACGAGGCCATCGCCATCGAGGCGGCGGATGTCGAGCTGTGCGGAAAGGCCGCGCTCGGGTTCACGCAGGGCTGCCGAACCCGAAAGTGCGAGTTTTGCCGACGTGCCGAGGACATCCGTCCCGAGTTCGATCTGCGGCAAGGACAGATCGTCCACCGCGATGCGCAGACCGGGCAGGCCGCCATCGCTGTCGGATTGGGACGGCGGCAGATCGGGCTTGCGCGAGAGTGAAACGCGTGCGGCGCCGGCCGAGCGCACCGAGATTTCACCACCGAGGAGGGCGAGGGGGCTCCAGGTGAGGTGGACGTCATCAACCTCCGCGAAAGCCCCGCTGCTATCTGATGCCGTAATCCGCCCGATCCTCATATCGGACGGCACGAAACCCTCGATGCCGGAAATCTCGATTGTGAGATCCTCGGAGGAAGCGAGCGTGCCTGCCAGCGAGGCGAGGCGGCTCTTGCCCCAGCCGGTCTGCAGAACGCCGAACAGCGCGCCGAGGCCGAGAAACAGGAGCGAGAATGCGAGGACACCGAAGCGCAGGATGCGTCGGGTGCGCCGCATCAGAAGGCCTGCCCCACGCTGACATAGATCCCATAGTCGGAATCGTCCGGTCCCGGATTGAGCGGGAAAGCGACGTCGAGGCGGACGGGGCCGATGCCGGTGTAATAACGCAGGCCGAGACCGGCCGCATAGCGCATGTCTTCGAAATCCGGAACTTCGGACGCAAAGGCCGAACCCATGTCGACAAAGGGGACGATGCCGATCGTGTCGGTCAGCTTGACGCGCGCTTCGAAGGAGGCCGCGAAGTAACTCCGGCCGCCGATGATGTCGCCGTCGGCGTTGCGCGGGCTGGCGGACTGATAGTCGAAGCCGCGCAACGAGCCGCCGCCACCGACATAGAAGCGGCGCTGTGTCGGGATATCGAGGAGATCGCTGCCGAAGATTGTCCCGGAAGAGAGCTTGGCCGCGAAGATGTACTTATTGTCCTCATCGAGCGCACGATAGGCGGAAATGCTGGTGTCGAGCAGCACCGGACCGGCCCCGCTCTGGCCAAGATAGGCGAACGGTTCGACCTTCGCATTGAGGCGCACGCCGCGGGATGGATCGAGAAGCGAATCCGTCGTGTCGTAGGTCAGCGAGACGGGGACGCCGACGATCGTGTCGTCGCGATAACCGTCCGCGTCTTCGATCTGCGATTGCTCGAGATCGAGACCCACCTGGACATTCATTTCATCGTCGAAGCGATGACGCACGCCGCCGAGGAAAGTCGCGGCATCGCGGACATAGGCGTTCGTGACCTCGCGCAACACCGCAGCTTCGGCAACAAGATCCTGGGCCGGGGTGTAGATGCCCGGCTTGGTGAAACGCGCGGCGAGCTTGTAGCCGAACGGATCGGCGTCCGGCACGGACTCGATGTCGTCGCCGAACCATGACACCTGCGCGTCGAGACGCAGCGTTTCTCCGCCGCCGAAGAGATTGCGGTGGCCCCAGAACGTGTTGGCGTTGACGCCTTCCGTTGTCGAATAGAGCGTCCCGAAGCCGACATACCGCGGATCGCGCTCGCTGACCTCGACGTGAATCGGCAATGTGCCATCCGGGTTCAGCGTGTCCGCCTCGCGAAAACGCACCGAACCCATGGCCTCGTATTCGCTGAGCCGCTTGCGGACTTTGGCGAGGCGTTCCGCGGAATAAGGCTCGCCGGGGCGGATATCGATGCGCTCGGCAATGAACTCCGGCTTGAGGCCGGATGTGCCGGACACGGTGAAGGAGCCGAAACGGGCAGGCGCTCCGGGCTCGACCACGTAGGACACGTCGAGCCTTCCGGTCGCGTGATCGGCGACCACATCCTTGTCGACGATGCGCGCCAGTGCATAACCCTGATTGCGGAGCGCCTCGACGATCACGCGCTCGCCGGATGTAATGCGTCCCGCGCGGGCGTCCTCACCGGATTCCAGATCGACATCGTCGAGATCCAGCGTCGCGGTCAGATCCCGGTTTGTGCCGTCAACGACGCGGATGCCACCGAAGGTAAAGGTTTGTCCTGTCGTGACATCGATCTCGACCGGAACCGGGCCGGATCGTTGTGCCGCCTCGACGGCCGCAAACGCCTGTGGATCGCGCGGTGAAACGCCGGCGACGCGGATCGCAACGGTGCCCGCATAATGCGCTTCGCTGTACAGAGCGGCCATGATCCGCTCTTCGTCTGCGAGCGCGCGCTGAACAAGACCTGCGGCGCCGGACGGCGCGCTTGTTTTCAGACGTTCGAGATTGGATGCGTCTTCGACAGCGGATTCGACGTCGTCGTTGCCCGTGATGCGGATGTCGAGGGAATAGGCCACCGCGTCGGCGGCAGGTGGCTCATCCGGTTCGGAAGATGAAAAAAGGCCGGTCAGGCGATCAAGCAAAGAGCGATTGCTGGCTGCGGCGTCGTTCGCGGTCAGACTTACCGCAAACGTCGCTGCAACCGTAAGGAGAAGGACATGCGACGCCCGCCGCTGACCATGTCTGAACACATCCCCAATCACATTCAACGGGATAGCATAAAGAGCCGGAGCACCAAAGCTTCGAATGCCGTTGAGCTCTTGCGAGAATACATACCTACTCAGCGTCCACGAGGTGGAGACGCGCGGTCAATGTCTGAATTTTGGCCTGGAAACGGTCGATCCGAAGGGATGAATTCCGACTGATCGCGCCGTCTACACATTGCCTATCTAGGCTTGACCACTTCTGGCCGCCGCCGCGAAGTCGCGCGCCGCGGCAATAAAGGCTTGGAATGCCGCTGAGGAATTTCGTCGGTTCGGATAGTAAAGGCACAGCGGTGCAAGCGGCGGAGTCCAGTCCTCCAGAATGCGGACAAGCTTGCCGGCCGCGATGTCTTCGCGGACATCCGCCTCCATGAAGTAGCCGATCCCCACACCGTTCAGCACCGCGAGTCGTGAGAGGCTGGCCTCATCAAGCGTGATCGGGCCCTGCACGTCGATCTGCGTTGTTTCTCCGGCCTTCTCGAACGGCCATCGGTAAAGCGCGCCGTTGGGCAGGCGTACGCGAATGCAGGGGTGCCCAAGGAGATCCTGGGGGACCTGCGGCACGCCATTGCTGCCGAAATAGGCTGGGGACGCCACAACCGCGAAGCGCCGTGGCGGGCCTAAAGGAACTGCAATAGTGTCGCTTGGGACGAGGTCCGCACCGCGCACGCCGAGATCGAACCCGGCCGCCACGACATCCACCAGCCGTCCTTCGGTGACGAGGTCGACATGGACTTGGGGATAGCGTCGCAGGAACGCCAGGATGAGCGGCTCCAGAATTTCGCGTGCCGCCGTTGCAAAGGCGTTGATTCGCAAGGTGCCGGAGGGCGTCTCCTGCTGCGCGCGCGCCGTGTTCATCGCTTCATGAATGGCATCGAGCGCGGGGCCGACCTGATCGACAAAGGTTCGTCCGGCATCGGTGAGTGAGACGCTGCGCGTGGTGCGATTGAACAGCCGGATGCCAAGCTGCCGCTCAAGCTTGCCGATCGCATTGCTGAGTGCCGTGGTCGACACGCCGAGATCGAGCGCCGCGGCCCGGAACGACCCGCGCCGCACGATGGCGAGCACGGCCTCAAGTTCGATCAAGGATTGCCGCGACACTGTCCTGCCTTTCGCAATACTGCATGCTGATTTGTCCCGATTATCGCGCTCGATGTCTATCCCTAGATTGGCCTGGTCACACTCGAGGAGCCGACCAATGCCCATCAAATTGCCCATGCCCATCGCAGACTATGTCGACGCGAACGCCCGTCTCGATGTGGACGGCATGTTGAAACCCTTCACCCGCGACGCGGTGGTCCTCGACAACGGAAAGCGGTTCGAGGGCCAAGCTGAACTGCGGAAATTGTTCGAAGACGAAGTGGTCCCCGTCAGGGCGATCTTCACGCCGGATACCGTTCGCCAAGAGGATGGTCAGGTCGTGGCCGAAGGCCCTGCCCATGGCGACTTCAAGGGCAGTCCGATCCGCTTCACCTATCGCTTCACGCTTGAACGCGACGCGATCAAAGTCCTGGAGATCACGCTATGAACTTCAGGGCTGATCCGAGCGAGTTCGCGGGAAAGCGTGTGCTCGTCAGCGGCGGCACCAAGGGGCTGGGCCGCGCGAGCGTCGACCGCTTCCTGGCCGGCGGCGCCCATGTGATCACCGCCGCCCGCGGTTCCGTGGAGCCGCTCAACGGTGTTGAGTTCGTGCAGGCGGACCTGACAACGGCCGAGGGCGGGGAAACTCTGGCCAAGGCTGCGCTCGAGCGCTTGGGCGGTATCGACATCCTCGCTCACGTGATCGGAGGGTCGGCTTCACCCGGCGGCGGCTTTGCCGCTTTGACGGATGACCACTGGCTTGCGGAATTGAACCTCAATCTTCTGGCCACGGTCCGCCTTGATCGCCTTCTGGTGCCGCAGATGATCGAACGGGGCACTGGCGCGGTGGTTCTCCATCCAGTCGGTCTTGCCGCTTCCCGAGTCGACCACCGCCTACGCCGCCGCCAAGGCAGCGCTTAGGACCTACAGCAAGTCGATCTCAAAGGAGCTGGGACCGAAGGGCGTGCGGGTAAATTCCGTCTCACCTGGCTGGATCATGACGGACTCGTCTGAACACCTGCTGAAGCGTCTGCAGGCCGCCAATGGCGGGACGATCGACGAAGCGCGGCAGGTTGTCCTCGACAGTCTCGGCGGAATTCCGATCGGGCGTGCGGCGGAGTCTTACGAGGTGGCCGACCTCATTGCCTACCTGGCCTCGGAGCGCGCCGCTGCCATCCATGGCGCCGAGTTCGTCATCGACGGCGGCACCGTTCGGACCGTTTGAGGTTATCGCCCCTGCGTCCGCTGCGGGTCGCGGAAGGAGGAAGCGGCATTGCTGCCGGATGCTATCGGCAACCTCTGTCGGTCTGCATCGATCCCCGCGAGACAAAATGGAGCAGGCCAGCATAACGGGAGCGAGATGGACGTGGACGGCGACTGAGCAACAGCGAAACGACCGCCGAACCTACGCTCCGCCTCCGCCCGCATCCCTCATTCCCACTCGATCGTGCCGGGCGGCTTTGACGTGACGTCGTAGACGACACGGTTGATGCCGCGCACTTCGTTGATGATGCGTGTGGCGGCGCGCCCGAGGAAGTTCATGTCGAAGGGGTAGAAATCGGCGGTCATGCCGTCGACCGAGGTCACGGCGCGCAGGGCCAGAACGTGATCGTAGGTACGGCCGTCGCCCATAACGCCGACCGTGCGCACCGGCAGCAGCACCGCGAAGGCCTGCCAGATCACATCGTACAGACCGGCTTTGCGGATTTCATCCAGATAGATCGCGTCCGCCTTCTGCAGAATGTCGATCTTTTCGCGCGTGATGGTGCCGGGAATGCGGATCGCAAGACCGGGGCCGGGGAAGGGGTGGCGGCCGACAAAGGCCTCCGGAAGGCCCAGTTCGCGGCCCAGCGCCCGCACTTCGTCCTTGAAGAGTTCACGCAGCGGCTCGACCAGCTTCATCTTCATACGCGCGGGAAGGCCGCCGACATTGTGGTGCGACTTGATGGTGACCGACGGTCCGCCGTGGAACGAGACGCTTTCGATGACGTCCGGATAGAGCGTTCCCTGTGCGAGGAAATCCGCGCCGCCGATCTTTTTCGCTTCCGCATCGAACACGTCGATGAAGAGCCGGCCGATCGTCTTGCGTTTCTGCTCGGGGTCCGAAACGCCGTCGAGTTCCGTCAGGAACGTGTCCGACGCATCCACGTGAACGAGCGGTATGTTGTAATGATTGCGGAACAGGGTCACGACCTGCTCCGCCTCGTCCTTGCGCAGAAGCCCGTGGTCCACGAACACGCAGGTGAGCTGATCGCCGATCGCCTCATGAATGAGGAGAGCGGCGACCGACGAGTCGACGCCTCCCGAAAGTCCGCAGATGACCCGGCCGGTTCCGACCTGTTCGCGGATCTTGCGGATCGCTTCGTCGCGATAGGCCGCCATCGTCCAGTCGCCCTTCGCGCCGACGATCTCGCGCACGAAGTTGCGGATGAGCCGCGCGCCGTCCGGGGTGTGGACGACTTCCGGATGGAACTGCACGGCGTAGTAGCGCCGCGCCTCGTCGGCCACGGCGGCGAAGGGGGCACCTTCCGAGACCGCGATGACCTTGAAGCCCTGCGGCAGCGCTGTGACGCGGTCTCCGTGGCTCATCCAGACGGGATATTTGTGGCCGGTCTGCCAGACGCCATCGAACAGATGGCTCTCGGCGACGACCTCGATTTCGGCGCGCCCAAATTCGCGTTCGTGGCCCGCTTCCACCTGTCCGCCGAGCTGCGACATCATGGTCTGCTCGCCATAACAGATGCCGAGAACCGGAATATCCGCATCGAACACGCTCTGCGGCGCGCGCGGCGTGTCGAGTTCGGTCACCGAGGCTGGGCCGCCCGAGAGAATGACACCCTTCGGATTGAAGCTCTTGAACGCCTCTTCAGCTTTCTGCGACGGCACGACCTCGCAGTAGACGCCCTGTTCGCGCACGCGGCGGGCGATCAGCTGGGTCACCTGGGACCCGAAATCCACGATGAGGATGCGGTCGTGAGAAGCTTCGGCGGTCATTGCGGTCCGTTTGTGCGAGGCGAGGAAGGGCAGGTCAAGAGCGCTCCAGCAGCGCGACGAAAAAGCCGTCTGTGCCGCTGCGGTGCGGGGTGAGAAGAAGGGCGGAATTGTCGGCCGTCGCGTGGGCGGCAAGAGCGCCGAGCCCGGCGGCCTCGGCCGCTGTTGCCGCGGGAACGGCCGTGAAATCCGGGTGAGCTGTGCGGAAGGCGTCGATCTGCTTCTCGTTCTCCTCGGGCAGGATCGAGCAGGTGATGTAAGCGAGCCTTCCGCCGGGTTTCACCAGCCGGGCCGCTTCTGCGAGCACGGCGGCCTGCTCGCCTCGGCGCATTTCGAGCGCGTTCGGGCGCAGCCGCCATTTGGCATCGGGGTTGCGGCGCCAGGTGCCTGTGCCGGTGCAGGGAGCGTCGACGACAACAAGATCGGCGCGGCGTTCGAGGTCGGACAGCACATCTTCCTTGCCGCGCGGACTGCGGATCTGGAGATTGCTGACGCCCGCGCGCTGGGCGCGTTCGTGCAGCGGTGCGAGGCGGCGGATGTCGCGGTCGTGGGCGAAAAGCTGGCCCTTGTTGTCCATGCTGGCGGCGAGCGCCAGGGTCTTGCCGCCCGCGCCGGCGCACAGATCGATCACCTGCTCGCCGGGTTTCGCGCCTGCGACGAGCGCCGCGATCTGCGAGCCCTCATCCTGCACTTCGACAAGGCCCTTCAGAAAAGCGGGCTCGGATTGCACCGGCGGTCCGCGCCCGTCCGCGAGGAGCGGAATGCGGATGCCGAAAGGTGCAAACGGCGTCGCCTCGGCGCCGAGATGCGACAGCTCGGCCAGCGCTTCCGCGCGCGTGCCCTTCAGCGCATTGACGCGCATGTCGAGCGGCGCGCGCTCGGCCAGCGCCGCGCCTTCGTCGGCCCGCGTGTCGCCGAACGTGCCGAGGAGATGTTCGTCCAGCCATTCGGGGTAATCCCCCCGCACCCACTCGGGCGCGCCCTCGAGCGTGCCTCCGGCAATCGCGCGCCGTTCCGCGTCCGAGAGCGCGGGAGGGGCATGCGGGCTGTCGGCAAAGCTGGACGCGATGACATCCGCATCGAGGCCGCGCGTAAAGGCGAGGGCGCCTAGAACGAGCGCGTGCGGCGTCTCCGCACCCATGCGCCAGGCGAGCGAGGCGCGCTTGCGCAGCACGTCATAGACAAGGCTTGCAATGCCTGCACGGTCCTTCGACCCGGCGAAGCGATGCGACAGCCCCCAATCCTTCAGGGCATCGGTCACCGGGCGGCGGCGCGCGTCGAGATCGGCGAGAATTTCGATGGCAGCCTGTGCGTGCGCGGCGGGCTTCATAGACCAACAAACAGTTTCAGCAGCACATAGACCCACATGATCATGAGGATCACCGCACCGATGAAGAAAGCCCGAAAGCGTGCATGAAGATCATTGCGGCCCGTATGCACATAGGCGTGGATCGCGCGCATGACGACGAACAGCCAGGAGAGGACGACGAACAGAAAATCGGCCTGCGTGGTGATGAAGGCGATCAGCACCAGCACATAAAAGAGAACGGGCAGCTGGAACTGGTTGTGGAACGCCGCCGCGATCTGCGTCGGGCGCTCCGGCCAGCCGGTCCAGTTGCGTTTCAGCTCGGAGGCCGAAACCTGTCCCTTGCGAACCGCCGCAAACCGCGACCGCCCCATCCACACCATCAGAAAGAAGGTGAGGGCAACCTGTGCGAACACAGGCAGCAGCACGGTCTGTGGCGTCATGTGTGGTTACACCCTGCTCGGATAATTGGGGCTCTCGCGTGTGATCGTCACGTCATGGACATGGCTTTCACGCAGGCCCGCGCCGGAGATGCGTACGAACTCCGCCTTCTCCTGAAACTCTTTCAAATCCTTCGCGCCGACATAGCCCATCGAGGCGCGCAAGCCGCCCGCAAGCTGGTGCAGGACGCTGCCGAGCGGGCCCTTGTAGGGCACCTGCGCCTCGATGCCTTCCGGAACGAGCTTGTGGCTGTCCTTGATGTCCTGCTGGAAGTAGCGGTCCGCCGATCCCTGGCTCATCGCGCCGACCGAGCCCATGCCGCGATAGGATTTGTAGCTGCGGCCCTGATAGAGGAACGTCTCGCCGGGGCTTTCTTCCGTGCCCGCGAGAAGCGAGCCGACCATTGCGACATCGGCGCCGGAGGCGATGGCCTTGGCCAGATCGCCCGAATATTTGATGCCGCCATCGGCAACGACGGGGACGTCGTGCTTGTGGGCTTCCTCGGCGCAATCCATTACCGCGGTGAGCTGCGGAACACCGACGCCGGCCACGATGCGCGTCGTGCAGATCGAGCCCGGGCCGATGCCGACCTTGATCGCGTCCGCGCCGGAATCGATGAGCGCCTTGGTCGCGGAAGCGGTCGCCACGTTTCCGGCCATGACCTGAACCGAGTTCGACAGCTTCTTCACGCGCGCGACCTGATCGAGCACGTGCTGCGAATGGCCGTGCGCGGTGTCGATGACGACGAGATCGACCCCTGCATCGATCAGCATTTCGGTGCGCTCGAAGCCCTTGTCGCCGACGGTGGAGGCCGCGGCGACGCGCAGGCGGCCCTGGTCGTCCTTGTTGGCGAGCGGGTTGTTGACGGCCTTCTCGATGTCCTTGACCGTGATGAGGCCGGTGCAGCGGTAATCGCCATCGACCACGAGCAGCTTTTCGATCCGGTACTGGTGCAGAAGCTTCTTGGCCTCGGCCTGATTCACGCTTTCGGTCACGGTGACGAGGCGTTCCTGCGTCATCAACTCGGCGACGGGCTGGGCGGGGTTGGTGGCGAAGCGCACATCGCGGTTGGTGAGGATACCGACAAGCTTTCCGGCGCGGCCGTTGGGGCCGCGTTCGACCACCGGGATGCCCGAGATCGAATAGCGCGTCATCAGCTCGAAGGCTTCGGCCAGCGTCTGGTCGGGGTGGATGGTGACGGGGTTCACCACCATGCCGCTTTCGAACTTCTTCACGGCGCGCACATTGTCGGCCTGTTCTTCAGGCGTCAGGTTGCGGTGGATGACGCCCATGCCGCCGGCCTGTGCCATGGCGATGGCGAGGCGCGCCTCGGTCACGGTGTCCATGGCCGAGGAGAGGATGGGCAGATTGATGGAGATCGTCTTCGTCACCCGCGAGCGGATGTCGACCTGGTTCGGCATCACCTCGGAAAGGCCCGGGCGCAGGAGAACATCGTCGAAGGTGAGAGCTTCGGGGCCAAAAGCTGAAGTGATCAGGCGGGCCATGCCAACATTCCTTGTGTGTCGGATATGCGGACGGGCTTGCGCCTAAAGCGCCGGTCGCGACCGTCCGGGGAGTTGGCGAGGGTGCTTAGCATGTGCCCCCGCCGGGGGGAAGTCCCATCACGCCCCCTTGTGTGGGTTATCCTACGAAGGCACGACATGTTGATGGCCGTCGCGCGCCGTTTGGCTACTGGGAGAAGGCGGGAATCGGCCCTATAGAAGGTTCATGCTTCCTTCGCGCACCCTCGTTCCGCTGATCGTTGCCTGCGCGCTGTTCATGGAGAACCTCGATTCGACGGTTCTCGCGACCTCGCTCCCCGCCATCGCGAAGGATCTCAATTCCGATCCGATCCATCTGAAGCTGGCCCTGACATCCTATCTTCTCAGCCTTGCCGTGTTCATTCCGGCGTCCGGCTGGGTTGCGGACCGGTTCGGCGCGCGGATCATCTTCCGCCTCGCCATTTGCGTTTTCATGCTGGGCTCCATTCTCTGCGGCCTGTCGCAGAGCATCGAACATTTGGTTCTGGCGCGTGTGGTTCAGGGCATGGGCGGCGCGATGATGGTGCCGGTCGGCCGGCTCGTCGTGCTGCGCTCGGTGCCGAAAGCAGAAATGGTCGGCTCGCTTGCCTGGCTGACGATGCCGGCGCTGATCGGCCCTGTAGTCGGTCCTCCGCTCGGAGGTTTCATCACAACCTATTACCACTGGCGCTGGATATTCTGGATCAACATCCCCATCGGCGTTCTCGGCCTTATCCTGGCGACGATGTACATCCCCGATTTCAAGGGGGAGCAGAAATCGAAATTCGACAGCGTGGGCTTCATCCTGTCGGGGCTCGGGCTGGCCTCTCTTGTTACGGGCGCGACGGCCATCGGGCTCGACGTGCTGCCGCTCAGCGCAACGCTCGCCATTCTCGGCTGCGGAGTCGCGGCATGCGTGGGTTATGTGATCCATGCGCGGCGCACGCGCTTGCCCATTATCGATCTGCGCCTGCTGCGCATTCCCACATTCCGCGCCAGTGTCATCGGCGGGTCGCTCTTTCGCGTCGGCGTCGGTGCACAGCCTTTCCTATTGCCGCTGCTGTTTCAGGTCGGGTTCGGGCTGACGGCCTTTCAATCGGGACTGCTCACATTCGTCGCCGCGGTCGGCGCCTTCACGATGAAGGCGAGCGCGGCGCCCATCCTGCGCCGGTTCGGCTTCCGGCAGGTCCTGGTACTGAATGCAATCCTGAGCGCGGCACTCGTCGTGGTGCCCGGCTGGTTCGAGCCCGGCACGCCGCATGCGGTCATTCTGGCGCTGTTGCTGCTCGGCGGGTTTTTCCGCTCGCTCCAGTTCACGAGCGTGAATGCGCTCGGCTATTCCGATGTGGATCAGCGCCGGATGAGCCGTGCCACGAGCTTCATCAGCGTGGCGCAACAGGTGGCGCTGTCGATCGGCGTTGCGATCGGCGCGCTGACGCTCGAAGCGGCCATGAAAGCGCGGGGCGGAACGGAGCTCATCGCCGCCGATTTCCGCTGGGCGTTCGCCCTTGTCGGCGTGGTTTCGGCGCTGTCCTTCATCGCGTTCCTGCGGTTGAAGCCGAATGCCGGTGCGGAGGTCTCGGGCCACAAATTCGTGGCGCCTGACCCCGTTTCGAACATGCAGGACCGAGGCTGAGGAACTTATTTCACAGCCGCCGGTTCTTGACGCGGGAGGACCAAGCCATGATCCGACGTCTGCTGAAAGCTGCCTTCATGATCTGGGTCGCCAAGAAGGTTGCCCGTCACACAACACGCCGTGAAACCCGCCAGTCCCGTTGACGCAGACATCGCGAGGGGTCTGGACCATCCCAGACCGCCTCTCGGTTTTGCTCACTGTGCGGAAGCGAGCCATTTCTCGACATCGCCGCGGAGCTGCGCGTCGGCCTCACGGAAGTAATATTCCGAGACGATGCTGGGCGTCTTGATCCTGGAATTGATGCCGTCATTGAACGACATATGGATCCCGTCGCGCCCGGACATCTGGTGACACTGGGCGCAGGTGACGCTGGTGAATTGCAGCGCTTTCGCATCCATGCGTTTCGGATCGCGGAAGGTTTCCGGCGTCAGCGCATCGATCGCCGCTTCAAGCTCCTGCTTGCGCGCGCCACTGGCGGAAGACGCTGCATCGCGCAACTGGTCCATGTCATAGACCGACGAATAGAAGCCATAATCCACGCCGTGGCGCACCGTACGCACGGCGCGCATTTCGCGGGTGGTGTTTTCACGCTCCAGATTGCCGAAAATCCACACGCCCGTCAGCGTCGATGAAAACTGCACGCTGTGCACCGGCCGCGCCTTGGTGAATTCCTCGATGAACTTTTCGGTTTCCTCGTCGCCGCTACCGCTTTCGCGGGCTTTCGTCACCTGATCGGCGCGGGCGAGGAAATAGCTCTTCTGTTCCTCGCGCGTCTTCTCGTCCGCGGTGCGGTCAACGACGTCGAATTTCAGATGCAGAAACAGCTGCTCGACCGGCGTGTCCGGCTTTTCGGGGTTCATCATCTGATAGACGAAGCGGATCTGGGGCACGATGCGCTCGCCCTCCCAGTCATGATCGAGCTGCGCCTCCTGCGGCTTGATCGTCATGCCGACGAGCTTGAAATTGTCCGTATTGGACACATCAGCCACCACGTTCTTGATTGGCTGAAGATCGCGCCCGTGGGTGTAGATGTTCGTGGACGTGACATCCGAAAGCCGCAAGACGTCATTACCCGGCTCGCTTTCCGGGTCGAAGTCGGGCGTCGGCTTGCCGTTCAGGTAATCGAGCAGCATGCCGAATTCGGATGTCTTCAGAAGGCCGTTCAGCGGGTAATCCGCCCGCATCTGTTCCGTCGAATCCACCACGGTGTGACGCGGCAGGTTGAAATGGCTCAGCCCCTGCTGCGGGCGCGGCTTGTCGATGCTGTAATCGAAGGCATGGCCGTCCGGGTAATACCAGAGCGAATTGCGCTTCAGATCGTTGAGATCGAACGGCGTGCGCTCGTAGCCGCGTTCTTCCTTCATCGGATAGTTGACGGAAAGCTTGGCTTCGAAACGGTGCAATTCTTCCTGGGGGAAATCCTCGAGCGTCATGGCATCGCGATTGTCCCACATGAACTTCATCGGATCGAAATTCGGATCGGGATCGTGTGCGATGTGGCGCCCGCACTCGGCATCGGGCCGCAGCTTGGTGTAATGCTCGAGGCGCACCACGACGCGGTTGTAGCCTTCCTTGCGTTCCTTCTGGAACATCGTGTCGGGATATTCGCTGATGTGGCGCAGCAGGTAGGCGCTGTCGACCTTGCAGCCTTCCGGCGTTTCCAGCGACGAACGATGGTCGATATGGCGCGAATCTTCCCAGATGGCCGCTGGGATGAGCTGCGAGTAGCCGCCCTGATTGCCCTTCTGGTACATCGGATAAAGCGGCTCGGTCGCGCCAAGGCCGCTGTCGATGAACTCGTAATTATAGCCCGGCAGCGGAAAGCGCACGAGCGATTCGAAATATGTAATGACGTCGTAGACCGAGCCGGGGCGCAGCGACGAAGTGTTGCTCTGAAGGATTTTCGTCCTGTTCAGATTGTAGACCGTCTCGGCCACGAGCGGGCTGTTGACCGGCTCCTGGTTCTCGGGAGCCGAAAATCCGCTCGATGTGCCGAACAAGAGCCAGGAAGCCGAGAGTGCTGCAGTCCCCAGAAGCCCGCAGGCAAAAGCGTTCAAACCTCGTTTTCCGGTCATGTGTCCTCGTCTGGCGCCCGGAACATTGTCCTGATGGGCAATCTTTTGCATCGTTTCGGCGTGCAATCTAAGGTCAACAACAGGCGCCGTGAACCCGTCTTTAGGGAGCAGGGTTCACACCTGTGTGCTCAGACCGGTTGCTGCTGCATCTGAGACACAAGAAATTTGTCGATGCGATGACCTAACGGGCTCCGCGACCTCGAAAAGCCAGTTGTCCGAGGCATTCGCGGCTTGCGCAGGGAAAACGAGCGCGGGGGCGCCCAATAAAACAGAGAGGAGCTGTATAATTCGGTCGATCATCCGGCCGTGCCGAGACGTTACGCGGCGCTGTCTTCGCCGCCGCCGCGAAACCCGCTCGCCAGCACATAAAGCTCCGAGGAGCCGCTGCGGCTGGCGGGAGGCTTCACGTGCTTCACGTCCCGGAAGTTTTTCTTGAGCTGCATCAGAAGCTGGGTCTCTGTTCCGCCTGCAAGCACCTTGGCGAGGAAGCGGCCATTGGGGGCGAGAACCTCGCACGCAAACTCGACCGCGGCTTCCACGAGATTCATCGTGCGCAGATGGTCGGTCTGTTTGTGGCCGGTCGTGTTTGCAGCCATGTCGGAGAGAACGACATCGGCCGGCCCCCCCAGCATGGCTTTCAATTTGTCCGGGGCATCGGGATCGAGGAAGTCGAGTTTCGCGAAATCCATACCCGGGACGCTGTCCATATCGAGGATATCGATGCCGACGACTTTGCCGCGCGCGGGGATGCCGACTTTCGCCACAGCAACCTGGCTCCAGCCGCCGGGCGCTGCCCCGAGATCGACCACCCGGTCGCCGGTTTTCAGAATTTTGTGCTTTTCGTCGATTTCCATGAGCTTGTAGGCCGCGCGCGAACGATAGCCCTCGCGCTTGGCGCGCGAGACATACGGATCGTTGATCTGCCGCTGCAGCCATTGCTGTTGGGATGTCGTGCGCTTTTTCGCGGTCTTGAGGCGCTTGGTCAGGTCGCGCCCGCTGCCGCCGCCCGCGGCTCCGGCCCGGCTCATGAGGCCCTCTTTCCGCGCCACATGCCGTCGGCGCGCATGAGATCGATCAGCATTCCTTCGCGCAGGCCCCGGTCCGCCACGCGAAGGCGCGTGCAGGGGAAGGTGCGGCGGAAGGCTTCAAGAATGGCGCATCCGGCCAGGACGAGATCGGCCCGTTCGCGCCCGATGCAGGGATTGGCGACACGCTCGTCGTAGCTCATGCCGCGCAATTGTCCGACCACGTGATCGATCTGGGCACATTCCAGCCAGGCGCCGTCGACACGGCGGCGATCGTAGCGCGGCAGGTTCATATGTACGCCCGCAAGGGTCGTCACGGTGCCGGAGGTTCCGAGCATGTGCAGACGCGGAAGCGCGGCCTCCAGATGCTCACGCTCGGGGAAGTCGGCCAGCATGGGCACGACGTCCTGGACCATGGCCTCGAAAATCTCTTCGCTCACATCGACGCCGCCGTGACGTTCGGCAAGCGTCACGACACCGACCGGCAGCGAGATCCAGGAGCGGATGCGCGGCTCGCCGGTCAGGCCGCCTTTCGGGCGGTCGAGCCAGACGAGTTCGGAGGAGCCGCCGCCGATGTCGAACAGCAGAACCCCGTCGGCGTTCGGATCGGCCAGGGGCGAGCAGCCGAGTGCGGCAAGGCGCGCTTCGGTGGCGCGGTCGATGATTTCCAGCTCAAGGCCGGTCTCGTCGCGGACGCGGGCGGAGAAATCATGGCCGTTTTCTGCGGAGCGGCAGGCTTCGGTCGCGATCAGGCGCGCGCGCTTGACGCCGCGTGCCGCGATCTTGTCGCGGCAAATCTTGAGGGCTTCGACGGCGCGCGTGATGGCTTCGTGGGAGAGGCGGCCGGAACTGCCGAGACCTTCGCCGAGCCGCACAATGCGCGAGAAGGCGTCGACCACACGAAATCCGTCCCAGACCGGGCGCGCGATGAGAAGCCGGCAATTGTTGGTGCCGAGGTCCAGAGCGGCATAAAGAACCTCGGGCCGCCTCATCGGGGGCGCGCCAGCAGGCAGCGCCGCCGCCGATTGGCGCGGAGCACGGTCGTCCACCTTTTATCCTTCGGGAAGGGCAGCAAGACCTTTCGGCCGCGCCAGCTTCCAACGAGTACAGTTGCCATCAAGTCTACTGATCGTGACCTGCGGTGCAAGCCCATGAGCCTAAACACGACATCTTGCGAATTAATGCACGCGTGACGATCTGATTGCGGGCGGCTCCGGGACATGCTTCTGCTGAAGCCGCAAGAGGAGGAATGCCATGTCGGTTCAAGCCCCGGTTCGGCGCATTACGGCCCCCGAAATCGCGTCACGCAAAGGCGGCGAGCCCATCGTCACCCTTACGGCGTATCACGCCCACACGGCGGCGATCGCGGACGAACTGGTCGAACTCCTCCTGGTCGGCGATTCGCTGGGCATGGTCATGCACGGCCTGGAAACCACCGTGCCGGTCACGCTGGACATGATGATCAGCCAGGGCAGGGCTGTTGTGCGCGGCTCCCAGCGCGCGATGGTCGTGGTCGACATGCCGTTCGGCTCCTACGAAGCGAGCCCGGCGGAAGCGTTCCGGAACTGTGTGCACCTTCTGAAGGAGACGGGCGCCGGCGGCGTGAAGCTGGAAGGCGGCGTGCGCATGGCCGAGACCATTCGCTTTCTCACCGAACGCGGCGTGCCGGTGATGGGCCATATCGGCCTGACGCCGCAATCGGTGCTGACTCTCGGCGGCTTCAAGGCGCAGGGCCGCGACGAGAAGGATTGGGAGAGCATCCTGGCCGATGCCCGCGCGGTCGATGAGGCGGGCGCGTTCTCCATCGTCGTGGAGGCCGTGGCCGAACCTTTGGCGGCCCGCATCACCGAAATCGTCAAGGCTCCGACCATCGGCATCGGCGCATCGGCCGCCTGCGACGGCCAGATTCTTGTCATGGAAGACATGCTCGGCCTGAACGACCGCGTGCCGAAATTCGTGAAAAAATACGGCTCGCTGAAGGATCACATCCACGGCGCGATCAAGGGCTATGCCGACGACGTGCGCCAGCGCTCTTTCCCGGCGCCGGAACACACCTACGGAATGCGCAAAGCGGCAGAGTAAGGCTTCATCCGAGACGGCGCTTCGCCTCCTCAGGATGAGGATGTGGGCGCTGCTCTAAAGCGTTTCGTCCTTACGCCCCGAGCGCCGCGCGGATCTTTTCGGCATTGGCGGTCAGCACTTCGGGCTTTTCCATTTCCCCGGTCTGCGGGCGCAGCGGCACCCCTGCCATGCGCGGAACGATGTGGAAATGCAGGTGGAAAACGACCTGTCCGCCGGCTTCCTCGTTGAACTGCTGGACGGTGAGGCCGTCGCACTTCATCGCTTTCTTCACGGCCTTGGCGAGCGTCTGTACGACGCCGACGAGATAGCCAAGATCTTCCGGCGTGGCATCCAGAATGTTGCGCGCCCGTGCCTTGGGGATGACGAGGATGTGGCCATCGGCGCGGGGCATGATGTCCATGAAGGCCAAAACCTTCGCATCTTCGTACACTTTGTGCGACGGCAGTTCGCCGGACAGGATCTTCGCGAAGGGATTGTTGGGATCGTAGTCGGCCATTTGTTCCTCGAAGTTTCTCATTCGTCTTCGTTCGCGGATTTGTAGGGAGACTCCGCGTCCAGTTCCTCGCGGGCGAACTCGATCTGCCGCCGCTCGCGCTTCAGATAGTCGGCCGCCGCACGCTCAAGCCCGGGATGGGCGAAGGCATGCACCGACCGTGTAATGACCGGGCGGTAACCCCGGGCCAGCTTGTGCCCGCCCTGCGCTCCGGCTTCGACCCGCTTCAGCCCGCGCGAGAGCGCGAAATCCACGGCCTGATAATAGCAAACCTCGAAATGAAGGAATGCGTGTTCTTCAGTACAGCCCCAGTATCGGCCGAACAATGTGTCCCCGCCGATAAAGTTGAGCGCACCGGCGATGGGGTGCCCGTCGCGCATGGCGAAAATGAGGAGAATGCTTTCGGGCATGCTCTGCCCGATCTGGCTGAAGAATTCGCGCCTCAGATAGGGGGTGCCCCATTTGCGGGCCCCGGTGTCCTGATAAAATTCCCAGAAGACGTCCCAGTGCGTCTCGGTGATGTCGGCGCCCGTCACCCATTGGACCGTGAGCCCGTCGGCCAGCGCATCCCGTCTCTCGCGCTTGACGTTCTTGCGCTTGCGGGAGGCGAGGGAGGCGAGAAAATCGTCGAAGGTCGCCCAGCCTTCATCGTTCTCCCAGTGGAACTGGATGTCCGAGCGCGCCAGAAAGCCAAGCTCGGAGGAGGCCAGAAAGGCCTGTTCGTCCTCGGTGGTGAACGTCACATGGACGGATGACGCCTCGATCGTCCGCATCAGACCGATCAGCCCCTGTGCGAGCATCAGACGCACCTGCTCGGCGTGGGGGCCGGGTTTGACGAGAAGGCGCTGGCCGGTCGCGGGCGTGAAGGGCACGGATACTTGTATCTTCGGGTAGTAGCGGCCTCCCGCCCGCTCAAGAGCATCGGCGAAGGCGTGGTCGAAGACGTATTCGCCCTGCGAGTGCGATTTCACATAGGCGGTTGCGGCGCCCAGAAGCTCCCCGTCGTCTGCCTCGACGGCCAGATGCGCGGGCGCCCAGCCTGTTTCGGCGGTTGCAGAGCCTGATTGCTCAAGCGCCACCAGAAATTCGTGGGCGAGAAATGGATTGAAGGCGCTCTCGGCGGGATTGGCGCACGCATTCCACGCCTCCGCGGGAAAGGCGTTCATGTCGTGGATCAGCTTTAAGCGGAGTTTCGCCGTGGTGTCGGCCGTGTCGGGCATGGCTCCAACTTAAGCCTCAATCGCGCCGCGCCAAGGGCCGCACGTTCACGGTAGGAAGCCCTCGAAGATCATCTGGTCGGCGCAAAGGCCGGCACGGGCCTGTTCGGGCGGCGTGCGCACCGTCCAGGTCATGATCGGGGCGCCGGTGAAACGGCTGGCAACATCGACGGAGCGGCGCGGAAGATCGTGGACGTGCCACGAAATGAAATGGGGCTTCGTACGCGGCCAGTGCAGCAGATTGCGCAGCGCAAACCGCTTCAGCGGCGGCAGCGGCTTCGCCTCCGCGTCGTCATAGGCATAACCGATGATCCCGCGTGGCAGATCCGGCGCAGCGGCGCGCACGGCCGTCACCATGTCCGGATCGAAGCTCTTTGCCGCGACCGTCCCCTGATAGGAGGCCAGAAGCTCCGCGACGCGACGGGCGAGCCGCGTGTCGCCGTCCCAATGCGTCTTGATCTCGATGATCGCTGGAACGCGGCCATCGACCACCGCGAGAAGCTCGCTCAAAGTCCATAGACGGTCGCCGTAACCGCTGTTGGCAAGCACGATCTGCGTCAGCTCGGCGGCCGTGCGTGTCTTGACGGCACCCGTGTCGCCCGTCAGCCGGTCGAGATTGTCGTCATGGAAGACGACCGCCTCTCCATCGGACGTGATCTGTACATCGACTTCGAAACTGTATCCCGCATCGACGGCCCGCAAGACGGCAGTGCGCGAGTTTTCGATCACCCCCGCGCTTGCATCGTGCAGACCGCGATGGGCGATCGGGCGCTCGAACAACCGTGCGAGGTCCATGCTCAGGAAATCTCGAAAACCGCTTCGACTTCGACGCTGGCGTTGAAGGGCAGGGAGGCGACGCCGACGGCGGAGCGCGCATGGCGGCCCAGTTCTCCCAGCGCTTCGACAAAGAAGTCGGATGCACCGTTTACGACCTTGGGGTGCTCGCCGAAGGTCGGCGTGGCCGCGACGAAGCCGACGACCTTCACAAGCTGCACGATCCGGTCGAGATCGCCGTCGAGAGCGGCGCGCGCCTGGGCGAGCACGTTCACGGCGCACAGGCGGGCCGCGTCAGCGGCTTCTTCCACCGAGGGGCCGTTGCCGAGGGTGCCTGTGAGGCTCGGCTTGCCATCCTTCATCGGGAGCTGGCCGGAAATGTAGAGATAATTGCCCGTGACCACGGCCGGCACGTAGTTCGCGACCGGCGCTGCAGGCGTCGGCAGCGAGATGCCAAGTTCGGAAAGGCGCTTGTCGATCTGGCCGGTCATAGATTCCCTCCACAATTCCCGGCGGCTGTCATCGCCCAGTCCAGCTTTGGACGCAAGTCAGCCTTTGTTTCGGAAGCCGATGCCGCGTCCGACGCTTTCCACGCCGAACTTGCTTCGGATGCGGTCGATTGCATCTTCAGCGGCGATGCGGCGCTTGAGGTCGGGATCGATGAGGTCGGGCGGATCGGCTTCGACGATGGGATGGAGATCCTCGACACCGATGCCGATAAGGCGGAAACGCTCGCCCTGCGCTTCCGGCAGCAGCATGTCGCGCCCGGTGTCGAAAATGCGCCCGGCGAGGCGGGTCGGGCTGTCAAGTGTTCGCGAGCGCGTGCGGGTCCGGAAATCGGATGTTTTGAGTTTCAAGGTCACGCGCGTGCCGGAAAACTCCCCGGCCTTGAGCCGTGCGGACACACGCTCCGACAGGCGCCAGAGAATTTCGGTCAATTCCCGCGCGTCCGAGATGTCCTGGTTGAAGGTTGTTTCGGCGCTGACGCTTTTCGTCTCGCGCTCGGAGCGCACGGGGCGCATGTCCTCGCCATGCGCGAGTTTCCAGAGGTGAAGCCCGAAGCCGCCATGCGTCCGGCCGAGCTGTTTCGGATCCGCGCGGCGGATGTCGCCGACGGTGTAAAGACCTTCGCTTTCGAGCCGGGTGCGCGCTGCGGCTCCGACGCCGGGCAGGATGCCGACCGGCTTGCTGTCGAGAAAGGAAACAGCGTCCTGACGGCCGATGGCGGCAAATCCTCGGGGTTTGTCGAGATTGGAGGCAATCTTGGCCAGAAACTTGTTCGGAGCGAGGCCTACAGAAACGCTGATTCCGATTTCTGAGACGATGCGGTTTGCAAGACGTGCCAATACACGCGCCGGTGACATTCCATGCACGCGCTCGGTGCCGGAAAGATCGAGAAAAGCCTCGTCGATGGAAAGCGATTCCACCAGCGGCGTCAGATCGCGCATCATTGTTTTCACCTGACGGCCGACCGCGGAATATTTCGTGAAATTCGGTTTGATGACGACCGCATCCGGGCAAAGCTTCAGGGCCTTGAACATCGGCATGGCCGAGCGCACCCCGCTGATCCGCGCGATGTAGCAGGCGGTCGAGACCACCCCCCGTTTGCCGCCGCCGATGATCACCGGCCGGTCGCGCAAGTCCGGGTCGTCGCGCTTTTCGACGGAGGCGTAAAACGCATCGCAATCGATATGCGCGATCGAAAGCGTGTCGAGTTCGGCATGCCGAAGCAGCCGAGGGCCGCCGCAGGACAGGCAGCGCGGGCCGTCGCCGACGTCTGCAAGGCAGTCCCGACAGAAGCCCGGCATTGGCGTCAGTCCGGCGACGGGCCTGCCAGCGCGTGCCGGGCCCTGGCGATGGCATCGGGTTTGAGACGTGCCTCGGCGGCAAAGGCGAGCAGCAGGTTTTCGTCGCCCAGAATGTGGTCGAGCACGCCCGCGAGAAAGCCCGGCTCCTGCGCCGCCAGCCGAATCGTCTGCGGGTCGATCCCGGTCAACGCGAGGAAGCGCCCGAGGCGTTCCATGTCCTGCGCAAGGAATGTGAGAGCACCGATAGCTATCTCATTGGCTTGACTTGATTCTTTCATTTGTCTGTCAAGTTTCATGCTGGGGATTCGCGGTTCATAAACAAATAGCCTGTAGTATTTTCTTCAACAGCAACGAATTCGCTCCGACCCGGTCGATTCACCGGCTGGGAGCGATCGGGGGATCTATGGCGAAGACTGTTCTCATCGTGGAGGACAATGAGCTCAATATGAAGCTCTTCAACGATCTCCTCGAAGCCAATGGCTACAGCGTGATCCAGACCCGCAACGGCGTCGAAGCGGTCGCCCTGGCGCGCCAGCATCGTCCGAACCTCATTCTCATGGACATTCAGCTTCCCGAAGTGTCGGGCCTCGAGGTCACGCGCTGGCTCAAGGAAGATCCCGACCTGAAGGCGATCCCCGTCGTGGCTATTACAGCCTTTGCCATGAAGGGCGACGAGGAGCGCATCCGTGAAGGCGGGTGCGAGGCCTATCTTTCGAAGCCGATCTCCATCGCCAAGTTTCTTGAAACCGTACGCCACTTTCTTCCGGATTGATCCATGCCCGCGCGCGTACTGGTGGTCGATGATATCCTCGCCAATGTAAAATTGCTCGAGGCGCGGCTTTCCGCCGAATATTTCGACGTGGTGACGGCCATGAGCGGCCCCGAGGCCCTTGATGTCTGTGCCCGGACGCAGTGCGATATCGTCCTTCTCGATGTCATGATGCCCGGTATGGACGGGTTCGAGGTGTGCCGCCGCCTCAAGGCCGACCCCGCGACGCATCACGTTCCCATCGTCATCATCACCGCGCTCGACCAGCCGGCAGATCGCATAGAGGGGCTTGAGGCAGGGGCCGACGACTTCCTGACCAAGCCGGTTTCGGATGTGGCGCTGTTTGCGCGGGTGCGCAGCCTGACGCGTCTGAAAATGATGACGGACGAACTGCGCATGCGCGCGGTCTCCGGCCATCAGATCGGGATGGAGGCGGTCGCCGCCGACACGATCCTCGACGACGGTTTGAACGGACGTGTTCTGGTGGTCGACGACAAGGCCGCATCCCGCGAACGCATCGAGCGCGCGCTGCGCGACCGGCAGAATGTCGAGTTCGAAGCCTCACCGGAGGAGGCGCTTTTTCGCGCTACGGAAGACGAATACGATCTGCTGATCGTCAGCCTTGCCTTCGCCGAATTCGATGCGCTGCGTCTGTGCAGCCAGCTTCGGTCAATGGAGAAAACGCGTCACCTGCCGATCCTGCTCATTGCCGAGCAGGAGGACACGGGCAGGGTGCTTCGCGGTCTCGATATGGGCGTGAACGATTATGTGCTGCGCCCGATCGATCCGAACGAGCTCATCGCCCGTGTCATGACGCAGATCCGGCGCAAGCGTTACGCCGACCGCTTGCGCACCAACTACCAGCAGAGTCTTGAACTCGCTCTGACCGACCCGCTGACCGGCCTGTACAATCGCCGTTACATGGAAACGCATATCGAGACCTTGGCCGAGCGCGCCCGGCAGAGCCACCGCCCGTTCAGCCTCGTGATGCTCGACATCGACCACTTCAAGCCGGTCAACGATACTTACGGCCATGACGCAGGCGACGAGGTGCTGCGTGAATTCGCGCTGCGTATCCAGCACAATCTCCGGGGCATCGATCTCGCTTGCCGTTTCGGCGGGGAAGAATTCGTGATCGTCATGCCCGATGCGGACATCGCTACGGCGCAGGCCGTCGGCGAGCGTCTGCGCGCCTACGTTGCCGCGGCGCCTTTCCTCGTGTCGAACGGCGAAACCCGACTGGATGTCACAATATCCGTTGGCGTTTCGACGCGTCTCGATGGCGACCGGCCCGAGATGATCCTGAAGAGGGCAGACGAGGCCTTGTATCGGGCCAAGCGTTCGGGCCGGAATAGGGTCGTCACTGCTGCAGCATGACAGCAAGATGCTTGCCGCGGTAAGCTTAAATTTTTAGGTTTACAAGCGTGCTGCTCTACTAATTCGCTAATTCCATTGCGCGAAATTGATTAAACTATAATCTTAGGGTGCATTCAGGGCCGGACTTGTCCGGCACCTGATGGACTTCACGGAACAAACAGGTCCGCCGCATCTCCTGTGTTGCGTGAGGTTGGTCGGTGGGAGTGGTCTGGTGGCCTCAAACTGATGGCCGCTCCCCCGACCCCCAATTTCCCAACAAAAAAGCCGGTGCTGAGCACCGGCTTTTTTGTTTCAATAATCGGGCCTTGGCCGGATTACTTGATCTTCGCTTCGCGGAATTCCACGTGCTTGCGCGCAACCGGATCGTACTTCTTGAGCACGAGCTTGTCGGTCATCGTGCGCGCGTTCTTCTTGGTAACGTAAAAGAAGCCCGTGTCAGCCGAGCTGATGAGCTTGATCTTGATCATGGCGGACTTTGCCATCGTATAAAACCTCGGCTGGCGCCCAAGGGCGCACGGAGCAAATCGGAAGCGCGCAACCTACGCATCGCGGGCGGCAAGTCAAGGCTGAGGGGCCACAAAGTCCCGGAAAGCGCTAGATTTCGAGGCGATGGAGCACGCCGCCGCGCGAGCGGAAGAACGGCACCGGCGCATCGGAATCGATCCCCGTTTCAAGCCGCAGCTGCAATTCATCGAGGACGATGCGGGTGATCGCGTGGAGGTTCATCTCCCGCGTTTCCTCAAAAGTCGCCCAGCGCAGATCGACGAGTTCCGCATCCGGATGGATCGTGCCCTCGAAGCTGAGGCACACCCGCGAGGCATCGGCGGCAAAGAACCGGGTGTCGTAGCGGCGTGAGAGGCCGGGCGGTGTCACCGAGCGCGCAACCAGCCAGATATCGTCGAGGGTCGGCGTGACGCTTTTCTCGGCGAACAAGGACCAGTCTCCCTGCAAAGGGCCCTTGGGCGGGGTCAATTCGCCAACCATCAGGCCGGTCTCCTCCGCGAGTTCGCGGATGGCGGCAAGTGCATAGGCACGCGCACGGGCCGGGGACGGCCGGGATACGGCACGCTGAAGGTGCGCTTCGACATGGCCGCTCAGGCGGCCCAGAGCCAAAACGCGGGAATCGTAGGCCTCGACCTTACCTCCCGGAAACACGAAATAGCCTGGCATGAACGCCAGATTCCGATGGCGCTGCCCGAGCAGGATGCGCGGTTCGGCCCCCGACCGATCGACAAGAATAAGCGTTGCGGCGTCGCGCGGGTGGCGCTGCGAGGGGTGGAAGGCCGGGCGGGGCTGATCCGTCAGTCCCGGATTCATGTCCGAAACAAGCCAGTTCTGAGCGAGGTTCAAGTTCCGGCAACCGGCTTAAGTTCGGGCGCGGGTTCGAGCGCCTCGGGTGAGTTCGGATCGAAACCGTGCATCTTCAGCGCCCATTGAAGGCCGATCAGCGCGCCTTTCACGGGCGGCAGCAGAAGAAGGCAAAGAGCCGCAGTCAGCGGCAGCCAGATGGCGGCCTGCAGGTAGAGATCGAGCGGATAGTTCTTTTCTATCACCAGAACGAGGCCGACGAGGATGTGGCCGACGATGGTGATGACCACATAGGGCGGGGCGTCGTCGGCGCGATGATGATAGAGCGCCTCGCCGCAGGCCGGGCAGTGATTGTTCACCTTTAGGAAGGCACGAAAAGCCTTTCCTTCTCCGCATTTCGGGCAGCGCAGCCGCAGTCCACGGCCGACAGCCGCCGAAATTTTGCGAGGGGTGGTCTCGTCGCTGCTCGATGCCATCAGCGTCTTGTCCTCTGGCCTGGGCGTTTTGGGCGCTCATCAGCCCGGCTGCGCCTTTGGCCGCGTTTTCCGCGTCCCGGAGGCTTCATCTTGCGCCCCTTAGATAGGATTTCGAAGCGCAGGGCACCAGCCACGGGCGCCGCTTCAACCAGCCGCACCTCGACCTCGTCACCAAGGCGGAAGCCTTCGCCTGTCCGCTCGCCGATCAGCGCGTGCTGCGCCTCGTCGTGGACGTAATAATCCGTGCCGATGGTGGAGGCGGGGATAAATCCCGAAGCGCCGGTCTCGGCGAGAGAAACAAACAGCCCCGAGCGCGTGACGCCTGAGATTCGTCCCGCGAATTTGGCGCCCACGCGGTCGGCGAGGTGATGGGCAATGAGGCGGTCCACGGTCTCGCGCTCCGCCGCCATCGCTCGGCGCTCGGCCGCAGAGATCGACGCGCTGATTTCCGCAAGCTGGGCAGGCGTCGTCGTCGCGGGCAGGCCGTCTTCACCGAAATCGTGCGCGCGGATCAAGGCGCGATGGACGATCAGGTCCGCATAGCGGCGGATCGGCGACGTGAAATGTGCGTACTTTTTGAGGTTCAGGCCGAAATGGCCGTAATTCTCGGCGGAATATTCGGCCTGCGCCTGCGAGCGAAGAATGACCTCGTTGACGATCTGCTGGTGCTCGGTGCCCTCGACCTGCTTCAGCACGCGGTTGAAATGCGCCGGCTTCAACGTCTCGGACGGAGCGAACGGGATGTCGAGGCTTTCGAGGAATTCCCGCAGCGCGACGGCTTTCTCGAGCGAAGGTGCGTCATGGACACGGAAAATCAGCGGCGTTCGCTTCGCGACCAGCGTTTCGGCTGCGGCCACGTTCGCCTGGATCATGAACTCTTCGATGAGGCGATGCGCGTCCAGCCGCGGCGGCACGATAACCCGCGACACCGCGCTGTTCTCGTCCAGCAGGATCTTCCGCTCCGGCAAATCGAGATCGAGAGGACCGCGTGCATCGCGCGCGCCGCCCAGCGCCTTGTAGGCGGCCCAAAGAGGCTTCAGGACGGTGTCGAGGATGGGGCCTGTTACGTCGTCGGGCACGCCGTCGATCGCGGCTTGCGCTTGCGGATAAGCGAGCTTGGCCGCCGAGCGCATGAGAACGCGGTGAAAACTATGTCCCTTCTTCTTGCCGTTCGCATCGAAAATCATGCGTACGGCAAGGGCCGGGCGGTCTTCATGCGCGCGCAGCGAACACAGATCGTTCGAGATCCGTTCCGGCAGCATCGGCACGACGCGGTCCGGGAAATAAACCGAATTGCCGCGCAGATAGGCTTCGCGGTCGAGCGCTGTTCCGGGCTGCACATAGCCCGACACGTCTGCAATGGCGACGGTAACGATGAAACCGCCGGGATTGTCCGCAGCGGTGTCCGGTTCGGCATGGACCGCGTCGTCGTGGTCCTTCGCGTCGGCGGGATCGATGGTCACCAGCGGCAGCGACCGCCAGTCCTCGCGGGTGCCGAGCGTCGCGGGTTTGGCGGCATCGGCCTCCGCCAGCACCTCTTTGGGAAACACGTTCGGAATGCTGTGCGCGTGGATGGCGACGAGGCTGATCGCCTTTTCGCTTGTCAGCGAGCCGAGCTTTTCGCGCACGCGCGCGGTCGGAGCGCCGTAGCGGCCCTGCTTGAGAATATCGACGGAAACGAGATCGCCGTCGTCTGCGCCGCCTTCCTCGCCGGGCGCGATTTCAAGCGTGCGTCCGAGCTTCTTCTTGTCGACGGGCTCAATGAAGCCGCCTCCGCCGCGCCGCGGACGGAAAATGCCAAGTTGCCGCTCGCTTTCGCGGGTCAGAACCTTGATGACGCGGCCAAGGTAATCGGGCCCTTCATCGTTGTTACGCTCCGTGCGCAGCAGCGCACGGTCGCCGACGCCCGGCGCAAATTCCGGCTTCTTTCCCCGGCGCGGAATGACGACGAGAATGCGCGGCGGCGCACCGAATTCGTCCTCGTTCCATTCGGTTGGAATGGCGATGAGGTCGCCATCGTCGTCGCGGGACTGGATGTCGGCCAGCACAACGGGAGGCACATGCCCAGGCTTGTGCATACGGCGGTTTTTGCGGCTGACGGAGCCTTCCTGCTCCATCTCTTTCAACAGCGCCTTCAGCGCGATCTTCGCCGCGCCGCCCTTGATGTTGAAGGCCTTGCCGATTTCTCGCTTGCCGACCTTGCCCGACTGGCTGGCAATGAAGGCCGCGATATCTTCCTTCGAGGGTAGTTCGGGGCTTTTTTTCGGGGCTGCCAAATAAGTTGTCCGTCAGGTCGCGGCGCTGGCTTTGGCGGACTTCTTCGCCGGGGGCTTTTTTGCAGCTGCTTTTTTCGCCGGAGCCTTCTTCTTGGCAGCGGGCTTTTTCGCAGCTGCTGCAGGCTTCGCTTTCGCCACCTTGCCGCGTTTTGCGGACGGTCCGGCCTCTGCCTTCGCCGCGATGAGCGAAATCGCTTCCTCAAGCGTCAGCGTGTCGGCATCGCGGCTGCGGGGAATCGTGGCGTTGATCTTGCCATGCGTGACGTAGGGACCGAACCGGCCCGCGCGCAGTGAGATGGGACCGCCATCGGGGTGATCGCCGAGAACCTTGGCGGGCGCGCCGAAGCGTCCGCGTGCGCCGCCGGCCTTCTTTTCGGCGATCACGGTCACGGCGCGGTTGAGGCCGACCTCGAACACTTCGTCGTCGGACTGAAGGTTCGCGTATGTGCCGTCATGCGCGACGTAGGGTCCGTAGCGGCCGATGCCCGCAACAATCGGCTTTCCGCTTTCCGGGTGCAGCCCGACCTCGCGTGGCAGTGCGAGGAGAGAAAGAGCTTTTTCAAGATCGATCTCGGCCGGCGGCCAGCCCTTCGGAATCGAGGAGCGTTTGGGCTTGTCGCCCTTCTCCACGGCTTCGCCGAGCTGGATATAGGCGCCGAAGCGTCCGTCGCGCACGGAGACATCGAGACCCGTTTCCGGGTCCGGTCCGAGCACACGCACGCCATCACCGCCGACACCGGCCTGGTCTTCCGCGCCGTTTGCCGGCGTCGCAAGCTGGCGGGTGTAGCGGCATTCTGGGTAATTCGAGCAGCCGATGAAGGCGCCGAATTTGCCGGTCTTCAGCGACAGGCGTCCGGTTCCGCACACCTGACACTGGCGCGGATCGCCGCCATCGGCACGCGCCGGGAAGATGTGCGGTCCGAGAAGCTCGTTCAGCGCTTCAAGAACTTCGGAGGTGCGCAGATCCTTCGTGCCGGAAATGGCGGCGTGGAAATCGCGCCAGAAGTCGCGCAGGACCTCTTTCCAGTCTAGCTCGTTGTTGGAAATCAGATCGAGCTTTTCTTCGAGGCCCGCCGTGAAATCGTATTCGACGTAACGACGGAAGAAACTTTCGAGGAAGGCGACGACGATGCGGCCCTTGTCCTGCGGGACGAGGCGCTTCTTGTCGAAGACGACATAGTCGCGGTCGCGCAGCACGCCGAGCGTCGATGCGTAGGTGGACGGGCGGCCGATGCCGAGCTCTTCCATCTTCTTGACGAGGCTTGCTTCGGTGTAGCGCGGCGGCGGCTCGGTGAAATGCTGCGTCGCCTTGATCTCGCGGCGGTCGAGGTCGTCATGGGCCGCGAGCGGTGGCAGGCGGCGACTGTCCTCGTCGTCCGAATCCTCGTCCTGGCTTTCCTGATAAAGCGCGAGGAAGCCGTCGAATGTCATGACCGTGCCGGTCGCGCGCAGTTCCAGACCGCGCCCGGCCGCATGGGCGACGATGTCGGCGGTCGTGCGTTCGACTTCGGCCGATTCCATCTGGCTTGCGACCGTGCGCTTCCAGATCAGTTCGTAGAGCGCGAACTGGTCGGGATCGAGCATGCGTTTCACGTCCGCGGGGCGGCGCGTGACATCGGTCGGCCGGATGGCTTCATGGGCCTCCTGCGCGTTCTTCGCTTTTGTCTTGTAAAGACGCGGTACGGCGGGAAGGTAGCGACTGTCGTAATTGCGGCCGATATAGCCGCGCACCGCCGAAACGGCCTCAGGCGCGATCTGCACGCCGTCGGTTCGCATATAGGTGATGAGACCGACCGTCTCGCCGCCGATATCGATGCCTTCATAGAGGCGCTGGGCCGTCCGCATCGTATTTGTGGCGGACATTCCGAGCTTGCGGGAGGCTTCCTGCTGCAGCGTCGACGTCGTGAAGGGCGGCCAGGGATGGCGCTTGCCGGGTTTCGATTCGACCGAAGCAACGGTGAACTTTGCAAAATCGAGCGCGCGCTTGAAGGCTTCGGCTTCTTCGCGGGTGCCGACATCGAGGCGCGTGATCTTCTTGCCGTCGGCGCCGACCAGCCGGGCGTCGAAGGTTTCGCCCTTCTTCGTCGCAAGCGCGGCGACCAGCGACCAGTATTCCTGAGTGACAAAACTCTCGATTTCGAGTTCGCGGTCGCAGATCAGGCGCAGAGCGACCGATTGCACGCGACCCGCCGAGCGCGACCCCGGCAGTTTGCGCCAAAGCACCGGCGACAGCGTGAAACCCACAAGATAATCGAGCGCACGCCGTGCCAGATAGGCATCCACCAGCGCAGCATCGATCTCGCGCGGGTTCTTCATCGCTTCCAGCACCGATTGCTTGGTGATGGCGTTGAAAACGACGCGCTCGATTTTCTGGTCCTTGAGGACTTTCTTGTCCCGCAGGATTTCCAGAACATGCCAGGAAATCGCTTCCCCCTCACGATCGGGGTCGGTTGCGAGGATCAGACGGTCCGCGCCTTTGACGGCCCTGGCGATGTCCGAGATACGCTTCTGGGCTTTGGCATCGACTTCCCAAAGCATGTGGAAGTCCGCATCGGGGTCGACCGAGCCGTCCTTGGCCGGAAGGTCGCGGACGTGCCCATACGAGGCCAGAACCTCGTAGCCGGAGCCCAGATATTTGTTGATCGTCTTGGCCTTTGCAGGCGACTCGACGATGACGACGTCCATGCGTTTCTCGGTTTCAAAAGCAAAGCCGGGCGAGCCCGTGGAGAGGGCGGAACATGGTGAAGCGCAGCCGCGCTGTCAAACGGCGACGGTTCCACAAGGCCCGCCACCTCTCATGGTTGTGTTGCATCTATCGTTGCAATCTAAGATATATATGGGCTAAGCGGACAACCGGAAATGGTGGAAAAGGGATGCGAAGCCATCCCACTCAGGAAACGGGATTTTTGGGGCTGGACATGGATTCGGGCGGGCACGGCGACACGGCAACTCCTAACGCGGGCAAGACAGAAACCGCGCGGTACATCGCTGAAATGACACAACAAATGTCCCTTATGGCCAAACGCGCCGATCTGGAAATCATTGCCTATCTGCTGGAGCTTGCCCGGCTTGAAGCCGAGGACACCGCCCAGAAGGGCGAACTCACATAAGGCTGACGCGGCCTCCGGCATGCCGTTCGAGACGGCCGGCAAGTTCTAGCTCCAGCAGGACAAGCTGGACGCTTCGCGCGGGAGCTTTGGACAGACGAACAATCGAATCGACATGTGCTGGAGAGGGCCCGAGCAGATCCAGGATTTGCGCGCGGACGGCATCTTCGCCACCTGATTCGGCGGATGGCTCGGCTTCTTCGGCCAGCGGAAACAGATCAAGGCTTGGCTGCGACCATCGCAAGGAAGGCTCGATCGCCTCGAGCACATGTTCGGACGACGTGATCAACGTCGCGCCATCGCGCAGAAGGCGATTCGAACCTTCGCAGCGCGGGTCGAGCGGGGAGCCGGGCGCCGCCATCACCTCGCGTCCCATCTCATTGGCAAGCCGCGCAGTAATAAGTGAGCCGGAGCGCAGCGCAGCCTCAACGACGACAACACCGCGTGAAAGACCCGCAATGATGCGGTTGCGGCGCGGAAAATCGCGTGCCCGCGGCTCCCAGCCAAGCGGCATTTCCGAAACGGCGGCACCGCCGGTGGCAACGATTTCGCGAAGCAGGGATTCGTTCTCGGCGGGATAGATTCGGGTCAGGCCTCCGGCGAGAACCGCCACGGTGCCGGTCGTCAGGCTCGCCTGATGGGCTGCCGTGTCGATCCCACGCGCAAGGCCCGACGCGATCACCAGACCGGTTTCGCCAAGCTCCTGTGCAAGGCGAGTCGCGAATGTCCGCCCCGCAGCCGAAGCGTTGCGGGCCCCGACAATCCCGATCATCGGCCTGGTCAGACAATCGCTCGCGCCGAGCACCGTCAGGAGAGGGGGCGGTGCGTCGGCCGACGCCAAAGCCAGAGGGTAATCGGCCTCGCCAAGAGCTATGAGACGCCCGCCGAGGCGCCCGAGCGCCTGAAATTCGCGCTCCGCATCGGCGATGCTGCAAATCCGTGGTGCGCCGCCGCCTTTGCGCGCCAAAGCGGGAATGGCGTCGAGCGCGGCGTTGGCGGTCCCAAACCGCTGCATCAGCCCGGCGAAGGTGCGCGGACCGATGTTCTCCGTACGGATAAGGCGCAGCCAGGCGAGCCTCTCCGCGTCGGTCAGATGGCGCGGCACGCTCACGCCGCGCTGCCGCCGTCCTGAGATTTGGACTTGCTGCCGATTTTCGTCTCCGTGCCGTCGAGCAGACGCCGGATGTTTGCGTGATGCTTGGCGATCAGGATGGCGGACATCACGGCCAGTACGATTCCGAACATCGGTCCCGACGTCCAGAGAAGAACGAGCGGCGAAACCGCTGCCGCGACCAGCGCCGACAGAGATGAGTATTTACTGATGAAGGCGACGAGCAGCCAGATTGCGCCGAAAACGAACGCAATGGGCCAGAAGAGGCCGATCAGAACTCCGATATAGGTCGCGACACCCTTGCCGCCCTTGAAGCCGAGCCAAACCGGAAAGATGTGCCCGATAAAGGCTGCGAACCCGGCGGCGAGGGCGGCGATGTCGCTGCCGAACGCATAACGCGCGATCAGAACCGCTGCCGTTCCCTTGAGCGCATCGGCAAGAAGCGTCGCCAGTGCGATGTCCTTGCGGCCGGTGCGCAGCACGTTGGTTGCGCCGATATTCTTTGAGCCGATGGCGCGTATGTCGCCAAGTCCGGCCGCCCGCGTGAAAAGAAGGCCGAACGGGATCGAGCCGAGCAGATAGCCGATGAGCAGCGAAATGAGTGCGGAGCTCTCGATCACTTCTTTGCGTCCGTGCGTGTGCAATCATACACGGTTTTGCCGGCCACGAGCGTGCGAAGGACGCGGCCCTGCAGACGCGCTTCATCGAAGGGCGTGTTCTTAGATTTTGAGTGCAGCGTGGCGGGATCGAGCATGAAAGGATCGTCCGGATCGAACACAATGAGATCGGCGGGTGCGCCCTTTTGCAGACGGCCGCCCGGCAGATCGAGAAGTTCGGCGGGGCGCGTCGAAAGTGCACGCAGAAGAACGGGAAGCGACATGTGTCCGGCGTGATGAAGGCGCAGGCCCGCGGCGAGCAGGGTCTCGATGCCCAGCGCGCCATCGGCAGCTTCCGCGAAAGGCTGGCGCTTCTGTTCGACGTCCTGCGGATTGTGATCCGACACGATGACGTCGATCAGGCCGCTGGAGACCGCTTCGGCGAGCGCCAGACGGTCCTCTTCGGAGCGGAGCGGCGGGGATACTTTGTAGAAGGTGCGGTAATCGCCGATGTCCGTCTCGTTGAACGACAAATGATTGATCGAGGTGCTGCAGGTGAATTTCAGCCCCTGATCCTTGGCGCGGCGCACGATGTCCAGGGAATCCCGGTTTGTGACCGTCGCGGCATGGTAGCGGCTGTTCGTCATCCGGGCGAGGCGCGCGTCGCGTTCAAGGATGATCGTCTCGGCTTCGATCGGACGTCCCGACAGACCGAGGCGGCTCGCATATTCGCCGGAATTCATCACACCGTTTCCGGCGAGATCGCGGTCCTCGGTGTGATGGACGATCAGCGCATCGAAGTCGCGCGCATAGGTCAACGCCCGCAGAAGCACGCGCGCATTGGCGATGGAATGTGCGCCGTCGGTGAAGAAGACGGCGCCGGCCTGTTTCAGAAGGCCGATTTCCGTCATCTCTTCGCCGCGCAGGCCTTTCGTCAGCGCCGCCGATGTCAGCACATTGACCACAGCCGTGTCGCGCGCCCGGCGCAGCAGATAATCCACGATGGCCGGATCATCGATAATGGGCGAGGTTTCGGGCGTGCAGACAATCGTCGTCACGCCACCGGCGGCCGCTGCAAGGCTGCCCGAAGCGATGCTTTCGCGATGTTCGGCACCCGGCTCGCCAAGAAAGGCGCGCATGTCGATGAGGCCGGGCGCGAGAACCTTGCCGCCGCAGTCGACGATTTCGGCCCCGTCGGGGGCCGAGTTCAGATCGGTGCCGAGATCGGCAATCGAGCCGTCTTTGACGAGCAGCGCGCCACGCGTGTCGGTGCCGGCAGCTGGATCGATAAGGCGCGCGTTTTTCAGGAGGAGAGGGCGGTTCATCGGCTCACCCGTTCGGCAGGTTGCGGGCGAGGGCTTCGAGCACGGCCATGCGCACCGCGACGCCCATTTCGACCTGTTCACGGATCAGGGATTGTGCGCCGTCCGCGATTTCAGAATCAATTTCGACGCCGCGATTCATCGGTCCAGGATGCATGACGAGCGCGTCCGGCTTGGCCCAGGACAGTTTTTCCGCATCAAGACCATAGAAGCGGAAATATTCGCGCACGGACGGTACGAAGCTTCCGTTCATGCGCTCGAGCTGGAGGCGCAGCATCATCACGATATCGGCGTCCTTCAGGCCCTCGCGCATGTCGCGGAAGACTTCGACACCGAAGCGGTCGATGCCGCGCGGCAAGAGTGTCGACGGGCCGATGACCCGGACCCGCGCGCCGAGCGCCTGAAGCAGAATGATGTTCGAGCGGGCGACACGGCTGTGAAGCACGTCTCCGCAGATCGCCACGATCAATCCCTGAATGCGGCCTTTGTTGCGGCGAATGGTGAGAGCGTCGAGCAGCGCCTGTGTGGGGTGCTCGTGCGAGCCGTCTCCCGCATTGATGACGGCACAATCGACCTTGCGTGCGAGAAGGTGGACGGCGCCGGCTGCCTGATGGCGGATAACGATCAGATCGGGGCGCATGGCGTTCAGCGTTGCGGCCGTGTCCAGCAGCGTTTCGCCCTTTTTGATCGAGGACGAGGCCACCGCCATGTTCATCACGTCGGCGCCGAGCCTCTTGCCCGCGATCTCGAACGAAGACTGGGTACGGGTCGAATTTTCGAAGAAGAGATTGATCTGGGTACGCCCGTGAAGGGTGTCGCGCCTCTTGCCCGCCTGCCGGTTCGCTTCGGCGGTCTCGTCCGCCATATCCAGCAGAGCCTGCATTTCGAGGGGCGATAGCCCTTCGATTCCAAGCAAGTGGCGATGCGGGTAGGGAAGTTTCGGCTGCGCTGGTGCGGTCATCCGAAGTCGATCTCTTAGGCAGGTTTGGAACCGGGCGCAAGCCCGAGTTGTTGTTAACGTAAGCCGGAGTCCGGCAGCGGAAGGCAATAAGAGGAGGCCGTCGTCATGTCGGCTAGACGTATCACCATCACGGCACTCGCGCTCCTGATGGGCTTTGCGGGTGCGGCGCAGGCCGGGCCTATGAACATCTTTTCGGCGTCCAAGGCTACCGAGGTTGCTAACGGAAGCACCGCAAATCTCGAACTTGTCCACCGCCGCTATTATCGCGGTGGCCATTATCGCCGGGGCAATGCAGCCGGAGCGGCTTTTGCTTTGGGTGCCATGGGAGTGATCGGCGGGATCGCAGCAAGTGCCGCCGCCCGTGACCGCTATTACTGCGATCCCTATTATGACTATTGCGGCCGCAGGTATTACCGCCGGGGCTATTACGCTCCGCGATACTATGCTCCGCGCTATTATGCGCCGCGTCACCGGTATCGTTATTACTGAGAAGGGCGTTCTGCGCCCTTGTTCCCGGAACCTCCTGTTCACTCGAACGTTGTAGTTTCGAAGTGTTCGGGTGGTGAGCCCGCGCGTTAGGGAAGGATTTACAATGAAACCGATCGTCAGCCGCAGCCTTGTTGCGGGTCTTATCGCTGCAACGGCTCTGACAGGTGCAGCCCAGGCGGCGCCGTTGAACATCTGGTCCGCGTCGCGCGCGCAGGAAGCGTCGAGCCCGCAGCTCGAGCAGGTCCAGCGACGCTATTACCGGGGCGGCTATCGCGGCGGATACCGCCGGGGTGGCATCAACCCGGGTGCTGCGGCGGCCATCGGCGTCATCGGCGGCCTTGCTGCGGGCGCCGCAATCGCAAACTCGCGCGACCGCTACTACGACGATGGATATTACGACGACGGGTATTACGCCCAGGGACCGGCCTATCGCAGCGGCCCGGTCTATTCCCCCGGAATCGGGAATTGCTCGGACCGGCCTAACAATTATCCCACGGATCAGTGCTGACCTCCTGTCCGCACGACCTTGAGGGCGCCTTCGGGCGCCCTTTTCTTTTTCAGTTGTCCGAAAGGTGGCGCAGCCGGTCGAGCGCGCCCTGCAGGATGAAGGCGGCGGCGTGGCTGTCGATGACTTCGGCGCGGCGGGCGCGGGACACATCCTGCGCGATGAGTTCGCGCTCGACGGCCGCCGTGGACAGCCGCTCGTCCCACAGCGCGATCGGCAGATCCGTGAGCCTTGCGAGATTGCGGGCGAAGGCGCGGCTGGCCTGGGCGCGGGGGCCCTCGGTGCCGTCCATATTGACCGGCAGGCCGATGACGAAGGCGGCGATGCGGCGCTCGGCCGAGAGCCTCAGGATTTCCTCCGCGTCGGCGGTGAACTTGGTGCGGCGCACAGTCTTGAAGGGCGTCGAGACGCGACGGCCATCGTCCGAGACGGCAAGCCCGATTGTCTTCGTGCCGGGGTCCATACCCAGCAGCGAGCCGCGTGCGGGCAGGAGGGGGGCAAGCTCTTCGACACGGAGGATTGGCGCGGGCATGCAGCCGACCTAGCATGACTGCACGCATGGAGGAACTTTCCTCAGTGGGTGAACATTGGGCCAGACTTAAGGGAGGACCGCATGAACACCGCAAATCTGCAGCTCGAAGGACTTTACGCCGCCGTTTCCGCGCTGATGGGAGCGCTGCGCGAAAAGGATGTGCTGTCGCAGGAGGAGATCGACACCTGCCTGGCCAGGGCCGAGAAGCTCAATGCGAGCTGCCGGCGCACGGAATTGCCGGCGGCGAATCTGGAGGCGATCCTGTTTCCGTTCCGCTATCTGCGGGCGGCCAATGCGGCCAGCGAGCCGAAGAGTTTTTCGGAAATCGCCACCGCAATCGGCATGCGTAAGGACGACGACATCCGGCCGAGCTGACGATGGTGCGATGATGTTGAAGGTGGGGCGGAGGGGCCGCTGCCATCAACAACAACATCATCGCGTCCCGTGCGGGCGAACCATTCCACAAGGAACATTATCCTTGCTCAAAAGTCAAGGAATATAGTCTCTCGGCGCGTCGAAAGTGGAACACCCGTTGGTGCGCGACGTTAGCCCAATGGATGCGCGCGCGGCGTGCAGTTTCATTTTCAGGAGAGACTTATGCCAAACAAGGCCCTCCGCACGCTCTTGCTTGCGACAACCCTCATTTCCGCTCCCGTGTTTGCACAGACACCTCCGGCGGAAGAGCCCACGCTGAAAGACAAGTTCGACCGCACCGTGCTCGAAGCGGTCGGCAGCCCGATGGCGAATGTCGATCTCGACATGAAGCGCGTGCTCGACACGCTTGCGACGCTGAAGCCGAGGCCGATCATCGGCGCCATAACGGCCAAGGAGGCGCGCACGCAGCCGACCATTGCAGATGCGGCCGCGCTGGTGATGAAGGAAGAAGGCAAGGGCACGCAGCCGAGCGATGTGACCGCGCAGGACACGACCTACAAGGGCGCCAACGGCGATGTTCCGGTGCGTATTTACAAGCCCGCGAACGCTTCTTCAAACGCTCCCGTCGTTCTGTATTTCCACGGCGGCGGCTTCGTGATCGCCGACCTCGACACCTACGATGCGAGCCCGCGCGCCATTGCGCAGCAGAGCGGCGCCATCGTCGTTTCGGCGCATTACAGCCAGGCACCCGAATATCCGTTTCCGGCGGCGCATGAGGATGCCGTCGCGGCCTACAAATGGGTTCTCGACAACGCCGGGAGCTGGGGCGGCGATGCCTCGAAGGTCGCGGTGATGGGCGAAAGCGCCGGCGGCAATCTCGCGATCAATGTGGCCATTGCCGCGCGCGACCAGAACCTGCAGGCCGCCGTGCATCAGGTGCTGATCTATCCGCTGGCGGGCTCGAACATGCAGACCGCGTCCTATGAGGAGAACGACAGTTCGGTGCCGCTCAACCGGCCGATGATGCAGTGGTTTGTCGGCCAGACCTTTGCGAACGAAGCCGCCGTGCAGGACAAGAGGATCGACCTCGTGGGCAAGGCCGACCTGAAGAACCTGCCGCCCGCGACCGTCATCACGGCGGAAATCGACCCGCTCAACACCGAGGGGCAGGAGCTTGCGAAGAAGCTGAAGGAGGCGGGCGTGAAGGTCGATGCACGCGATTATGCGGGTGTGACGCATGAATTCTTCGGGCTTGGAAATGTCGTGGCCGACGCGAAGGACGCGCAGGCGCGCGTCGCGGCAAACCTCAAGGACGCTTTCGGCGCCAGCGAGGGACGGGCCTCGACGCCGAGCGCGCAGTAAGCGCTGACGGAGCGATTCGACCGACCTTGCCGGGACAGCCCCGGCAAGGTCGGTTTTTGTGGTGATGGCGGCGAGCTTGCCCGAAACTGGCCGGAAAGCCGCGAAATTCGGGCGAATCCTAACGAAGGTCTAAGAAATTGCGGCGGCGGCGTGGCCATGGGCCAAGCCAGCGCATAGCCGGTTTGCGAGCCATGCCCTCACTGAAAGGTTCGCGATCAATTATCTCTCTGCGCCTAGGAGATAAGACAATGTTGATCGCTTACGTTTTGAAATCGATGAAGACCTATCTGGAGCGCAAGGCCGCCGAGGCCAAGCTTCTGGAAATGTCCGATCGCGATCTCAAGGATATCGGTGTGAGCCGCCCGGACATCGCAACGGCCGTTCGCTTCGGCCGCTGATCCGATCCGAAATCTCCGCGCGCTTGAGGTGCGCGGATGTACAAAAGGCCCCGTCAGGGGCCTTTTGTGTGTCTGGAGGTGCGAGATCTGGCGGCGGCGTACGGCCTCAGCCCGCAGCCATCCGGCCCTGCCGGCGCAGATGGATGATCTGGGCCGTCAGTCCGACAATGAGCATGACGAGAAGGCTGGCCTGCGAGCCGAGGAGAAGCGGCGAGGCGAGGTCGGTGACCAGCGGATGGCCGTCCGGCACGCGGCGCAGGATCTCGGTGACGGTGGGCAGCATCAGGAGGAACGCGGTCAGGCTCAGGCTGATCGTTTCCAGATATTCGGCCGCGCGCCCGAGAACCGAGAACCGCCCGACGCCATACCCCACGAACAGCAGGACGAGCGTCAGGCCTCCGATGACGTAGCTGACCGGGGCATGGGCCACGAGAAAGACCGTCGTGGCGCCCACCAGCATGGACACGAAATAGACGGCTCCCGCCACAGACCCCGGCACGATCCGGCCGTAACGGGCGAACATGTAGACGGCGACGGGAATGGCGGGCAGGCTGCCGATCGTATGTACCCAACCGAGGGGCGAAATTCCGAACATTTGACGTCCTTTCATCGACGAAGAAAGTGGTGGCTACCTATCAATCGGTAGGCTGAAGGAGTGTGCGTGTGCGTGTGCGTGTGCGTGTGCGTGTGCGTGCCTTGGCTTCCGGTTTCAGGCGCGCGCGGCGAGGCGCTGCAACAGGGGAGCGGTAATGACACCGAACATTTCGGCGTCGCCATAGGCGCGCGCGGAAAGCATGGCGCCGTGGACGGTGGCCATGAAAGCCTCGGCCTCGGCTTTGGCCGGGCCCGCCAAATGGAGGCTGCCTTGCGCTTCGCCGCGTTCCAGAACCGAAGTCAGCCAGGACGACAGCGCCCGGAAATGGGCGCGCACCTCGACGACGACCTCCTCGGGAAGAACGGGGATCTGGGTGGCGAGCAGGGCGCAGGCGCAGAACGGGGCGCTCTCATCGGCGATGCAGGCCTGCCAATAGCCGAGATAGGCGCGGAGCTGGTCGGCCGGATCGGGGACGTTCTGTTCCAGCGCGGCGATCCCCGCATCGGCCTGCTCGCGGTAGCGGACAACGAGCGCGCGGACGAGATCGGCCTTGCTCGGGAAATGATGGTGGATGCTGGCGTTGCGGATGCCGACCACCTTGGAAATGTCGGCATAGCTGAAGCCGTTATACCCGCCCGCAATGATGAGGGAGAGCGCGGAGCGGAGGATTTCGTCGGAGGTGTTGGTGGCGTTCATATCCGACAATTACCTACTAGTAGGTAGAACATCAAGGCGTGCGACCAGCTGAATTTACCTCAGATTGCTCTCGAACTTTGACCTCAAGTGGCACCCGGGACACAGCAGATCGCATTCGGACGCACAACCGGCTCGAAATCAGCGGTTGATGTTTGACTCGGTTGCGCGCGTTGGATGAAGTGTCTCCCGGGGAACGGGGGCAAAAATGAAAACAAAAGACGGCGTCAGCCTTTGCGCGATTGCGCTTCTACTGGCCGGTTGCGCATCTAGCGCCAAAGACATTCCGGCAAGTTACGTGTCACCACTCATGTATCAGAGCTATTCGTGCGAGCAGCTTCAAATGGAAGCGCAAAGAATTTCTTCGCGCGCCGCTGAGATTTCTGGCGTTCAGGACAAAAAAGCTTCCAGCGACGCTGTGAAGATGGGCGTCGGCGTTATTCTGTTCTGGCCGACTTTGTTCTTCATCAAAGGCGATGGCACGACAGCGGCTGAGGTCGGCCGTCTAAAAGGTGAAATGGACGCCGTCGAGCAGGCCAGCATCCAGAAGAATTGCGGTATTCACTTCCAGCGCGAAGCTCCAAAGGTGCCACCCAAAAAAGCGGCACATAACGGGCGCGATTAAGCCGGGTATCGCTGGACCGCTCGATCATGAGTTCATGGGGCGTTATTCCGCGCCGATCAGTCGAACCTTGACTCCCACCCATCCCCTCGTGTCTCTCCGCGCAACTTCAGAAACAGGCGAACGAGGAGCGCGCTTATGGGGACGGCATTCGTCTTTCCGGGGCAGGGGAGCCAGCAGGTCGGCATGGGCAAGGCCCTGGCCGAGCAGTTTCCGGCGGCGAAGGCCGTGTTCGACGAAGTGGATGCGGCGCTCGGCGAGAAGCTTTCCGCGATCATGTGGGACGGCCCCGAGGATCAACTGACCCTGACGGCCAACACCCAGCCGGCGCTTCTGGCGGTTTCCATCGCGGTCGTGCGCGTGCTCGAGGCCGAGCGCGGCCTGCGCCTGACGGACGGGCAGTTCGCGGCGGGGCATTCGCTGGGTGAATATTCGGCGCTGTGCGCCACCGGCGCGCTGACCCTGTTCGACGCCGCGCGGCTTCTGCGCATTCGCGGCAACGCCATGCAGGCGGCCGTGCCCGTGGGGCAGGGCGGCATGACGGCCCTCATCGGCACGACGCCGGAACAGGCCGCCGACATCGCTGCGGAAGCGGCGGGCAGCGATGTGCTCACCGTCGCCAACGACAATGGCGGCGGGCAGGTCGTCGTGTCCGGCACGAAAGCCGCCGCCGACCGCGCCATCGACATCGCCAAGGCCAAGGGCGTGAAGCGCGCGCTGCCGCTTTCCGTTTCCGCGCCGTTCCATTCGCCGCTGATGGCCCCGGCCGCCGAGGCCATGCGCGAGGCGCTGGCGGGCGTTGCCGTTCAGGCGCCGGTGATCCCCGTCATCGCCAACATGACCGCCGCGCCCGTGACCGACCCCGAGGAGATCAAGAAGCTTCTCGTCGCGCAGGTGACGGGCACCGTGCGCTGGCGCGAAAGCGTAGGCTATATGAGCGCGCAGGGCGTGACGCGCTTTCTCGAACTCGGCTCGGGCAAGGTGCTCGCCGGGCTCGTGAAGCGCATCGCCGACGGCGCCGAAGCACAGAGCGTCGGCACGCCGGACGATATCGCGGCGTTTACGTCGTGAGTTTTTCGCCTCTCCCCTTGTGGGAGAGGCCGAGTCTGCGAAGCAGACCGGGTGAGGGGTAACGACGTCAGCGACCCCTCACCCGGCCATCGCTTCGCGATGTGCCGACCTCTCCCACAAGGGGAGAGGTGAGAGCGCGTAGATGCAGGAGATCCATATGTTCGACCTTACAGGCAAGCGCGCGCTGGTGACCGGCGCATCCGGCGGCATCGGCGGCGATATCGCCCGGGCGCTGCACAAACAGGGCGCGAGCGTTGCGCTTTCGGGCACCCGCAAGGAGGCGCTCGACGCCGTTGCGGGCGAGCTGAAAGAGCGTACGCACACCCTGATCTGCAATCTCTCCGACACCGCGCAGGTGGACGCGCTGGTCGGCCAGGCGGAAGCGGCGCTCGGCGGTCTCGACATCCTCGTCCACAATGCCGGCATCACGCGCGACAACCTCTTCATGCGCATGAAGAACGAGGAATGGGACGAGGTGCTGGCCGTGAACCTCACGGCGGGCTTCCGGCTTTACCGTTCGGCGCTGCGCGGAATGATGAAGCAGCGCTCCGGCCGCCTGATCGGCATCACCTCCGTCGTCGGCGTGACCGGCAATCCGGGGCAGGGCAATTATGCCGCCTCCAAGGCCGGCCTCATCGGCATGTCGAAGGCGCTGGCGCAGGAAGTCGCGAGCCGCAACGTGACCGTCAACACCGTCGCTCCGGGCTTCATCGAGACGCCCATGACCCATGCGCTGAACGACAAGCAGAAAGAAGCCATCATCCAGCGCGTGCCGGCCGGACGGCTCGGCACCGGCGGGGACGTGGCCGCATCGGTCGTTTATCTCGCCAGCGACGAGGCCGCTTATATGACCGGCCAGACCCTTCACGTGAATGGCGGAATGGCCATGATCTGAGCCAGTTCCGGCCCCTCACAGGCCCACTTTCGGGCTTGTGGCCAAGCCGGAATAAGTGTGTTAATCGACCGTGAACCCGAGGGGTGCCCGAGGGGTGGGGGCCGTTATTCTCTAAGAGGCAGCGGCCTTATCAAGGGCACGAATCACAGCGGGGCGGGGCGTCTTTTCGGCGACTCATCCAGCAGTTGAAATCAGCAACATTTGTACCGAGGAACCGAGCGATGAGCGACATTGCCGAACGGGTAAAGAAAATCGTGATCGAGCATCTGGGCGTGGATGCCGACAAGGTCACCGAAAAGGCCAGCTTCATCGACGATCTGGGCGCTGACAGCCTGGACACGGTGGAACTCGTCATGGCCTTCGAAGAAGAGTTCGGCGTCGAGATCCCGGACGACGCGGCCGAGACCATCCTGACGGTCGGCGACGCGACGAAGTTCCTGGAAAAGAACGCCGCCTGAGCGGCCGTTTTTCAGTGATATGATACGACACGGAACGCCCCCAATGGGGGCGTTTTGGCGCAGAGGAACAGGGCATGAGACGCGTCGTCGTGACCGGGATAGGCATGGTTTCGCCGCTGGCAACAGGGGCGGAACTGACCTGGCAACGTTTGCTGGAAGGCAAAAGCGGGGCGTCGAAGATCGAGCATTTCGATGTCTCCGATCTCCCTGCGAAGATCGCCTGCACGGTCAAGCGCGGCGACGGCACCGACGGAACCTTCAATCCAGACCAGTGGATGGACCCGAAGGACCAGCGCCGCGTCGACAACTTCATCACCTTTGGCGTCGCGGCGGCCGATCAGGCGATCGCCGACAGCGGCCTCGTCTTCGACACCTATGAAAAGCAGATCGCGGCCGGCACCTATCTGGGCTCCGGCATCGGCGGCCTGAAACAGCTCGACGAAGGCTCCCAGCTCATCGTCGAGAAGGGCCCGCGCAAGATGGGCCCGTTCTTCATTCCGGGCCTGCTGATCAATCTCGCCTCCGGCTATGTGTCGATCAAGCACCAGCTCAAGGGCCCCAACTCCTCCGTCGTTACGGCCTGCTCGACCGGCTCGCACGCCATCGGCGATGCGGCGCGCATCGTTGCGCTGGGCGATGCGGATGTGATGGTCGCGGGCGGGGCGGAAGCCTCGATCACGCGCCTCGGCTTTGCCGGGTTCTGCGCCTGCCGCGCGCTCTCCACCGGCTTCAACGACACGCCGGAAAAGGCCTCGCGTCCCTACGACAAGGACCGTGACGGTTTCGTCATGGGCGAGGGCGCGGGCGTGGTCGTTCTGGAAGAACTCGAACACGCTCTGGCGCGCGGCGCCAAGATCTACGGCGAAGTCATCGGCTACGGCATGTCGGGCGATGCCTATCATGTCACCGCGCCGTCCGAAGATGGCGACGGTGCGTACCGCGCCATGGCCGCCGCCGTGAAGCGCGCGGGAATCCAGCCGTCCGAAATCGACTACATCAACGCACACGGCACCTCGACGCCGCTCGGCGACGAGATCGAACTGCGGGCCGTCGAGCGCATCATCGGCAATGCGGCGGGCAAGGTCTCGATGTCTTCCACGAAATCGGCGGTCGGGCATCTGCTCGGTGCGGCCGGTGCCGTCGAGGCTATCTTCTCGCTTCTGGCCATGCGGGACAATGTGGCTCCGCCGACGCTCAATCTCGACAATCCCTCCGTCGAGACTGCGCTCGATCTGGTGCCGCACGAGAAGCGCGAGCGCGAGATCAATGTTGTCCTGTCGAACTCGTTCGGCTTCGGCGGCACCAATGCGAGCCTGATCTTCCGCCGCTACGTCGCCTGAGTATCGGGCGCTCGGCTTTTGCCGCATTCGCGCCCGATAATGCGTAAACTGGCTGAAGCTGAGGATTCGCAGAGCGCATGACCGATTACGATCCGACGGGAAAAGGCAATCCGCCGGGCATCCGCCCCGATCCGGCCTCTTCCGGCCGCGAGCCCGCGGGCCCGTTTTCGAATGCGCCGCCGCCGCGCAACCCCTTCCACGACGCGCCGCGCGATACGCTTCCTGCTGAATATGAGCCGGGAACGGCCGAGACCGGCGATCCTCGTCGGCCGCACCACCTGGACAATACCGGCTTTCCGGACATCGGAGCCTCCGAGGTCCGGCCCGGCACGGCGGCGTTTCCGCCGGGATACGATTCGGCCGCCGAGCGCAGCGTTGCCGCACAGCCGGAAAAGCGCGGCTGGTTCGGCCGCAAGTCGAAGCCCGCACCGCAGCGGGCCGCAAGCCCGCCGCCTCCGCCGCCACCCGGCAACAAGAAACGCTCGCGCGCCGAGCGCTCGCGCAGTCCCTTCATCGCCGGGGCCAATGCGGCCTTCACCATCCTGCTGCTTGTTCTGTTCGGCGCCGCGGCGGCCGTGCATTACGGCATCAAGACCTACAACGAGCCCGGGCCGCTCCAGGCCGAGACCGATGTCGTGATCCCTCGCGGCTCCGGCCCGCGCGACATCGGCGAGCGGCTGCAGCAGGCGGGAGCCATCGAAAATTCGACCGTGTTCCTCGCGGGCGTGCAGGTGTCCGGCAATCGCGGGCTGCTGAAAGCGGGCGAATACCGCATTCCGGCACATGCCAGCATGAGCCAGATCGTGGCCATGATCGCCAAGGGCGATGTGATTGCCCATACGGTGACGATCCCCGAAGGACTGACGTCCCGGCAGATCGTCAACCGCCTTCTGGAAGAAACCATCCTGTCGGGAACGGTCGCCGATGTGCCGCCCGAAGGCACGCTTCTGCCCGAGACCTATCAGATCACGCGCGGTACGGACCGGCAGGCGCTGCTCGACCGCATGGCGGCGGAACAGAAGAAGCTGCTCGACGCCATCTGGAAAAAGCGCGACACGTCCGTGCCGGTGAAATCGCCGCTCGAGCTGGTGACGCTGGCCTCCATCGTCGAAAAGGAAACCGGCGTGGCAAGCGAGCGGCCGCGCGTCGCCTCCGTTTTCGTCAACCGGCTTAACAAGAAGATGCGCCTGCAATCGGACCCGACGATCATCTACGGGCTGGTTCAGGGGGCGGGAACGCTCGGCCGCCCGATCCTGCGCAGCGAGATCACGAAGCCGACGCCCTACAACACCTACACGATCCCGGCGCTGCCGCCGGGCCCGATCGCCAATCCCGGCCGCGCGAGCCTCGAAGCCGTCGCGAGCCCGGAAAAGACCAGCGATCTTTACTTCGTCGCGGACGGCTCGGGCGGGCATGCCTTCGCCGAAACGCTTGAGGGGCACAACCGCAATGTCGCCCGCTGGCGCCAGCTGCAGCGCGCCGCCGACAACGACCGGGCGCCGGTGGATGCCGCGCAGCCGCCCGCCGGCGCACCCGCATCGGCCCCGGCAGCGCCGCGGAACCGCCCGGCGACGGGCACCAATTAAGAGCGTGTTCGCATAAATCCCCGGGCTTTGCCCGCGGGCGGTTGAGAGCGGGCGTGCGCGCCGTTATGGTCGCGCACCTTTTCCAGTGGTTCTTACAGGCAGAGTTGAGATGGGTCTTGCGAGCATGACCGGGTTCGCCCGCAGCGACGGGTCGCTCCAGGGCGCGCGCTGGACCTGGGAACTCAAGACCGTCAATGGGCGCGGGCTCGATGTGCGGGTGCGCGTTCCCGCCGGCATGGATGCGCTCGATGCGGCCGCGCGCGCGGCCATCTCGGCGCGGCTCGTGCGTGGAACCTGCAATGCCAATCTCGTGCTGACGCGCGACGGCGCACAGCCCCTCGTGAAGATCAATGAGCCGGTTCTGGCATCGCTCGTCGCGGCGCTCGACGTGCTGAAGGGCCGGATCGACGCGACCGCGCCTTCGCTCGACGGACTTCTGAATGTGCGGGGCGTGGTCGAAATCGCCGAGCCCGAGCAGGACGAGGCAGCGCGAGCGGCCGAGGCTGCGGCCATCCTGAAATCGCTCGATGTCGCGCTCGACCAGCTCGAAGCCACGCGGCGGCGCGAGGGCGATGCGCTGGAGCGCGTGCTGAACGAGCGGCTCGACACGATCGAGAAGCTGACGAAGGTTCTGGAGGCGCATCCGGCGCGCACGGCGGAAGCCATTCGCGAGAAACTCCGCGAACAGGTCGCGGCGCTGCTCGACGCCTCTCCCATGCTCGACGCCGACCGGCTGCATCAGGAAGCCGTTCTTCTGGCGACGAAGGCCGATGTGCGCGAGGAACTGGACCGTCTGTCCGCGCATGTCGGCGCGGCGCGCGAGCTTCTGGCCGAGGGCAAGGCGGTCGGCCGCCGGCTCGATTTCCTCTCGCAGGAGTTTGGCCGCGAGTCGAACACGATTGTTTCGAAATCCAACCATGTGAGCCTTACAGCCGTCGGGCTCGACCTCAAATCCACCGTGGAACAGTTCCGCGAGCAGGTACAGAACGTCGAATGAGCAGCACGCCAAACGAGATCGATCGCCGGGGCATCATGCTCGTCGTGTCCTCGCCTTCCGGCGCGGGCAAGACGACGCTGACGCGCAACCTGCTGCAGGAAGAAGAGGACGTCGTGATGTCCGTTTCCGTCACGACACGGCCCAAGCGTGGCAGCGAGATCGAGGGCGTTCACTACTTTTTCAAGACGCAGAAGCAGTTCGACCGCATGCGTGAGAGCGGCGAACTCCTGGAATGGGCCACCGTTCACGACAATTGCTACGGCACGCCGAAGGACGCTGTGGAAGCGGCTCTGGCGTCCGGCAAGGATGTTCTTTTCGACATCGACTGGCAGGGCACGCAGCAACTGAAAGAAAGCGCACTCGCTCCGGACGTCGTGACCGTGTTCGTTTTGCCGCCTTCCGCCGCAGAACTGAAAGCCCGGCTCGAGCGCAGGGCCGAAGATCCGCCAGAGGTCATTCACCGGCGCCTGCGGAATGCTGCCGAGGAAATTCCGCACTGGAACGAATACGATTATGTTCTCGTGAACCGGGATCTGGACAAAAGTTTTCTGCGCCTTCGCTCGATCCTGCAGAGCGAACGGCTGAAACGCGTACAGCCGGACAATGTGAAGGCGTTCGTTGAGAAGCTGCTCGCCGAACTCAAGGATGTCGGTTCCTGAGGGACGTTCGCCGCTGATCGCACGCGCCTTCCGTTCTCGGAGCCGAACATGGCGAGGCGGATGTTCAAAGGTTGGCGCTGGGTCGGGCGGATCATTCTGCCGCTGACGGCATTCGCGGCGGGCATGGGGCTGCTCTCGCTCGCTGTTCTCAACCCGCTGATCCTTGCCCTCGCGCAGTTCCTGATCGCGCTCGGCGGCGAGCCGTTCGCCGGGAACTTCGACCTTGTGCCGTTTCTCTCCTCGATACCTGGAGTATTGACGGCAATCGTTCTTGCCGGATCGGCAATCTTTCTCGGGGCCGTGCAGTTCGGCGGACTGACGCTGATCGCATGGAGCGGCCGTCAGGGACGCGCGCCGAATGTGTGGCAGAACGCTTTCATTCTGGCGCGGCGGTTGCCGCAGCTCCTCGTTCTTGCCGCTTTCGGCGTTGCGGTTGGTGCCATGCTTCTCGTTCCGGTGGGACTTGGCACTCTTGCGGCAAAGCGGCTGTGGCTTTCGGGCGGCGATATCTACTTTTACGTCTCGACCCGCCCTCCGGAATTCTATTACGCGCTCGGTCTTGTCGGGACAGTTGCACTCGTCTGCGCGGGCTTGGCGCTTGCCGCCGCACTGCGCTGGATTCTAGCCGTTCCGTTTTGTGTCATTGGCGGCAGGACGGCACGGGACGCTCTTCGCGTGTCGGCCGAGAGCGGGAAGGGACGCGGCGGCGTGCTGTTTGTCCGGCTCGCAGCCGCGGGGGTTTTCACGCTCGTTCTGACAGGCGCCGCGACTGCTGCGCTGACATTTGTCTTCGACCGCATATTCTGGCCGGGGCAGGGCTTGCGCACGGCGTCTCTGCTGCTGCTGGCCTTTGCGCTGGGGGCGACGTTCATCGTCGCGCTTGTTTCGGGCGCGGGACGCTCGCTTGTCGCCGTGATCTGCACGGCGCACTACGCGGACATCGGCGGCACCGAAGACATGTCGCGGACACAAGACGCCCGGTCGGGCGCGCCCGGCTGGCGCGTCTGGGCCGCGTGCCTCGTCCTGCCGTTTCTCGCCTTGGGCCAATCCGCATGGACGCTCGAAGAATTCGATATGGACGAGCCCGTTCTAGTGACCGCGCACCGGGCGGGAAGCCATGCGGCGCCCGAGAACACGCTGGCGGCTCTCGAGCGCGCTATTGCTGCGGGAGCCGATTTCGCGGAGATCGACGTGCAGGAGACGCGGGACGGCGAGGTCGTCGTCGTGCACGACACCGATTTCCGCCGGGTGGCGGGCCTTGCCCGCAATGTCTGGGATCTCGATCTGGCGGGCATTCAGGAACTCGATGCGGGTGCGTGGTTCGGCGAGGAGTTTCGGGACGAGCGGATACCGACCTTGCGGGAATTCGCCGAACGGTCGCGCGGGCGCATTCGTCTCAACGTCGAGCTGAAGGAGAACCGGCACGGGCAGGATCTTGCGGCCCGTACGCTTGCCATCCTGAAGGAAACCGGGGTTCTGGAACATGCGGTCCTGACATCGCTCGATCTTGGGCTTCTTGCCCAAACGCGCCGTCTCTCGCCCGATGTAAAGATCGGCTACATCGCCTCGACCGGGATCGGGAACATGCTTGCGCTCGATATCGATTTCTTCTCGCTCGCCGCGCGGATTGCGACGCCGGATTTCATCCGCCGGGCGCGGCTGCGCGAAAGACAGACGCATGTCTGGGGCGTGGATTCCGAAATGGCAGTCGCGGGCGCGGTTCTGGACGGTGCGGCGAATGTCATTACGGATGAGCCCATTCTGGCGCGGCGAACGGTCGATGCCATCGAGGACATGACCCCGCCGGAGGTGGCCCTTCTGACGCTGAGACGGCGGCTGGAACGAAGCGGCCTCGTGCGGGCCGCGCGCTGATCAGGCGCGTTCGGCGGCGAGCGCGCGGGCGAGCGCGGCAAAACCCGGCACATCCACTTCCTCGGCGCGGCGCGTCGGTTCGATGCCGACGGATTCAAGGGCTGCCACCGGATCGCGGAATATGCCTTTCAGACTCTGGCGCAGCATCTTTCGGCGCTGTCCGAAAGCGGCCTGCGTGACCGCTTCAAGTGTCCGCGACGTACACGGTTCGGGGTTCGCACGCGGCACGAGATGGACAAGCGAGGACGTCACTTTCGGCGGCGGCACGAAGGCCGACGGCGCGACGTCGAACATGATCTTCGCGTCGGTGCGCCAACCGGCAAGAACCCCGAGGCGACCATAGGCGTCGCTGCCGGGCGCGGCGACGATGCGCTCCGCGACCTCGCGCTGGAACAGCAGCGTGAGGGACTGCCAATACGGCGGCCATGTTTCGGATGTCAGCCAGCCGACGAGAAGCGCTGTGCCGACATTGTAGGGCAGATTGGCGACAATTCGCACCGGGCCGCCGGACAGAAGCGAGCTGAAATCCGTGTCGAGGGCATCGCCTTCGATGACGTTCAGCCGACCGGGATAATGCGCGGCGACCTCGGACAACGCGGCGATGGCGCGCGTGTCCTTCTCGATCGCAACGACGCGGGCCGCGCCAAGCGCCAGAAGCGCGCGCGTCAGGCCGCCGGGGCCGGGGCCGACTTCGATGACATCGACGCCTTCGAGCGGACCGGATGCGCGGGCGATGCGGGCCGTGAGATTGAGATCCAGCAGGAAATTCTGGCCGAGGCTTTTGCGCGCCGATAGATCGTGGCGGCGGATGACATCGCGCAGCGGCGGCAGATCGTCGAGCGCGCTCACGCGGGAAGTCCCGACAGACGCGCAGCCAGCTTGATGGCGGCGATGAGGCTCGCGGGGCTGGCCGTGCCGGTTCCTGCAATGCCGAAGGCTGTGCCGTGATCGGGCGATGTGCGCACGAATGGCAGTCCGAGCGTCACATTCACCGCGCGGTCGAAGGCCAAAGTCTTGATCGGGATCAGGGCCTGATCGTGGTACATGCACAGCGCTGCGTCGTATCCGGTGCGTGCCTCGGAATGGAACATCGTGTCGGCGGGCAGGGGGCCTGTAATGCTCAATCCCTCGGCACGCAGTTCGTCGAGCACGGGCGATATGATGTCGATCTCCTCGCGGCCGAGTTCGCCGTCTTCGCCAGCATGGGGATTGAGGCCCGCGACAGCGAGGCGGGGTGTCTGGACGCCGAAGCGGGCGCGCATGTCACGGGCGACGATCCGCGCGGTCTCGGCAAGGAGTTCTGCCGTCAAGGCATGGGCGACTTCGGCGAGCGGTATGTGCACCGTGACCGGCACGACCGCGAGTTCCTCGCTCCAGAGCATCATGACGGGGCGCGCGGGCGTGCCGGTGTGCTGCTCGGCGAGAGCGCCGAGAAATTCGGTGTGACCCGGATGGGGAAAACCCGCGCGCATCAGTGGCGCTTTCGAGATCGGGTTCGTGACAAGTGCCGCGGCGCGCTTTTCGTGCACGAGTTCGACGCCGAGGCGGATGGCGTGGATGACGGCGGGACTGTCCGCCGGATTGGGCTTGCCCGGCTCCGCGATGACGGCCGTTCCGATGGGCAGGACCGGCAACGCAAGCGGAAACATCTCGGCGGCGCGCTCCGGTTCGGTTGCGACGATCGGCACCGCATAGCCAAGACGCTCGGCGAGATGGGCGATGTGGTCGGGATCGGCGATCAGAAAGAAGGGCGGGAGGTCGCGCGCCTTACGCTGCATCCAGGCCTGAAGGGCGATTTCGGGGCCGATGCCCGCCGGCTCTCCCATCGTGACGGCAAGCGCGCTCATGGCGGGCCTTTCTTACCCAAGCGGAGTTCAGCGCCGTTCAGGGCGTCGCAAACGTGTCGTCTTCGGTGTTGATGAGGTTCGAGACATTGATCGACGAATTGTATTCGCCCAAAGTCCGCAGCGTGAGGCGGAAGAAGACCTTGTGGACCGGATCTTCGTTGCCGTTCTCGTGGAAGTCGACCGCGTAGTTGAGGCCCAGCGCGAAGCACTCGTCGAGATAGCCGACGCCGACCATGGTGCGGTCGAACTTGTCCGTCTCGATGTTGTAGCGGGCCGCGGCGGTCACGTAATGATTGTCGGTCACCTGAAGCTTCGTGCTGCCGACAATGCCTTCGGCCCGCTCGAATCCGAACTGCGGCTGGGCTTCGTAACGGCCGTAGGTGATGCCGGCCTGAACCGGGCCCTGCTTGAAGGTCGTTTCAAGCTCGATTGCGTTCGGCTCGAGATCTTCCTTGTCCAGACGGAACCGGGACGAGAAGGCGATGCGCTGCGAAACCTTCCAGTATGCACTTGCGACAAAGTCCGATGTGTCTTCTTCGAGACCCGTCGAGCGCCCTGTCTCGGTCAGATCGTCGGCTGCGAAGGAGTTGAGCCCGAACAGGTGGTAGGACTGGCCGAGCAGCACCTGCACGAAGCCGCCGCTGTTGAGGTTGAGCGTGTATTGCAGGCCGACATTCGCGCGCGTTCCGCCTTCGACGCGGTCATAACCGGAGAACTTGTCCCACGAGAACAGGGTTGATGTGTCGAAGAAGAGGCTCTGCGCGTCTTCGTTCGGCATATGGCCGATGTTCTGCTCGTCCGGACGCAGGATGATCTGTGCGATCGGTTCGAGGATGTGGGTGCCGATGCTCGATGTCGCAACGAAGGGAAAGCGATATTCGAGGCCGAGGCCGACCATGCCGCGACCGAGGGTTTCCTCGTCGTCGTTCAGGAGCGCATCGGGGATCGTATCGTCCGAGTTACGATGCATCACATCGCCGCGCGCATAGGCGAACGGCGTCCAGACCTGCCCGATCGGGTCGATGAATTGACGGCGCCAGCTCGTGTCCACGGACAGACGCGTGTAATTGCCGCCGACACCGCGAACCGCGCAGTCATCGAGCAGGCTGACGCAAGTCAGGTTCTCGCCGCGCGAGCCGATGGCGTTCGCCGCCGAGAGAGGCTCGTAGTCTGTTTCTTTGCGCCAGGTGTTGGTCAGATTGACGTTGAACGCCCATTCGCCACCGAGGATCGGCTTGTCGTGGACGTAATTATAGTCCCAGACGCCGACGATCGGCAGCTGTTCCTGATTGTCGTCCGCGGACAGACCGTAGAAGTGATAGCCGCGCAGTTCGAAGTAATTGCGCTCGCCGATGCCGGTCAGATGCGCGGTGTTCACGGCTTCGGTCCAGGTTGCGCCCCACAGATCGTAATCGTCGAGGAACCATTTGTCGCTGATGAGGTTGGCGTTCCAGCCCCATGTCCAGAAGTCGTTGATGCGGAACTCACCCTTTGAGGTGACGGCGCCGCGAAACTCGTCCTGCTGTCCCGGATTGTAGCTCGGAAAGTCCTCCGGGCTTTGCTGGAAGATGCCCGCCGCGCGGATCGAATAGGCGCCTTCCATCGTGCGATGGCGGAACTCGACTTCCGGCATCACGCCCTGCTGCGAGAAAATGTTTGCCGAGGCCGTGACGTCCATATTCGGGCGCAGCGCCCAATAATAGGGAATGCGAGCGCCGACGCCGTACTCGGTCGAGTTCATGTAGCTCGGCGCCAGGAAGCCGGACTTGCGCTTCACGCTGCCGTCGGCATGCGAGAAGAAGGGCAGCCAGGCGATCGGCTTGCCGAAAAACTCGAGCCGCGCGTCTTCGTAATGGATCGTCTTGGTGCCCTGATCGTGAATGATGCGGGCGGCCTTGACCTGCCAAAGCGGCGGCTTTCCCGGGTTCTCGGCGCAGGCGGCGCAGGCCGTGTAGACGCCCTGATCGAACACGACGACATTGCCTTCGTTCGTGCGGGTCGCCCGGTTGGCCGCAAAGCGCGTGCGGTCTGGACCTTCGACGAGGAGCGACTGGACGAAACCGTCGCGGAAATCCTCGCTGAGGACCATGTGGTCGGCTTGGTAGACGGAGCCCTGATCGTTCAGGCGGACATTTCCGTAGGCGAAGACCTGCCCCGTGCCCTGGTCGTAGACGACGCGGTCAGCTTCGAGGGTGGAGTCGCCGTAATAGAGCTTGACCGAGCCGACGGCGGACGAGGTCTTGCGGACCTCGTCATAGACCATCTCGTCGGCGGTCACATACATCTGCTTGGTGCCGTCGGCCGCGGGCTGGGCCTGGACGGGTGCCGTAAAAAGGCAAAGAGCGACCGTCGCTGCAAAGGCCCCTGCCTGTACAGCCGCAATCCCCCGGGCACGAAGGTTAAGGACCTTCACCCATCCTCCTGGCACAATAACACCGTTACACTCAGCAACACGCCGATGGCTGGAGGAACCCAGGCAGCAACAAGCGGAATGATGAATCCCGCAGCCCCCAAATCCCCTGCCATTTCGCCACCGACATAAAGCATGAACCCCGCGATCACGCCACCCAGAATCGCCTTCCCGAGACCGCCGAAACGGGCGAACCCGAGCGACACTGTCGCGGCAATCAAGACCATAGTCGAATAGGTGAGGGGACGGGCCATAAGCTCCTGAAATCGAAGGCGGAACTTCTCGGTCCGTATACCCGCTTCATCCCATTGCCTAATCACCCTCGGCAGTTCCCAAAACGAGATCGTTTCGGGTGTCGCGATGGTCTCGGCGACCTGGTCTGGAGTGAGGTTAGTCTGCACCCGGTAAACGTCGTGTGATTGGGGTGGAGAACCCGGCTGGACGACCCGCGCGGACGACATTTCCCAATATCCGTTCCGCAAAACGGCCGCCGCCGAATCGACCCGCTCCTTGAGGCTGCCTTCCTCCGTGAAGATGAAGGCTGTCACCCCGGAGAGTGCCCGGCCCTTGTCGCGGGATTCGAGCGCCCGGATGATCGACTGGTCGTCCTCGCTGCGCTGCCGTAGCCACAGACCCCCGGTGTTGGACAGCGTGCGGCCAAAAACGATGGCCTGAAACTCGACAGAGCTTTCCTTCAGATAGGCCGAGAGCGGGTTGTAGAGCGTGGTGACCAAAATTCCCAGCAAGGCCGCGCCGAAGAGGGCTGGAGCGACCATCTGCCAGATCGAGACGCCGGTCGCGCGCGCGATGACGAGCTCCATCCGACGCGACAGCCCGACAAAGGCGGCAATCGATCCGAACAGGACGATGAACGGAAAGACCTCCTCGGCGATGATCGGCGTGCGCTGGAAGACGAGAAGAGCGATCTGGCCGAGGGTCGCCGTGCTGGCCGCGCGCTGGAGCTGTTCCACGAAGTCGATCAGATAGATAATCGAGAACAGGATTAGGAACGTGACCCCGATGGAGATCAGCACCCGGCGGACGATGTAGAGGTAGAGCGTGCCGGGCATGGATCAGGCTTGGGCCAGGCGGCGCGTCGTGACGCGGCGCAGCAGGGGGAACGAGCCGCGGAATGCATAGCCGAACGAGCCGATGAGCACGACGGCCATGATCACATAGATCGCAGGGGTGGCCCAGGCATTCGTCTTGGACAGGTTGACCAGCGCCAGGCCGGCCACACGGACCGCGAAGGCCGTGCCCACCGCAACCACGACGGCGGCGAACCGCCCCTGCCGTGTCGAGCGCGGGGTGGCCATGACGGCAAAGGCTATCGCCATGAAAACAAACGGATAGATCGCGTTGAGAATGCGCTCGTTGAACTCCGCCATCAGGCGAACCGGCGTGCGCGAAGGGTCGCCCGCCCGAGGCTTCCACAGCTCGGAGAAGCGGAATTCGCGGGGGCGGTAGGTGATCTCGATGTCCTTGGCCGAGAAGGGTGACAGGTCGAAGGCGTAGCGGTCGAAAAGAACGATCGCGGCGTCTTCGTCGCCCGCGCTTTTGCGCTGGACGGCGCCCTTGTCGAGCACGAGAAAAGAGCCTTCGTCCGTTCTCAGCACCTGCCCGCGCTCGGCCGTGTAGACGAGGTTCTCGGCCTCGCTGCGGTTGTCCTCGATGAACAGGCCGAGCAGAGCGGCACCGGCTTCGCGACGGCGGACATGGATCGTCACCTTGTCGAGATTTGTGAATTCGCCTTCGCGCAGCACATTCACGATGACGTCGGCGCGGATCTCGGTGATCATTTCACGGACAAGGCGCAGGCTTTTCGGGATGAGCGACAGGCTGAGGACGCTGAGCACAAGGCTCACCAGGATCGCAAGAATCAAAAACGGGCGGAGGACGAGGCCCGGTGATATCCCGGCGGCGTTGATGGCGGCGAGTTCGGAGTCCGCGTTGAGGCGGTTCAGCACGAACATCACGGCGCCGAACAGCGCAAAAGGCGCAACGATCACAATGAACAGCGGCACGCCGAGGAACGTCATGGCCGCAAAAGTCCAAAAGGACTGGCCCTGAGCCGTGATAAGTTCGATCTCTCGAAGTGCCTGAGTTACCCAGACGATACCGGTGATGGCAAAAAGACTGGCCAGAAAAGCTATGGCCGATGATTTCAAAATATAGCGTTGCAGGGCGCCCATGCTGCCGCAGATCTACCCGACCATCTTTGCGTAAAGTGTGGCCTGTTCTACAAAACGGGCCGAACGAAGACGAATCCGCCTCACGCAGGTTCGCACAGGAGCTTATAGCCGAATGACCTCCATACCGAAAATCGCCTTTTCGAAAACCTCCCTGCCGGATAGCGGCACGGTGGTGGTGCTGACCGACAGCCGCCTCGGTTTTTCCGGCAATGCGAAGAAGCTGATCGGCAAGATCAAGAATTTCGAGCGCATCACCAAGGCTGCGAAGTTCACGGGCAAGGCCGGCAGCGCGCTCAGCATTCCCGCGCCGCACGGCACCGACATCGACCGCCTGATCGTGTTCGGGCTCGGCCGCGGCGAAGGCGATCCTGCGACGGAATGGGTGAAGACGGGCGGGCAGGTGCTCGGCAAGATCGGCGCGGCTGAAAAGGCGGCCATCCTGGTCGATGTCCCGCCGGGACTGGACGACGATCCGGTCAAGGCGGCCGTGGACATGGCGCTCGGCGCGCGGCTTCGTGCGTACACATTCGACCGCTACAAGACCAAGAAGAAATCCGAGGACGACAACGGCGATTGCGCGGGCGCGCTGAGCTATCTTCTCGACAAGGACAGCGACGCAAAGAAAGCCTGGAAGGCGCATGAAGCCCTGGCCGAGGGCGTCGATATCGCGCGCGATCTCGTCAATGAGCCGTCGAACGTTCTTTACCCGGAAGAATTCGCCAAGCGTGCGGCGAGGCTCGTCGACAACGACGTCGAAGTCGAAATCCTCGACGAGAAGGCGCTGAGGAAGATCGGCATGGGCGCGCTGCTCGGTGTGGGGCAGGGCTCCGAGAAGGAAAGCCGCGTCGTCGTGATGCGCTGGAACGGCGGCAAGAAGAACGACAAGCCGGTCGCCTTCATCGGCAAGGGCGTAACCTTCGACACCGGCGGCATCTCGATCAAGCCTGCGGGCAGCATGGAAGACATGAAGGGCGACATGGCGGGCGCGGCCTGCGTCGTCGGCCTCATGCACACGCTCGCGGTCCGCAAGGCCAAGGTGAATGCCATCGGCGTCATCGGCCTCGCCGAGAACATGCCGGACGGCAAAGCGCAGCGGCCGGGCGACATCGTCACCTCGCTGTCCGGACAGACAATCGAGATCATCAACACGGATGCCGAGGGCCGCCTCGTTCTCGGCGATGTGCTGTGGTACACGCAGGATAAGTACAAGCCGCAATTCATGGTCAATCTCGCAACCTTGACAGGCGCGGTGCTCGTTGCTCTCGGCCAGGAATATGCTGGCCTGTTCTCGAACAACAACGAGCTTTCGGACCGGCTGACGGCGGCCGGTGTTGCCACCGGCGAGCGCGTCTGGCGCCTGCCGCTCGATCCGGCCTACGACAAGATGATCGATTCCAAATTCGCCGACATGAAGAACACCGGCGGGCGTCATGGCGGCTCGATCACCGCCGCGCAGTTCCTGCAACGCCACGTCAACGGCACGCCGTGGGCGCATCTCGACATCGCCGGTACGGGCATGGGCTCGCTGCAGAACGACATCAACAAGAGCTGGGGTTCGGGCTGGGGCGTGCGCCTCCTCGACCGGCTGGTCGCGGATCATTACGAGGGATGATCGTCCTCCCGGACATCGCATCGCGATGATCCGGGATCGCATTTGACCCGGCCGACAACGATCCCGGATCGGCCTTTAGCCGTCCGGGATGACAGGAAACGGATGGCTGAAGTCTTCTTCTACCACCTGCAAAACCAGCCGCTGGAGCGCGTTCTGCCGGTTCTTCTCGGCAAATGCCTTGAGCGCGGTTGGAAGGTCGTCGTGCAGGCCGACAGCCCGGAACGCGTGCGCGCGCTCGACGAGGCGCTGTGGACCTTTGCCGATGACAGCTTCCTGCCGCATGGCACCGAAGCCGATGGCGCAACGGAGACGCAGCCGATCCTGCTGACGACGGACGACATCAATCCGGCCGGAGCGGAGGTGCGGGTGCTCGTCGACAGCGCGCCGTCGGGCGATCTCTCGGCTTATGCGCGGGCGCTCGTTCTGTTCGACGGCAACAACGACGAGGCTGTCGCCTATGAGCGGGAGCGCTGGAAGGTTCTGAAAGCCGCCGGGCATCAGGTGACGTACTGGCAACAGGACGAAGCTGGCCGCTGGGCGAAGAAGGCCTGAAAATCAGGCGCTCAGCCTGCGGCGCACGAACAGGGTGATGACAGCGCCTGTCGTGCAGACGACAAGAAACACCCATCCGGCCAGTGCACCGGCCTGAATGCCGGACAGAAGAACGCCGATTGTGCAGCCCAGCGCGATCATCGCGCCCCAGCCCATCAATATTCCGCCGACGACATTGCGCGCGATCTGTCCGAGGGACGGCACGGCAAGCGCGAACTGGCCGGACGCCAGAGCCGCTGCGAGGCTGCCGAGGACAAGGCCGGAAATGAGGTAGCCGTTCGGAGACAGGAGCGCCTCTCCAATCGCCGTGGCGCAGCCGCGAAACGTGTCGAGGCTGTACAGCGTGTCGGGGAGAACTTGCGCGTTGCTGGCGGCTTTGCGGGCCCAGCTTCCGAGCTGTGAGGTGACGCCGAGCGGCGCGAACCGCAGATAGGCGAATGTGCCGATCACGCCCACGAGGACACCGCCGACGATGGGCGGCCAGCGGGTGACTAAGAGGGACTTCAACGCCGCACCGGCGCCCGCCTGATGCACGGGCTGCGCCGGTGTGGCACGCCCGTACCAGAGCGCAAGGAGAGCGAGCGCGGCCAGCGCCGTGAGCGAGACCGCGAGTGCGCCCGCATAACCCAGATGATGCGGAAGCCAGATGACCGGGCCTGTCGCGAGGTCCGCGAGGAACAGGTTGTTCCAGCTCAAAAAGCCGAGAATGAAGCCGATGAAGGCCCCGCCCAGCGCAAAGACGGAAGCAAGATTTCCCTCGCCGAGACGGTAGATGTGCGCGGAAATGCACGAGCCCGCAATGGCCATGCCGACGCCGAAAGCGAGGGCGCCGATGGCAAGGGCCGCACTGACGGGGCCGATATGGGCTGTCGGGGGGAGGCGGTCTGCGGCCGGGACCGGAAGCCACATGCCGAAGATGACGAAATAGCCGACAAGCCCCGCCGCGAGCGCCGCGAGGATCGACAGCACGCCGCGCGGGTCGCGCGCCTCGACGAGATCGCGCAGATTGCACAGAAAGCAGAAGCGCGCGCGCTGAAGCACGATGCCGAGCGCCGCTCCCGTGAGCAGCGCAAACGCGAGCTGGCGGCTTGGCCCGCCCTCGGCGTCCATACGAAGGGCAAGGAAAGCAAGGCCTCCGAAAAGCAGGCCCGGGAGCAGAATTCGCAGCGGGAGACTCATCGTGCCCTTATAGCCCAACGAACGAAAAGGGGCGCGTCCGAAGACGCGCCCGAAGTCGAGACAGGAAGATTAAGACAAACACTCAGGCGCTTACTTTCCTTGCCAGACCGTGCCGGCAAGATTGGTGATCGGCACGCCGACGGCGTTTCCATATTCGGTCCACGAGCCATCGTAGTTTTTCACGTCGTAGCCGAGGATCTTGGCGAGGGCGAACCAGGTGTGGCTGGAACGCTCGCCGATGCGGCAATAGGTGATGACCGGCTGCTTGCCGTCGATTCCGATTTCGGCGAAGGCCTTCTGCAGGTCTTCCTTCGACTTGAACGTACCGTCCTCGTTGACGGCCTTGCCCCAGGGGAAGTTCACGGCCGTCGGGATGTGGCCGGCGCGAACAGACAATTCCTTGATGCCTTCCGGCGCAAGGATTTCACCGCTGAATTCCTTGGGGCCGCGGATGTCGACGAGCTTGGTGGCCTTGTCTTCGCCTTCGGCGACTTTCAGCACATCGGGGAAGCGGGCGCGCAGCGAGGTATCAGCCGCCGGGACATCCACCTTGGTCTCCTTGTGGGAGGGAACGGAGCTGTCGAGCGGCAGGCCCTTCGCCTCCCAGAGCTTGCGTCCGCCGTCGAGCAGCTTCACCCGGTCGCCCTGCCCATAGACGTCGAATATCCAGGCACCCCAGGCGGCGAACCAGTTGTTGTTGTCGCCGTACAGAACGATGGTGGTGTCCTTGTCGACGCCGGCCGCGCCGAGAAGCTTTTCAAAATTTTCTTCCGAGGCGATGTCGCGGCGGACCGGATCGACGAGATCGGTGTGCCAGCGGATGTTCACCGCGCCGGGGATGTGGCCGCGCTCGTAAACGCCGGGATCGACGCTCACTTCGAAGATGCGGACCTTGGGATTGTCGAGGTTCTTTTGAACCCAATCCGCCGAAACCAGCGGGCCATCGGCTGCGAGAGCCGGAACGCTTGCGGAGAGGGCGAGAACGGCTCCGCCCAGCCAAGATTTCAGAGACATCTAATCCTCCCGAAGGCAGCACCAGCCGCTGCCATGAAGGAGTTTTCACATTGTCGATCCGTCCGGTCAATAATAAAAACGATTTAACGTAGTAATACGGTGTATAATAACATTTAAAAAATGTTTATTGAGCCGCCTCGGCACTTGCGAGGCTTTGGCTGACTTCGAGCCACAATTCTTCGGCCTCGCCGTGGGCCTGGCCGAGATCGGCGCGCTTTTTGGCGAGCTTGGCGGCTTTGTCCGGATCGCGTGCATACAGGCCGGGATCGGCGAGTTCCGTATCGAGGCGGGAGAGCTCCGGCTCCAGCTTCGCCATCAGGGTTTCGATCTCTTTCAGCTTGTGGCGAAGGGTCGATGGCGACACGCGCTTCGCCGTGCTGGGGGCCGCCGCCGTTTTCGGCTCCGGGTCGCCGCGCGCGGCGCGAAGAACGATCTTCTGGTAATCCTCCAAAGTTCCGTCGAACGGCTTTACCGTGCCGTGCTGCACCAGCCACAATTCGTCCGCACAGGCGTCGAGGAGATGCCGGTCATGGCTGACCAGAATGACGGCGCCTTCGAACTCGTTGAGCGCGTCCACAAGCGCGGCGCGGCTGTCGATGTCCAAATGGTTGGTCGGCTCGTCGAGGATGAGGAGGTGAGGGGCCTCGAACACCGCAAGACCCATCGCAAGACGTGCCTTTTCGCCACCCGACAGCGATTTCACGGGCACGTCGGCACGCGCGCCTGAAAAGCCGATGCGCGCCACGCGGCCGCGCACCTGCGCCTCGCCGGCGGTCGAGGGCATGCGCGTGCGAATGTGCTGATAAGGCGTTTCGTCGAGTTTCAGCCCTTCGACCGTATGCTGCGCGAAATAACCGACCTTCATGCGCGAGGATGCCGTCATCGTGCCTTCCATGGCCTGAAGCTCGCCGGCCAGCAGCTTCGACAATGTCGACTTGCCGTTGCCGTTCGCGCCCAGAAGCCCGATGCGCTCGTCAGGTGCGAGCGAGAGGCTGAGCTTTTTCAGGATGATCTTGTCGCCGTAGCCCGTTGACACACGATCGAGCGCCACCAGCGGCGGCGCGAGCGGCTTGTCGTAGGGCGGGATGTAGAACGGCGGCACGTCGTTTTCGATGGACACGGAAATCGTTTCCATCTTTTCGAGGCGCTTGACGCGCGACTGCGCCTGCTTGGCCTTCGAGGCCTTGGCCTTGAAGCGGTTGATGAAGACCTGCAGCTTTTCCTTCTCGTCGTCCTGCTTCTTCTTTGCCTTTACATCGAGCGCGAGCTTTTCGCGGCGCTGGCGGTCGAAGCTCGTGAAGTTGCCGCGGTACAGGACGAACTTGCTCTGATCGAAATGCAGGATGTGATCGACGGACGCGTCGAGCAGGTCGCGGTCATGGCTGATGACGAGAACGGTGCGCGGATAACGCGCGAGATAATCCTGAAGCCAGAGCGTGCCTTCGAGGTCGAGATGGTTTGTTGGCTCGTCGAGCAGAAGCAGATCGGGCTCCGCGAACAGAACCGCCGCCAGCGCAACGCGCATGCGCCAGCCGCCCGAGAACGAGGAACACGGGCGCTGCTGCGCCTCGGCATCGAAACCGAGACCCGAGAGAATGCGCGCGGCACGCGAGGGCGCCGTGTGGGCGTCGATGTCGACGAGGCGCATGTGGATGTCGCCGATGCGCTCGGGATCGGTCGCGGTCTCGGCCTCGGCCAGAAGCGCCGTGCGTTCGGTGTCTGCCGCGAGCACACGGTCCAGAAGGCTGTCCGGCCCGGACGGCGCTTCCTGCGCGACGCGGCCGAAGCGAGCACCTTTCGGCAGATAGATGTCGCCGTCGTCCGGCCCGATATCGCCGGCCACGGCCTTGAAGAACGTCGTCTTGCCGGTGCCGTTGCGGCCGACGATGCCGACGCGCGCGCCTTCCGGGATCATGACGGAGGCGTGGTCCACGAGGGTGCGGCCCGCAATGCGGAGGGTGAGATCTGTAACCTGAAGCATGGGGCGTGTTTTGGCCGGGTTTTCCGTCGCACACAAGTCACGCAACCGCGTGGAGAATCTTGGGCCGTCAGCAGCCTGTCATTGTGTGAATAACCCTGTTAACATCTTGTTAATAACTTTGACGGCGAGGCGCTAATGTGCGTCGGGGGCAGGCTGTTCGCAGGGCTGATTCTACTCGCGTCGTTTGGCGCGAGCCCCTGTTTCGCGCTCGAAAGCTCCGGAGAAGCCGTCGCCGTCGTGCAGGCGACATCGGCCGCAGGGCCCGGCGGCACGCGCATGTTGGCCGAAACCCAGCCCGTCTACAGCGGGGACACGATCTCCACCGGCGGTGCCGGGCTGGCCCAAATCCGCTTCCGCGACGAGACGCGGCTGGTGGTCGGCCCGAATTCTCATGTCGTCATCGACCGCTTCGTGCTTGCCGCCGACACATCGGCTTCGGGCGCCAGCATCCGGTTTGCGAAAGGCACGTTCCGGTTTATCACCGGGTCCGGTGCGAGTTCGAATTACCGGCTGCAGACGCCCACCGCGACGGTCGGCATTCGCGGCACCGAGATCGACATTTCCGTGGGCGGGAAATCCGGCACCGCGGTCGTCGTCTATGAGGGGGCCGTCGAGGTTTGCAGCCGCGCGAGCGGCCAATGCGTCATCATCGACAGCTCTTGTTCCGCCGCGCGTGTCGCGCCGGGCGGCGGCGTTTCGGTTCCGAATTCGCGCCTCGACCGCAGCGCGCTGATTAACGCGTCCTTCCCGATGGCGCGAAACCAGAGTGCGCTGCGGCGCGGCTTCAAGGTCAATACGGGAGGGTGCGGCACCCCCCAGGGCAGCCCGCCCGCAAAGGGCGCGCCGCAAAAGGCCAGCTTCAGGGCGGCTGCCATGCCGCCCGCCGAGCCGGAACCGGAGCCCGACCCCAAGCCCTCGAAGCCGCACAAGGGCCATCACCACCATCATCACAGCAAGCACAAGGATCGTCATGACCGTCATCACGCCCGCCACGATGATGGACGCAGGCATGGGCAGCATGCGGACAACCGGCGCGGGCATCGAACTGGAGAACATGGACGGCGCGGCGACGATGAGGGTCGCGATGGCCGGCATGGTGCGCGTGGTGGCGACCGGAGTGGAAAAGGCGATCATGGCCGTGGAGCCGGAAAAGGTGGCGGCCATGCCGATGGCCGCGGCCACGGATCTGCCGGACGAGGAGGCGAGGGGCGGGGAGGTGATGGCCGGGGCGGGGAAGGCCGGGGCGGCCATGGCGCTTCAGGCAGCAAGGATGGCGGCAGCCATTCCGGTCGAGGCGGCGGAGGCCGGGGTGGCAAGGGCGACGGCGGAGGCCGGGGCGGTGGGGGCGGACGCGGGCGTTAGCCCCTCGAGAGGCTAAGAATTCCAGCCAACCGCACGCGAGATTTCACGTCCATTTTCGAAGGAGCTTCCAGCTCAGGTCTCTCCCGGATGCGGCGTCGCGCCGCGCCTTCGTGTGGCTGTTGCGCGCCGTCACGGCAACAAACCGGTTGATCCCTGAATATACCGTGGTAGAAGTACCGATAGCTGTTCCCCGTCCGGTTTCTGTTGCGACGGTTGGAGGGCGCTGTGTATAAGGCGCCCCTCTCCCACAAGCAGCATTCAGGACGTTAAAAATGGCTCTGGAACGTACGTTTTCGATCATCAAGCCCGATGCGACGCGTCGCAACATCACCGGCAAGGTCATCGATCGGATCGAAAGCTCCGGTCTGCGTGTCATTGCATCGAAGCGTCTTCATATGAGCCGCGCGCAGGCCGAAGAATTCTACGGCGCCCACAAGGAGCGTTCGTTCTTCGGTGAGCTCGTCGAGTTCATGATTTCCGGCCCTGTCGTCGTCCAGGTTCTCGAGGGCGAGAACGCCATCGCGAAATACCGCGATGTGATGGGCGCGACCAACCCGGCCAATGCCGATGCCGGCACGATCCGCAAGGATTTCGCCGAGAGCATCGAAGCCAATTCAGTGCACGGTTCGGACTCGCCGGAAGCGGCGCAGACCGAGATCAAGTTCTTCTTTAACGACAACGAGATCGTGGGCTGAGCTTCGTCATGAAGCTCTGAACCTCGGCGATATCGGAAACGCATGCCCTGGGTGGGCATATATCGGGAGGCTAGAGTTTCATGGAAGGTCATTGGGCCGTCGACTTCACGTCGGCACAATTCTGGATCGCGTTGGGCCAGATCATCTGGATCAACGCGCTTCTCTCCGGCGACAACGCCGTTGTTATCGCACTTGCATGCCGTGGCTTGCCTGATCAGCAGCGCAAGCTCGGCATGTTTTTCGGTGCCGGGGCCGCCATCGTGCTCCGTATCTTCTTCACCATCATCATCGTCTATCTGCTCGGCATTCCGTACCTGAAGATCATCGGTGCGGCGGCGCTGCTCTGGATTGCTCTCGATCTCGTGCTGCCGAAAGACCACGGTGACGATTCGTCGGTGAAATCCTCCGAAACGCTGCTCAAGGCGGTCGGAACGATCGCGCTCGCGGACGTGGTGATGAGCCTCGACAACGTCATTGCCATTGCAGGCGTTGCGAACGGCAACTGGACGCTCATCATTCTGGGCCTTGTGATCTCGATTCCGATGATCATCGCGGGTTCCGCGATTATCCTGGCGCTGATCGACCGCTTCCCCGTCATCGTATGGGCGGGCGCGGCACTCCTCGGCTTCGTCGCGGGCGAGATGTTGATCTCGGACGTCGCCATTGCGAGCCGCTTCGGCGAGGAATTCCAGCACGCGTGGGAACTGCCGCTCGGCATCCTGTTCGCGGTCGGCGTGGTGGCTGTCGGTTACGCGATCGTGCGCCTGCGCAAGCAGCGCGCCGTCGAAAGCGTGCACTGACAATCCACAGGCGGTTTGATCAACACCGCGTGTGTGCATCTTGCGAGCGGGTAGCCTTCGGGCTACCCGCTTTTTTGTTGTGGCGGGAGGCTGTTCGATGATGCGGTTTGGATTGGTGCTTGGTGCGATGCTCGTGGCGATGCCGGCAATGGCCCAGAAGGCTCCGGCGGCAGGGCCGACGCGCGACAAGATACGTCTCGCCATTCTCGACCAGTGCGTCCTGACGCAATCGGGCAAGCTCGCGGCAGAGGGCGCCGGGCCGAAATGCGGCTGCTATGCCCGTGCTATGTCCAAGGCGCTGACGGACGAGGAAGTGGCCGGCTACAGGAAATCGCTGCCCAAGCGTCTCGCCGACCAGTCCCAGACGATCTTCGCAGGCTGCAAGTAAGTCAGGCCCTTACGATCTCATCGCCCTCGACCCGCACGCGGCCGGAGGCGACGAGTTCGAGTGCGTGCGGGTAGAGCTTGTGCTCTTCCAAGAGGACACGCGCGGCCAGTGTCTCCTCGGTGTCGCCAGGTAGGACCGGGACCTTGGCCTGACCGATGATCGGGCCTGAATCAACGTCCTGACGCACGAAATGCACCGTGCAGCCGTGCTCGCTCTTGCCCGCCTCCAGCGCGCGCCGGTGGGTGTGCAGGCCCTTGAAGTCCGGCAGCAGCGAAGGGTGGATGTTGATCATCCTGTTGTGCCACTGGCCGATGAGGTAGGGCGAGAGCAGCCGCATCCAGCCCGCCAGGCACACAAGCTCGATACTGGCCTTTTCCAGTTCGGCATTTACGGCGCGCTCAAGACCCTCGCGGTCATGGGCCTTGTGATCGAACGAGATGGCCGCAATGCCTGCGGCCTTCGCTTTGGCGATGCCGCCTGCCTTATGATTGCTCGCGACGACGAGAACGATCTCGGCCGGATAATCGGGCCTGCGGCTCGCGGCGATGAGCGCTTCCATGTTGGAGCCGCCGCCCGAAATCAGGATCGCGGTACGCACTTTCGCCATCAGAAGGCGAGGTCGAGCGTGCCGGAGGTTTCGACCGCGCTCGTTGCCGAGGGAACGACCTCGCCGAGGCAGATGACGGTTTCGCCTGCCGTGCGGAACATCTGCGCGACTTCATCGGCCTCACTGGCCGTAACGACGGCGATCATGCCGATGCCGCAGTTGAAGGTGCGGAGCATTTCAGCTTCAGCAACATTGCCGGTCGCGGCCAGCCAGCGGAACACGCCGGGCGTGTCGATGGCGTGAAGGTCGAGCTTCACGCCGAGGCCTTCCGGCAGGATGCGCGGAATATTGTCGGGGAAGCCGCCGCCCGTGATGTGCACGAGCCCCTTGAGCGCGGAGGTCTGCTTCAGAACGCCGAGGATCGACTTCACGTAGATGCGCGTGGGCGCCAGAAGCGCGCGGCCGAGGCTGACGGCCGGTGCGAACGGGGCAGGGGCATCCCAAACAAGGCCGGACTTCTCGCGGATGCGGCGCACCAGCGAATAGCCGTTGGAATGCACGCCCGAGGAGGACAGGCCGAGCAGCACATCCCCTGCCGCAATGCCGCGTGGCAGCAACGTGCCGCGTTCCGCCGCGCCGACCGCAAAGCCGCCGAGATCGTAATCGCCCTCGGCATACATTCCGGGCATTTCCGCCGTCTCGCCGCCGATAAGCGCGCAACCGGCCTCGACGCACCCCGCCGCGATGCCCTTGACGACATCGACACCGGTCTGCGGCGCCAGTTTTCCGCAGGCGAAATAATCGAGAAAGAACAGAGGCTCGGCGCCCTGAACGACCAGATCGTTGACGCTCATCGCCACCAGGTCGATGCCGATCGAATCGTGAATGCCGGTTTCGATGGCGATCTTGAGCTTCGTGCCGACGCCGTCCGTCGCCGCGACGAGGACGGGATCCTTGTAGCCCGTGGCCTTGAGGTCGAACACGCCGCCGAAGCCGCCGATCTCCGCATCCGCCCCGGGACGCCGCGTCGCGCGAACCAGCGGCTTGATGGCCTCCACCAGCGCATTGCCCGCGTCGATATCGACCCCCGCATCGCGGTAGGTCAGGCCCTTTTCCGTGTTCGACATCGAATTCTCCGATTGCGAACCGGCTTAGCCCGCCGCGCTCCCGGTTTCAACGGATAGGCGCCTGTCAGTGCATGGTTTCTACCCAGGCCGATTGCAACATTTGTTCCATGCAAAATTGCAATAACTGCATTGCTTCGCTGGGGCTCGTTTCAGCGCGTTCGATATATAGATGGATCGTTACAGAACGCGGCGATCAAGCGGCGTCCTGATCAACGAGAAGTCTTTCGACGTAGAAAACAAGAAATCAGGATCTACGCCAAAAGTATTATATGGAGAATGTCATGAATTATCGTGCTCTTGTTCTTGCCTCCGCCTTTGCTCTTGGTTCGAGTGCCGCTCTTGCGGGCGACGGTCATCAGGGAATTCAGGATCGTGATGGCGTGAATACCTCGAATGAGCTGAATTCGGCCCAGGTCGAGCTTCTTGAAGGCCGTGCGGCGGTGGTTTCCCCCGCGCCCTACACCGTGGACGCAAAACCGAGCGCCGAGCCGTCCTACTTCGACATTTCGGAGCGCGGCAACGACTGAGGTCAACGCGCAAACAAAGAGGCCGCCCAACAGGGCGGCCTTTTTTGTTGCGCTCGCGCACAGACGGGGTGCGAAACCAGGCGCAGAGGTGCGGCTTTCCAAATTGCCGCACTGCTCTAAGCTCGCGCCATGTCGACGATGAACCTGCCGAACACGATCACGGTCCTGCGCATCGTCGCCGTTCCCGTGGTCGTCTATCTCATTCTGGCCGGATATCTTCAGGCGGCGTTCTGGGTCTTTCTGGCGGCGGGCATTTCCGACGGCATCGACGGCTATCTGGCACGGGCCTGGGACCAGCGCACCAAGCTCGGGGCCTATCTCGATCCGATCGCCGACAAGTCGCTGCTCGTTTCCATCTTCATCACGCTTGCCATCATCCAGTTCATCCCGATCTGGATCGCGATTGCCGTGGTTTCACGCGATCTGATGATCGTCGGGGCGGTCATCCTGTCCTGGCTGCTCGATCATCCGGTCACGATCCGGCCATTGATGATCTCCAAGGTGAACACGGTGCTGCAGATCGCTTTTGCCGCCTTTGCGCTCGGCTCGGCCGGATTCGGGATCGAGGCACCGGACGTTCTTCTGCTCGTGGCCTATGTCACGGGCGTCTTGACGGTTCTGTCTGCTGCTGCCTATTTCGCGGCGTGGATGCGCCACATGGCCGAGGGAGCCGATTGACCATGGAAAGCTCCCGCCCGGAGATATCGCTGCAGCGGCAAGTCCTGTTCTGGAGCGGCGGCGCGCTTGTTCTCCTCGCCATCCTGCTGGTTCTGAAGGATGTGCTGCTGCCTTTCGTGGCCGGTTTTGCCCTTGCCTATCTGCTCGACCCTCTGGCCGACCGCCTGACAAAGCTCGGCATCGGCCGCACATGGGCCGCGCTCATCATCCTCGTCGGCTTTACGATTCTGCTCATCGTCATCTTCGCGACTTTGGCGCCGCTGCTGGCGGAGCAGTTCAACCAGCTCATGCGCGACCTGCCGGGCTATATCGACCGGATCCAGGTTGTGGTGACGGAACAGCTCGGCTGGCTGCGCGGCATGATGGGCGGGCAATTGCCGGATGTTCAGGGCTCCGTCGGCGAGATCGTTTCGCAGGGCGCGAGCTGGGTCATGACGGCGCTGGGCGGCCTTCTGGCTGGCGGCTCGGCGTTGATCTCGGTCGCGAGCCTTCTTGTCGTTACGCCGGTCGTTGCCTTCTACATGCTGGTCGACTGGGACCGCATGGTCAAAACCATCGACAGCGGGCTGCCGCTGCAAAGCCGGGACACGGTGCGCGCACTGGCGCGCGACATGAACATGGCGGTCGCAGGGTTCATTCGCGGACAGTCCATCGTCTGCATTCTGCTCGGCATCATGTATGCGATCGGACTGACGCTCGTGGGGCTGAATTTCGGCCTTCTCATCGGTCTTATCGCGGGCATTATCGGGTTCATACCCTATGTCGGTACGCTGACGGGCCTTCTGATCGGCACGGGCGTCGCCATCGCGCAGTTCTGGCCGGATTATTTCAGCATTGGTGCCGTGCTGGCTGTTTTTGCCGTGGGCCAGTTCGTCGAGGGCAACATTCTTCAGCCGAACCTTGTGGGGCGGCAGGTCGGGCTTCATCCCGTCTGGCTGATGTTCGCGCTGCTGGCCTTTGGATCGTTGTTCGGGTTTGTCGGCCTTCTTCTTGCCGTGCCGCTTGCGGCCGCCATCGGCGTTCTCATTCGCTTTGCACTTGTCCGCTACAAGGAAAGCGCGATCTACAGGGGGGTGGTGCCGCCCGATAAGCCCGTCTCCAAGCGCAAGGCGTAAATGCCCCGGCAATTGACGTTTCCTCTTGAGCATTCGGCGAAGCTGACGGCTGACGATTTCCTGCCCGCGCCGGCAAATGCCACCGCGCATGCCATCATCGAGGCATGGCCGGAATGGCCGGCGCGCGGGCTTCTGCTCAGCGGTCCGGCCGGCAGCGGAAAAAGCCATCTCGCAGCGATCTGGGCAGACCGGGCGGAGGCAGAGGCCGTCGAGGCCGAGGCGTTGACGGATGACAAGGTCGCGGCACTCGAAGAGGGCGCGGCCGTGGTGGTTGAGAACATCGATTTGCCGGCGGTTTCCGAAACGACGCTCTTTCATCTCATGAACACGGTGCGCGAGCAGGGAAACTGGCTGCTGTTGACCGCGTCCCAGAGCCCGGGCCCCCTCTGGCCGCAACTTCCCGATCTTGCGTCCCGGCTGCGACAAATTCCGCTGGCCGAATTGCAGCCTCCCGATGACGGCCTCGTCCGTGCCGTCCTCATCAAGCTCTTCGACGACCGCCAGCTTGCCGTCGATGCCGAGGTGATCGACTATATCGCCCGGCGGATGGTGCGTTCGCTTGGCGCGGCACGGGAAATCGTTGCTGCGCTCGACGAAGAAGCCCTCGCGCTTGGGCGGCGCGTCACCAGACCTGTCGCCTCAGCCGTGCTGGCGCGTCTTACCTCCGAAGTGGATTGAGATTTTGACCGTCGCTCCACCGTCACGAAGCCGTCGTACACCGCGCCAGATGCGAGCGCAGGATGAACATGCCATGACCGACACTCAGATGGATTCGGACAAGACCAGGACGAAGAAAGCGCCGGTTCTCGATGTGCGCCATTCGCCGGAACGGTTCATCAATCGTGAGCTTTCCTGGCTGCAGTTCAACCGGCGGGTGATGGAGGAAGCCGCGAACCCGCAGCATCCGTTGCTGGAGCAGGTCCGATTCCTGTCGATTTCGGCCAACAATCTCGATGAATTCTTCATGGTGCGTGTCGCGGGCCTGAAGGGGCAGGTGCGTACGGGTGTGACCGTGGTCAGCCCGGATGGCCGCACGCCTCTGGAGCAGCTTCACGCGATCAATCTTGTCGTCGGCGATCTTGCGCGCGACCAGCAGATGCGCTGGCTGGAGCTGCAGAAGGATCTCGCGAAGGTGAGCATCGAGGTCGTCGGCAAGGACGATCTCAAATCCTCCGAGCTCAAATTTCTCGATGAGAATTTCCTCAATTACATCTTCCCCGTCTTGACGCCTTTGGCGATCGATCCGGCACATCCGTTCCCCTTCATTCCCAATCTCGGCTTTTCGCTGGCCCTCCAGCTCCAGCGGCAGAGCGATGGCCGTCCGCTCAACGCGCTCGTGCGCGTGCCGGCCTCGATCGACCGTTTCATCCGCATTCCGGAAAGCGAACCGGGCATCGCGCGCTTCGTGCTGCTGGAAGACGTGATCGGCCTGTTCATCAACCGCCTGTTCCCCGGCTACATCGTGAACGGGCAGGGTGCCTTCCGTGTCATCCGCGACAGCGATCTCGAAGTCGAGGAAGAGGCGGAGGATCTCGTCCGTTTGTTCGAATCCGCGCTGAAACAGCGCAAACGCGGCTCGGTCATCCGCCTGGAAATACAGACGCAGACCCCGCCGGAATTGAGGGCCTTTGTTGCCTCCGCGCTCGATGTGGTCGACGACGAAATCTTCCTCGTCGATGGCCTCATCGCGCTCAACGAGCTTTCGCAGATCGTGTCCGTCGACCGTCCCGAACTGAAATTCATTCCCTACAATCCGCGGTTCCCCGAGCGCATCCGCGAGCATGGCGGCGATTGCTTCGCGGCCATCAAGCAGAAGGACATTGTCGTCCATCATCCGTTCGAGAGCTTCGATGCCGTGGTGCAGTTTCTGAACCAGGCCGCGCGCGATCCGAACGTCGTTGCGATCAAGCAGACCCTGTACCGGACCTCGAAGGACAGCCCGATCGTCAAAGCACTGGCGGAGGCGGCCGAGGCCGGAAAGTCGGTGACGGCGCTTGTCGAACTGAAGGCGCGTTTCGACGAGGAAGCCAATATCCGCTGGGCGCGCGACCTCGAAAAGGCCGGAGTGCAGGTGGTTTACGGCTTCCTTGAGCTGAAGACGCATTCCAAGCTATCGCTGGTCGTGCGGCGCGAGGGCGGCGCGCTCGTGACCTATTGCCATGTCGGTACGGGCAATTATCACCCTGTAACGGCAAAGGTTTATACCGACCTGTCGTTCTTCACGGCAGACCCGGTTCTAGGCCGCGATGTCACGCGCGTCTTCAACTTCATCACGGGATACGCGGAGCCCGTCGAGCTGGAAGCGATGGCGGTTTCGCCGTTCAGCCTGCGCCGCAAGATCCTCAGCTCCATTGCCCAGGAAGTCGAGCACGCGAAAGCGGGACGCCCGGCTGCGATCTGGTTGAAGATGAACTCGCTCGTGGACAGCGTCATCATCGATGCCCTTTACGATGCGGGCCGTGCCGGAGTTGAGGTCGATCTCGTCGTGCGCGGCATCTGCTGCCTGCGTCCAGGTGTTCCCGGACTGTCGGAAACCATTCGCGTCAAATCCATCGTCGGCCGGTTTCTCGAGCATTCGCGTATTTACTGCTTCGGCAATGGCCACGGCCTCCCGAGCCCGGATGCCGCCGTCTACATCGCATCGGCGGATCTGATGCCGCGCAATCTCGACCGCCGGGTCGAGGCGATGATTCCGATCCTGAACCCTACCGTTCACGAGCAGGTTCTGGATCAGATCATGGTCGCGAATCTGAAAGACAATCAGCAAAGCTGGCGCGTGCTGCCGGACGGAACCTCGGAGAGGATCACGCTGGCGGACGGCGATGAGCCGTTCAACGCGCATCGCTATTTCATGACCAATCCAAGCCTCTCCGGGCGCGGGAAGTCGCTGAAAAAGAGTTCGCCGCGTCGCCTGGCGAAACGGGGGTAACGTGCTGAATTTGTTCGGGCAGGAAGAAGAAGCGCGCGGGAGACTTCGGAACGGGCCGCCCATGGCGGTCATCGACATCGGCTCGAACTCGGTTCGTCTGGTCGTCTATGACGGCATTTCCCGCAGCCCGACGGCAATCTTCAACGAAAAGGTGCTGTGCGGTCTCGGCCGCTCGGTCGCGACGACGGGTAAGCTGACCGCGGGCGCGGTCACAAAGGCTTTGGCGGCGATCCGGCGCTTTCGGGCGTTGTGCGATGTGATGAAGGTCGGCGAGGTGAAGGTGCTCGCCACCGCCGCCGCGCGCGATGCCTCGAACGGCGAAGAATTTCTCGACACGGCGCGCAAGATTTGCCGCGCGGACATCGAACTGCTCTCCGGCGGGCGAGAGGCGCATTTGTCCGCCCTCGGTGTGTATTCCGGGTTCTGGAAGCCGGCCGGGCTTGTCGGCGATCTGGGTGGCGGCAGTCTCGAACTTGTCAGCATCAAGGGATCGGAAATCGGGCAGGGCGTCACGCTTCCGCTTGGTGGCCTTGCTCTGCAGGATTTGTCCGAGGGATCGCTGAAGAAGGCGCAGAAGGTCGTGAAGACGGCCCTCGCAGGCGTGCCCGATCTGAAAGCGTTCGAAGGCAGCGATTTCTATGCGGTTGGTGGCACCTGGCGTGCGCTCGTGCGCCTGCATATGGCGCAGAAGAATTATCCGCTGCGCGTGATGCATGGTTATACGCTCCCCGCAAAAGAGGCGCTCACGCTGTGCCGCCGCATCCAGCGTGGTCCGCTCGAGACCATCAAGGGCATCGAATTCGTGCCGTCCGACCGTCGCCCGCTGCTGCCTTACGGCGCGCTGGTGCTGGAAAACGTCATCAAGGCGATCAAGGCGCGCAATGTCGTGACATCGGCCCTCGGCGTGCGCGAAGGGCTCCTGTACGAATTGCTGGACGACGAAACGAAGGAGCAGGACCCGCTCATCGTCGCCTCCGTCGAACTCGGGCTGCTGCGCTCGCGCTCGCCCCGGCATGGCCACGAACTCGTCGAATGGACCGATTCGCTCGTCGGCAGCATGGCTTTGCCCGAAGATGAATATGACCGGCGGCTACGTCACGCCGCCTGCCATCTGGCGGATATCGGCTGGCGGGCCCACCCCGATTATCGCGGGGAACAGGGCTTCAGCATCATCGCAAACGCCGCCTTTGTCGGCATCGACCATCCCGGGCGCTGCTATCTCGCGCTGACAAACCTGTTCCGCCACGAAGGTCTGCGCGAGGATCTGGTCAGCCCGCGCATACGGGAGATCACGGCGCCTGCGATCATCGCGCGCGCTCGTCTTCTGGGGGCGGCCATGCGCGTTGCCTATCTCGTTTCGGCCTCGATGCCGGGCGTGCTTCCGCGCACGAGCCTCAAGCTCAACGGCGAGCGTCTTGTATTGACGCTTCCGGAAAATCTTAAGGATCTTGCCGGAGATCGCCTTGCCAATCGCGTGCGGCAGATGGCGCGCCTGATCGGCAAGGAACCGCAGGTCGAAATCCAGTAAACGCAGCTGATCGCTGTAGGCCGAAATTCGTAATTGAACCTTCGGCTTAAGCTCTTTGTTTATCTCTTCTGCGTCAAAGTGCCGTGGGCTGGCGGACTTTTTCCGTGATTCCAGGGGCATTTCGACGATGGGCATTCCAACGCTTACGATGAGTACGGTTCTGCGCGTCCTGTTCGGCGCGATTGGCATTGTCGCGATCGCGGCTCTTGCCGTTCCGATGTACGGCGAGTTGAACAAGTTCAATCAGAGCCGCAAGACGGTTACGATCGCAGAGGCCGGCAGCGAGGTTTTCGCGGCGCTGCAGAATGTCCGTGTGCAACGCGGACCGACGCGTGTGGCGCTTGAGGCTGAGGCTCCCGCCAGCAAGGCATTCATGGACGGCAACATCGCCGCCCGCGCCGTGGCCGATCCGGCTGTTCAAAAGGTTGTCGAGCTTTGCGCCGACATCAATTGCAGCGGTCAGGACAAGGCCATTTTCGAGGGGCTTCCGGCCAGCCTCGAAAAATACATCGAACTTCGTGCCGCGTCCGACAAAGCGCTCGGCGTGCCTCTCGCGGAGCGTCCGGCAGGCATCTCCAAGGCATACAACGCCGCGGCGACCGACGTCGTCGACCGCCTGGAAGCCATGTCGGTCGCGCTCGGCGAGCAGGTGCGCATGGTCGATACGACGATTGCCGAACTGATGGCGATCAAACAGGCCGCATGGCTCTCGCGCGATGGTGTCGGCCTCGACCGAACGGCGCTCACCGATGCGCGGCGTTTGAAGGAGATCACACCCGCTCTTGACCGCAAGATGTCCGATCTGCGCGGACGTGCCCTTTCCAACTGGTCCGTCGTCAAGGAACTGGTCGCGCGTCCCGGCGTCTCCGCCGAGATCGTCGGTCTGGTCAAGGCTGCGGATGCAAAAGTGTTTACGGAATACGAGGCGCTCCGCAACACAGCTTACAAGGAAGTCGAAGCGCGGCAGGAGACCTACACGGTCTCGAACGACCGGCTCAACGGCGATGGCATCGAGGCTCTGGAAGCCATGACGGCCATCCCCAATGCAGCGATGCGCCTGACGAAGGAACATGCGGAAGAACTGCATGCCAATGCCCGGCAGTCCATGATCGTCGGCGGCGCCATGCTGTTCGGCGTCATGATGCTCGGCGCAGCCGGCTTCGTGGTCGTGCACCTCCGTATCACCAAACCCATTGCCGAGATGACGGATGCCATGCGCAGCCTTGCTTCGGGCAATCTCGATGTCGCAATTCCCGGCGCCGACCGTACCGACGAGATCGGCTCGATGGCCACAGCGGTCGAAGTGTTCAAGCGCGGCGCGATCGAGCAGAAGCGGATGGAACAGGACGCTGAAAGCCTCAAGGTGAGCACCGAAGCCGAGAAGAAAAAGGCGATGGCCGATCTCGCCCACGGCTTCAACCAGCGCGTTGGAAGCCTCGTGGACACGCTGGTTGCCGCGGCAGGTCAGCTCGAATCGACGGCGAACGACATGACATCCACCGCCGAGCGGACAAACGAGCAGTCTTCGGTTCTGGCCGAATCGTCCCGCGAAACCGGTGCGAGCGTCCAGACAGTCGCTGCGGCGACGGAAGAGCTTGCGTCCTCCGCCAACGAGATCGGCTTGCAGATTTCCAGCACCGCCGAACGTACACGCAAGGCGGTCGAGGATGTCCGGAAAACGGACCTGACCGTTCAGGCTCTCTCGGCCAGCGCCGAGAAGATCGAGACCGTGGTCGGCCTCATCAACGACATTGCGGCGCGCACCAATCTCCTCGCGCTCAATGCGACGATCGAGGCGGCTCGTGCCGGTGATGCCGGTCGGGGCTTTGCGGTCGTTGCGCAGGAAGTGAAGGATCTCGCGAACCAGACGATCAAGGCGACCGACGAGATCACCGAACAGATCCGCCAGCTTCAGCAGGCAACCGGCGGCGCCGTCGGCGCGATCCAGTCGATCGGCCGGACCATCGAACAGGTCGACGAGATCGCCAACACGATCGCCGCAGCTGCGGAGGAGCAGCAATCGGCGACGCAGGAAATCGCCCGCAGCGTGTCGCAGGCGGCGAAGGGCACCGACAGTGTCGGCCAGAGCGTCGATCTGGTCAGCGAAGCGGCCTCGCGCACGGGTTCCTCGGCAACACAGGTTCTGGCCTCGGCCCGCGAACTCGCCCGATCTTCGGGTGAACTCCGCTCCGAAATCCAGTCCTTCCTGTCGACGATGGAAGCGGCCTGACACACATGAAACACAGCCGCGCCGGACAGGCGCGGCTGTGCAGTTCGCCGGCTGAGGTCTGAAACGAAGTCCCGGCGAGTGACGTCTAAATACCCATGTAAGCGATCATGCCGACAACGCGTTTTGTGGTGACCGGCGGGCCCGGTTCCGGCAAGAGCACGCTCCTTGCGGCGCTTGAAGCGCGCGGCTTTGCCGTTGCAGAAGAAGCCGGTCGCGCAATCATTCGTGAGCAGGTGGCCGCAGGCGGAAACGCCTTGCCCTGGGCTGACCGTGAAGCCTTCGCGCAGGAGATGCTTGCGCGCGACATAGCCTCATATGTGCGGTTTGCAGATGCCCGCAGCCCGGTCTTCTTCGACCGTGGCGTGCCTGACATCGCCGGATATCTGACTTTGTGCGGACTGGATGTGCCGGTGAACGTCTCGGCGGCGATTTCAGAGTGCCGGTATGCCGATCCGGTCTTCATCGCGCCGTTCTGGCGCGAAATCTACGCGCAGGACAAAGAGCGCAAGCAGGATCCGCACGAAGCGGAACGCACATATCTGACGATGAAGCGCGTCTATTCGGAGCTTGGATACACGCTGCTCGAACTGCCGAGGGAGAACGTCGACGGACGCGTCGAATTCGTCCTTTCGGCGCTCAGGTCTTCACCTCGACCGTGCTGACGCGGCCTTTGCGGACGCCGAGCGCGAGCTCTCCGCGCTTGAGGCCGAGCGCCTTTTCTCCGAACAGTTCGCGCCGCCAGCCGTGAAGGGCGGGAACGTCCGCGTTGTCATCGGTTGCGATCTTTTCGAGGTCTTCGGTCGTCGCGAGAATCTTCGGCGCCACGCCTTCCTTCTCGGCCACCATTTTCAGCAGCACGCGCAGAAGCTCAACCGTTGCGCTTGCGCTTGGCGGCGGCGGACGGTCGCGCTCGACGCGGGGCAGGGTGGAGGGATCACGCGCAAGGCCCTGTTTGACGGCAACGATAATGTCGCCTCCGGCCTTCGACCGCTCGAAACCGTTCGGCAGGCCGCGCAGGCTGCCGAGAGCCTCGGCCGTTGTCGGGCCGCGCATGGCGATTTCGGCCAGGATCTCGTCTTTCAGGATGCGCGAGCGCGGCACGTTGCGCGTCTGCGCTTCTGTTTCGCGCCAGGCGGCGATGTCCATCAGGACGCCGATTTCCTTCGGCTTGCGCAGCCGCGCCTTGACGCGCTTCCAGGCGTCTTCGGGGGCCTGGCGGTAGGTTTCGGCGGAGGTGAGGACGGCCATCTCATCGACGAGCCAGCCGGCGCGGCCGCGTTTTTCCAGATCTTCGGCAAGCCGCCGGTAGACGTCGCGCAGATGGGTGACGTCCGCAAGGGCATAGGACACCTGTGCATCGGTGAGCGGCCTGCGGCTCCAGTCGGTGAAGCGGGAGGATTTGTCGAGCTGCACGCCCGTGATGCGCTGCACCAGCTGGTCGTAGGAAACGCTCTCGCCATAGCCGAGCACCATCGCCGCGACCTGGCTGTCGAAAACCGGATGCGGGATCATCTTGGCGAGATGCCACATGATCTCGATGTCCTGCCGGCCCGCATGAAAGACCTTGAGCACCGATTCATTCGCCATAAGGTCGAAAACCGGCTTCAGATCCATCCCGGGCGCCAACGCGTCGATGGCCACCGCGCCTTCGTCGTCCGCAAGCTGGATGACGCAAAGCTTCGGCCAGAAGGTCGTTTCGCGAAGAAACTCAGTATCGACAGTGACGAATTCGGAGCGGGCAAGCCGTTCGCAGGCTGCCTCTACTTCCGCAGTGTTGGTAAGGATCATCCCCGCCATATACCCGACTCGGTGGCCCCGCACGATATTAGACGCGGACTAATTTGACGCGGGCAAGGGTGACGGCGAGTTGACAAACGTTCAATTGCCGTGCGGTTTGTCCGCCCCTTAGAACGCTTTGACCGTGACGCTTGGACAGCCTGGGCGAAACGGCCGCTTCATCAGGATTTTCAAGACGATGCACCGCTACCGCACCCACACCTGCGGCCAGCTCCGAGAAGAGCACATTGGCCAGAATGTCCGGATTTCGGGCTGGGTGCACCGCATACGCGATCATGGCGGCGTGCTTTTCATCGACCTGCGCGACCATTACGGCCTGACGCAATGCGTGGCCGACCCGGATTCGGCCGCCTTCAAGGATGTCGAGAAGGTGCGCTCCGAATGGGTGGTGCGTTTCGAGGGACAGGTCCGCAAGCGTCCGCCAGGCACGGAGAACACCGAACTGCCGACCGGGCAGATCGAACTGTTCATCGGCGGCGTTGAAGTGCTCGGTCCCGCGGCCGAACTGCCGCTGCCCGTCTTCGGCGAGCCCGATTATCCCGAAGACATCCGCCTGCGCTATCGCTTCATCGATCTGCGCCGCGAGACGCTGCACAAGAACATCATGACCCGCACCAAGGTCGTCTCCTCCATGCGGCGGCGGATGACGGAGGCGGGCTTTACCGAGTTCGCGACGCCGATCCTGACAGCCTCCTCGCCGGAAGGCGCGCGCGATTTCCTCGTGCCCTCGCGCATTCATCCCGGCAATTTCTACGCGCTGCCGCAGGCTCCGCAGCAGTACAAGCAGCTTCTGATGGTGGCGGGCTTCGACCGCTACTTCCAGATCGCGCCGTGCTTCCGCGACGAAGATCCGCGTGCCGACCGCCTGCCGGGCGAGTTCTACCAGCTCGATCTGGAAATGAGCTTTGTCGAGCAGGAAGACGTGTTCTCGACCATGGAGCCGGTGATCCGCGGCATCTTCGAGGAATTCGCGGAGGGCAAGCCGGTCACGCAGGACTTCCCACGCATTCCCTACGCCGAGGCCATGCTGAAATATGGCTCGGACAAGCCGGATCTGCGCAACCCGCTGGTCATCGTCGATGTCAGCTCGGTCTTTACGCGTGAAGACGTGACGTTCAACGCGTTCAAGAACGTCGTCGGGGGCGGCGGCGTCGTCCGCGCCATTCCGGCGCCGGGAGCGGGCTCCCAGCCGCGTTCGTTCTTCGACAAGCTGAACGACTGGGCGCGCGGCGAGGGCGCTCCGGGGCTCGGCTACATCGTGTTCGACGACGAGAGCGGCACGCTGACGGGCAAGGGTCCGATTGCGAAATTCATTCCGGCCGAGGCACAGGCGGCTCTCGCCAGCGCGGCGGGCGTGGGTGCGGGCGATGCGCTGTTCTTCTCGGCGGGCGCGGAAGACAAGGCGGCCAAGCTGGCAGGCAATGCGCGCCTTCGCGTCGGCGAGGAACTGGGGCTCGTCGACAAGGACCGCTTCGAACTCGCCTGGATCGTCGATTTCCCGTTCTACGAATGGAACGAGGAAGAGAAGAAAGTCGATTTCTCGCACAACCCCTTCTCCATGCCGCAGGGCGGTCTCGATGCGCTCAATTCGCAGGAGCCGCTGACCATCAAGGCGTTTCAATACGATGTCGTCTGCAACGGGTATGAGATTGCCTCGGGCGGCATCCGCAACCATCGCCCGGAGGCCATGATCAAGGCGTTCGAGCTTGCGGGCTATGGCGAGGAGACGGTGATGGAGCGGTTCGGCGGCATGTACCGTGCCTTCCAGTACGGCGCGCCGCCGCATGGCGGCATGGCGGCGGGCGTTGACCGCATGGTGATGCTCGTCTGCGGGGCGCAGAGCGTGCGCGAGATCGCGCTGTTCCCGATGAACCAGCGCGCCGAGGACATCCTGATGGGAGCGCCGGCTCCGGCGAGCCCGAAACAGCTTCGCGAACTGCATATTCGCGTCAATACCCCCGAACCGAAAGCGGGTTGAGTTCATGGCCTCCAACGTTTCCGACGATCTGAAAAAAGCGGCACTGGCGTTCCATCGGCTGCCGCGCCCGGGCAAGCTTGAAGTGGTGCCCTCGAAGCCGCTCAGCACGCAGCGCGATCTCGCGCTGGCCTACACGCCGGGCGTTGCGGCCGTCTGCGAGACGATTGCCGAAAATCCGGAAGAGGCCGCGTCGCTGACCGGCCGCCAGAACCTCGTCGGCGTCATTACGAACGGCACGGCGGTTCTCGGCCTCGGAAACATCGGTCCGCTGGCCTCGAAGCCGGTGATGGAGGGCAAGGCCGTTCTCTTCAAGAAGTTCGCGGGCATCGACGTGTTCGACATCGAGGTCGCGGAAACCGACCCGGAGCGCCTCGTCAATGTGGTCGCGGCTCTGGAGCCGACGTTCGGCGGCATCAACCTTGAAGACATCAAGGCGCCGGAATGCTTCGAGGTCGAGGAGAAGCTGAAAGAACGGATGAAAATTCCGGTCTTCCACGACGACCAGCACGGCACCGCGATCATCGTCGCGGCTGCCATCGTCAATGCGCTGGAACTCGCCGGAAAGAAGCTGTCCGATGTGAAGATCGTGACGTCCGGTGCGGGTGCGGCGGCAACCGCCAGCCTCAATCTTCTCGTGTCCATGGGCGCGAAACGCGAGAACATCTGGGTCACCGACATCGACGGCGTGGTCTATGAAGGCCGCAACACGCTGATGAACAAGTGGACCTCGGTGTACGCGCAGAAGACCAAGGCGCGCACGCTCGCGGACGTCATCGACGACGCCGACATTTTCCTCGGCGTGTCGGCGGGCGGGGTGCTGAAGCAGGAGATGCTGAAGGGCATGGCTGCGCGGCCGCTCATTATGGCTCTTGCCAATCCGACGCCTGAAATCATGCCCGATCTCGCCCGCGCCGTGCGTCCGGATGCGATGATCTGCACCGGCCGGTCCGATTTCCCGAACCAGGTCAACAACGTCCTCTGCTTCCCCTTCATCTTCCGCGGCGCGCTCGATGCGGGCGCGACGACGATCAATGAAGAGATGAAGCAGGCAGCCGTGAACGCCATTGCGCTTCTCGCGCGCGAGGCCTCGTCCGACGTGGTGGCGCGCACCTATGGCGGCGAGTTTGCCAGCTTCGGGCCCGAAAGCCTGATCCCCAACGCGTTCGACCCGCGCCTCATCCTGCGTATAGCGCCTGCGGTTGCGAAGGCGGCCATGGAATCGGGTGTCGCGACGAAGCCGATCGCGGATTTCGAAGCCTACAAGGACAGCCTCCACCGCTTCGTCTATCGCTCGGGCTTTGTGATGAAGCCGATTTTCGCCGCGGCCAAGGAAAGCCCGCGCCGCGTGATCTATGCCGAAGGCGAGGACGAGCGCACGTTGCGCGCCGCCCAGATCGTGATCGAGGAGGGCGTTGCCCAGCCGATCCTGATCGGCCGTCCGCAGGTTATCGAGACCCGCCTGAAGAGGTTCGGCCTGTCGGTACGGATGGGCACCGATTTCGACGTGGTCAACCCGGAAGACGATCCGCGTTACCGCGATTACGTCGCCCTTTACCTCGAACGCGCCGGCCGCCGCGGCGTAACGCCGGATCTGGCCCGCACCATCGTGCGTACGGATTCCACGGTTATCGCGGCGCTTTCGGTTCTGCGCGGCGATGCGGACGCGATGATCTGCGGTCTGGAAGGCCGTTATCCGAGCCATCTGGAGACGATCAACGACGTCATCGGCAGGCTGCCGGGCGTCTCCGATTATGCGGCGATTTCGCTGCTCATCACGAGCCGTGGCGCGCTGTTCATCGGGGACACCTATGTGAGCCTTGAGCCGACGGCGGCGCAGATCGTGGAAAAGGTGCGCCTTGGCGCCTCGGTCGTCCGCCGTTTCGGCCTCGAACCGAAGATCGCGCTTCTCAGCCATGCCAATTTCGGTTCGCGCGGTTCGGCCTCCTCGCGCAAGATGCGCGAGGCGCTCGAGATCGTGCATCGCGACTATCCGGACCTTGAAGTCGATGGTGAGATGAACGCCGATCTGGCGCTCTCGCAGGAACTGCGCGACCGCGTTCTTCCGTCCTCGCGGCTGCGTGGCGATGCCAATCTGCTCATCATGCCCGATCTCGATGCGGCGAAGATTTCCGCACAGCTCGTCTCCGCAATGGATGGCTCGCTGCCGATCGGCCCGATCCTCGTCGGCGCGGCGCGTCCGGCGCAGATCGTGACCTCGACGACGACACCGCGCGGCCTCGTCAACGTGACGGCATTTGCGGTGTCGGAAGCGCAGAGCGGTCACGTCACGCTCTGACAAGGCAAGGGAAGGCGGGTCAGCCCGCCTTCTGCACGGCTTCCCGGACCATGCGGGTCGTATATTCGACGTCCTGCACGATCGGGAGGCTGTCCTCGATGCCGAGGTGCTGGACCGAATAGGCGGACGCCGCCCGTGCGAAGCGGAAATGGTCCGCCCAGATCGCATAGGGCTTCGACAGCCAGGAATACATGTAGGCGCCGTGGAAGATGTCGCCCGCGCCGTTGGTGTCGATGACGCGCTCGGACGGGATCGCCAGAGCAGGCATTTCCTGCGCCAAGCCCTTTTCGTCGTACCAGACCACACCGCGCTCACCGAGCGTCACGGCGCCGATCTTGCAGCCGCGCTGCTTCAGATAGTCGAGCATTTCGTAGGGCGTCAGCTTCATCTGCTCGCACATGCGCTCCGACACGACCGCCGCGTCGATGAAGTGCAGAAGCTCCTCGGTGTTCTCGCGAACTCCCCCGCCGTCGAGCGAGGTGAAGATGCCCGCTTCACGGCATGCGCGGGCGTAGTGCAAAGCGGCGTCCGGCTGATGCCCGTCGAGGTGCAAAGCGCGGCAGCCGTTCAGGTTCAGAACAGGGAAGGGGTGCAGGTGATCGTCGTCCCGACACCGGACGATGGCGCGTTTGCCGTCGTTCGGCATGATGAAGGACAGGGAGGCCTCCCGCACTTTGCGCGAATGCAGCGGAATTGAGTAACGCGAGGCCATGTCGCGGAACATGCGCGACAGCCAGTCGTCGCCCAGAGTGGTCAGAAGATCGGGCACGATGCCCAGCTTGGCGCAGCAGAATGCGGCCGTAACGGCATTGCCGCCGAAGCTGACCGCGTAATCATCGGCCAGCGTCTTCTCGTCGCCGGTGGGGATGTGGTCGCAGACGAAGGTGATGTCGATATAGGTATGGCCGATGAAAAGCGCCTGCATTCTTCCCCTCCGATGATCCGCGAGATCGCCATGTAAGTAATTCCCGCGGCGATTTATTTAGCTGCAATTAACGTCCTTTGAGGCTTAGTGCGTGTTGAGTTTTTCGAGGGCACTAACGTTTTGCGGCGCCAATCCAACAGGTGGAAGTTTGCCCTTCTTGCCGCTGCCCTCGCAGTAACCCCTCTTATTGGCCTGAATCTGCTGCTTTGGCTGAACATTACGGCCAATGGCCGGGTGGATATCGAATATGCCGCCGAGCGCATGCTCGGGCAGGCGGAAGCGCAGCTGGACACGGCGATGACACAGCTCGTGGCCGTTTCCATGAAGCTTGAGGATGCTTCCTGTTCGCATGATGTCATGGAGCTGCTTGGGCAGGCCATCGTCAAGGCGCCGACCATCAGCGATATCACGGTCATGAACCAGGCCGGGACGCCGGTCTGCTCCCCGAGCGGAAATCCGCGTGTGATCCGAGCGGTTTCACCGGCGAACGACACAGCCAACAAGGATGTGAAGTTCTTTCTGGTCGATTTCGGAGCCGATGGCGGCGCGCGCTCGATCCAGTTTCTGTGGCGCCTGCCGGACGGGTGGAGCGTTTCCTTCCTGATTCCCGGAGAAAGGCTTCTGCCGGCAGTCGTCTTGGGCCGTCTGCAGGCGGATTTTGTCGCTCAGGTGAAGCTCGTCGATGGCTCCCATGTCGCCGCCCAGCTCTCGCGGGACACGATGTCGGCTGAAGGCATCGCGGCGTTCGAGGTGAGGACCGTCTCCAGCCGTTACCCCGTCTCGATGTCGGTGTCGGTGCCATCGTCTGCGCTGTGGGACAGCTACCGGGAACTGTTTTTGTGGGGCAATGCCGGCGGTGCCGTGCTGGCACTGTTGATCATTGCCGGCGCTTTCGCGGTGAACCGCCAGATGGAAGGTCCCGCGCGCCAGATCGAGAATTCGCTGCGGCGGGGTGAGTTCATTCCCTATTACCAGCCCGTCATGGACATCCATACCGGCAAGCTGCTCGGATGCGAGGTGCTGGTGCGGCGCAAACGGGCCGACGGCTCGGTCGATTCGCCCGGCTCGTTCATTCCGTTGGTGGAGGCGACGGGGCAGATTTTCGAGATCACCCGCAGCATGATGGTGCAGGCGCGGGACGAACTCGGGCCGTATTACTCCGCGCGTCCCAATCTCAAGGTCTCGTTCAACCTGGTCGCCGCGCATTTCGACGACGAACAGATCGTCTCCGATTTGAGCGAGATATTCGAGGGCGCACAGGTCAAGACGAACCAGATCGTCCTTGAGGTTACGGAGCGCCAGCCGCTTCCGAACCTTGCATCGGCGCGTGTCATCATTGCCAAACTTCAGGAATTGGGCGCGCGCATTGCGCTGGACGACGTCGGGACGGGCCATGGCGGCATGTCCTATCTGCTCAAGCTCGGCGTCGACCAGATGAAGATGGACAAGCTGTTCGTCGACGCGATCGGCACCGACCGTTATTCCACGGCCATCATCGACACGCTGGTGAAGCTTGCGGCCGACCTCAACATCGAGTTCGTGGCCGAGGGCGTGGAGACGTTCGAACAGGTTGCCTATCTGCGCGAACACGGCGTTCACGCGGCGCAGGGCTATGTGTTCTCTCCGCCACTGCCCGGGCCGCTGTTTCTCAACCTGATTGCGGCGCTGCATCCTGTGCGGGAAACTGCTCCCGGACGGGTGAAGAAGGCGATTCGTGGCGGCGACGTCGACGCTGCCGCCTGAAAACGGCGCCATCCGGCGGTCATGTCCGCAAATTGCCGCGATTGATGCGGAAAAGGCTGGCTTGAGGGTAGCTGACTAACTCTAAGGGGAAATCCATGATCCGAATTCTTGCTCTCAGCACCGCGCTGTTCGCCGCGGGCTTTACATCGCAGGCTTCAGCTCAGGACGGCCTTGTCGGCGGTCTTCTGGGGGCGGGCGCAGGCGCCGTTCTCGGCGGCGCGATCACGGGCAAAGCCGGCGGGGCGGCGGCCGGTGCGATCATCGGCGGCGCGACGGGCGCCATCATCGGCAGCGAGTCCGATCGTCGCCGTTATCGCTCACGTCGCGAAGGCTTCTATTTCAATTCGCGCGGCCGCTGCTTCTACGAATATCCGAACGGCGAAGTCACTCGCGTTGCCAACCGGCCCTGCTGAGCGCCGGTCTCCGTGTGAAAAAGGCGCCCTCGGGGCGCCTTTTTTGTTTTCGGATCAGAGCCCGAGCCGGGGCATTTCCACCCGCGGGCATCGATCCTGAACGAAGGTGACGCCAGCCGCGCGGGCCTTTTCGGCGGCTTCGTCGTTGACGATGCCCAGCTGGAGCCAGATCACCGAGGGACGATCCTTAAGGGCGAGAACCTCGTCGACGATCCCGGGCGCCGCGTCGGCGGGGCGGAAGACATCGACCATGTCGATCTTCTCGGGAATGTCCGCCAGCGACGCATACACCGTCTCGCCGTTGATCTCCTGACCGGCGGCGCCGGGGTTGATCGGGATCACCCGATATCCCTTCTGCTGCAGAAAGGCGCCGACATAATTGGACGGCTTTTCCGGGTTCGTGCTCGCGCCGATCAGGGCAATGACACGCACTTTCTCAAATATTGAGCGGATATCGGCGTCGCTCAGACCGTCATTCGACATTACGCATCCTTGTGTTAGCGGCCGATCGCGGCGCGCAGGTCTTCTATATAAGGAGCCGCGATCTCCCGGTTTCCCGGCAGGGGCTCAAACTCCGCCAGAGCGGAGAACTGTCTCTTCAGTTCGTCCAGCGCCCGGACCTTCTCATCGGCGCTGAGGGCGGCGTTGCGCTCTATGTCGCGCAGGGCACCCTTTTCGTGACTCGCGAGATCGAGAGACCCCGTGATGTCGGCCCCGGCGAGAACCAGCGAAATCGTGTGGCTCGTTCTCGCCCAGTCGCCATAGGTAGAAAAGCCGAACTGCGAAACAAGGGCTTCGGCCTGTGCTTCATGAGCGGGATCGCGAAGAAGAGCGGCGAAAAGCAGCGAGAGGTCGTTGTCCGGTGGCCGCTCGCCGGTGAGGTCGATCTGGCGCGCGAAGGCCAGCATCGGCGGAACGCTGGACAGAAAGCGCTCGATGCGCTCCGGGGTCAGCGGGATCTGCGAGGGACGGGTGTCCGCACGTTCGGTTGTTTCCCAGCCGACCGATGCGGGAAGGGTTGTCTGCGCGGCAGCCGGCGCAAGCCAGCCCAGCGCGAGAAGGAAGGCGAATGCAGAGACAGGCATTTTAAATCCGCAATGTGCCAATCAGATTCACCACCCCGGAACTTCATGGCCCAGCGGCGGATTTCGGGCAACCCTCCCATTCTGCGGAACGCTGCGATCTTCTGTGCGTTTCCCGGTAATAAGGAGATGTCTATGTCCGTGACCTTCATTCTTCGCAGCGAACCCAATCCGGGCGAAGTGACCGTGCGCCTTTATCACGATGCGGGGGCCGTCCTTGGCACAGTGAGCGCGCCTGGCGGCCTTGAGGGCACACACACGGCGGCGGAGGCCGATCATGACGGAATGCTGGGCGCGCATCAGGCGCTTGCCTCGGCAATCGAGATTGCGTCCGATCATGGCGGGGTCGTCGGTGTGATCGACAACGAGAACATCTGGAAAGAAGAATGGGGCGTTCTCGAGCGCGAAAGCCGCTAAAATCAGCGCTTCCAGAGGGGGTATTTTAATACCATTTTTTTAAACGATTGATATCGCTATATAATATGGCGCGATGTGGCGTTGATTTCCTGATGCCCGTTCTGTAGACACATCCCGAACGGTCGCGTGGAGCGGCCCGTGCCTTTTTCAGGGAATATTCCATGTCTACCTTTTCGGCCAAGCCAGCCGATGTTGAGAAGAAGTGGGTCATCATCGACGCCTCCGGGCTCGTTGTCGGCCGCCTTGCCTCGATCATCGCGCTTCGCCTGCGCGGCAAGCATCGCGCCACCTTCACGCCCCATGTCGACACGGGCGACAACATCATCGTGATCAACGCCGAGAAGGTCGTGTTCACGGGCAACAAGCGCAAGGACAAGAGCTACTTCTGGCACACCGGGTATCCGGGTGGCATCAAGGAGCGCAAGGCCGAGAAGATCCTCGACGGCCGCTTCCCCAACCGCATCATCGAAAAGGCCGTGGAGCGCATGCTTCCGCGCGGCCCGCTCGGCCGCAAGCAGCTTGGCAATCTCCGCGTCTACGCCGGCGCGGAACATCCTCACACCGCTCAGCAGCCGGAGACGTTCGACGTCGCGGTGCTGAACAAGAAGAACGTCCGGAGCTGATCGCCATGACCGATAACATTCAGTCGCTTGGAGATCTTGGCGGCGCTCTTGGTGGTTCGGTCTCCGAAGCACCGCGTTACGAGCAGAAGCTCGATGCCCAGGGCCGCGCCTATGCGACCGGCAAGCGCAAGGACGCCGTTGCCCGCGTGTGGGTGAAGCCCGGTTCGGGCAAGATCACGATCAACGACCGCGACATCGAAGTTTACTTCGCGCGTCCGGTTCTTCGCATGATCCTGCAGCAGCCGCTCGCCGTCGCCAATCGCAACGGCCAGTACGACATCCGCGTCACGGTCGCCGGCGGCGGCCTTTCGGGCCAGGCCGGCGCGGTCCGTCATGGCCTCTCCAAGGCGCTGACGTACTACGAACCCGAGCTGCGCGGCGTGCTCAAGAAGGAAGGCTTCCTGACCCGCGACTCGCGTGTCGTCGAGCGTAAGAAGTACGGTCGCGCCAAGGCCCGCCGCAGCTTCCAGTTCTCGAAGCGCTGATCTTCGATACCAGAAACGAAAAGGCGGGCTCGATGCCCGCCTTTTTTCGTTTCTACCTTTCGGACCGGGTTTCACCCCGGACATCACTCAGCGCCGCCACCCCGGATGCCGTGATCTGGATGGAGCGCAGCTTGTGAGCCGCCCATCCATTCTCGACCAGGCTGGGTATCACCGGGAAGTCATCTTCGTGAAGTAAAGGCGTGGTATCGAGCCAGCGCATCGGTACCCAGCGTCCCCTTGCGTTTTCAAGGACCGTCAGAAGGCGCCTTTGCGCCTGGGTCGGGTTCATGTCAGTTCCCCCGCATCAAGTTTAGACACACAAAGAGTGTCCCTGCCGTCCTACGATTCGGTAAAGTGCCGGAACGTCGCGCACGATGATGCGTTCGCTCTTGAGGTTTTCATGTCACACGACCCGCTCACGCCACGTCCCGTCGATCGGGCGCTCGATCCCGATTTCCGGCACGGCCAGAGTATGGAACCGAATTATTCGGGCGTGGTGTCCTTCCTGCGCCGCGTCTACCGGCGCGACCCTTCGGGCTTCGATGTCGCCGTCTGGGGCGTGCCTCTCGACACATCCGTTTCCAACCGGCCGGGCACGCGTTTCGGGCCGCGTGCGCTGCGCGATGCGTCGACGATCCTCGACGGCGATCCCGTCTATCCGTTCGGCCTCGATATTTTCGAGGACATGTCGGTTTGCGACACGGGCGATGCCGTGTTCGATTACGGTTATCCGACGGAAGTGCCCGCAGCCATCGAGGCCCAGGCAGCACAGAGGCTCGCAACGGGCACGCATCTTGTGACGCTCGGGGGCGATCATTTCATCACCTATCCGATCCTCAAGGCGTTGACGAAGAAGATCGGCGGGCCGGTGGCACTCGTCCAGTTCGACGCGCATCAGGACACATGGGACGACGAAGACGGCCGGATCGACCACGGCACGTTCATCACCCGGGCCGTGAAGGACGGGCTGATCGCGCCGGAACACTCGATCCAGATCGGCATACGTACCCACGCGCCCGCCGATTACGGCATCGCGATCATCGACGGTTTCGATGCCGCCGAGTTCGGCGCGGCATCCGTGGCCCAGCGCATCCAGGAGCGTGTCGGGGGTATGCCCGTCTACATCACGTTCGACATCGACGCGCTCGATCCGGCCTTTGCCCCGGGGACGGGGACGCCGGTCAACGGTGGGCTCTCGAGCCGGGAAGCGCTTGCGATCCTGAAAGAGCTCGGCTCGCTCAATCTCAAGGGGTTCGACGTGGTCGAGGTGTCGCCGCCTTACGACCATGCGGGGATCACCGCGCTCGCGGGCGCGACTCTGGCCCATTACTATCTTGCCCTTCTCGCAAACCGGAAGCTTGTGGGTAAGTCGCTCGTTCCTTAACCTCCGGCTTGCAACTTCTGCGGGAACGTAAATACTGGTGGCAAGTCGCGATGCGGGGGCGATTCCCCGGCTGCGCGACGACTACGTGCGGGGCCTTCAAAGCTGCGTTACGGGAGAACTGCCATGCCTCAGACGGGACGCGAGCTTCGCCGCCATCCGCGCCGCAAGGTTTCAGCCGACGGTAACATCACCTTTGCGGACGGCTGCAAGTTGATCTGCAGGATCAAGGACATATCGGAAAGCGGCGCACTTCTGATGCTGTCGAACGAGATCGAGATGCCGTTCGATTTCACGCTGGAGTTCGGAAATAACGGGACGGTAAGGCGAACCTGTTATGTCGTAAGGCAGGATGGACGAAGGGTCGGGGTCCGGTTTCCCAATCGCTGATCCCCTCTCGTCAAAAGCTAAAATCTTCACACGCGCCGATTGTTTCCGGGGCGCGAGGACGCCATGGCCAACAAAACTTCCCGCAAGGACACCCGACGCTTTGTGCGCCGCGAAATCCGGATGACGGCAATTGTGCTGACACCGGACGGGCTTCGCTTGCCGTGCGAGATCGGCGATGTTTCCGAAACCGGGGCGCTTGTGCTGCTCGACACCCCGCATCCGCTGCCGCACGAATTCATGCTGGAAATCACCGGCAACGAATCGATCCGGCGGCGCTGTCACCTGACGCGACAGGAGGGCGCAACGGCCGGCGTGCGTTTTCCCGACCGGCCTTTGACGCCCTAATCGATGACGATGTCGAGACCGAGATCGAGCACCGGCGCGGAATGCGTGATCCAGCCGGTCGAGATCAGGTCGACGCCGCTTTCGGCAATCGCGACCACGCTGTCGGGCGTTACCCCGCCCGATGCCTCGGCGATCATGCGGCCGCCGATCTTTGCAACGGCGACGCTCAACTGCTCCGGCTCCATATTGTCGAGAAGCACCGCATCCGCGCCCTCGGCGAGGACTTCGTCGAGCTGATCGAGCGTGTCCACTTCGATCTCGATCTTCACCAGATGCCCGACATGCGCCTTGGCGCTGCGAAGCGCCGCCGCAATGCCGCCCGCGACGGCAATGTGGTTGTCCTTGATGAGAACTGCATCGTCGAGGCCAAACCGGTGATTGGCGCCGCCACCGCACAGAACGGCATATTTCTCGAAGACGCGCAGGCCGGGCGTCGTCTTGCGCGTGTCGACGATTTTCGCTTTCGTATGGGCAATCAGCTTGGCGAACGTGTTCGTGGCCGTCGCAACGCCGGACAGGCGCCCGAGATAATTCAGCGCCACGCGCTCACCCGAAAGAATGGCGCGGGCAGGGCCGGAAATGCGTGCGACGACCGTCGCAGGCTCGACTTCATCGCCATCCGCAAGCTCGCACACGAAATCGACCGAGGCGTCCAGCCGCCGGAATGCCTCGCGCGCAAGCGGCAGGCCGGCAATCACGCCGGATTTGCGCGCAACGATCGCGGCCTTGGCCGTGGCGCCGTCGGGAATGATCGAGTTGGTGGTTATGTCACCGGCGCGGCCGAGATCTTCGGTCAGCGCCGCGGCCACGGCGCGTTCCACGGAGATGGGATCGAGAAGCATCACAGCGCGGGCTCCAGAACAGAAGTTGCGACCTTGTCGGCCATTTGCCGTGCATCTTCGAGCGTGATCTTTGTGCGGACAGCCTGTTTCGCGTCCGTGCCCGGATGATCCATGCGCTCATGCCCGCCGCGGCTTTCGGTGCGCGCGAGGGCGGATGCGGCGATGAGAAGGCCGACCTCGGCCATGCTTTTCAGATCGTGCGAGACCGACGCATCGCGGTCAAGCCCGCGCAGATAGGCGAGCGCATGGGAGAGGCCGTCGGCCTCGCGCAGCACGCCGACGTTACGGCTCATGACCTGGCGCAGGTCGCGGATGCGCGCGGTGTCGGCGGGTTTGGTCGAAATCGACGCAGACACGTCCACGAGCGGATGCTCCGCTGGCGCAGGGCGGTTTTGCAGATCGGCCGCCACGCGCGCACCGAAAACGACAGCTTCCAGCAATGAATTCGAGGCAAGACGGTTTGCGCCGTGCGCGCCGGTCGATGCGACCTCGCCGCACGCCCACAAGCCTTCCAGCGACGTCCGGCCGTTCGCGTCCGTCCATACGCCGCCCATATGGTAATGGGCTGCGGGGGCGACCGGGATCGGCTCGGACACGGGATCGATGCCGGCAGCCCGGCAGGTCGCATAGACGGTCGGGAACATGTCCGGGAAATGCGCGCCGATGGCCGCCCGTGCATCGAGAAAGGCGCCGCGTCCGGCCGTAATTTCGGAGAAGACGCCGCGCGCCACGATATCGCGCGGGGCCAGTTCTGCATCCGGGTGAAGCGCGGTCATGAAACGCACGCCGGATGCGTTGACCAGAATGGCTCCGTCGCCGCGCAGGGCTTCGGTTGCAAGCGGGGCCGGGTCCCGCCCGATATCGATGCCGGTCGGGTGGAACTGCACGAATTCCGGGTCCGCGATGACGGCCCCTGCGCGAGCGGCGGCGGCGAGACCATCGCCGCGCGAGCCGACAGGATTTGTGGTGACGGCATAAAGATGCCCGATGCCGCCCGTCGCCAGAACGACGGCGGATGCGGCAACCGAAACCCGATGGCCGTCCGTGTCGCGCCCGACAACGCCGGTGATGCGGCCTTCGCGGGTTTTCAGGTCCGCCAGGGAGAAACCTTCGATGACACGGATCGACGGCGTTGCCCGTACAGCCGATGCGAGGGCCTGCATGATCGCCTTGCCGGCGAGATCGCCGCCGACACGGACGATGCGCCGCGCACGATGCGCGGCCTCGCGGGAGAGTTTGAGCTTGCCTTCCAGATCGCGATCGAACGGCACGCCGTAGGCGAGAAGATCGTGGATACGGTCCGCGGCTTCGGAGGCGAGGAGATGCGCGATCTGCTCATCGACAAGGCCGGCACCTGCCGCAAGCGTGTCGGCGACATGATCCTCGACCGTGTCGCCTTCGCCGATGGCCGCCGCGATGCCGCCTTGCGCCCAGGCGGAAGCGCCTTCGCCGAGCGGCGTTGCCGTCATGACGGTAACGGGCAGGGGAGACAGTTTCAGGGCGCAGAACAGCCCGGCGAGACCGCCGCCGACGATGACGATGCCGTCTGTTTCCTGGGACACCGAAGCGAAAGTGGCCATCTGGCCCTCCATGGAGCGCTCCCTGTGAGGGGAGCGCCCGGCGTCGTCAGATTTTGAGATTGACCATGCGCTCGACCGAGATGCGCGCACGTGCGGCAACGACCGGGTCGATGATGATCTCCTCGCGCATGGTCAGCAGGCTGTCGAGGATCTTCGGCAGCGTGATGCGTTTCATGTGCGGGCACAGATTGCAGGGCCGCATGAACTCCGTCTCCGGCGAGAGCGCGGCGATGTTGTCGGCCATCGAGCATTCCGTGATCATCACGACGCGCTTGGGTTTGTGCGTCTTGACATATTCGGCCATCTTCGCCGTCGAGCCCGCGAAATCGGCCTCGCGGATGACATCCGGCGGGCATTCGGGATGGGCGATGACGGTGACATCCGGATCGTCTTCGCGCAGGCGGCGAATTTCTTCGCCCGTGAAGCGCTCATGCACTTCGCAGGCGCCGTTCCAGGTGATGATTTTCACCTTGGTTTGCGTCGCAATCCAGGCCGCGAGGTATTGATCGGGCAGCACAAGCACTTCCGGCACGCCGAGCGATTCCACGACCTCGACGGCATTACCGGAGGTGAGGCAGATATCGGCCTCGGCCTTCACTTCCGCGGACGTATTGACGTAAACCGCCACCGGCACGCCCGGATGCTTTTGCCGCAGCGCACGCACATCGGCGGCGGTGATCGATTCCGCCAGCGAGCAGCCCGCTTTCATGTCCGGGATGAGGACCGTCTTGTCGGGGTTCAGCAGCTTGGAGGTCTCGGCCATGAAGTGCACGCCGCCCTGCACGATGATCTCGGCATGCGTCTTCGTGGCTTCGCGGGCCAGCGCAAAGCTGTCGCCGACGACATCGGCCACGCAATTGTAGATTTCGGGCGTCTGATAATTGTGCGCGAGAATGACCGCGTTGCGCACCTTTTTCAGGTCGTTGATGGCCTTCACATACGGCGCGTGGACCGGCCATTCCACTGCGGGAATGACGTGCTTCACGCGCTCGTAGAGATGCGCGGTCTCCCGCGCAATGTCAGGCGTGAAGTCGAGATCGGGCATGGGCAGAACGCCGAACCGTTCGGCGGCCGTCAGCGGACGAAAGACCGGCGGGCGGGGGCGTTCAAGAACGGCGGACTGAAGGGCCATTGTGTCCTCCCATTATACTCATTTTGAGCATATCAGGGTTCTTATAAAAGCCGACGCACGCGCCGGCGGCTTGGTCCGATCTTGTCGGACACATGACATATACGCCGGTCTGGCCTTCTTTTGAAGAGGCTGTCGCAAAAAACACGCCTGCGGCTCTGGCGTATTTCGGGATGCTTGATACATGTCGCCGCGACGTTTTCTCAGGCGTGAGGGTGTTTCCCGGCGCACAGATCAGGAGCGGGCCATGAGCGGCAAGGTGAAGGTCGGGATTTTCGGAGCCTCCGGGTATACGGGCGCCGAACTTCTGCGCCTGCTGGTGCCGCATCCGCATGTCGAACTGAAGCTGCTGACCGCCGACCGCAAGGCCGGGCTGAACATGGCGGACGTGTTTCCGCAGTTCACCGGCCTCGACCTTCCGGTCCTCACCAAGATCGACGAGGCGGACCTCTCGACGGTCGACGCGCTGTTCACGGCGCTGCCGCACGGCACGACGCAGACGGTGATTTCGGATGCTTTCAAGAGCAATCCGAAACTGAAGATCGTGGATCTTTCCGCCGATTTCCGTCTCGGCGATCCGGCGGCTTACGCGACCTGGTATGGGCACGAGCATCACGCGCTCGATTTGCAGAAGGAAGCGGTGTTCGGCCTCACCGAGCATTACCGGGAGGCGATCAAGACGGCGCGGCTTGTCGCCAATCCCGGCTGCCATTCGACGACGTCCATCCTGCCGGTCGTGCCGCTGCTGAAAGCGGGGGTCATCGATCCGGACAATATCGTCATCGATTCGAAGACCGGCATGTCCGGCGCCGGGCGTGCCGCCAATGAGGCGATGCTGTTCTCCGAAGTGTCCGAGGGCATTCACGCCTATGGCGTCGGCAAGCACCGGCACACATCCGAACTCGATCAGGAATACGGCAAGGCGGCGGGGCGCGACGTCTTCGCCATGTTCACGCCGGTCCTCGCGCCGATGAACCGGGGCATCTACGCGACGGTCTATGTGCGGACGGCCAATGGCGCCAAGGCGGAAGACCTGCATGCCGCGCTTGCGAAAGCCTATGCGAACGAGCCTTTCGTGCAGGTGCTGAAATTCGGCCAGGTCCCGCATTCGCGGCATGTGCGCGGCTCGAACACTTGCCAGATCGGCGTCGTGGCGGACCGTCTGCCCGGTCGCGCCATCGTCATTTCGACGACGGACAATCTGATGAAGGGCGCGTCCGGACAGGCCGTGCAGAACTTCAACCTTGTCTTCGGGCTGCCGGAAACCTCGGGTCTCGCGGGCCCGGCTTTGTTTCCCTAATCCATCGCGGCGTGCGGGGCGCCTTGCCCCGCGACGGGCGCCGGACGCTTCATCAGGAAGACGATGGGCATTGCCAGAATGGCGACCCACATCATCAGCAGGAAATCGTCCGCATAGGCGATGACGGCCGCCTCGCGATTGGCGAGCTGGTTCAGCACGGCCTTGCCCGCGAGCGTCGATGAATCCATCGCGGTTCCGGCAAGCCCCTGCACCGCCCACGCGAACGGCGAGACGTGCTGCACCAGTTCCGAATGGGCGACGGAGGTGTTCTGGATCAGGAGGAACGTCACCACCGAAATGCCGACCGCGCTTCCGATGTTGCGCGTCAGCGAGATGAGCGCGGCGCCGTCCGTGCGCTGATGGGCGGGCAGGGTGGCGAACGCAATCGTCTGGATGGGCACGAACAGGAAGCCGAGGCCGAAGCCCTGCACGACACCCGTCCAGATCAGGGTGAACTGCGAGACATCGGGCGTGAATTTGGTCATTTCGTGCAGCACGAACGCCGTGAGCGTGAAGCCGATCAGCATCAGCATGCGCGGATCGAATCTTTGCACGAGGCGGCCGACGACCATCATCGCAACCATGGTTCCCATGCCGCGCGGCGCGAGCACGAAACCGGCCGTCATGACGGGATAGCCCATCAGGTTCTGAAGATAAGGCGTCAGCAGGGCGAGCGTCGCCAGAAGCACGATGCCGACGACGAACATCATCACAAGGCCGGAGACCAGATTGCGGTCGCGGAACAGGCTGGGATTGATGAATGGCTTGTCGCCGGTCGCGGTATGGACGATGAACAGATAGAAGCCGATCACGCTGAGAACCGCATACAGCCAGATCTCGCCGGATTCGAACCACGCGACCTGTTCTCCCCGGTCGAGCATCATCTGCAGCGCGCCGATGCCGATGCTGAGCATGCCGAAGCCGAACCAGTCGAATTTCAGATTTCGCACGCGCTCCGCCGCCGGGAGAACGAACAGAAATCCGAGGAATGTCAGCACGCCGAAGGGCAGGTTGACGAAGAACACCCAGCGCCAGTTGTAGGTTTCCGTCAGCCAGCCGCCGAGCGTCGGGCCGAGGATAGGGCCGAGCATCACCCCCATGCCCCACATCGCCATGGCCGAGCCGCGCTGCTCTTCCGGGTAAAGGTCGAACATCACCGCCTGCGACAGCGGGACGAGCGCCGCGCCGAACACGCCCTGCAGCAGGCGATAGAACACCATGGTTTCGAGCGAGGAAGCGACGCCGCACAGCATGCTGGCGATGGTGAAACCGCCGACACCTGCCAGAAACACCGTCTTGCGGCCGAAGCGGGAGGTGAGCCAGCCGACCGGCGGCGTCATGATGGCGGCCGCGACGATGTAGGAGGTCAGCACCCAGGTGATCTGGTCCTGCGTCGCGCCGAGCGATCCCTGCATATAGGGCAGAGCGACGTTGGCGATCGTCGTGTCGAGCGCCTGCATGATGGTCGCCATCATGGCGCAGGCCACGATGATCGGTCGGACGCGCAGGATTTCCGGTGAAATGCTCATGGCTTTGACGGACCTCACACGCCCGTGTCGATGCTCACATTGGCGCTCATGCCGGCGCGCAGGACAGGATCGTCGGGCTGGAGGTCAATACGAATGCGGACGGGGATGCGCTGGACGACCTTGACCCAGTTGCCGCTGGAATTCTGCGCCGGAAGAAGCGCGAACTGCGCGCCGGTGCCGGGGCTGATCGAATCCACCTCACCGGTAAAACTGTGGTTCGGATAGGCGTCGACGGTCACGTCGACCTTTTCGCCGGGCCTTATCTTTTCGAGGTCCGTTTCCTTCGGGTTGGCATCGACCCAGACATGCGCGACATCGACCAGCGCAAGCGCCGCCGTTCCGGGCGCGAGGTAGCGGCCGGACAGGAGGGTCGAGGACTGCGTAACGACGCCGCCGATGGGCGCGCGAAGCTCCGTGAGGCGCAGATTGCGCTCGGCCTGATCGAGCTGCGCCTTGGCCTGCATATAGGCCGGATATTTTTCGAGCGGCAGGTTCGTGTCGCCGCCGAGCTGGGCCAGAACTTCGCGCTCCATCTCCTGATCGGCAGCGAGCGTGCCTTCGGCCTGATTGAGCGCGGCGCGGGCCTTGTCGAGATCGGCCTGCGCGGAAAACTTGTTCGCGGCGAGCGTGGCGATGCGCTCGAAATTGGTCTTCTGGTAATCGAGCTGCGTCTGCGCGGTCATGATGTCCCGCTGCGCCCTTGAATGCGACTGCTTCAGCGCATCGAGCTGAAGGCGCGCGGCCTCCATATTGGCATGGGCGGTGTCGCGAGCGATGCGATACGGCTCGGCATCGATGCGAAACAGCACATCACCTGCGGCAACGATCTGCCCTTCGCGGACATTCACATCCGTCACATTGCCCGTCACCTGCGGCATCACGACAACCGTGTCCGCACCGACATAGGCATTATCGGTTTCGACATATTGGCCACCGGAAAACCAGTAGGCGGCGGCGCTCCCGGCAATCAGCAGCGGCCCGCCGATCATCAAGAGCCTGCGCGTGCCGAGGCGCGCGAGGAGGCTCTTCCTGGGCGGCTCGGGAAGGTCCGCCTCAAGCAGCGGAGTCTGTTGTGTTCTGTCCAGCATTTTCGGTGCCTGCATTTTCGGAAGCGAGAAGTTGGGCGCGCAGCTCGTCGAGAGCGCGCGTCAGCGTTTCGAGGGTTTCGGGAGTGAGGTGAGCCAGAGCGGGCTCAAGCACGCTCTGGGCGACGGCACGCACCTGTTCGAGAACGGGCGCGGCCGCCGGGAGCAGATAAAGACGATAGGCCCGCCGGTCGGCTGGGTCTGCGCGGCGTTCGACAAGTCCCGCCTGTTCGAGCTTGTCGATGTGGCGGGCGATGCTGATCGGCTCCATTTCCATATCGACCGCGAGATCGACCTGGCGTTGGCCTTCGTTCCGGGAAATTCGGCTCAGCACGACCCATTGGGCGCGTGACAGGCCGATGGAGCGGGCGCGCTTGTCGATGACGCGGCGCGTGATCCGTGCGGTCTCGGAGAGGAGAAAGCCGAACTGGAGCTGGGGCGAATAGGGTTTCATGAGAACCCATATAGGCAATGATAAGGTAATTGATAATAAGCTAGCTTATTATCTCTTCGTATGAGTGATCCGGTCTCGCTTCACCACTCATTCAGGTCTATCGATAAAATTGAACGGGGGCGGAGAGTCGGTGTGGAGCAGGCTGTGCAGCGAGCGAAACGGATTGCAGTTCTGGTGCTGGGTCTGGGCGTTGCCGCCTGCTCGACACCGAGCGAGCGCTACGGGCTGGCGCCGCCCGAAAAGTCGGGCGCATATCCGAACATCAATCTGGATCCGACGGTGAAGTCGTCGCAGCCGGTGCTGACGCCGCAGCAGCGCGATGCCGAGGAAGCCGAACTGCAGAGACAGGCCGGGAAAAGGCCCAAAACGCAAAGTCCGGCCGCCAACTGACGTGAATCCGCCGCTTTCGCGCCAGAACGTGCTATATTATTGAGACACCAGAACCCCTGTCAGGACTGAACATGCAAAAGGACTTTCACTCGATCCGCCGTCTGCCGCCTTACGTCTTCGAGCAGGTGAACCGGGTGAAGGCCGCCGCACGCAAGCAGGGCGCCGACATCATCGATCTCGGCATGGGCAATCCCGATCTGCCGACCCCCGAGCACATCACGGCAAAGCTCTGCGAAAACGCCACGAAGCCGCGCACGAACCGCTATTCGGCATCGAAGGGCATTCCGGGCCTTCGCAAGGCGCAGGCGAATTATTACGAGCGCCGCTTCGGCGTGCGGCTGAATCCGGAAACGCAGGTCGTCTCCACGCTGGGCTCGAAAGAGGGCTTCGCGAACATGGCGCAGGCCATCACCGCGCCGGGCGATGTCATTCTCGTTCCCAATCCGAGCTATCCGATCCACGCCTTCGGCTTCCTGATGGCCGGCGGCGTCATCCGCAACGTGCCCTCGACGCCCGGGCCGGATTATTTCGTCGCGCTCGAGCGCGCCATCCAGCATTCGATTCCGAAGCCGCTGGCCGTCGTCGTGTGTTTCCCGTCGAACCCGACGGCCGAAGTCGCGAGCCTCGATTTCTACAAGGATCTCGTTGCCTTCGCGAAGAAGCACGAAATCTGGGTGCTGTCGGACATCGCCTACTCGGAAATCTATTTCGACGAAGTCCCGCCCTCGATCCTTCAGGTGCCGGGCGCGTTCGATGTCGCGGTCGAATTCACCTCCATGTCGAAGACCTATTCCATGCCCGGCTGGCGCGTCGGTTTCGCCGTCGGCAACGAACATCTGATCGGCGCTCTGGCGCGGGTGAAGTCCTATCTCGATTACGGGGCTTTCACGCCGATCCAGGTGGCGGCGACGGCGGCCCTCAACGGCCCGCAGGATTGCGTCGAGGAAATGCGCGCGATCTACCGCAGCCGCCGCGATGTGCTCGTGGACAGCTTCACCAAAGCGGGCTGGGACATTCCGGCGCCCAAGGCCTCGATGTTTGCCTGGGTGCCGATCCCGGACAAGTTCCGCAGCATGGGCAGTGTCGAATTCGCCAAGCTGCTGGTCGAGAAGGCCGATGTGGCGGTTTCGCCGGGCGCGGGCTTTGGCGAACATGGCGACGATTACGTGCGCATTGCACTCGTCGAGAACGAGCACCGCATCCGCCAGGCCGCGCGCAACATCCGCCGTTTCCTTGAAACTTCGGACGAGACATTGCACAACGTGATCCCGCTTGCTGCGGCTCGCTGACGAGTCGTGGAAGCCCGCCCGGGAACGTTTATGGCTTCAGCTTTGAGAGTAGGTGTCGCCGGTCTCGGCACTGTCGGCGCGTCTGTCCTTCGCATTATCGGCGAGCGCCGTGATGCGCTTTCCGCCGCGAGCGGCCGTCCGATTCAGGTCACGGCCGTCTGCGCGCGCGACCGCACGAAGGATCGCGGCATCGATCTGAGCAATATCCGCTGGCACGACAGCCCGGCCGATCTCGCGGCCGATGGGAATGTCGATCTCGTCGTCGAACTGATCGGCGGCGCGGACGGCAAGGCGCGCGAGACGGTCGAAGCCGCCTTGAAGGCCGGGAAGCCGGTCGTCACCGCCAACAAGGCGCTGCTTGCCGCGCACGGCCTCGCACTGGCGGCGCTGGCGGAAGAAAAGAACGTCGCGCTGGCTTTTGAGGCGGCGGTCGCGGGTGGCATCCCGATCATCAAGACCCTGCGCGAAGCTTTGCCCGGCAGCAGGCTCGACCGCGTGTCGGGCATCCTCAACGGCACCTGCAACTACATCCTGACGCAGATGGAGGAGGAGGGGCTGCCCTTCGCCGCCGCGCTCTCGGAGGCGCAGAGGCTCGGTTATGCCGAAGCGGACCCGACCTTCGACATCGGCGGCTTCGACGCCGCGCACAAACTGGCGATCCTGACGAGCCTCGCCTTCGGCGTGCAGATCGATGCGGACGCGATCTACATCGAAGGCATCGAGAGCATTTCGCCGCTCGACCTCGCGATTGCCGAAGAGCTCGGCTACCGCATCAAGCTTCTCGGCGTGGCAACGCGCACCGAGCAGGGCGTCGAACAGCGCGTGCATCTGGCGATGGTGCCGAAATCTGCGCCTTTGGCGCAGGTCATGGGCGTCACCAATGCGGTGACGATTTCCGGCTCCGCGAGCGAGATCACGCTTGTCGGTCCGGGAGCCGGCGGCGATGCCACAGCATCGGCGGTGATCGCGGACATCGTCGATGTCGCCCGCGGTGCCAGCCGTGCGCCCTTCGGCGTGCCGGTGTCGAGGCTTGAAAAGATGAAACGCGCGCCGATCCAGACCCATGAAGGCGGCTATTACATCCGCCTCGATGTTGTTGACGAGCCCGGTACGGCCGCCTCCATCGCCACCCGCATGGCCGAACAGCAGATTTCCTTGGACAGCATTCTCCAGCGCAAGCCGCGCGACAAAAAGTCCATCGAAGCCGTTGATCCGGAACACAAAACAGTTCCACTCGTTCTTATTACCCACGCCACGACAGAGGCTGCGGTGCGCAAGGCTCTCGACGCGGTTCTTGCCGATAGGCACATTGATGGCACCCCGCAGGTCATCCGCATCGAAAAGGATCAATAGCTTGTCCGAAATCACCGTCGAACATGGCAGGGTCATCGAACGTCTTCTGACGCTCGAACTGGTGCGCGTGACCGAACGTGCCGCCGTGGCTTCCGCGCGCTGGCGCGGGCGCGGCGACAAGAACGCCGCCGATCAAGCGGCCGTCGATGCCATGCGCCGCGAACTCGCCAAACTTGAAATCGACGGCACGGTCGTCATCGGCGAAGGCGAGCGCGATGAGGCGCCCATGCTCTTCATCGGCGAGGAAATCGGCACAAAGAAGGGCCCGAAGGTCGACATCGCGGTCGATCCGCTCGAAGGCACGGCGCTCTGTGCGGACGACACGCCCGGCGCGATCTGCGTGATGGCGATGGCCGAAGGCGGCACGCTGCTGCACGCGCCGGACGCTTACATGCAGAAGATCGCCATCGGCCCGGGCTACGCGCCGGGCACGGTCGATCTCGACGCGCCGGCCGACGTGAACGTGCTGTCGCTTGCGAAGGCCAAGGGCGTGAAGCCCAGCGAGATCGGCGTTCTGCTGCTGGACCGTCCGCGCCATTACGACATGATCGAAAAGGTGCGCGCGACAGGAGCGCGCGTGCGCCTCATCACCGACGGCGACGTCGCGGGCGTCATCTACACGACGCGGCCTTCGGAAACGGGGATCGATCTTTACATGGGCATCGGCGCGGCGCCGGAAGGCGTGCTTGCCGCTTCGGCCCTGCGCTGCGTCGGCGGCCAGATGCAGGCGCGCCTCGTGCTCGACACGCCGGAAAAGATCGAACGCGCCGCAAAGATGGGCGTGAGCGATCCGAATCGCCTCTACGAAGTGACGGACCTTGCCTCCGGCGACGTCATCGTCGCGGCGACCGGCGTCACGACGGGCCCGCTCGTCACAGGCGTGCATTTCGGGCCTGATTACATCGAGACAGAGACGGTGGTGTACCGCTCCGCAACCGGAACGGTGCGCCGCATCCGCGCCGAACACCGCGAAATGGGCAAATTCTATCTGGACTGATCGCGTAATCGTTCGTTGCGTTCAACCTGTCTAAACCCTAGCGGGCATATGATGCCCGAAAGAGGCTGGCGAGGAACGCTGACATGAGTGCATGGCGCCGGGACTGGATCACGAAGCCGATCTTCGGCTGGGCGCAGAAAGCCCTGCCGAGCATGTCCGAAACCGAACGCGCGGCGATCGAAGCTGGCGATGTCTGGTGGGACGCCGATCTGTTCGCGGGCAATCCCGATTGGGACAAGCTGCTCGCCTTTCCCCCGGCCAAACTCTCCGGGGACGAAACCGCGTTCCTGAACGGTCCGGTCGAAGAGCTGTGCGACATGCTCGACGACTGGAAGATCACGCACGAGCTCGGCGATCTTCCGCCGGAAGTCTGGGCCTTTCTGAAATCGCGCCGCTTCTTCGGCATGATCATTCCGAAGGAATATGGCGGCCTCGGCTTTTCGGCCTACGCGCATTCCGAAGTCGTGCGAAAAGTTTCGACGCGCTCGATCACTGCCGCCGTCACCGTGATGGTTCCAAATTCGCTCGGGCCGGGTGAGCTTCTGCATCAGTTCGGCACGAAGGAGCAGCAGGAACACTGGCTGCCGCGCCTCGCCGATGGCCGCGAAATTCCGTGTTTCGGCCTCACCAGTCCTGAAGCGGGCTCCGACGCCGCCTCGATGACCGATACGGGCGTCGTGACGATGGGTCCGGGCAAGAAGGGCAATGTCCTCGGCATCCGCCTCAACTGGAGCAAACGCTACATCACGCTCGGCCCGGTCGCGAGCGTGCTCGGCCTGGCCTTCAAGCTGAAAGATCCCGACAATCTGCTCGGCAAGGGCGAGGACATCGGCATTACCGTCGCCCTCGTGCCGACAGACACGGACGGCGTGGAAATCGGCCGCCGGCACCGCCCGTCCGGACAGGCATTCCAGAACGGCCCGAACCAGGGGCATGATGTCTTCGTACCGATGGATGCGGTGATCGGCGGGCAGGAGCGCGTTGGCCACGGCTGGCAGATGCTGATGAGCGCGCTTGCCGCCGGACGCGGCATTTCGCTGCCGTCGCTCTCGGCGGCCGGAATCGTCATGTCCGCACATACGACGGGCGCCTACGCGGCCATCCGCCAGCAGTTCAACGTGCCGATCGGAAAATTCGAAGGCGTGCAGGAACGCCTCGCGCGGCTTGCGGGCTCGGCATATGTGATCGACGGCGCCCGGCGCCTGACATGCGCGGGCCTCGACATGGGCAAGAAGCCGGCGGTCATCTCCGCCATCATGAAATACCACGCCACCGAGCGCATGCGCACGGCGATCAACGATGCGATGGACATTCATGCAGGCAAAGCCGTCATCGACGGGCCGCTGAATTACCTGACGCAGATCTATCGCGGGATTCCCATCGGGATCACGGTCGAGGGCGCGAACATCTTGACGCGCAGCCTCATTATCTTCGGTCAGGGCGCAATCCGAAGCCATCCCTACCTTCTCAGCGAAATGCTGGCGCTCGGCCATCGCAACAAGGACCGGGCGCTGACGCATTTCGACAAGGCCTTCTGGGCCCATGTCGGCCTTGCAACCGTCAACCTTTTCCGCGCCTGGGGACGGGCATGGACGGGCGGGCTTCTCGCGCCCGCGCCCGACGCTGGACTGGCTTCGAAATATTTCCGTCAGCTGTCGCGCTATTCCTCGGCGTTTCTCCTCGCGGCCGATATGGCGCTGCTCTCGCTGGGCGGGAACCTCAAGCGGCGTGAAATGCTGTCCGCACGCTATGGCGACATCCTCTCGGAGCTTTTCCTGCTGTCGGCCGCGCTCAAGCGCTGGCACGACGAGGGTCGTAACGACGCCGATCTTCCCGTGCTGGATTACGCCATGCAGACGGGTTTCCTGACCATCGAGCAGAGGCTGGATGAAATCCTCGCCAATCTGCCGAACAGGCCTTTGTCGTGGCTGGTTCGCTTCTTCGTGCTGCCGCTCGGCATCCGCCGTCGCGGCCCCTCGGATGCGGTCACGCAAGCGGCAGCCGATCTTCTGCTCGCACCGTCGGCAACGCGCGAACGCCTGACGACCGGCATCGCCCGGGACGCGGAGAACGAGGGCCTCAAGCGTCTGTCACGCGCCTTCGATATGATCGGCACGACAGAGCCCATCCGCGCCAAGATGAAAGCTCTCGGCGTGCGCGATGCGGCTTTGGCGTTCGAGCGTGGGCTCATCACAGACGACGAATACGACACCATGCAGAAAACGGCCGAAGCCGTATCCGCGGTGGTGGCCGTCGACGACTTTGCGCCGGAAGACGTTTCCGCACTTTACAAACAACATGCCAGGGGAGGCACATCATCGCCACAAAAGCCACGGCAGCGACGGGCCAAGGCCGCCGCGGAGTGAGCGGGCGCCCGGTCTACATCGTCGACGGCGCACGTACGCCTTTCCTGCGCGCGCGTGGGAATCTCGGGCCTTTCACGCCGGTCGATCTGGCGGTTCAATGCGGCAGGCCACTTCTTCTGCGCCAGCCGCTTGCTCCGACCGATTTTGACCGCGTCATCCTCGGCTGCGTGAATGTCGTCGCCAACGAGATGAACCCGGCGCGCGTCGCCGCGCTGCGGCTCGGCATGGGCGAGGAAATGCCTGCCTTTTCCGTGCAAATCAATTGCGGTTCGGGCATGCAGTCGATCGACACTGCGTTCCGATACATACGCGACGGCGGCGACGATCTCATCCTCGCGGGCGGCGCGGAATCGCTCAGCCATTCGGCGCTGCTGTACAACAAGGGCGCGGTCGAATGGTTTGCGGCTCTGAACGGTGCGCGCACCTTCGGCGCCCGTGCGAAGGCGATGGCGAGCTGGCGTCCGGATTTCTTCAAGCCGGTCATCGGTCTCGTTCAGGGCCTCACCGACCCCATCACCGAACTCGGAATGGGGCAGACGGCGGAACTCGTCGCGCATCTCTTCAACGTCACGCGGCAGGAGGCCGATCAATACGCGGTCGAGAGCCATCTGCGAACCGCCCGGGCGCAGGCCGAGGGCTGGTTCGCGGGTGAGGTGGAGCCGGCCTTCGCACGCGACGGAAAAGTCTACGAACTCGATGATGGCGTGCGTGCGGATTCGAGCGTCGACAAACTGGCGAAGCTCAGCCCCGCATTCGAGCGTCCGTGGGGCAAGGTCACGGCGGGCAATTCCTCGCAGATCACGGACGGCGCGAGTTGGCTCATCCTTGCGTCGGAAGATGCCGTCGAAAAGCATGGGCTGACGCCGAAGGCCGTCATCGTGGACAGCCATTGGGCCGCGCTCGATCCCGAGATCATGGGCCTCGGGCCGGTGATCTGCTCGACACCTGTCGTGACGCGCAACGGATTCACGAAAGACGACATCGACGTGTGGGAGCTGAACGAGGCTTTCGCCGCGCAGGTTCTCGGCTGCCTCGGCGCCTGGGAGGATGAGACATTCTCGAAAGAGGTGCTCGGCCTCGATGGCGCCTTCGGCAAGATCGACCGGCAGATGCTGAATGTGGACGGCGGGGCGATCAGCCTCGGCCATCCGGTCGGCGCGTCCGGAAACCGCATCGTTCTTCATCTCGTCAATGCACTGAAGCGCCTCGGCAAGAAGCGCGGCGTCGCCACCGAATGCATCGGCGGCGGGCAGGGTGGTGCCATGCTGATCGAGGCTCTTTGACATGACAGGCATTGCGATGGGCGTTCTGAAGGAACGCGATCTCGAACTCGGCCCGCAGCCTCTGGGCGAAAGCACATGGCGGCATTGGCGCATCACGCGCGATGCCGACGATGTCGCCTGGCTCATCCTCGACAAGCAGGGCTCGTCCGCCAACATCCTGTCGATGGACGTGCTCGGCGAGCTGAGCGATGTCATTGCCGGGCTTGAGGTGAACCCCGCGCGCGCTCTGGTCATCCGCTCCGCAAAACCCTCCGGTTTTGTCGCGGGCGCCGACATCACCGAATTCGGCGTCATGACGGACGAGGACGCCGTCGTGAAAATGCTGGGCGAAGGAAACCGGATTCTCGACCGCCTCGACGCCCTGCCGTTCACGACAATTGCGGTCGTGCACGGCTTCTGCCTCGGTGGCGGGCTGGAACTCGTTCTCGCCTGCGACCGGCGCATTGCCATCGAGGGCGCGCGCTTCGGTTTCCCGGAAGTCCTGCTCGGGCTTCATCCGGGCCTCGGCGGCACGTGGCGCTCGACCAAGCTGATCAATCCGGTTGAAGCCATGTCGCTCATGCTGACCGGACGTACAGTCAATGCGCGCGGTGCGAAAGCGACCGGGCTGGTCGATGCCGTCACGGAAGAGCGCCATGTTTTGAACGCGGTCAAGGCCGCCGTGGATGGCTCGCTGCGCTTGCCGAAACCAGCGTTTCCGCAGCGTGCCATAGGCTTTGCAGCGTCGACGAGCTTCGGGCGGCGCATGTTCGCAAAGAAGATGCGTTCGGAGGCCGAGAAAAAGGCCCCGAGCAAGCATTACCCGGCGCCGTACGCACTGATCGATCTGTGGGAAGACCTTGGCGGCGATCCGCGCGAGATGAAGGAGGCGGAGGTCGCGAGCTTTGCCAGACTGCTCGTCGGCCCGACCGCGAAGAATCTCGTGCGCGTTTTCTTCCTGCGCGAGACCATGAAGAAACTCGCGGGCAAGGCCGAGCCGCTGAAACACGTGCATGTCATCGGCGCCGGAGCGATGGGCGGAGACATCGCGGCGTGGTGCGCCTGGCAGGGCGTCACCGTCAGCCTCGCGGACATGCAGGCCAAGCCGCTGGCAAAGGCCATCGGAAAGGGCGCAAGCCTGTTCGGCAAGATCGGCAAGAAAGGCGCGCTGACACGCGATGCGCTCGACCGGCTGATCCCGGACCTGCACGGCGACGGCATCGCGCGCGCCGACCTTCTGATCGAGGCGGTCCCTGAAAATCTCGAACTGAAGAAGAAGATTTTTTCCGCGGCCGAGCAGCGGATGAAGGAAACGGCCATTCTGGCGACGAACACATCGTCCATACCGCTCGAAGAGCTGCGCGAAGGTCTGGCGCGGCCGGAGCGGCTCGTCGGCATCCATTTCTTCAATCCGGTGTCGCGCATGCAACTCGTCGAGGTGGTCAGCCACGACGGCACGTCGCAGGACGTGCTGGCCGCCGCGCGGGCCTTTGTCGGCCAGATCGACCGCTTGCCGGCGCCCGTGAAGAGTGCGCCCGGTTTTGTGGTGAACCGCGCGCTTCTGCCGTACATGCTGGAAGCGATGGTTCTGCTCGATGAGGGCGTGAAGGCCGAAACCATCGACAAGGCCGCAACCGATTTCGGCATGCCGATGGGTCCGATCGAGCTTGCCGATCAGGTCGGGCTCGATATCTGCCTGCACGTTTCGGAAGTGCTGAAAGACGCCCTGAAGTGGCAGATGCCGGACGCTCCGAAATGGCTGCGGGACAAGGTTGCCGCCGGTGATCTCGGCGCGAAGACGGGCAAGGGCATCTACACCTGGGAGAAGGGCGAGGCGGTCAAGGCCACCGAGGTTCCCGAACCGGCCCCCGAACTGACCGACCGTCTCATCTTGCCGATGGTGAACACCTGCGTCGCGATCCTTCGCGAACGCGTCGCCGAGAGCGTCGACATCATCGACGGGGCCATGATCTTCGGCACCGGCTTTGCACCGTTCCGCGGCGGCCCGCTCCATTACGCACGCGAACGCGGACTTGGCGATGTGAGGGACACGCTTCGCGCGCTGGCGGCAAAACATGGGCCGCGGTTCGAGCCGGACGAGGGTTGGGATCTCGTGAAGGCGCTCTAGGCGAGGTATTCCTCGACGAGTTCGCTGTTGATCTCGAACGCGGCAAGCGCCCCTTCGGCAGCCGCGACGACCGCGAACTGGACGCCCTGCGATGCGTCTCCGGCCACGAACAGGCCGGGGACATTCGTTTCCTCATTGCCGACGGTACGGACATAGCCGCGCTCGGTCAGATGGCAGCCGAGTTTTGTAGCCAGGCCGCAATCGGGTCTTCCACCGGTGATGAAGAAAAGCGCCTCGCGCGGAACGGCATCGCCCGTCTCGAAATGGACCATCGATAGCTTTCCGTCGCCGCCCTCAATCCGCGCGATTTTTTCCTCGCGAATTTTTATGCCGTTGCGTTCCAGGCGCTCCCGGTCTTCGGCCTCGAGCGTCGCGGGCCCATCCGTGCAGAGCACGATATCGCGCGTCCATGTGGTGAGCTGCAAAGCGAATGTCTTGCCGCGATCTTCCTGCGCGTAGACCGCAATGCTGCGATCCTGCGTCTCCCATCCTTCGCAGTAGGGACAATTATAGACGCCGTGCCCGTAGAACTCGCGAAAGCCGGGAATGTCCGGAAGATTGTCGTCGGACCCGGTGGCCAGAAGCAGTTTGTGGGCGGTTGCCCGGGAGCCGTCGGCAAGGATGACTTCGAAACCGCCGTCCTCGCAGAAGCGGACATCCTCGACCACGGCGCCGTCGCGAATTTCGACGCTGGGGTAATGCTTGAGTTCCTCGCGCGCGGCGCGGCGAAGCTCATCGGGGAGAATTCCATCGCGCGTGATGAAGCCGTTCACGCCGCGCGAGACGGAATTGCGCGGCTGTTCCTCGTCGCACAGGAGAACCCAGCGCCGGCAGCGGCCGAGAACGAGTGCCGCGTTCAGGCCCGCAGGGCCGCCTCCGACTATGATGGCGTCATACATGGAGCTTCCTCTGGAGAAGAAGCCGCACGTCAGCCTGTTTGTTCCATCTCCTCCCGGAGGATTTCGAGCCGCAGCCATTCTTCCTCGGCCGAGGCCCGGTCCGCCTCGGCAGCGCTGAGCTGCCCGCTCGCCTTGGCGAAACCTGCCGGGTCCTTGGTATAGAGCGCGGGGTCAGCGAGAACGCCCTGAAGGCGGGCGATCTCGCTTTCAAGCTTGCCGATTTTCTGCGGCAGCGTTTTCAGCGCGTGCTGGTCGTTGAATGACATTTTGCGCTTCGAAGGCGCGCGGGCAGGGGCCTCGTCATTACGCTCGCGCGCAACGCTCTCCTTGCGAACCGCCTTCGCCTCCACGCCCTTGCCGCGCTGCGCCAGCATATCCGTATAGCCGCCCGCATATTCGACCCAGCGGCCTTGACCTTCCGAGACCACAACGGACGTCACCGTCCGGTCGAGAAAGTCGCGGTCATGGCTCACGAGGATGACCGTGCCGGGATAATCGGCGACCATCTCCTGCAGCAGATCCAGCGTTTCGAGGTCGAGATCGTTTGTCGGCTCGTCGAGCACGAGGAGGTTCGAAGGCTGTGCCAGCGCGCGGGCAAGCTGAAGGCGCCCGCGCTCTCCGCCCGACAGGCGGGAAATCTCGGTGTTGGCCTGCTGCGGCGTGAACAGGAAGTCCTTCATGTAGGACATGACATGCTTGGTCTGCCCGCCGACGAACACGGTGTCGCCGCGCCCGCCGGTCAGCGCCTCGCGCAAGGTCCATTCCGGATCGAGGCTGGTGCGCTTCTGGTCCATACCGGCGATTTCGAGATTGGCGCCCAGACGCACGCTGCCCGAATCCGGCGCAAGCTCGGCCGTGAGCAGATTGATGAGCGTCGTCTTGCCCGCGCCGTTCGGCCCGACAAGGCCGAGCCGGTCGCCGCGCGCGATGCGGATCGAGAAATCATCGACGACCGGAACGTCGCTCCAGCTTTTCGAAATCTTCTTCGCCTCGATGACGAGCTTGCCCGACACCGATCCTTCCGTGACGGTGAGCTTCACATCGCCCTGCGCCTTGCGATGCTCGCGGTAGTCCGTGCGCAGCGTGCCGAGATCGCCGAGGCGACGCACATTGCGCTTGCGGCGGGCGGTGACGCCGTAGCGCAGCCAATGCTCCTCGTCGGCGATTTTGCGGCTGAGCTTGTGGTGGTCGCGTTCTTCCTGCTCCAGAATGTCGTCGCGCCAGGCTTCGAAGGCGGAAAACCCCTGTTCGAGACGCCGCGTTTTGCCCCGGTCGAGCCAAACCGTCGCCCGCGACAGGTTTTCCAGAAACCGCCGGTCATGGCTGATGAGCACGATCGCGGACCGCAGCCCCGAAAGCTTCGATTCCAGCCATTCGATGATCGGAAGATCGAGATGGTTGGTCGGCTCGTCGAGCAGAAGAAGATCGGGCTCGGAGATAATGGCCCGCGCCAGAGCCGCACGCCGCGCCTCGCCGCCCGAAAGTCGGGACGGATCTTCGGCGCCCGTCAGCCCGAGATCCTGAAGGAGCCATTCCACCTCATAGGTGTCCGATCCGGGAGGAAGGCCTTTCTCGACATAGGCCATGACGGTGGGCGCACCGTCGAAATCCGGCTCCTGCGCCAGATATTGAACCGTCGTTCCGGGCTGCAGAAAGCGCGTGCCGCCGGTCGCCTCGATCCGCCCGGCGGCGATTTTCAGAAGCGTGGACTTGCCCGAGCCGTTGCGGCCGATCAGGCAGATTCGTTCTCCCGCCGAGACCGACAGGTCCGCGGATTCAAGGAGCGGCGTGCCGCCGAAGGTGAGGGCGATGTTTTGAAGCTGAAGGAGAGGGGGAGCCATGCCGCGCAGATAAGGGCCGCAGGCCCTTCGGGGCAAGCGCCAAGCGCGCTTCAGGCAGAAGGAAATTCTGATCCGGGCGGCACGATGCCAGATCGTCTGAGAATGGCGACCCCGGCAGGATTCGAACCTGCGACCAACAGCTTAGAAGGCTGCTGCTCTGTCCAGCTGAGCTACGGGGCCAACCGGGCCGGATCGGAAATCCGGCGCGTCAGTGCGTCCACTGGCCGACGCGACTCCATTTGAAGTTGTCGGAATAGGCCATGATCTTGCGGGTGGGCTTCTTGGGCTCGGACACGACATAGGGAATGCCGGCCTTCTGCGCGTAGGCGATGGCTTCTTCCTTGGTGTCGAAGGAAAGGCGCACCTGCTTCTGCGTGTCGTCCGACGAGGTCCAGCCCATCAGGGGCTCGATGCTGCGGGCCGTCGCCGGCTCGAAATCCAGCACCCAATGATCCGACTTGCCCCTGCCGGACTGCATGGCGTTGCGGGCGGGCTGATAGATCCGGGCAGTCATGATCGTCCTCGGTCAAGCTTCGGTTTACTGGTGGTCGGGGCGGCCGGATTCGAACCAGCGACCCTCTGGTCCCAAACCAGATGCGCTACCAGACTGCGCTACGCCCCGAATGTCCAGTGAGGATGGGAATGCCATGTTCGGCGCAGACACACAAGAATTCCCCGCGATCTCTCCGCGCCAAACGCCTTTTCTCGCCGCCATTTCGGGCCCGACACCCGAAATCGGGCGCGCTCGTCGTTTTAGGGCTGCTAACCAATCGCAATTGGTCTACATTGATCTCAACAATAAGAACTCTGGGGGAACGCTTTCGCATGAAGGCTATGATTAAGCAGGAGTTTTTTTGTTTCTGCATTAAACCAGATGCAGAACCAATCCGGCAGAAGCCCTGATGGTCGAGCCAGAACTCACATTAGGCTGCTGGGATCACGATCGGATGCTTGGCCTGGTCACGGGCGATGTGGTCGTTCCCGGCTTTCAGCTTGTTCCGCATATCCTGCCGACGGGGCAGCTGTTTCCGCTTGCGGTTCAGGAAGCGCGATTCGACATCACCGAGCTTTCCCTGTCGAGCTACATGCTCCAGGTGTCGCGCGGCACCAGCCAGTACACGGCCATCCCGGCCTTCATCGCGCGCTCGTTCCGGCACAACGGCTTCTTCCGCCGCGCCGGCTCCGGCATCCGGACATTGTCGGATTTTCGTGGCCGCGCGATCGGCGTCCCGGAATACCAGATGACGGCCGCTCTCTGGATGCGCGGCATTCTGAGCGACGATTTCGGCATCAAGGCCACCGACATCCGCTGGCGCACCGGCGCGCTCGACAGCGGCATACGCCGCGAACGGCTCGCGCTCGCGCCGCCGCCGGAACTGGTGATCGATCCCATCTCCGAAGGCCAGACACTTCAGGATCTCCTGCTATCCGGAGAGATCGACGGTCTTCTCGCGCCCAATCCGCCAAAGGCGTTTCTGGACGGCGACCCGCGGATCGAGCGCGTCTTTCCCGATTTCCATGAAGCCGAGCGCGATTATTTCGCCCGCACGGGCTTCTTCCCGATCATGCACATCGTCGCCATCCGCCGCAGCCTCGTGGAGCAACACCCCGAACTGCCTCGGCGTCTTTACGATGCGTGCGTTGCCTCGCGCGATCTGGCGCTTGCGCGTCTGCGCGATGTGTGGCTCGGATCGGCAAACCGTATGAGCCTGCCGTGGCTCAACCTGGCGATGGAATTCACCCGCTCATCCATGGGCGAAAACTACTGGCCGTACGGCTTCAAGGCCGCGCGGGACGAACTCGCGACCGCCAGCCGCTATTCGGTCGAGCAGCATCTTTCCGGCAGCCTCGTCGCGCCGGAAGACCTTTTCCATCCATCCGTTCTCGACACCTGAACAGGAGACCTGCCAGTCGCGTACAAATTCATCTGAACACATAAAAATAAAACGTGGGAGGAAACAGGATGAACAGTCGAAACATGGCCCTTATGGGCGGCGCTTTTCTGGCTCTGACATTCGGAGCCGTCGCGCAGGATGCGAAAGCACCGACGGGACCGATCGAAATCACCGTCGGCGCCGGTGCGGGCGGCTCGCCCGATGTCATCGTGCGCACGATTTCCAAGATCATGAACGAAAACAAGATCGTCGAAAATCCGATCGTGGTGCAGAACCGCACCGGCGGAGGGCATTCGAATGCGTATAATTACGTTCTCGGCAAGCCGGGAGATCAGAACACGCTTCTGACTTTGGCCTCGCCGGTGTTCACCACGCCGATCGTTCAGGGCACGCCCTCGGTGATCGACCAGACGGTTCCAATTGCCACTCTGGTCCAGTCCGAGCTTGTTCTGTTGACGCCCGCCAACAGCCCTTACAAGACGCTTCAGGACTTCATTGCCGCCGCGAAGGAAAATCCCGGACGCATCCGCATCGCGGGCGGTGCCTCGGGCGGAAACGATCATCTCGTGACGGCGCTGCTTGAGCAGAAGGCCGGGATCAAGCTGACCTATGTTCCGCATGAAAGCGGCGGCGCCGCGCGGGCCACCTTCCTCGGCGGCAATGTCGAGGGCCATTTCGGCACCCTGTCGGAAGGTCTTGCCGTCATCCAGTCCGGCGATGCACGCGGCCTTGCGATCCTGTCCGAGAAGCGCCGCCCGGAAGACGTCATCAAGGATGTCCCGACGGCGAAGGAGCAGGGGGTAGACGTTGTCTATTTGCAGTTCTGGGGCATCGGCGGTCCGCCGAAGATGGACCCGGCTCTCGCCGCATGGTGGGCTGACAAGTTCAAGCAGGCGACCGAAACTCCGGAGTGGAAGGAGTACCTGACGAAGACGATGCAGATCACCGAGTTCCATGGTCTCGACGATGCGGGTACGTACTTCAAGCGCGAGCAGGATACGTTCCGGGAACTTCTGACCTCGGTCGGTCTGGCAAAGAAGTAATCGGGGAAGGCTGGCAGCCATGAGAATGATCAATGCCGTTCCGGCTGTTTTCATGATCGGGCTGTCAGCCATGATCCTCCTGGGCACAAGCGACCTGCCTTACTGGGTCGAGACGACGCCGGGGGCGCGGTTCTTCCCCGTCTGGCTCGCAGGAATTGGCCTTTTTCTGTCTGCCCTTTTCCTCGTTCAGGTGGTGCGGGGAACCGACCCGGTGGTTCTGGAGGCTCCCGAGCGCGCGTCTGTCGTCAGGGTCCTGCTCACCGTCGTTGGGCTCGTATGCCTTGCGATCATCGTGCCGCATGTCGGCATGGTGTTCGGGTCGGCCGTCTTCATGTCCTATCTGCTTCTGTTCGTGCTGCGTCAGAGGTTCTTGCCGAGTCTTCTCACCGTCGTCGTCGTGGCGGTCGGAATAGAACTCATCTTCGTCCGCTGGCTGGGTGTCTCTCTGCCCGGCTTTGCACTTACACTTTAAGCGGCGGAACCTGACATGGTCCTCGATATGCTCATGCAGGGCTTTGCGACCTGCTTCACGCTCGAAAACCTCTCCTTCATTTTCCTTGGGGTTCTTATCGGTCAGATTGTCGGCGCTTTGCCGGGGGTCGGCCCCGCCGCAGGCATGGCCCTGCTGCTGCCCCTGACCTTCGGGCTGGAGCCGGTGACGGCGATCATGATGCTGGCCGGAATCATGTATGGCGGTCAGTACGGCGGCACGCTGACATCGGTCCTGATCAATGTCCCCGGCGAGGCGTCGAGCGTCATGACAGCCATCGACGGCCATCAGATGGCGCGGGCAGGGCGCGCCGGGGCCGCTCTCAGCATCGCCGCGATCGGCTCGTTCCTTGCCGGCATCTCGGCCTGCCTTGCGGTCGCGTTCGTCACTCCGCTTCTGTCGGGGTTTGCCCTGCGTTTCAATGCGCCCGAATATTTCCTTCTGGGCGTGCTGGGGCTCGTTGCGGCGGCAAGTCTGGGGTCGTCTCCCATCCGGGCGCTGATCGCAGCCGTGCTCGGCCTCATGATCGGCCTTGTCGGCACGGATCCGCTCACCGGCGCCCCCCGGCTGAACTTCGACATGCCGGCACTGTACGAAGGCATCGATTTCATCCCGGTGGCGATCGGCGTGTTCGGCATTGCGGAAGTGTTGTCGTCGCTGGAGCGGTCGGATGAGGTCGCTCCGATCCGCACCCGCCTGCGCGACATGTGGCTGACCTCGGAGGAATGGGCGCAGAGCCGGCTTGCGATTGCGCGCGGCGGCCTGATCGGGCTGTTCGTCGGCATCATGCCGGGGGCGGGCGCATCGGTCGCCTCGCTCCTGGCCTATCTCAACGAGCGGAAGTTCAGCCGCCATCCGGAGCGGTTCGGCAAAGGCGCAATCGACGGAGTCGCCGCTGCGGAGGCGGCCAACAATTCGGCGGCGCATGGGGCGCTGATACCGATGCTCGCGCTCGGGATACCGGGGTCGGGCAGCACGGCGGTTCTGCTCGCGGCTCTCATTCTTCACGGCATCCAGCCGGGGCCTCGCCTGATGACGACGGAAGCCACGCTCGTCTGGGGTCTGATTGCTTCCATGTTCGTCGGAAACGTCTTTCTTCTCATCATCAACCTGCCGCTTGCCCCGGCCTTCGCGGCGCTGCTGCGCGTGCGCTATGTCTATCTGGCTCCGGGAATTCTCGTGCTGTCGCTCGTCGGCGCCTACGCGGCCACCCTGGATATGGGCACGGTCTGGATGTGCCTGTTCTTCGGCGTTCTGGGCTGGCTGATGATCCGGTTCGAAATTCCGCGCCCGCCGCTCGTGCTTGCGCTCGTACTCGCGCAATTGGTCGAGATGTCGGTCCGGCAGACACTGCTTTTGTCGTTCGGCAGCCTGGACATCTTCATCCAGCGGCCGATCTCGCTCGCCCTTCTGCTGCTGATCGGCGCAATGATCGCGATGACCATTGTGAACACGATCCGGCGCAGGAGGGTTGCGCCGTGACTTAATACGCAACACCGTTGCGGCAAAGGCACAGACATTTATCGGGTCAGATGGTAGAAAGAGAGTAATCTTTCTCTCCCAGAAGATTCCTGCCCGGTCGCGAATGGCCGGGCTTTTGTTTTCCTCGCGCCCGCCGCTTTCCGTCCTCAAATCCGCCACTCCTTTTCGCCACAGGAGTTAATGATTGGTGGAGGGGATATGCGTTCAGTTCTTGTGGGTCTCTTTGCGGCCGCGTGCGTGGTGCCGGCTTTTGCGCAAACACAGCCGCTCAATCATCTCGATTGCCGATGGGCCGAAAATATACAGGACATGGTCTGCCCCGAGGTGCCGGGCGGCCGCTCGGCGGCCGAGTCCATCGCGCCCGTTCCCGCCGCTCCCCCGGCTCCCGTTTCCGCAACCAAGCCAGGTGAGCCTGCCAAGGGCAGCGCGGAATGGAACGCCGAATGCGCCAAGAAATTCAGAAGCTTCGATCCGGAAACGGGGATGTATAAGAGCTACAGCGGACAGATGAGACCCTGCGTCTGACCTCCTGTGAGCGCCGCGTTATAAGGCGCTGATTTTTCAGTTGAATATCCGGCGGTCGGAAAACGTGGCAAACCCGCGCAAGTTGCCCGTTTCACTTGGTTTGAGCAGCGGAATCGCCTAATCTCAGGCATTCTTCAAGAAAGCTGCATCTGATCGTGTCCGACAACGAAACTCCGCCGGGCGGCGGCCCCGCATTCGACATCAAGCCAATCTCCATCTCCGACGAGATGAGGAAGTCCTATCTCGATTACGCGATGAGCGTGATCGTGAGCCGCGCCCTTCCGGATGCGCGCGACGGGCTGAAGCCGGTGCACCGCCGCATTCTCTTCTCGATGAGCGAGAACGGCTATACGCCGGACAAGGCCTATCGCAAGTCGGCGCGCGTCGTCGGTGACGTGATCGGTAAGTACCATCCGCACGGCGACCAGTCGGTCTACGATGCGCTTGTACGTATGGCGCAGGAGTTCTCCCTGCGCGTCATGCTGGTCGACGGGCAGGGCAATTTCGGCTCGGTTGACGGCGATCCTCCGGCCGCCATGCGTTACACCGAAGTGCGGCTTGCAAAGCCCGCGCTCGCGCTGCTTGCGGACATCGACGAAGACACCGTCGACTTTCAGGAAAACTACGACAATTCCGAGCAGGAACCGAAGGTTCTGCCGGCGCGCTTTCCCAACCTTCTGGTCAACGGCGCGGGCGGGATCGCGGTCGGCATGGCGACCAACATTCCGCCGCACAATATGGGCGAGATCATCGACGCCGCTCTGGCGCTGATCGAAAATCCGGAACTCGACGTCGAGCAGTTGAACGAGATCGTTCCCGGTCCCGATTTCCCGACCGGTGCCATGATTCTCGGCCGCTCCGGCATCCGCTCCGCCTACGCAACGGGCCGCGGCTCGATCGTCATGCGCGGCCGCGCGACCGTCGAGGAACTGCGCAAGGACCGCGAAGCGATCATCATCACCGAAATTCCCTATCAGGTGAACAAGGCCTCGCTGGTCGAGAAGATTGCAGAGCTCGTGCGCGAGAAGCGCGTCGAGGGCATCTCCGAACTGCGCGACGAGTCCGACCGCAACGGCATGCGCATCGTGATCGAGCTGAAGCGCGACGCCGTCGGCGACGTCGTCCTCAATCAGCTTTACCGCTTCACGCCGCTGCAATCGACCTTCGGCGCCAATATGGTCGCGCTGAACGGCGGACGTCCGGAGGTCATGAACCTCAAGGATCTGCTGTCCGCATTCCTCAGCTTCCGCGAAGAAGTCATCGGCCGCCGCACGCGTTTCCGCCTTCGTAAGGCACGCGACCGCGCGCATGTCTTGGTCGGCCTCGCCATCGCCGTCGCCAACATCGACGAAGTGATCCGCCTGATCCGTACGGCGCCGGACCCGCAGACGGCACGAGACCAGTTGATGTCGCGTGACTGGCCCGCCGAAGATGTCGCGCCGCTCATCGCCCTGATCGACGATCCGCGCCATCGTGTGTCGGAGCGCGGCACATATCGGCTGTCCGCCGAACAGGCACGCGCCATCCTCGACTTGCGCCTCCAGCGCCTCACGGCGCTCGGACGCGACGAAATCGCGGACGAACTGAACAAGCTCGGCCTGGAAATTTCGGACTATCTCGACATCCTGCGCTCGCGTGCCCGCGTGCTCGCCATCGTGCGCGATGAGCTTCTCGAGGTTCGCAATGCACACGCGACGCCCCGGAAGACGGAAATCGTCGATTCCGAAGGCGATATGGACGACGAAGACCTCATCGCCCGCGAGGACATGGTCATCACGGTCTCGCATTCGGGCTATGTGAAGCGCGTGCCGCTTGCGACCTATCGTGCGCAGCGCCGAGGCGGCAAAGGCCGTTCGGGCATGGCGACGAAGGAAGAAGATTTCGTCACCCGCCTGTTCGTGGCCTCGACCCATGCCGAAGTTCTGTTCTTCTCCTCGGCGGGGCAGGTCTACAAGATGAAGGTGTGGCGTCTGCCGCTCGCAGCGCCCCAGGCGCGCGGCAAGGCCTTCGTCAATCTCCTGCCGCTCGATCCGAACGAGCGCATCACCTCGGTCATCGTCCTGCCGGAGGATGCCGGAACGTTCGAGCGCACCGAACTCATGTTTGCAACGACCGGCGGAACGGTGCGCCGCAACGCGCTCGCCGATTTCACGAGCATCAACCGCAACGGCAAGATCGCGATGAAGCTCGACGAGGGCGAGGCCATCGCGGGTGTCGCGCTGTGCGGGCCGCACGACGACGTGCTTCTGACGACGGATGGCGGAAATTGCATCCGCTTCCCGGTCGAGGACGTTCGCGTCTTCAAGGGCCGGGATTCGGTCGGCGTGCGCGGCATCCGGCTTGATGGAGATGCCCGCGTCATCTCGATGGCAATCATCCACCACATCGAGGCGACCGCCGAAGAACGCGCATCCTATCTGAAGCTGGCGAGCGCGGTGCGTCGCGGCGCCAATGGCGAAGAGGAAGTCGCCGCGGACGCCGAAGACAATGTCGACACCGTCGAATTGAGCCAGGAACGCTACGCCCAGATGAGCGCGGCGGAGGAGTTCATCCTCACCATTTCCGAACGCGGCTTCGGCAAGCGGTCCTCTTCGTTCGAATACCGCATCACCGGTCGCGGCGGCAAAGGCATCGTGGCGATGGCCGTCAATTCGCGAAACGGCAAACTGGTCGCAAGCTTCCCGGTGGACCACACCGATCAGTTGATGCTGATCACTGATGGCGGGCAGACGATCCGCATCCCCGTCGACGATATCCGCATCACCGGCCGCGGCACGCAGGGCGTAACGGTGTTCCGCACCTCTGAAGGCGAGAAAGTCGTCTCGGTCGAGCGCATCAGCGACGAGGATGAAAGCGGCGCCGAAGACGAGGAGAGCGGCGAGGCCTGAATCTCGCCGGTCCATCTCCCGGCTTTACAAACAAATAAGGCGCCCTGAGCGGCGCCTTATTTCATGGAGGGTCTCGATATCCGGGAGGGGTCTCTAGTCCCGGATCGGAACCCGCACAAGAGTGCTTTCGTTGTGGCCGCTGGGGACCTCGACGGTCATGAAGGAGCCGTCGGCCGCAGCTTCGAGAGCCTTGGCGTGGGCACCCACGATACGGTCCATCGCGCCATCGGCATTAATTCCGGCGGTCTGGATCATGCCGATGTCGAGACGGTCACCTTTGGCCGCGCGATTCGAGTTGGTCGTGGGCGAGCTCGCCGACGGAGTCATCTCCGCAGGTGTCGCGCCAGCCATCCGGCTCTGATCGGTGTAGGCCCAGGCAGCCAAAGTGACTGCCGAGACAATTCCAAAAGTTGTTATAAAACCGCGCAGCATGTTTGCGCTCCCGTGTCATTCCTTGATCTCGAATTTACAACGCCTCGATGTCCAAAATGTTTCCTCGAATGTTTCAATTCAAGGATTGTCGGTAACACGACACCGTGAAGCCCACCCTTGCGGCGGCCCTCTCCTCAGGCTAAAGCCCGGGCATGATCCGCACCGCATTCTATGCAGGCTCGTTCGACCCGGTGACCAACGGGCATGTGGACGTGGTGCGCAATGCGTGCCGCCTGCTGGATCGCCTTGTGATCGCGATCGGAACGCATCCGGGCAAGGAGCCGCTCTTCACGGCCGAAGAGCGCACGCACCTGCTTCAGAACGTCTTTGCGCCGGTGGCAAAAGAGAGCGACTGCGCTCTGGAAATCGTCACGTTTGACGATCTCACGGTCGAAGCTGCGCGAAGGGCGGGAGCGAGCATTCTTCTTCGTGGCCTGCGCGACGGCACCGATCTCGACTATGAGATGCAGATCGCCGGCATGAACGCCCAGATGGCGCCGGACCTCCAGACGGTTTTTCTGCCCGCTTCGACGGCCGTTCGCCCCATCACCGCCACTCTGGTGCGGCAAGTGGCGAGCATGGGAGGCGACGTTTCGGCCTTCGTGCCGCCCCTCGTTGCCGAGAAACTTGCCCTAAAATTCAAGGCTGGCCGTTAAGGAGTTTGACCTTGTTGCGATTTTTTTCTGTCGTCGCGTTACTTTTCGCGAGCCTGACCACCTCTCACGCCCAGACATCCCCGACCCTCGTTCTTGAGACGACAAAGGGCCCGGTGACGATCCGTCTTCGATCGGATTTGGCTCCCGGCCATGCCGAGCGCATGGCAAAGCTTGCCAATGAGGGCTTCTACAATGGCGTTGTGTTCCACCGCGTCATCGACGGTTTCATGGCCCAGACCGGCGATCCGACGGGCACCGGCACCGGCGGGTCCGATTATCCGGATCTGAAGGCCGAGTTTTCCCAGACGCCGTTCGTCCGCGGCACGGTCGGCATGGCCCGCTCGTCCAGCCCCAACAGCGCCAACAGCCAGTTTTTCATCATGTTTGGCGAAGGATCGTTCCTGAACGGCAAATACACGGTTGTCGGCGAAGTGGTTTCCGGTATGGAAAACGTCGACAAGATCAAGCGGGGCGAACCGGTTCAGAACCCGGACAAGATCGTCAAAGCCACCGTTCGTTAAGGAGAAAGAATATGGCCGAACCCGAAGACACCCTCGTCCTTGAAACGACGAAGGGCACGGTGGAAATCGCTCTGCGCCCCGACCTCGCGCCGAACCATGTCGCGCGCATCAAGGAACTGGCGCGGCAGGGCTTCTATGATGGCGTCGTGTTCCACCGCGTCATCGACGGCTTCATGGCCCAGACCGGCGATCCGACGGGCACCGGCATGGGCGGCTCCGGCCAGAAGCTGAACGCCGAGTTCAACACCGGCAAGCATAAGCGCGGCACGACCTCGATGGCTCGCGCGCAGCATCCGGATTCGGCGGACAGCCAGTTCTTTATCTGCTTCGACGACGCGGGTTTCCTCGACGGTCAGTACACCGTGTGGGGCGAGGTCGTTTCCGGCATGGAGAATGTCGACCAGATCAAGCGCGGCGAGCCCGTGCAGGATCCGGACAAGATCGTCTCCGCCAAGGTCAAGGCGGACATCTGATCACATGCTGCTGAAGCTCGGATTTTCATTGGTCGCCATGGCCATAGGGGCGAGCTTCGCTGTGCAGACAAGTATCAATGCCGGGCTCGCGCGCGGCATTGGTTCTTCCATTCTCGCCGCCCTGACTTCGTTCGGGGTCGGCACGATCACGCTCATGGCGCTCGCTCTTGCCACGGGACAGTTCCAGGTGGCCGCAAGCGCGCGCGACGTGCCCATCTGGATGTGGCTGAGCGGCGGCATTCTCGGTGCGGGTATCGTCTTCGGCAGCCTGTACCTCGTGCCGCGCATCGGCATCGCGGCCCTCGCGGCCTTCGTCATTGCGGGCCAGTTGGCGGTCGCGGCGCTGATCGATCATTTCGGCCTTTTCGGCGTGCCTATCCACGAAGTCGGCCTTTGGCGTATTGTAGGCATCGTCATGCTTTTTGCGGGTGCTCTGCTCGTCCGGCTGACCTGAGCGGGGGCGCACGGCGCCATGAAGGTTTCGGAATTCGATTTCGATCTCCCGGAAGAACGTATTGCGCTGCGGCCGGCCGAGCCGCGGGATGCAGCGCGCCTGCTTGTCGTGAAGCCGGAACAATCGTTCGACGACCGGATCGTCCGCGATCTTCCCGATCTCCTCAATCCGGGCGATGCACTTGTCGTCAACGACACGCGGGTCATTCCCGCACAGCTCTTCGGTGTCCGCATCGGGCGTGGCGATGTCGAGCCACGCATCGAGGCGACACTTCACAAGCGCATGGATGCCAATACATGGCTTGCCTTCGCAAAACCCGGGCGCAAGCTTGCGGTCGGGGATTGCGTCCGCTTCGGCGCGACGTCCGAAACCTGTTCCCTCGGAGAGCTGAAAGCCCGCATCAGCGCGAAGAACGACGGCGGCGAGGTGGCCTTGTCGTTCGATTTCTCGGGCCCCGCGCTCGACGACGCCATCGCCGCGCAAGGCGCGATGCCCCTGCCACCCTACATCGCGGGAAAGCGCGCCGCCGACGACCGGGACCGTACGGACTACCAGACGCTCTTCGCTCAGCAGGAGGGCGCCGTGGCCGCGCCGACCGCGGGCCTGCATTTCACGCCGCAGCTTCTCGAGGCTCTTTCGGCGCGCGGCATTTCCATCCACCGTGTCACGCTTCATGTCGGCGCGGGCACCTTCCTGCCGATGAAGGCCGACGACACGAACGACCACAAGATGCACTCCGAATGGGCCAGCCTGTCGCTTGAAACGGCGGCGGCGCTGAACGAGGTCCGAGACAAGGGCGGGCGCGTTGTCGCCATCGGCACGACGGCGCTTCGCACGCTCGAGACCTCCGCACGCGCAACCGGCCGCATTTCGGCATGGAGCGGAGATACGGACATCTTCATCACGCCGGGCTATGAATTCCGGGGTGTCGATGCGCTGCTGACGAACTTTCACCTGCCGAAATCAACGCTTTTCATGCTGGTTTCAGCGTTTTCGGGCTTGAACCGCATGAAGCGCGCCTACGCGCACGCCATCGCTTCCGGATATCGGTTCTATTCCTACGGCGATGGCAGCCTTCTGTTTCCGGGGCGCGATGACTGAATTCTCCTTTGCCCTTCACGCTCAGGACGGCGCGGCCCGCACCGGCACCATCACGACGGCGCACGGCACCGTCGCAACGCCCGCCTTCATGGCTGTGGGTACGGCCGCGACGGTCAAGGCCATGCAGATGCGCGACGTGCGCGAGGCCGGCACCGATGTCGTTCTCGGCAACACCTACCATCTGATGCTGCGTCCGGGCGCCGAGCGCGTGGCGGAGCTTGGCGGCCTGCACGCCTTCTCGAACTGGCCGCACACGATTCTGACGGACAGCGGCGGCTTTCAGGTCATGTCGCTGGCCAAACTGCGCAAGGTGACGGAGCAGGGCGTCGCCTTCCAGTCCCACATCGACGGCTCGAAGCATCTGTTGACGCCCGAGCGCAGCATGGAAATCCAGGCACTGCTCGGCTCGGACATCCAGATGCAGTTCGATGAATGCGTGGAGCTGCCGAACACGCGCGCGGAAATCGACCGCGCCATGCAGCTGTCCCTGCGCTGGGCCGAGCGCTCGAAGGCCGCGTTCCGGGGCGGGCCGGGGCAGGCACCATTCGCCATCGTCCAGGGCGGCGATCAGGCGGATCTGCGCAAGCAATCGGCACGGGCGCTGGTTGCCATGAACTTCCCCGGCTACGCGATCGGCGGCCTTGCTGTCGGCGAGCCGCAGGAGGTCATGCTGCGCATGCTGGAGGAAACAGTCCCCGAACTCCCCGAGACCAAGCCGCGCTATCTGATGGGCGTGGGAACGCCGGACGATCTGCTGCGCTCGATCGAGCGGGGCGTGGACATGTTCGACTGCGTGATGCCGACCCGCGCCGGGCGGCATGGGCAGGCCTACACTCGTTTCGGCCGCCTCAACATGAAGAACGCCCGGCACGCCACCGACACGATGCCGCTCGACCCCGAAAGCGCATGCCCGGCCGCGCGGGATTATTCGCGCGCCTACCTCCACCACCTCGTCCGCAGCGGCGAGATCCTCGGCATGACGCTGCTGACATGGGCGAATCTCGCCTATTACCAGCAGCTCATGGCAAGTGCCCGCGAGGCCATCCGGGAGGGCCGGTTCGCGGATTACGCATCGGGCGTGCGGGAAGGCTGGCAGCGCGGCGAAGTGGCTTGAGGATAGGGGTTTCTTCCCTTGACCCGGCGGACCCCCGTCCGTAGGTTCCGCCCGTCGCAGGGGGCCGGTAGCTCAGCGGTAGAGCACGTGACTTTTAATCATGTGGTCGAGGGTTCGATCCCCTCCCGGCTCACCAGCGACTCAAGCTTTTCCAATCAAATAAGATAGCGAACCCGCGAGGCGCGAAAATGCGTTCGTCGCGTGCTCCAACGCGCTTCCGATCCCGCCTCGCTCTCACTTCTTGAGGAACGCGGAGGCGTAGGGCAAGCGCACGAAGAGGCCCGGCTTCGGCTGCGTCGCCAGGTAATCGTCCACCGCTTTGCGAGCGCCCGGAAAGTCCTTGTAGCCGTAATCGTCGAAGAACATGATCCCGCCCGGCGCGAGGCGCGGATAGAAGAAGGCGATGCTGTCGTAGGTCGGCTGGTACATGTCGACATCGATCGAAACGAACGCGAACCGGCATTCGCTCACCTCGTCGAACCGGGCGGGTATCCAGCCCTTGTAGAGACGGACAAAATCGAACGATGCGAGGGTGGCCGACACCTTGTCGAAGTCGGAAGCAAATCTTTTGCGGTATGTATTGCGAATTTCGTCGGTCGGCTTGAAGGCCGACAGGTCTTCGGCCTGAAACTCGGAAAGCCCCTCGAACGAGTCGAAGACATGGAAGCGTCCCGCAAATGAGGATGCATCCAGCAGGGTCGAGATCATGTGCGTCGAATGCCCGTGGAAGCATCCGCACTCGGCAAAATCGAGAGCGGGAAATTGCTCTGCGGCCTGCTGCGCGAGCTGGGCGAGCACGAAATACCGCATCTGCTTGTAGATGTTGTCGCCGTGCCCGTTCTGTGCGGCGCCGATGCTGGTGTCGTAGAGCTGGCGGATGGGCTCTTCGGCGTCGAACGGGTCGATGTGGGAGTAATGGAAATCGGCACGTCCGGCAGGCGGGGGTGCTGCGAGCGGCGTCACGCGGGACGGAGAAGGTGCCGGCGGCGTCGCGACAGGTTCCTCGGCCATTGCAGGCTCCGAAAGAACGCCGCGCCGTCTGGCAACCCGTTCAGGATGCCCCTTGGTTCTCTCCCATGCTCTCCTGATCCACATCGCGCGCATTGCCTCCCGCGCGCGGATTAGCACGTTCGCTGGCGACAGCGGCAACAATGATCCGAATTCCACACACCGCGATTCGAGGGCGGTCTGGCGCAATCCACGCGTCATGCGAATCGGACATGCCTGTCATGTGCAACCTGCGGGCGCGACTCGATCTGTCGGGTTCATCATGGTTGCCTCATGAGGGAGAACGACGATGTTCGATCGAGATGTGAGAATCCAGCAAACGGCCTATGAAATCTGGGCCGGCAAGGGCTACCCCCACGGCGCCGATTGGGACCATTGGTTCGAGGCCGAACAGCAGGTCGACAAGGAACTGCTGAAGACCTTCAAGCCGAAAAAGCCGCGCGCCAAAAAGGCCGTGAAAGCGGCCTGAGCGCCCGAAGAAAAGCAGCATTTCCGGCCTGAAATGACATATGACTTCCCGACGCTTCGCGACGGGGAGGGTGCTGCCACTTATGTCGGAAATGAAGGACGCGCTCGTTATCGGAGCGGGGCCGGCGGGGGCTTCTTGCGCCCTCTGGCTGGAGCGCCTCGGCTTCTCGTGCCTGCTCGCAGAGGCGCGCGGCCATGCGGGTGGCTTGCTCAATGACAGTCCCTACCGCAACGACTGGATCGTGACGCAGCCCGGCGTGACGGGAATCGATCTTTCCGAAGGAATCGGCCTGTCGCTCGCGGCCGCCGGCGTGCCCATGCTGCTCGGTGCACGGGCGCGAAAAGCCGAACGGTTCGGGGATGGCTTTCGCGTCACTTTCGATCTGCCGAACGACCGGGTTCGCGAGATCGACGCCGCCCGGCTGGTCATCGCCACGGGCGTTCAGCCGCGTTCCGGGCCGTTTCGCGCTTCCGAGCGTGTCATCATCGGCCCCGGCCACCGGGCTGCAACCTACGATTATGCGGGCAAGTCGGTCGCGATTCTCGGCGGCGGCGACAATGCGTTCGAAAATCATGGGTTCGTGAAGCGCGCAGGCGCGCGCGAGGTCCACATCTACGCACGCACGGTTCGCGCCTCGGGCGTTTTCGCGGCCCAGGTGCCCGAAGCCGACATCAGCACCGGCCCCTTCGAGGCCGATCACGAGGATGTGCGCGTCAACGGGCGCATATATGACGTGATCTTGGTGATGTTCGGCTGGGAGCCGGCATCTTTTTTCGAGACGGGTTTCACCCTCGATCGAAACCCGGCAGGCTTCTTCCTGACCGATTTCCAGACCTGCGAAACCAGCGCGCCGGGCGTGTTCGCCATAGGGGAGGTGACAGCAGGCCGCCACCCTTGCGTCGTCACAGCCATGAGCGATGGCATCGCCGCAGCGAAGGCGATCCAGCGGCAACTGGAGCGGGCAGCGCTTCCGGGCTAGCCGCTGTCACATACGTGTCATCTAGCACCCATAGAGGTGACCCGCGAGACGGATACGCCGTTTCATCAAAGCCCGGTTCGCCATGATGTGGCGAACGTCATCGACAGGGAGACTACCCCGTGAAATTCGCCACTCTCGCGAGCGCCAGCGCGCTTGCTCTTTCCGTTGTCGCCTTCACCGCGCCTGCTTCGGCGCAGGGACGCGACACCATCCAGATCGCAGGCTCTTCGACGGTCCTGCCGTTCGCCTCGATCGTTGCCGAGGAATTCGGCAACGCCTTCTCGAACTTCAAGGCTCCGGTCGTCGGTTCCGGCGGCACCGGCGGTGGTCTGAAGCAGTTCTGCGAAGGCACCGGTGACAACACCATCGACATCGCCAACGCGTCGCGCGCCATCAAGAAGGCCGAAGTTGAAGCCTGCAACAAGAACGGCGTGAAGCAGATCGTCGAAGTGCAGTTCGGCTTCGACGGCATCGTCTTTGCTTCGGCGACCGGCAAGGCCCAGTTCGCTCTCGAGCCGAAGCATGTTTACGCCGCCATCGCGGCGCAGGTTCCGGTCGACGGCAAGATGGTCGCCAACCCCTACACGAAGTGGTCGCAGGTCGATAAGAGCCTGCCCGACCAGGAAATCGTTCTCGTGATCCCGGCTTCGAACCACGGCACCCGTGAAGTGTTCGAAGAGAAGGTCATCCATCCGGGCGCCGTCTCCTATCCGGAGATCAAGGCTCTGAAGGGCGACGAGCAGAAGAAGGCCATCCTTGGCTTCCGTCAGGACGGCCGCGTGATCGAGATCGCCGGTGACTACACCGAGACGCTCGCTCGCCTCGCTGCCCAGAACGATGCGGTTGGCGTGTTCGGTCTGAGCTTCTACGACCAGAACAAGGACAAGCTCCAGGTCGCGACCGTTGGCGGCGTCACGCCGTCGCTCGAGACGATCGCCGAAGGCAAGTACCCGGTCTCCCGTCCGCTGTTCTTCTACGTGAAGGGCGAGCACATCGGTAAGGTCCCCGGTCTTGAAGAGTACGCCGCGTACTTCCTCAATGCCGACATCTCCGGCTCGGGCAGCCCGCTGGTCGAAGCCGGCCTGATCCCGCTCGACGACGCCAAGCGCGCCGAAGTGCTCAAGGCCGTCAAGGCCCGCACCGTCGCTCAGGGCTCGTAAGTCCGATAAAGACATAGGCGCCACACGGCGCCTATGTCTCTTCTGTCTGATGTTCTGCGGATGTGATCGCGGCGCTCGCCGTGATTTGTGAGCTAACTCGCTCGGGTGGCGGATGTCGAACTACCTTCTGATAGGCGGTCTCTTGATCCTGATGGGCGTTGCCTATCAGTACGGTGCCCGCCGCTCGCGTGCGGTTTCCAAGGCCAGCGCGAAACATCTGCACTCGCTGCCCTCGCATTATGGAGCGATGGTCGCTCTCGCCTGTGGCATTCCCGCGTTCGGGTTTCTGATCCTCTGGTCCTTCCTGCAGCCGATCTTCGTGGCCTGGGTCGTCAAGTCCGGTGCCCCGCCCGATATCGCAGCTCTGTCGGGTCCAGACCTCAATCAGCTCATCGGCCGCGTAACGTCGATCGCCTCGGGTTATGGCGTCAGCGACACGGCGTCGGCCTTCGAGCGCGAGGCCGCGGGCCGCCTTTCGAATTTCCTCAACATCGTGTCGCTTGCGAAGATCGTCGTCGCGGCCTGTCTTGCTGTTGGCGGTCTTGTGTTCGCGCTCCGCCGCATCACGCCGCAGCTGCGTGCGCGCAACGAAGTCGAGGGCGTCATCCGGATCGTCCTGATCCTCTGCTCGACGGTCGCGATCCTCACGACGGTCGGCATTGTCATGTCGATGTTCGGCGAGACGATCCGCTTCTTCAGCTTCGTCAACCCCATCGATTTCTTCTTCGGCCTCAACTGGAACCCCCGGTTCTCGTCCACCGGAGGCGGTTCGGGCGATTTCGGGCTGATCCCGCTGCTCGCAGGCACGATCATGATCACGGTCATCGCGATGCTCGTCGCGGTTCCGGTCGGCCTGATGATCGCGATTTATCTTGCAGAATACGCTCATCCGACGGTCCGTACGATCGCCAAACCCGTGATCGAGCTTCTCGCCGGCATCCCGACGATTGTGTTTGGCTTTTTCGCGCTGACGGCGGTCGGTCCGTTCCTGTCGGATTTTGGAGCCCTTTTCGGGCTCCAGATCCGCGCGACAAGCGCCCTGACGGCCGGCGTTGTGATGGGCATGATGATCATCCCCTTCATCTCCTCGCTGTCGGACGACATCATCACGCAGGTTCCAGGCGCCATGCGCGACGGTTCGCTCGCGCTTGGCTCGACCCGGTCGGAGACGATCAAGAAGGTCATCCTGCCTGCGGCTCTCCCGGGCATCGTCGGTGCGTTTCTCCTCGCCGTCAGCCGTGCCATCGGCGAGACCATGATCGTCGTCATGGCGGCCGGCAACAGCCCCGTCCTTCATGCTAACCCGTTCGAGGCCGTCGCGACGGTGACGGTTTCGATCGTGAACCAGCTGACGGGCGATCTCGATTTCGCAAGTCCTCAGTCTCTTGTCGGCTTCGCGCTGGGCCTGACCTTGTTCGTCATTACGCTCGGCCTCAACGTGGTCGCTCTCTACATCGTGCGCAAATATCGTGAGCAATATGAGTGATATCACCGCCGACGGTCTGGTTACCGGCTCTCCCACGCGCATCGCGGACGTTGTTGCGAAGTCGCTGGTAAAACGCCGCGCCAAGGAAAAGCGCTTTCGCATGTACGGCATTGCGGCCGTCGCCATTGGCATCGGCTTCGTTCTGCTCATGTTCGGAACGATCCTGAACAAGGGCTTGCCGGCCTTCTGGCAGTCGACCTTTCGCCTGGACGTCACGTTCGATGCTGCGGCGCTAAACCTGCCCACGCGGCCGGTGCGCGAGGAGGGGCAGTCGATGGCTGCCTTCCAGCAGACTTTGTACGAGTGGCAGAACCAGGTCACGATGGCGAACTGGAACGGCCTCATCCAGACATCGCTGCAAAAGTATCTGCCCGACGCGAAGCCCGCGAGCCGCCTGCGTGCGCTCGTGTCCAGCGGTGAACGCTTCCGCCTGCGCGACATGGTTCTTGCCGACCCCAATCTGGTCGGCCAGACGGTCACGGTCGATCTTCTGGCGGATGCCAATGTGGACGTGTGGCTGAAGGGCAATATCGACAGGGATCTGGCCGACAATCAATATCTGTTGTCGCCGGATCAGCGCGCATGGTCCGACCAATTGTACGAACAGGGCGTCATACGTATGGCGTTCGCGACGTCGCTGTTCACCAATGTGGACTCGCGCTCCTCGCCCGCATCCGCCGGTCTTCTCGGCGCGATGATCGGCTCGTTGTTCATGATGCTGATTGTTATTCTCGTCGCGGTTCCGATCGGCGTCCTTGCCGCGATCTACCTTGAGGAATTCGCACCGAAGAACCGCTTGACGGATCTGATCGAGGTGAACATCAACAACCTCGCGGCCGTCCCCTCGATCGTGTTCGGTCTGCTCGGCGCCGCGGTCTTCATCAACTGGATGAAGCTGCCGCTGTCGGCTCCCATCGTCGGCGGTCTCGTGCTGACACTTATGACATTGCCGACGATCATCATCGCCACCCGTGCAGCGCTCAAGGCGGTCCCGCCGTCCATCCGGCAGGCGGCTCTCGGCCTCGGTGCATCGCGCTCCCAATCGGTGTTCCACCATGTGCTGCCTCTGGCGCGGCCGGGCATCCTGACGGCCACGATTATCGGCGTCGCCCAGGCGCTGGGGGAGACGGCGCCGCTTCTTCTGATCGGCATGAGCGCGTTCGTCGCCAATGTGGCAACGACACCGTTCGAGCAGTCCACGGCCTTGCCGGTCCAGATCTACCTCTGGCAGGCAAACGAGGCCCGCAACTTCTTCGAAGCGCGCACCTCGGCGGCAATCATCCTGCTGCTGGCCATGATGATGATGCTCAACGCTTTCGCCCTTGTTTTGCGCCGCCGCTTCGAACGGCGCTGGTGATCCTCATTCCCGGGAAGTAATACGATGTATATTCCGCCGAAAGACCAACTCACCGAGGAGCGAATGTCCGTTCAGACGAAGCCGAAGGTCGTTGCGAAGGACGTCAACGTTTACTACGGCGACAAGCACGCTCTGAAGAATGTGTCCGTCAACATTCCCGAGCGCGCGGTCACGGCTTTCATCGGCCCGTCCGGTTGCGGCAAGTCGACCTTCCTGCGTTGCTTCAACCGGATGAACGACACGGTTGACGGGGCTCGCGTCGTCGGCTCGATCCAGATCGACGATCAGGACATTTATGATCCGGACCTTGATCCCGTGCAGCTCCGTGCGCGCGTCGGAATGGTGTTCCAGAAACCCAATCCGTTCCCCAAGTCGATCTTTGAAAACGTGGCCTATGGACCGCGCATTCATGGCCTCGCACACGCGAAGCCGGACATGGAAGAGATCGTGGTGTCGAGCCTGCGCAAGGCCGGCCTCTTCGAGGAGGTCAAGGACCGCCTCCATGAATCCGGAACCGGGCTTTCCGGGGGGCAGCAGCAGCGTCTGTGCATTGCCCGCGCCATTGCCGTCAGTCCGGAAGTCATCCTGATGGACGAACCGTGCTCGGCACTCGACCCGATCGCCACGGCACGCATCGAAGAACTGATCGCCGAACTGCGTGAAAACTTCACGATCGTCATCGTGACGCACTCCATGCAGCAGGCGGCGCGCGTGTCGCAGCGCACCGCCTTTTTCCATCTCGGCATCCTGGTCGAAGAGGGTACGACGGACGACATCTTCACCAACCCGCAGGAAAAGCGGACGCAGGATTACATCACCGGCCGCTTCGGGTAAGCGGTCGGGGTGTCTCGACAAGAACTTATTCCTTGACATAAATTCCTATTTCGAATATGCCGGACTTGTTCTTCCTTTGGAGGGGCGGTCCGGACCGTTCTGATCGTGAGGAAGAATGCGGTGGCCGAAGAGGCGAGGGGGTAACGGCCCTCACTTCTTCGGAAGCTGCGGGTGCGTGTCCCGGCCAGGTCGAAGGCCGTGCAACACGTCGGCGGCAAGGGCGTAGGTCTCCGATGACGAAACCCTTGCCGGATGAAGCCGTTGTGGGCGCCTTGAAAGAGGGTGCTCACGGGAGGCGCGCCCGAGAGCGAAGAACACCGTGCGCGGAGCTGGCGGCTTGCCGCCGCGTTTCGTGGACTTTCTTTGCGCTTTCCGTTTCCGCCCCGCGGAAGGCGGGAGGCGCCGCCGGCTCCGCGCATCCCTCCAGTTCGGAGGCCCTGCGCCTCGCATCTCTCCTTCACGGACATCAATCGCGTGCGCCCGTATTCCGGCGCAGGTAGGCTTTGCCCGGCATGGGCTCCCTGTGCTATTTCGCGCGCATGAAACCTGTGGTCACAGATATTGAGCGGCCGGAACTCGTCCCGCCGGGCGGCGAAAAGAAAGTGCTGCTGCACTCCTGCTGCGCCCCATGCTCGGGCGAGGTAATGGAGGCCATGCTCGCTTCCGGGATCGATTACACGATCTTCTTCTACAATCCGAACATCCATCCGGAGCGGGAATATCTCCTGCGCAAGGACGAGAATGTCCGCTTCGCCGAAAAGCACGGCGTGCCCTTTGTCGATGCCGATTACGACAAGGAAAACTGGTACGCACGCGCCCGCGGCATGGAATGGGAGCCGGAGAGGGGCGTTCGCTGCACGATGTGCTTCGACATGCGCTTCGAGCACACGGCGCTGTATGCCCACGAGAATGGATTTCCGGTCATTACGTCCTCGCTCGGCATTTCGCGCTGGAAGGACATGAACCAGATCAATGGCTGCGGCCGCCGCGCCGCAGCGCGTTATGAAGGCCTCAGCTACTGGGAATACAATTGGCGCAAGGGCGGCGGCTCGTCCCGCATGATCGAGATTTCCAAGCGCGAGGAATTCTACCAGCAGGAATATTGCGGCTGCGTCTATTCCCTGCGCGACACCAATGTCTCGCGCCGCGAGCGAGGTCGTGAGCCGATCCAGCTCGGCGTCATGTATTACGGCAAGAACGAAGCCGGCGAATGAGACAATGTCCGGGCACCCTTGTCGGGCGCCCGGAACATCTCACGCGAGGAAATCCAGCACAGCCTTCGTGAACGCTTCCGGCTGCTCGACATTCACGATGTGCGAGCCCTTCAGAATGACGCCGCGCGCATCCGGAATCCGATTGACGATGAATCCGGCCTCGGCGGGCGTCGTGCCCTGATCGTCCGAACCGACAATGACAAGTGTCGGCGCCTTGATCTCGCGCACGCTCTCGCGCTGGTCCATGTCCCGCATGGCGGCGGCACAGCCGCAAAATCCCTCGACACTTGTCTGCAGAAATTGTTCGCGGATGAAGGCGACCTTGTCTTGACTGCCTTTGAGGAACCCGGCCGTGAACCAGCGCTGCATGGTCGGCGCGACCAGAACCTCGATGCCCTTGTCCTGCGCCGTCTTGATGCGGCCGTTCCACAGTTCCGGCGGCGGCATGAACGTCGCGGCGCTCACCGCAACCAGCTTTTCGATCCGTTCCGGAGCGTGGCTCGCAAGCCAGAGCCCCGTCATCGCGCCCATCGAAAGGCCGCACCAGCGAACGCTCTTCACGCCAGCCGCATCCATGATGGCAAGCGCATCGGCGCCGAGATCCTCGATAGAGTAGGGGCCCGGCGGCGACGACGATTGGCCGTGGCCCCGGCGGTCATAGCGGATGACCCGGTAAGTCTCGCTGAACGCCGCGATCTGCGGCTCCCACATCCGGTGCGTGGTGCCGAGCGAATTCGACAGCATCAGCGCAGGAGCGTCTTCGGGGCCGTCGAGCGTGTAGAAAAGCTCGGTTCCGTCTCTCTGAACAGTCGGCATGACGCTTACCGGATCTCTGTTGCGTAGGTATCGAGCTGCGGAACCGATTTGATAAGACCGCGATCGAGCATGAACTTTCCGAACGTGTCGTAGCGCACCCGGTCGAGCGCGGCGGGCGTTTTGGCAAACCGCGGCAAGGTGTGCTGCCACGCCGTTTTGTTCAGCTCGTCGTCCAGTTTCGGATAGGCCTTGATGAACTGCGCCCAGCTTTCGTCCGGATGATTGATGAGGAAGATGGTGGCCTCCTGCACCGCACCGAGGAACTTCTTGATGTTCGGATCCGTCGCGCGATCCTTGTGCGCGACATAGATCAGTTCGTCATAGAGCGGCACACCATGCTCTTCCGGAAAGAAGGCAACGCCCTTGCCGCCGGCGATCTTGATCTGGGTGAGTTCGAAATTGCGAAAGGCACCGATCACGCCATCCACCTGCTTGCTCATCAAAGCCTGCGTCAGCGCGAAATTGACGTTGATCATCTCGACGTCCGACGCCTTTAGGCCGTTGTTCTCCAGCATGACGCCAAGCAGCGCGTCTTCGAAACCGGAAATCGAATAACCGATCTTCTTGCCCTTGAGATCGGCGACCGATTTCACCGGTCCGTCTTCCAGAACCACGAGGGCGTTCAGCGGTGTATCGACAACGCCGCCGATACGTACAAGCGGAAGTCCTTCGGAAATCTGCAGATAGAGGTTCGGCTGATAGGTGACGGCGATGTCAGCCTGCTTGGCCGCGACGAGTTTCGGCGGCGCATTGGGATCGGCCGGCTCGATGAGCTCGACATCCACACCGTGCTTTTCGAAGAAGCCGCCCTGCTTGGCGATAACGAGCGGTGCGTGATCCGGGTTCATGAACCAATCGAGCAGGACCGTCAGCTTCTCGGAAGCGGCAGCCGACCCGGCTGAAAGCGCAACAAGCAGCGCAGCGGCGAAAAAGCGGATCATACATTCTCCCATCAGATGGGCCGGGTTTCCCGAGCCCACGGAATTGCTCGGGCGACCAGCCGGTCAACCGAAAACCAAACAAGGGCAGCCAGGCAGCCCAAAATCACAAGCGCTGCGAACACGATATCCACCTGGGAGCGCGCATTCGCGTGAAGCATCACATAGCCAAGACCGGAAGACGCGCCAACCCATTCGCCCACGACCGCGCCGATGGGTGCGACGGCAGCAGCAACGCGCAGCCCTGAGGCGAGCGAAGGCAAAGCGGCGGGCACCCGGAGCAGCCGAAGCGTCTGCAGGCGTGACGCGCCAGCCATCCGGGCGAGGTCGAGCAGTCCGGGATCGGTGCGGCGAAGGCCATCCTGAAAGGCCGATGCCACAGGAAAGAAGATGATGATCGTCGTCATCACGATCTTCGAGCCCAGTCCGTATCCGAACCAGACCACCAGAAGCGGCGCGATGGCGAAGACGGGCAGGGCCTGAGACATGACAAGAAGAGGCAACAGCCAGCGGCGCGCAACCGCCGATGATGCAATCGCCAGTGCCGATGCGACTCCGAGCAGCGACCCGATCAGCAGCCCCAGCAGGATCTCCGAACCCGTCACGAACGCATTGGAAAGCAGGTAGCTCCAGTTCGAGACCAGAGCGTTCAGAACCCGCAACGGCCCGGGCAGAATGAAGGGAGCGGGCTGAAACAGCACAACGAGAATGTGCCAGACAGCGATGAACACACCTGCTGTGACGAGCGATCGCATAAGCGTGGCAGCGTTGAGTTTCACGTCATGTCCCGGCTGGCCCCGGCAATCGCCGACCGGGCTTGCTTAGAGACATGCCGGGACCCGAGCAAGCTGCCGCTCAGAAATCCGGGCGCTCCGGATCGGTAGACAGCGCGGCACGACCTTCCTGCACGGGCATTTGCGCCATTTTTGGAGTCGGTCCGTATTCCCAAGAGACCACCAGCGCGCCGACGGACGTTGCGATGGCCAGAACAGCGAGGACCGCGATCAGCAGACTTCTCATGATGGCCTCCCGGCTGGTTCAGAAGAACAGCCGGAAGGAAAACGTCTGAAAATTTGAAGGCGTTCCCGGCCGTGGATCAGGTCGCCGGAAGATCGTCCATGGGGCGCGGAGCGGGCGCGCTCTCGACAACCGCAAGGCTTGGAGCCGGAGCGGACACCGGAACTTTGCGTTCGACAAGTGTTGCCAGCCGAGCCGCGAGCCGACGGGAGAACGCCAGATCGTTGACGGGCGTGCGCTCAAGCGTTGCGAGAACCGCAGCCGACAGGAACGGCAGCGACTGCACGAACAGCACGAGAGCAAAGAGATAGATCTCAAACACCACTTCGTAGTTCGTCATGTAGACGAGCGTCGCACCGCCGAGCAGGAGGCAGCCGAGAATGGCCTCCCAGAACGCAGGGAAGGCATTTTCCGAGGCCTTGCCGCCCTTGGCCGTGCGGATGAAGGGCATGTGCTGCTTGACGGCCCATTCACCGACGGCCCGCGCGACCGTGAGCTGGAGAGCCATCGCTGCGAAAGCGGCGCCGATGGTCGAGACCAGAGAATGCTTCACGCGGAGGCGGTACAGCGACAGGAAGTGGACGATGTAGACGACGAAGCCGATGAGGATCGGAAGTGTGAGGACAGCTTCCGGAACGGTGACTTCGGCGAAAACGACGATCGGCACCCAGATCAGGTTGAGAACCGCGATGACGACGCCGACCGTTTCCGCACCCATCCAGTTCAGCCAGCCGACCAGATAGACATTGCGCTGCTCTGCGGTGAGCGTGCCGCCGCGAAGGATCGCGCCGAGATGCTTCGCGACGATCTGCATGCCGCCAAAGGCCCAGCGGTGACGCTGTTTGCGGAACCCATTGTAGTCGTTCGGCAGGAGACCCCACCCATAACGCGTACGGGTGTAATGGGCGTGCCAGCCGCGATTGAGAATGGCGAGACCGAGATCGGAATCCTCGCAGATCGTATCGGACGACCAGCCGCCGACGTCGTCCATCGCAGCACGGCGCATCAGGCACATCGTGCCGTGGATGATGATGGCGTTCTGCTCGTTCCGCTCGACCATGCCGATATCGAAGAATCCGGCATATTCGCTGTTCATGAAATTGTGCAGCACGCTTCGCTCGCCGTCGCGATGGTCCTGCGGCGCCTGCACGATGCCGACGCGCTGGTCCGCAAACGCGGGCACAAGGTCCTTCAGCCAGTTGGACGCGACGACATAGTCGGCATCGATCACGCCGATGATGGATGCGTCGTCAGCGGTGTGCTGCATCGCGAGGCGTAGGGCACCCGCCTTGAAGCCTTCGAGCCGTTCGGCATTCAGGAACTTGAAGTGCTCGCCGAGCTTCTCGCAATGCTCCTTGATCGGCACCCAGAAGGCTGGGTCCGGCGTGTTGTTGACGATCACGACGCATTCGAAGTTTGGGTAATCCAGAGCCGCGACGCTGTTCAGCGTCTGGATCAGCATCTCCGGCGGTTCGCGGTACGCCGGAACATGGATCGACACTTTCGGCTGATCCGACGTGGCGGGCACCGCCGCGGAAATCAGCCGGCGGGGCGCATGCCCGAATGCGATGGCCGAGATTTCCTCGATCCGGGACAGGATCACGATGATCAGAGGCACCAGAAGAACCGAGCCGATGCCCATCGCGATCTGTGCGCCCAGCACGAAATAATGCGTCAGCCAGAAATCCAGCATGACCGCGACCCAGGCGCCGACCGCATTGCCGGCGGCCGCCAGCAGCAGGATCTGCGGAACGGTTGCGCTGCGAATACGCAGGATCGGCAGGGACAGCAGGAAGCCGATCAGCAGCGCAACAATCATGCGCTGGCTCCATGTGCGTTCCTGGATCGGTCCGGAGAAGTTGAATTTCGGGGCGCGGTTTGCGTCGAAGATGCCCCAATACGCGCCGACGCTGCCTTCGAGCGCACCCTTCCACGGCTGATCGAAGGCCTCGACGATGTTGTAGTCGATGCCACGGGCGTGCGCGCGGCTCGTGAATTCACGGATGAGTTCGGCCTGGGTCATCTCGCCGGTGGTTGCCGCGCGGCGGTTGAAGCCGGATGAGGGCCATCCGAATTCGGCGATCACGATATGCTTGCCGGGAAACGCCTTGCGCAGGCGTTCGTAGATGTCGAGCGTGTAATTGACCGCCTGATCCGCGGGAATGCCTTCCCAGTAAGGAAGGATATGAACCGCCAGGAAATCAACCGCCGAGGCCAGCTCCGGGTTGTCAAGCCAGGTGTTCCAGATTTCGCCGGTGGTGACGGGAACGTTCGTCCGTGCCTTGACCTCGCGGATGAGCGAGATCATCTCGGAAACGTCCTTTTCGCCGCGAAGCACCACCTCGTTGCCGACGACGAGCCCACGGACATTGGGGTTTTTTGCGGCCAGATCGACGGCCGAGTCGATTTCCCGACGGTTCCGCTCCTCGTCCGTATCGATCCAGATACCGAGGGAAACCTTGATCCCGTCCTCGGCAGCCAGCTTCGGCACCACTTCGAGACCCATGGTCGACGAATAGGTGCGGATCGATTCCGTATAGGGCGCTATCGCATCAAGGTCGGCCTTGATCTGCTCGACATTGGCGTTGGTGTCTTCCGCGTCGTCCTTCTGGGCAAACGGCGCGAAGGAAAGGCTTACGAAGCGATTGGGAGCGGCCGGAGCTTCAACGGTCTCCCGCGACCAGAGCCACAGGCTTGCATGTACACCTGCGACCAGTGCGAGTGCAGCGAATACGGCGCGCATGTAAAGGAACCCACCCCTGGGAAGTCCAAGCCGAAGAAGTTATGCGGGGAATTCACTGACAAATTGTAGCGGAATTATGCCGGAACGGCCTGTCCGAGCCCCAAAACGCGTTTTTATTCTTGGGTTTGCCCGGTTGAAGGCGACATCCAGCACGAATAGGCCCGTGCATTGAGATCGTTCTGGTCCGGCTGGCTCTGACTTTGCTCGATGACGCACCGAAATGCGATCGAAAGATGCTCCGTCGGGCAGCCGAACATTTCGTAGAAACGGGTCTGTTCCCGGGCGGTGTTGACGTCGTCCCGCCAGAGCAGGCTGATGACTCTCTGGCCAAGCCATGAGCATTCGGCGCGCCGCGATCGATCTTCCGTCGCGGCGGCAGCCTTGGCATCCGGAACAGCCTGTTTGGCCTGGGCCATCAGGGTTTCAAGGCCGGGCTCCTGCGCTCGGGCAGCTTCAAAATGGGAAATGGGAAGGAGGAGCGGGAACGCGGCAAACAGGTACGCAAATGACAAGCGGCGCATGGGGCACTGGAATCGAGTAAGAGGATCGGGAGGCACTCTAGCAAATAAAGTGACGCTTTCACGGCACATGTCGCCACAGCCTTGGCCCCTTGGCAATCGGGTAGATTGCAGTTATCGCACGAAAAAATCCGAGGATCGATCTTTGCCCCTCCGTTTGCCGATCGCGCTGCTTGCCTTTTCGATTGCCGTTATATGGGCGTTCTGGTGGGGAATGGGGCGTCCGGTCTCCATGCCGCCTTCGCCGCTCGCGGTGGGCGACAAGATCCCGTGCGTGTCCTATGCGCCGTTCCGCCGCGGGCAGTCTCCCTTTCAGGAAGACATCGTCATCTCCGCAGAACAGATCGACGATGATTTCGCGCATCTGGCGACCGTGACGAACTGCGTGCGGACCTACGCGGTCGATCAGGGGCTGGAGAATGTTCCGGCTCTCGCCCGCAAGCACGGGCTCCAGGTCATCATGGGGATCTGGCTCGGGCGGGAGGCTCCGAAAAACGCTCTGCAGGTGGAGACCGCGATCCGCCTCGCCAAGGCAAATCCCGACGTTCTGCGCATGGTCGTTGTCGGCAATGAAGCGCTGCTGCGCGGCGAGATCTCGGAAGCCGATCTCGGCGGTATTATCAAAAAGGTCAAATCGAGCGTGCCGGTGCCCGTCACCTACGCCGATGTGTGGGAGTTCTGGGTACGTCACAAGGCGCTGGCAGACCTTGTGGACGTCGTGACCGTTCACATCCTTCCCTATTGGGAGGACCATCCCGTGCCGGCAGCGCAGGCCGGGCAGCACATTGCCGATATCCGGGCGCATGTCGGCGAGGTGTTCGCAGGCAAACCCATTCTTATCGGCGAAACCGGCTGGCCAAGCGAAGGCCGCATGCGATGGGGAGCACGCGCAACGCCCGCCGATCAAGCGCTGGCTTTGCATGACATCGTGGCTCTGCAGCGGACCAAAGGCTACGAGGTCAATCTGATCGAAGCCTTCGACCAGCCGTGGAAACGGATACTCGAAGGCACTGTGGGAGGCTATTGGGGGCTTCTCGACGCCGACACGCGCGAGCCGAAATTCCAATGGGGCGCGCCCATTTCCAATTATCCCGCGTGGTCACAATGGGCCGTGCTTGGAAGCGCTCTCGCCGTACTGATTTTTGCGGCTTCATTGACGTCGGCTCGGGGTGAGGATGTGCCTGCGCGGCGATGGATCTCGGTCGCCGTTTTGACCATGATTTCGGGCTCGGCCATCGGCCTTGCCGTTCATATGCATGCCGTTGGAGCGCGGACGCCGGTCGAGTTGGGACAGACCTCTGGCTATATCGCGCTGTCGGCTTTCGCTCCGCTTATCGCCGCCGTCGGACTTGTTCGCGGCATCGGGCCGGTTTCACTCTCCCAGCTTTTCGCAAAGGGCCATACGCCGCCGGGCCCGTCACGTTGGCTGGCCATTGTCGGGGTGCTAACGGCGGTTCTTGCGACTTATCTTGCCCTGGGCCTCGTGTTCGACCCGCGTTACCGGGAATTTGCGACGAGCACGTTGATCGGGCCTGTGGCCGGTTTTGCGCTGGCAAGTCTGTTGTCCGGAAGGGCTGTCGGCGAGCGACTGGCCGAGCGTATCTTCGCGGCCGTACTCACGGCGTCAGCTGTTGCGATTGTTCTGCAGGAGCGCATCTCGAACTGGGAAGCGCTTTGCTTTGCGCTCGCTCTGCTTATTCTGGCTGGAACTCTTTGGGGGGTGCCGGGCGCGCAAAAACGACCGGCAGCAGCGCCAGCGCCAGCGCACTGAGCTGGGTGTTGTAAAGCACGACACCGATCAATCCGGCAAAAAGCGAGACCGCAATCAGCAAGCTCGACGGCCGAACGAGCGCGAGAACGGCAGCCGCGAGGGCCGTCAGGCCAAAGCCGTAATGCGTGAAAATGCCGATGAAAACCCGCCGCACCGCGCATGTGGTGGTCTGGGCGCCAGCCTGACAGGCGAGCCCCACCACCGACGGCTCCACGACCTGATAGCGCATATAGGCCCCGACACCGACGCCAAGTGCACCGGCGGCGAGCAGAGCCAGGACCGCGCCCCGGCTCGGACGGAAGGCTTTGGAATGTTTCATCGCCGGCTTTTTAGACGGGCTCAGTCACTTGGGGAAGTCTCAGCTTGCGGGCAGGCGTTGGCCGTCGAACAGGCTGCCGTCACACAGAGTGCCCTTGGCCAGCAAAGACGCACAGGCCTTGGCTGCATCGGCAGCATTCTCGAAAGGACCGGCAATCAAGCGCAGTTCAACGCGGCCGCTCTTGTCGCGCGCGGACACGCGCGGCGAAAAGCGGGCAAGTTCAGGATGTTGACGTCGCAGCCCATCCCACCGGGTCCGCAACGCACCGAAGGACGGCTCCGCGCCGAGGTCGATCCCAAACGTTGTCTGGCTCGTCGCCGGATCGGTGGGGCGAACTTCGGACGATGATGTGACCGGGAAAGGCCGGGCTTCCGCTGCCGCAGGCGTAACATCGGATGCGGCGGGTTTGGGCTCCGGCGCGGCCTCGCGAGAAATGGATGGAATGGAACCCGTCGTCAGCAGGTCGATCTGTTGCTCGAGGGATTTCAGGCGTTCCGTCAGCGCGTCATTCTCGGCCTTCTGCAACTGCTGCGACGGCGGGGGGATTGGGCGTGACGTTTCAAGCTGGGCAACGGGCGCCGGCGCGAGCGCGGGCGGCAGGCTGATAGCCGCCGAAAACCGGCGCTCGGCGCCCGGCGTGAAGCAGATGGCCACAGCCGCCATGAATGCGGCGAGTGCGAAGAAGCCCCACATCACATAGGTGGATGACGAAATATCGGCGGCTGGCGCGCGCTCGAAAAGCGCGGGTGCAAACTTACCTTGGGCAGTTTCCTTGGACACAGCGATAGATTCCCCCGGCACACTTGGAATTTAACCCAAGACGTGATGATTCGCCGGAGTCGCGCCTCTGGCCACAGGAGATATTCGGAACATGACCTCAAGGACCTGCCTCACCCTGGTTCTGGCTGCGGGCGAGGGGACGCGCATGAAATCCGCGTTGCCGAAGGTTCTGCATCGCACGGCAGGGCGGACGCTTGTCGGTCATGCCATATCCGCAGCGCGGGAGGCGGGTGCCGAACGGCTCGCGGTGGTCGTTGGTCCATCCCGCGAGGATGTCGCTGCCGAAGCGGCCGAACATGCACCTGAAGCGCAGGTCTTCATACAGGCGGAACGCAAGGGCACGGCACATGCGGTTCTGGCAGCGCGCGCTGCGCTCGAACGGCCTTCGGACGATATTCTGATCCTGTTCGGCGATACGCCGCTGATCCGCGCCGAGACCCTGAAGAGGATGCGCGCGGCTCTGTCCGATGGCGCGACCGTTGCCGTGCTGGGTTTCGAACCGGCCGATCCCACCGGCTACGGGCGCCTCATCGTCAAAGACGGTGAGCTTGCAGCCATCCGCGAGGAAAAGGATGCCAGCGCGGATGAAAAGAAAATCGGCTTCTGCAATGCCGGACTAATGGCCATTTCGGGAGCACACGCGCTCGAACTCCTCGACGGCGTTACCAACGACAATGCAAGCCGTGAGTTCTACCTGACCGACATCGTCGGGCTCGCACGTGAAGCAGCGCTCAAGACGGTTGCGCTCATGGCCGAAGAGAGCGAAGTGCAGGGGGTCAATACACGCGCGCAACTCGCCGCTGTGGAAGCGGCGTTTCAGAAGCGTTTGCGCGAACATGCGATGCGCGAAGGAGCAACCCTGATTGCCCCGGAAACCGTCTTTTTTGCTGTCGATACCGTGCTCGGCCGCGACGTACTGATCGAGCCGAATGTCTTTTTCGGGCCGGGCGTGACGGTTGAGGACGGCGCGACGATCCGCGCCTATTGCCACGTTGAAGGCGCGCATATTGGCAGGGATGTGACCATCGGTCCGTTTTCTCGGTTGCGCCCCGGCGCCTCGCTTGGCGACCACACCCGGATCGGCAACTTTGTCGAGATCAAGAACGCCGTTCTCGATCGCGATGTGAAGGTCAACCATCTCGCCTATGTCGGCGATGCCAGCGTGGGGGCCGACGCGAACATCGGTGCCGGAGCGATCACCTGTAACTACGACGGCGTCCGCAAGCAACGGACCGAGATAGGGGCAGGGGCTTTCATCGGCGTCAACTCGGCGCTGGTCGCACCGGTGTCGGTGGGCGCCGGGGCCTATATCGCGACGGGAAGCGTGATTACTGACGACGTCCCGGCCAATGCCTTGGGAGTTGCTCGCTCTCGGCAGACGGTCAAAGAGGGCTGGGCCGAGGAACGCCGCAAGAACAATCCGAAGCCCCCGAAATGACTTCGACGGACTTCGAGAGCGAAAGTGCTTGGACCGACCTCGGTCAAATTCGGAAAATCTTCGTGATTTGCGGTGAATCTTCCCGCCTTCTAAGCCTGATCATCGGCTGAGGACATTTTATGTGCGGAATCGTTGGCATTCTTGGGAATGAGGCCGTCGCGCCTTTGATCGTCGACGCGCTGAAGCGTCTCGAATATCGCGGCTATGACTCCGCAGGCGTCGCCACTCTCGAAAATGGGCGGCTCGACCGTCGCCGCGCGCCGGGCAAACTCCGCACGCTGGAAGAAAAGCTGCGCCGCGAACCGCTGTCGGGTCACGCCGGTATCGGCCACACCCGCTGGGCGACCCATGGCACACCCAACGAAACCAACGCGCATCCCCACGCGACCGAGCGGGTCGCGGTCGTGCACAACGGTATTATCGAGAACTACAGGGAGCTCCGCGATGACCTTGCCAAGCAAGGCGTAAAATTCGAGAGCGAGACGGACACCGAAACCATTGTCCATCTCATCGAAGCAGAGCTCAACAACGGAAAGACGCCGGAAGAATCCGTACCAGCCGTACTGAGCAAGTTGCGTGGTGCGTTCGCGCTCGCATTCCTCTTCAAAGGCGGCGACGATCTCATGATCGCGGCACGCCGGGGAAGCCCGCTCGCCGTCGGCCATGGCGATGGCGAAATGTATGTCGGTTCGGATGCGATCGCGCTTGCACCGTTCACTGATCGCATCAGCTATCTCAACGACGGGGATTGCGCTTTTCTGACCCGCAAGGGCGTCACCATCCGAGACAAGGATGGCCTCGGCTCGGTTGTCGAACGGCCGGTTCAGAAATCGAACGCCAGCGCCATGGTTATCGAAAAGGGCAATTACCGGCACTTCATGGCGAAGGAAATCGCCGAGCAGCCGGAAGTCGTCGGCCACACATTGGCGCATCACCTCGACATGAGCGCGGGCCGGGCGCGGATTCCGGAGGGCATCGATTTCGCCAAGCTCGACCGGATCGCGTTCTCGGCGTGCGGCACCGCGTATTACGCCGCGCTCGTGGCGCGCTACTGGTTCGAGAAGTTCGCGCGCATGCCCGTCGACATCGATATCGCTTCGGAGTTCCGCTATCGCGAACCGCCGCTCAAAGAGGGCGGGCTTGCGATCCTGATTTCGCAGTCGGGAGAGACAGCCGACACGCTGGCGACGCTTCGCCATTGCCGTGCGCAGGGCATGCAGATCGCAAGCGTCGTCAATGTTCCGACATCGACCATCGCCCGTGAATCCGATGCGGTTTTCCCGACTTTGGCGGGACCGGAAATCGGTGTCGCCTCGACCAAGGCATTCACATGCCAGCTCGCGACACTCGCTTGCCTCGCCATTGCAGCCGGGCGCGCGCGCGGCGTGTTGTCGGCTGAGGATGAAGAGCGGCTCGTCGGCGCGCTCATCGAACTGCCGCGCCTGATGGCCGAAACGCTGAAACTTGAGCCTCAGATCGAACGCCTCGCCAAGGATTTTTCAAAGGCCCAGGACGCGCTCTATCTCGGCCGGGGAACATCGTTCCCCATCGCGCTCGAAGGAGCGCTCAAGCTGAAGGAGATTTCATACATACATGCGGAAGGTTATGCCGCTGGCGAGCTGAAGCACGGCCCAATCGCGCTTGTCGATGAAAAAGTGCCGGTGGTCGTCATCGCGCCTTACGACACGCTTTTCGAGAAAACCGTTTCCAACATGCAGGAAGTGGCTGCGCGCGGAGGCAAGGTTCTGCTGATCACGGACGAAGCGGGCGCCAAGGAGGCAGGCGGTGAGTTCGAAACGCTGATCGTGCCGACATCCTATGCCTTCGTGTCACCGATGATCTATGCGATCCCGATGCAGCTTCTGGCCTACCACACCGCCGTTTTCATGGGGACCGATGTCGACCAGCCGCGCAATCTCGCAAAATCGGTGACCGTGGAATAGGCCAACAGGCACGGTGTCGGCTGTCAGGAAGGGCGTGTGCCGACATAGAGAGCGCTTGCCGAGAGCGCAATTCCTGCGACCCAAAGCGCGACAGGCGGGGCTCCGGAGAACCACGTCAGCGCGAAGGAAAAAGCCATCGCGGAGATTGCAATGATCTTGGCGCGCCTTGGGATCTTGCCGCTTTCCCGCCAGCCGACCACGCTCGGCCCTAGCTTCGGATGATTCAACAGCCATGTCTCGAAGCGGGTGGATGAGCGCGTGAAACAGGCTGCGGAAAGAATCAGAAAAACGGTGCCCGGAAGCAGCGGCAGGACAAGCCCGGCGACACCCACGACGAGGAAAATACAGCCCAGAGCGAACAGGATCGGTCTGGTAACTTTGCTCAAGACGCTGCGGGTGCGGGTCATTGTCCCTGATATCGACAGGCTTGTGGCCAAACAAGGCCGTCAAAGGGCTCCGGCACTTTCAGAATATGACGTTTCCTAACAAGATCGGCGTTGAGAGACCATGACCGACAAACCTCCTTCGACGCCACCCACCTTTCCGCAGCCGGAGCCCATCACTCCGAAGCGCAGCATCGGCGCGACCTTGCGAGCCTATTTCATCACGGGGTTGCTCGTCGCCGGGCCACTGGCGATTACGGCTTATATCGTCTGGTGGCTGATCGCGCTCATCGACGATTGGGTGAGGCCGTTGATCCCCGCCGCCTACAATCCGGAAACCTATCTCCGCTTTTCGGTTCCGGGCGTGGGCATTCTCGCCTCGTTCCTTGGGCTCACGCTGCTTGGGTTCCTTACGGCTAATCTTGTCGGCCGCACCTTGATCACGTTCGGCGAACGTATCCTTCAGAGAATGCCGTTCGTCAGCGGCGTCTACAGCGGGGTGAAGCAGGTTTTCCAGGCCGTTTTCCAGCAGGGACGGACAAGCTTTCGGCGTGTCGGGCTCATCGAATGGCCAGGTCCAGGACTATGGTCCCTTTGCCTGATCGCCGGAGAGACCAGCAGCATTGTCGCCGACCCGCTGCCCTCCGGGAAATACCTGAACGTTTTCGTTCCCTGCACGCCTAATCCAACGACCGGCTATTTTGTCGTGATGCGAGAAGACCTCATCAAGGATGTCGATATCGCTCCAGACGAGGTCTTCAAGGTCATCATGTCCATGGGTATCGTCCAACCCACAGCGCGCGAGAAGCCAGCAATGACTACCGGACCGGAAGTCCATCCCCTGCCGGGGCCGCGACAGCCAGAGGAACGGGAGCCATAGCCTCAAGCGCAGCAACCGGGTTCGCGAGACCCGCACCGAATTCACGGTCGCGTCCCTTGGCGCCAAGATCGCGCGCCGTACCGACGAGGACCGCATAGATCTCCTTCTGATCGGCCTCGGGATTTTGGGCGATCATCAGAGCCGCAATTCCGCTGATATAGGCGGTTGCGATCGAGGTGCCGGAGGTCACCGAGTAGGCCTTGTCGGGCGCAGGCAGAAGAATATCCACACCAGGGGCCGCCAAGGTCACGTAGGTGCCGCGGTTGGCGACTTTCAGAACACCATCCTCCGCGTCGACAGCCGTAACGGCAATGACACCGGATTCGGCGGCGGGATAGAGCGGAGGAGATTTCGGTCCCTGATTTCCGGCGGCGGCGATAATGACGATGTTCTTGTCGATGGCCGCTTTCACGACACGCGCCATCAGCGGATCACGTGGACCGGCGAACGATAGGTTGAAAACGCGGGCTCCTTTTTGGGCGGCCCAGTCCATGCCTTTAACGATATCAAAGCTCGTTCCGTCGCTGGTGCGGCCGTTTGGGGCGAAAGCCCGGACGTTCAGCAACCTTGCGCCGGGCGCGGAGCCCATGACCTGCTGATGCGCGACGATGGCGCCGGCCATACCCGTTCCATGCGTGTGTGCGACGAAGTCTCCGCCGACGGCATCATAGGTTTCCGTAATCGAACCCGCGAGCTCGGGATGATCGGCGTCGGCTCCGGAATCGATAAGGGCAACAAGCGTGGAGCCGCCAGACGTGATGGAATGCGCCTCGCGCAGGCCAAGCTTTTCGGCGGCATATTGCTGCGGACCAGCAGGGGCCGTTTCCTGCAGCGTATAGATGCGGTTGAGATTTGCTGCGGTGACGCGGCTGTCGTTGCGGAGCGCCTGAGCGACCGCCTGCGCAGACCGGCCTGCTGGAACGCGCCAGCGATGAAGCCGCGTGTTGAGCAGCGTGATTTCCTGCGAACCGAGGCGCTCAATGCCCTGCTGTTGGGCGATCGCGTCGATCTCGCTTTGCGGAGTCGACAGAGGGAATTCGATAAGAACCTCATCCGGAGCGAAGTCTCGTCCGGCCGTCTGTCCGCGCGCGTCCGGAAGGCCGGAATCCCGCTTGGGGCTCTGCTTCGGCTTTTTCGCGGTTTCCGTCTTCCTGGCGGGGCGGCGTCTTGGAGCGGGTTCGATATATTCTTCCTCGTAGTAAGGCTCGGGAAGGATCATGGCACCGGGTGGGGGCGGATAAAGAGGCCTCAGATGGCGCGGAGGCGGGGGCGGGCGCCGTGGGCGCCGGTAGCAATCATTGTATGCGCACGGATCGTAGACTTCGAAATCGCCACCACCGCGCATGCCGCCTCCTCCCGGAGCGGGAGCGGCGAACTGGGCTGCCGCTTCGCCGGGCGTGCCGAGAAAAACGCCGGTCGCCACCGTGAGGGTGGAAGCTGCCACGAAAGCGGCATTCAGGAGAACAGCGGGAAAACGCATGGCGATTTCTCCTTAAACAACATCAGGATGCAGGGGCGACGAACCGCACGATTTCGGGCTTGGCCCGCAACATTTCCACGACGCGCTCGACTCCGGCCTTATCGAGAGTGCTGGGCCCGATCCGGACACGGTAAATGCCCGCGGCAGGACCATCGACAATGACGCCGCCAGCTTCCTTCAGCGCTGTTTCGATGTCGGCTGCTGTTGCCGTAGGCACGAAGTTCACGAGGATCTGCGGACCGGAGGTAACAACCGCATTGGGGGCTGTCGCCGTTTCAAAACCCGGGGTGCTTGTATCGCCGCCGATCGTGCCGACCAGAACTCCGGCCTGCAGCGCAATGACAAGCGCCGCGGCCGAAGCCGCCATCGCGAGAGTGCGCGGGCTTGCGAGCGAAAGTTTTTCGCCAAGCCAGGAGGAAAAGCTGAAACGCGGCTTGTAAACACGCGGATTAGCGGCCTGTTCAGCATCGATCGCCGCGAACAGTTTGTCGGCTGCCGCACGTGAAGGCACACCAAGGCTTTCGTTCAGGAGCAGCGTTTCGGATGCTTCCTCGCGGATGTCTTCCAACCGCGCGGCGAGTTCAGGATCGCTTGCGATGGCGTCGGCCACGCGCCGCGTTTCCGTCGCGCTGAGGGTGCCCGCCGCGTACCAGGGCAGGAGCATGGAGATTTCGGCTCTGTTGTCCTGTTTCGTCGTCATCACGGCCATCCTCGATCGATGCCGGCGGTCTTGAGCAGCTCGGACAACCGTTTGCGCGCGTAAAACAGGCGCGTCTTCACGGTGTTCTCCGGAATTCCGAGAATCTCGCTCGCTTCTTCCACGGTCTTTTCGTGGTAGTAGACGAGATCGACAATCTCCCGGTGGTCCGTGGACAGGGCATTCAGGCATTCACGCAATGCCGCCGCCTTGTCCTTTTTCTGGATCGTCACTTCCGGCGAGTCCGCGTCGTCCTCAATGGCTTCGGCGGCTTCGTCGTCCAGTTCTCCTTCGGATCTCTTCCGCAGAGAACTTAGCGCCTTGAAGCGGGCAATCGAGAGGAGCCAGGTCGAAACACTCGATCGGCCCTCGAATTTGCCTGCCTGACGCCAGACATCCAGAAACACTTCGCTGATCAAATCCTCCGCTGTTGCCTCATTGCGTACGAGCCGGAGCACAAAGCGGAAGACGCGGACCTGATACCGGGCGAACAGAACCTGCATCGCCAGCCGGTCGCCAGCGGCGATACGGCTGATGAGGAGTTCGTCCGGTGTCGCGGTCTGTGCAGCCACGCTTCTTGCTCTACTCAGCTATAGGTCGCGGAAAGACGACGTCGGGTTCAACGTCACGAGCTTGCTACAGAAGTTTTATTTCGGGAAGGTTTCGTTTCCCACGAATACCTATTCGGCAGAACGAAAAAGCCGTTCTTTCTAACGGTTTCCCGATCAGCCCGCGCGCAGCAGCTTTGCTGCCTCCTCCCGTTCGAACAGGTGAAGAAGGGTGCGAAGGGCTGCGCCGCGGGGCCCGGTGAGACCGGGATCGCGATCGAGCAGCAGGGTTGCCTCCTTGCGGGCCGCCTCCAGCAGTTCGCTATAAATCTCGACGCCCGCCAGCCGCGTGCCGGGCAAGCCGCTCTGGCGGGTGCCCAGAAGTTCGCCTTCGCCCCGCAGGCGCAGATCCTCTTCGGCAATGCGAAAGCCGTCTTCGGTCTCACGCATGATCTTGAGGCGGGCTTCGGCGGTCTCGCCGAGGGGGGATTTATAGACGAGAAGACAGGTCGATTTCGCCGCGCCGCGCCCAACCCGGCCCCGGAGCTGATGGAGCTGAGCGAGACCGAAACGCTCGGCATGTTCGATGACGATGATGTTCGCTTCCGGAACATCGACGCCGACTTCGATGACGGTGGTGGCAACGAGAATCCGCACCTCGCCGGCGGCAAAACGCGCCATGACCGCGTCTTTTTCGCTGCCTTTCATCTTGCCGTGGACGAGTGCGACCTGGCCCTGAAAATGATGGTCGAGATCGCGGAATCGCTCTTCGGCGGCAGCTGCATCGACGAGTTCGGATTCGGACACCAGCGGGCAGACCCAATAGACACGCGCGCCGGTTTCAAGTTGACGGCGCAGCCCTTCGATCACTTCGTCGAGGCGCTCGTTGGAGACGATCCGCGTGTCGATGGGCTGGCGTCCGGCGGGCTTTTCGTGAAGGGCCGAAACATCCATGTCGCCGAAATAGGTCAACACGAGCGTGCGCGGGATCGGCGTTGCCGTCATCACGAGAACATCGACGGCCTCTCCCTTTGCCGCGAGCGCAAGACGCTGATGAACGCCGAAACGGTGCTGCTCGTCGACAACGGCGAACGCAAGATCCTTGAACGCAACGCTTTCCTGAAACAATGCGTGGGTGCCGAGCAGCACATCCACGGTTCCGGCCGCAATGGCGGCGAGGAGCGTCTCGCGTTCTTTGCCTTTTTCGCGTCCGGTGAGGATCGCAACGCGCAGACCGGCCGCCTCGGCCAGAGGCCGGATCGTCTTGAGATGCTGCCGGGCGAGGATTTCGGTCGGAGCCATCAAAGCTGCCTGGCGGCCCGCTTCGACGACGCTTGCCATTGCGAGCAGAGCCACGACCGTTTTGCCCGAACCCACATCGCCCTGCAGAAGACGCAGCATGCGCTCGGGCTTTGCGAGATCGCCGCGAATGTCGTGAATCGCATGCTGCTGCGACGAGGTCAGGCGGAAGGGCAGCACGTCTTCCAATCGTCGCACGATATGGCCGTCGCCGGCGCTCGAACGGCCGTGCTGGCGGCGCATATGGGCGCGGACAAGGCTGAGAGCCAATTGTCCGGACAGGAGTTCGTCATAGGCCAGCCGGTGCCGGGCGGGGCTTTCGGGGAGCGCGTCCTCCGGCTGGCGCGGATGGTGCAGATGCCGCAGCGCATCGCGAAACGCCGGCCAGTGACGCGAGGCGACCAGATTGGGGTCCAGCCATTCGGGCAGTTCCGGAATACGCTCCACGGCACCGCGCGTCGCACGTCCGATCAGGTTCTGCGTGACGCCTTCCACCAGCGGATAGACCGGCTCGACCGGCGGAAGCCGGGACATGCCGGCCTCGTCCAGGATCTTGTCGGGGTGCACCATCTGGAGTGTCGCCTCGTAGAGTTCGAGGCGGCCGGAAATCCAGCGCTTGGCGCCAACCGGCAACGACCGTTCCACATATGTGCGGTTGGTGCCGAAAAAGATGAGGGTGATCCAGCCGGTGCCGTCCGTGACGACCACGCGATAGGGCGCACGCGGACGGTTGCGCGGGGCAGGGTGATGCTCCTCGACCGTAACCTCGACCGTGACCACGCCGCCGGGCTGGGCATCGGCGATTTTCGGCCTTTGGCGGCGGTCGACGATGCCGCTCGGCAGATGAAAGAGCACATCGAGCACGCGCGGCTCACGGCCGAGCAGACGCGCGAGGGGTTTTGCGGTTTTCTCCCCAAGCCCTGTCAGGGTCTCGACGGATGCAAAGAGCGGATTGAGGGCCGAGGGGCGCATATCTGCCTGACGGTGCGTCGGAATCGGGCGCGCCGCAATGGCACGCCTCATCGGGTTGTTCCATATGCTTGTTGCGGCGCGCGTCTCAACTACATAAAGCGTTCCTCGTGACCGATCTTCCGACATCTTCCGAAGGGCTCGACGTGCGGCGCCGCCAGGCGCTCTATCGCGCCACCTATCGGGGGACCAAGGAAATGGATTTCATCCTCGGGCGTTTCGCGCGGGAGGAAATCGGCCGTTTGAGCGATGACGAACTGGAGGTGTTCGAGAAGCTGATCGAGGCTCCGGACCCGCAGTTCTACGATTGGGTGTGCGGAAGGGCGGAGGTGCCTGCCGAATACGACACCGAGATTTTCCGCCGCCTCCTGGCGTTTCACGCCACGCCGCGCACCAGGTGAGTTGATGTCCAAGGAATCCGATCTCCTCGCCCGTGGCGGGGAGCTTGTTTTTGCGAATACGCCCGACGGGCTCGACGCCCTCGTCGTGGCCGATCTTGCGCGCCAGCTTGCGCGCGGCAATCGCGACGCACCTGCCGCAATCCTGCATATTGCCCGCGAGCGGACACGCATGCACGCGATGGAGCGCGCGCTCGCCTTCTTCGCACCCGACGTCGATGTCCTGAGCTTCCCGGCATGGGACGTGCTGCCATATGACCGTGCTTCGCCGAATGCGGCCATCGCGGCACAGCGCATGACGGCGCTTGCGCGTCTTGCCCGGACGAAACAGGGCGACCGCCCCCGCATCGTGCTGACAACCGCCCATGCTGCTGTGCAGCGCGTCGCGAGCCGCAAGCTGATCGCGGCCCAGAGCCTGTCCGTTGCGCCGGGCAATGCGGCGGACATGAATGCGCTTGTCCGCTGGCTGGAGCACAACGGCTATCTGCGCACATCGACCGTGCGCGACACCGGCGAATATGCCCAGCGCGGCGGCATACTTGATCTTTACCCGCCGGGGCATGAAGCACCGGTGCGCCTCGATTTTTTCGGCGACACTCTGGAATCGATCCGTCCGTTCGACCCAGAAACGCAACGCTCGACCGGGCAGCTGCGTGCGCTCGATCTCGTACCAGTCAGCGAAGTGTTGCTGACGGAGGACACGATGCGGCGTTTCCGGCAGGCTTACGTCAAGCAGTTCGGGGTGCCCGAACGCGGTGATGCGCTCTACGAATCCGTTTCCGAAGGACGGCGCTATCCCGGCATCGAGCACTGGCTGCCGCTTTTCCACGAAGAGATGGAGACGCTGTTCGACCATTTGCCAGGCGCATCGGTCGTTCTCGATCATCTTGCCGAAGACGCGGCCGCGCAGCGGCTGGCGCAGGCGGCTGATTATTACGAGGCGCGCACCAGCACGAGCGAGGAAAAGGCCGGTGGAACGCCATACCGCCCGCTGAAGCCCGAACAGCTTTATCTCGGCAAGGCGGAACTGGCCGAGCGGATGAAAACGGACGGGCTCGTGCGGATAAATCCGTTCGAGGCCGAGGCGGCTCCCGGCGCAAAGCTTGTGAACACGAACGCACGAACCGGCCGAAACTTCGCCCCCGAACGTGCGGACGAAGCCGTCAACGTTTTCGAGGCGGCCGTTGCGCATGCGCGCGCGCTCATCGAGGCAGGCAAGCGCGTCGTTGTCGCCGGCTGGAGCGATGGCTCGCGCGAGCGTCTGGCGACCGTTCTGCGCGATCACCACCTCTCCACGGTCCAGAACGTCGCCAACTGGGCCGAAGCGCAGGCCCTGCCGAAGGAGCGCGTCGCTCTTGCCGTCGTGGGCCTCGAGGCCGGTTTCGAAACGCCGGACCTTGCCGTCATCGCAGAGCAGGACATTCTCGGCGACCGGCTTGTGCGCGGGCGCAAGAAAAGCCGCCGCGCGCAGGACTTCCTGACCGAAGTCACAGGCCTGAGCACCGGTGACCTCGTCGTCCATGTCGATCACGGCATCGGGCGCTATGTCGGTCTCAAGGCAATCGATGTCGGCGGGGCGCCGCATGACTGCATCGAAATCCATTACGCGGGCGATGCGAAGCTTTTCCTTCCGGTCGAAAACATCGAGCTTCTGTCGCGTTTCGGTTCGGAGGACACGGAAGTCCAGCTCGACCGTCTCGGCGGCGCAGGCTGGCAGACGCGCAAGGCAAAACTGAAGCAGCGCATCCGCGAGATCGCGGGCGAGTTGATCAAGGTCGCGGCCGCGCGCGCGCTCAAGGAAGCGAACCGGCTTCAGCTCGCTGATGGTCTGTACGACGAATTCGCCGCGCGTTTTGCGTATGACGAAACCGAAGACCAGCAGAACGCCATCGACGCAACATTGGACGATCTCGGCGCGGGCAAACCGATGGATCGCCTCATTTGCGGCGATGTCGGTTTCGGCAAGACCGAGGTTGCGCTGCGCGCGGCTTTCGTTGCGGCGATGAACGGAAAACAGGTTGCCGTTGTGGTTCCGACGACGCTGCTCGCGCGCCAGCATCACAAGACCTTTTCGGAGCGCTTTCACGGCTTTCCGCTGAAGGTCGCGCAGGCCTCGCGCTTCGTGAGCCAGGGCGACATGAAAGCCGTTCGGGAAGGGCTCTCGACCGGCGATATCGACATCGTGGTCGGCACCCATGCGCTGCTGGCAAAATCGATCCATTTCAAGGATCTGGGTCTCGTGATCGTGGACGAGGAGCAGCATTTCGGCGTGGCACACAAGGAACGCCTCAAGCAGCTGCGCGCCGAAGTGCACGTTCTGACGCTGACGGCGACGCCCATTCCGCGCACGCTGCAACTGGCGCTGACGGGTGTGCGCGAGCTTTCGATCATTGCGACACCTCCCGTCGACCGGCTGGCTGTGCGTACGAGCGTCATTCCGTTCGACCCGATGATCGTGCGCGAGGCGCTGCTGCGCGAACGCTATCGCGGTGGGCAGAGCTTCTATGTCGTGCCGCGCATCGAGGACATCGCGAGCGTCACGGAGTTCCTGCGCACGCACGTTCCCGAGGTGAAGTTCGTCGTCGGCAACGGCCAGATGGCGGCCGGTGAACTCGAAGACGTCATGACCGCATTCTACGACGGCAAATATGACGTTCTGGTCGCAACGACGATCGTGGAATCGGGCCTCGACATCCCGAACGCCAACACGCTCATCGTGCACCGTGCGGACATGTTCGGGCTTTCGCAGCTCTATCAGATCCGCGGGCGGGTCGGCCGCTCGAAGACGCGTGCCTATGCGCTGCTGACGACGCCGGCCAACAAAGCGCTGACGGCCAATGCGGAAAAGCGGCTAAAGGTGCTGCAGTCCCTCGACAGCCTTGGCGCGGGCTTCCAGCTGGCGACGCACGATCTCGATATTCGTGGCGCGGGCAATCTGCTCGGCGACGAGCAGTCCGGGCATATCCGCGAAGTCGGTTACGAACTTTACCAGCAGATGCTGGAAGAGGCCGTCGCCTCGCTGAAGGAAGGCGGCGATGTCGCCAGTGACCAGTGGTCTCCGGCGATCTCCATCGGCACGCCGGTTCTCATTCCGGAGAGCTATGTCGAGGATCTCGATCTTCGCCTCGGCCTGTACAGGCGTCTGTCCAGCCTGTCCGAGCAGTCCGACATCGACGCGTTCGGCGTGGAACTGGCAGACCGCTTCGGGCCGACGCCGCCCGAGGTCGATCACCTGCTCAGGATCGTTGCCATCAAGGCGCTGTGCCGCCGGGCGAACATCGAGAAGATCGATGCCGGGCCGAAGGGCGCGGTCATCAGCTTCCGCGACAACAAGTTCGACAATCCGGATGGGCTGATCGCGTGGCTGTCGAAGGAGAAGGACGTGAAGCTGCGTCCGGATTTCAAGCTCGTCTTCCGGCGCGACTGGGATACGCCCGAGCAGCGTCTGAAAGGAACGACGTCGCTTCTGAATAAGATGGCGGAAATCGCCGAAATGAACCGGAAGGCGGCCTGATCGTCAGGCCGCGCCGGCGCGTCGCTGCTCGGTCTTGGTTTCGTCCGTGCGCGGGAGGAGGGCGGAACTGGCCCCCGCTTCTTCGAAGGCCTCCGCCAGTGCCTGCTGATTGCCGTTTCCGGCCCGCGTCGCCTCGCCGAACAGATTGTCCCGTTGAAGCGCGAGCGCCGCTCCTGCCGATGACGAGATCATCCGCAGGCTCTCTTCCAGCGCCGGGCGCGGGAAGGACAGGCCGCCGATCCGCGCGACATTGCGTCGGCTGCTGCCGATGCGGACAACGTCATGCGCGACGCCGGACATCAGCCCGGTATCGACCCATCCGTCCATGTCGATGGAAAGCGAAGGTTCACCCGGCAGGTTGGCCGATGGCACGAGCGCGCCCCGAAGTGTGAGATAGCCCTGCGCGGTGACGCGCGTTTCCAGAAGGCTCGGGCCTCGCGAATGGGAGCGTGGCGAATGGACCTTGCCGTGCGGCAAGTCTGCGGCAATGCCGTTCGCGCCACGCGCCGCGCTGGCAATGCCGACTTCCCCGAAAGTCATCACATCGACGACAGGCACCGCCGACGGAACCGGCAGCCTTCCCGGTGTATCGCCGGTTCTCCAGACCGCGCCGATGGATCTCAGCTGGCGCCCCGAGGAGCGTGTCAGGGATGCCATGCCGAGCGCCGCCGGGCCGGGAATAATGAGATGGGAGATGCCCTCGGTCACCATCGCACCCGCGAGGGCGCGCGAGCTGAAGGGCTGATGGAGCACCAATGTTGCCCCGCTGATGAGGCTGGAGACAAAGCCCGTGGCAAGACCGGCGATGCTTGAGCCGAGGAGGGTGGTGGCGATCACATCTTCGTCGGAGAGGCCTGCTTCCAGCATGTGCGAAAGACCGGATGTGACAAGCTCGCCCTGCGTGCGTACTACGGGGGCAAAACCGCTCGGCGTCGCATCCCAGGTCACCAGCGCGACGTGATGACCGGCCTTGCCGGGACGTCCCAGATCGGCGTCGGCGCTCGGCCGGGCAAGCTCGCCGATGTTCTCATCGATCGAAATCACACCATCCGGCGCGTTACGCCCGAATGCGAGGACAAAACGTATGGTGAAGGCATCGGCAGCGGCGTAACAGGCCAGTTCGGCGCAATTGACGGGGCCGCAGCGGCACACGGTGACGATGGCTTTGGCGCTGGTGCGGATGAGAGCCTGTGTAACCTCGCGGCGACGCCATGCCAGCGGCACGGGCATCGGGATGTATCCGGCGCGAAGGACCGCAAGGAAGGCAATTGCACCTTCAACAATGTTCGGCATCTGCAGAGCGACGATGGTATCGCGCCCCAGATTGAGGCCGCGCAGGCCCGCCGAAACACGCTCGACCTCCGCATCGAGTTCCGCCCAGCTGAGGCGGCGGAGCCGACCGTCGGTAAAGACCGGGCGATCGACGGGATCGACGAGCGCGCAATCGTCGGGGGTCTTGGATGCGTGGCGGCGTAGCAGGGCATCGATGGTCACATCATCGCCCATGCCCGCATCTGCGGCCCCGATTTTTTCGCGCGTCAGTATCATTCAGCCCTCGACGTCATCGGCCGACCTCCCGCCACCACGTCTCGGGAATCGGTCCATAGAGTGACGTGTTCTCGGGTCGGCCAATATGGTTCCAGCGTGCTATCCACCGTTTCGGCAGATGGTAAAGCGGCACAACATAAAAACCCGAGAGCAACAGCCGGTCCAGGGCCCGCGCCGCCGAGACCAGATCCGAGCGATCTCGGGCCGCCGTAATCGCCGCAATTGCCGCGTCGATGGCGGGTTCTCTGGCGCCCATGTAATTGCGCGTTCCGGGCGCATCCGCTGCGGAAGAGCCCCAGTAGAAGCTCTGTTCGTTGCCCGGCGACAGTGAATTGTCCCAGAGATTCTGGGTCATTTCAAAATCGTAGGACATCAGGCGGGAATCGAACTGCACGGTGTCAACCAGACGGATCGCTGCCTCGATGCCGGCGCGGCCGAGATCCCGCGCATAGGCGATCGCGATGCGCTCCTGATCTTTCGTGCGCACGAGAATTTCAAACCGGAACGGCTGCCCCGCCGCGTTTTTCAGAACACCGCCACCCAATTGCCAGCCGGCCTGGCGGAGAAGTTCGAGAGCCTGGCGGAGCCGGTCCCGGTCACGCCCCGAGCCGTCGCCCGAAGGCGGGCGCCAGGCTCCTTCAAGAATGTCCTCTCGCACAGCACCCGGGAATTTTGTCAGCAGTGCGCGCTCGTTGTCGTCCGCCGGGCGCCCGAGCGCCGACAGGTCCGAGCCGTGGAAATAGCTGCCTGTACGCTCATACTTGCCGTGAAAGAGATTGGCGTTCGCCCATTCGGAATCGAACAGAAGGCCAAGCGCCTCGCGCACGCGCACATCGCTGAAAATCTGCTTCCGCGTGTTGAAAACGAAGGCCGCCATCGGCTTCGGTGCGCCGCTGACGACTTCATCGAGAACCACGCGGCCATCCCTGAGGGCAGGGCCGGCATAACCGCTCATCCAACGAGCAGGGTCAGTCTCGGTTCTGATGTCGTAGAGACCTTTGCGGAAGGCATCGAAATGGGTGTTCGCATCACGGTAATAGTCGAAGCGCATCTCGCTGTAATTCCCCCAGCCTTGTGTAGCCGGCACATCCTTCCCCCAGTAATTGGGATTGCGGGTGAGGGTGATGCTTTTTCCGGCCTGCACGTCCGTAACGACATAAGGGCCTGAACCGATGAGCGGGTGAAGGCCGCCCGCCTCGAAGCTTTCAACCTTGGTTACGTGCTTCGGCAGAATGGGCATCAGGCCGAGGATGAGCGGCAGCTCGCGGTCATTCGCCCCGGCAAGATCGAACCGGACCGTGCGCTCATCGAGCGCGGAGGCTTTCGCGACCTTGCCGTAATAGGTGCGATGATTGGGACGACCGTGATCTTTGAGCAGTTCCCATGAAAACAGAACGTCTTCGGCCGTTACCGGGTGTCCATCCGAGAACTTTGCCGCAGGATTCAGCCGGAACTCGACATAGGAGCGGTCGTCCGGTGTCGCGACGCTTTCGGCCAAAAGTCCGTAGAGGGTGAAAGGCTCGTCATAGGAGCGCGCCATCAGCGGCTCGATCACATTGTTGGCAATGACACCTGCCGGAGGCGAACCACGAACGACGAGTGGATTCAGGCTGTCGAACGTGCCGAGAACACCATGAACCGTTCGTCCGCCCCGCGGTGCCTGTGGATTGACGTAGGGAAAGTGCGCGAAGCCTGCGGGAAGGGCGGGCTCACCGTGCATTGCCATTCCATGCCGATGCGGCGCGGTCTGCGCTTCAGCACCACCGATGGCTGCGACGGCCGAGCACAGCAAAGCGCCCCAGAAGAGAAAAGATGATCGATTCGGCATACGCGGAAACAATATCACGTGGAAAACACCCCGTTTCGCAAAGCGATGGCAAATCAGGCAACAATAAGAAGTGGACGCGCTTGTCTAAGGTCATGCTGATGCCGTATTTGGCCCTGACACACCGCATCAACAGGGACGCGGGATCGGGACGCGTTGCGGTCAAGAACATCCGCCGTATTGGGAAAGACGACATGATGAACCAATTTGTCCGCTCGACATCGGTGCGGCTGGCTCTCTCCGGCAGCCTTTTCGCGGTCCTCGCAGGATCGGCGCTCGCCCAGGCCCCGGCAGCTCCCGCGGCGCCCGCCGCTGCGGCCAAGCCTGCTGGTCCGGCCCCGGAATGGGTCAAGGTCTGCGGCACCGACGAGGCCAGCAAGACCGAGCTTTGCTCGACCGCAAACTATATCCTCGACGGCCAGGGCAATGTGCGCGGTCAGATCCGCATTCTCGACGTGGCGCGCGACAAGGAAAAGAAGCGCGTCATCGAGGCGATGATCCCGCCGGGCTTCCTCATCCAGCCCGGCATCAATATCGTCGTCGACGAAGAGAAGACCCCGGTTCCCGGCCGCTATCGCATCTGCTTCCCCAATGCGTGCATCACCGAAGTTGTCCTGAGCGACGACCTGCTGGGCAAGATCCGCAAGGGCAACAACCTCAACCTGTTCTTCGCCAACCAGAAGGGCGAATGGCTGGGTGCGCGCGTTTCGCTCGCGGGTTTCAGCGCTTCCTATGACGGCAAGGGCGTGACACCCGAGGTTGCCGAACAGAAGCGCAAATCGTTTGAAGACGGGCAGAACAAGCTGCAGGCGGAGCTCGCCAAGCGCGCCGAGGAGCAGCGCAAGAAGATCCAGGGCGGCGCGGCTGCGCCCGCGGCTCCTGCCGCGCCCACGAAGGCGCCATAAGCGGATCGCGGACTTCGAGACCGCGCGTTTTTTGTTTCAGACGCTGCTGTGAAAAAGTCCTCTCACCGGGAGACTCACCGACGGGAAAGGGCGACGCCTCGGCGCATGACGGCGCGCCGAAGCGGCGGCACGGAGCGTAATGCCCAGAGCCCGAATGCCCGCACCGCGTCGAAGGGCAGCAGATCGGCAATCAGCGAACGGTTGAGGAGGTCGATCGCCATTTTGCGCGGTCGTGTGTCGGACCGGCGCCCGTCATCATAAGCATCAAGCAGAGCAGGCGAACCCGGATCCTGCTGCTCGCGATACGCATCCGACGCCAGCTTTGCGATGGCGGCGGCGTCCCTGATGCCGAGATTGAGCCCCTGGGCACCGATCGGCGGGAGGACGTGAGCCGCCTCTCCGACAAGGGCTATCCGGTGCGCCGCGAAACGTTCGGCAAGCATGCCCCGCAGCGGCCAGGCACCATGCACGCCGTCGAACGTGATACGCCCGAGCAGGCCGTGGGTCAGGCGCTCGATTTCACGCGCAAGCGCCCTGTTGTCGAGCGAACGTCGGCGGTCCGTTTCAGCGGGCGTGTCGACGCACACCATGCTTGAGCGATTGCCGGGGAGCGGCACCAGCACCAGCGGCCCGCCGCGCCGATGAAACTCCGTCGAGATGTTGTCATGCGGGCGGGTATGACTGAAATTCAACGTGAGCGCGGATTGGGGATATTCCCATTCCTTCGCATTTATGCCCGCAGCACCCCGGCAGAGCGACTGGCGCCCATCCGCGCCTATGAGAAGGCGCGCAGTGATGTCCGTGCCGTCCTCCAGCCGCACCATCGCATGATCGTGTTCGGAGCGAACGGCCTTGACCTTGGCCGTCAGAACGGACAGATGTGCAAAACCGGCGATGGCTTCGCGAAGAGCCGCCAGCAAGTCGTTGTTTTCAATATTGTTTCCGAACGCCGTCAGGCCAAGCTCCTGAGCGTCGAACGTCGTTTCAGGCGCCCGTATGATGCTTCCCGAAACGTCCAATATGCGCAGTTTGCGCAACGCGCCCGATTTCGGCGCCAGCGATGGCCAAACACCGATCCGTTCGAGTATTTTCAGCGAGCCCTGCATCAAGGCCGTGGTACGCGTATCAGGTCCGACCGCAGGCGAAATGAGAACCGTCGGAACGCCAGAACACCCCAGAAGGCCCGCTGCGACGAGCCCGGCGGGTCCACCGCCTACGACCACGACTTCCGTGCCAAGCTTTGCGCTCATGGCTGTCTCTGCTTCATTCCAGAAACGCATAAGCGCTTCTGGCCCGCTCAACAATGGCAGGTTTGTCTCATGGCAAAGAAGGCCCCTTCTGAACAGACGGATGTGAGCATCCGGCAACGGCTCGCGGGTCTTTCGGTGCATGCGTTTACGGCGTCCGGGGCGGTGCTTGGCTTTGTGGCGCTGCTTGCCGCCATCGAAGGACGATACACCACCATGTTCTGGTGGCTTGTCGTCGCGCTTGTGGTCGACGCGGTCGATGGAAGTTTTGCCCGCCGCGCCGATGTGGGGCGCACGGCGCCGGAGGTTTCCGGCGATATCCTCGATCTCGTCGTGGACTATGTGACCTATGTGCTGGTGCCGGCCCTTGCGATGTACCGCGCGGGCCTCTTGCCGGATGTGTTGGCGTTGCCGGCAACGGCGCTCATCCTCATCACGTCCGCATTCTATTTCGCGGACATCCGCATGAAGACGAACGACTGGTATTTCCGGGGCTTTCCGGCGGTGTGGAATCTGTTCGCGTTCCTCGCCTTCGTGTGGACTCCGAATGCCTGGGCGGTGTTTGCGGCTGTTGTGCTTTTCTCCGTACTGACTTTTGCACCGGTCGCGTTCGTGCATCCGGTCCGCGTGCAGCGGTTCCGTCTGTTCAATCTGGCCATGCTGGGGGCGACGGGTGTTCTGTGTGTGCTGGCACTGTGGTGGCAGCTTGATCCACCACCGCCCGTCAAGATCGGCCTTGCCGTTGCCACGCTGTATTTTCTGCTCATCGGTCTGTTGCGGCCAAAAACCTAGGCGGGATTTGTGCCGACCCGAAAGGTCGATGCTGCGGGTGAGCTTGCTGTTGCTCGGCCAGATGGCTTTAAGGATGAGAGGACGCGACTCTGCAGCCGGTCAATTTGCGTCTAGTCTCGCGCCAGCAATCCGGAGATCAAGATGCCCAAAGCGGTTCGCGTTCATTCTCTTGGCGGTCCCGAGGTGCTGACGTGGGAAGATGTTGAGTCCCGCGCGCCCGGCGCCGGAGAGATCCGCATCCGCACGACGGCGGTCGGTGTCAATTTTATCGACGTTTATTTCCGGATGGGCCTCTACAAACAGGCTCTCCCGTTCACCGCAGGGAAGGAAGCTGCGGGTGTGGTGGAGGAGGTCGGCGAGGGTGTCGCCGAGTTCAAGCCGGGAGACCGCGTGGCCTCGGCAAACCTGCCCGGCGCCTACGCGACCGAACTGACGGCCCCGGCCGCGCAGTTCGTCAAAGTGCCCGACGGCATTTCAGACGAGGTTGCTGCTGCGATCATGCTCAAGGGCATGACGGCGCGCTATCTGTTGCGGCGAACGTTCCGTGTCGAAGCCGGGCAGACAATTCTCTTTCACGCCGCATCGGGAGGCGTGGGGTCCATCGCAACACAATGGGCGGCGCATCTGGGAGCGACGGTCATCGGAACCGTCGGAACGGAAGAGAAGGCCGCCCGTGCCCGCGCAAACGGATGTGCGCACACCATCCTCTATCGGACCGAGAACTTCGTCGAGCGCGTGGCCGAGATCACAAACGGTGCTAAATGCGATGTCGTCTACGATTCGGTTGGCGCGCAAACCTGGCGCGGATCGCTCGACTGCCTGAAGCCTCTGGGCATGCTGGTCCTGTTCGGCAATTCATCGGGGCCGGTGAAGGATTTCGACCCTGCGCTGCTCGCGCAGAAGGGATCGCTGTTCCTGACCCGTCCGACCCTGTTCAGTTACACAGCCACACGGGAAACGCTGGATGAAACCGCGAAGGATCTGTTCGACGTGGTTCTCAGCGGTGCGGTGAAGATCGAGGTCGGTGCGCGCTTTGCGCTGAAAGACGTCGCGGACGCACACCGTGCTCTTGAGGCACGCGAGACAAGCGGATCGACGATTCTCATTCCGTGATCAGCACCGTCAGACGGGCACGCCGTAAAGGTCGTGCTCGTCGGCATCTTCGATCTCGACGGTGACGATTTCGCCCGGCGTAAGCACGCGCCCGCCGCCGATCTGAACGGTGCCGTCGATTTCGGGCGCATCGCCCTTGGTGCGGCCTTCCGCGCCGCCTTCGGCATCGGCTTCGTCGATGATGACATCGAGGCGCTTGCCGACCTTGGCTTCCAGCTTGCGTGCTGAAATCTCGGCCTGAACTTCCATGAAGCGGGCCTGACGCTCGCGCTTCAATTCCTCGGGAACAGGAGCCGCCAGATCGTTGGCGGGGGCGCCGGTAACAGGCTCGTATGTGAAGCAGCCGACACGGTCGAGCTGCGCTTCTTCCAGCCAGTCCAGCATGAAGGCGGCATCCGCATCGGTTTCGCCGGGGAAACCGGCGATGAAGGTCGAGCGGATCGTGATGTCCGGACAAATCTCGCGCCAGCGGCGAATGCGTTCAAGCGTCTTTTCCTGATGGGCCGGACGCTTCATGGCGCGCAGCACATCCGGGCTTGCATGCTGGAGCGGGATGTCGAGATAGGGAAGAATCTTCCCATCCGCCATCAGCGAAATGGCCTCGTCCACATGCGGGTAGGGATAGACGTAGTGAAGCCGCACCCATGCACCGAGCGAACCGAGTTCGCGGCACAGGTCGAAGAACTTCGCGCGAACCTGACGGTCCTGCCACTGGCTCTCGGCGTATTTGAGGTCGACGCCGTAGGCGCTCGTGTCCTGCGAGATGACGAGCAATTCCTTCACGCCGGCCTTCACCAGCTTCTCGGCTTCGCGCAGCACATCGCCTGCGGAGCGCGAGACGAGATCGCCGCGCAATTGCGGGATGATGCAGAACGAGCAGCGGTTGTTGCAGCCTTCGGAAATCTTCAGATAGGCGTAATGACGCGGCGTGAGCTTGAGACCCTGTGGCGGGACAAGATCGAAATAGGGATCGTGCTTCGGCGGCGCCGCCTTGTGGACCGCATCGACCACGCTCTCGTATTTCTGCGGGCCGGTGATGGCCAGCACATCCGGGAACTTGTCGCGGATGAGTTCCGGCTGGGCGCCCATGCAGCCGGTCACGACAACCTTGCCGTTTTCCGCCATGGCCTCGCCGATGGCCTGGAGGCTTTCCGCCTTCGCCGAGTCCAGAAAGCCGCAGGTGTTGACGATGACGACGTCGGCGCCCTGATAGGTCTTCGAAAGCTCGTAACCTTCGGCGCGCAACTGCGTCATGATCCGTTCGCTGTCGACGAGCGCTTTCGGACAGCCAAGACTCACAAGCCCGACGCGCGGGGCAGCTCTTTCATCCATAATTCTACCGAAAAGAGAGGGCCGCTCGGCGTAGTCCGGGGCCGCTGTTGCCGCGCCTATAGCACAGAGGGCAGTCGTCTCAAAGGCGATTGGAATACGTAAAAACAAGAGCGAACGAGGGAGGCTCGAACGCCTTTAGCCGCCTGTCATCGACATATGCCGGGACAGCGCCGGACGGCGATGCTCGCGATCGATGATGAAGTCATGGCCCTTCGGCTTGTGGGCGATGGCATTCTCGATCGCGGCATGAAGGGCCTCGTCGCTTTCGGAGGAGCGGAGCGGCATGCGCAGATCCACCGCATCTTCCTGGCCAAGGCACATGAAAAGCGTGCCGGTGCACGTGACGCGCACGCGATTGCAGCTTTCGCAGAAATTGTGGGTGAGGGGCGTTATGAACCCGAGCTTGCCGCCTGTTTCCGCGATGCTGACATAGCGGGCGGGCCCGCCGGTACGATCGGGGAGATCCACGAGGGTATAGGCGCTTTCGAGCCGCGAGCGGACAAGGGACAGCGGCAGGTACTGGTCCGTCCGGTCGCCGTCGATCTCGCCAAGGGGCATGGTCTCGATGAGCGTCAGGTCCATGTCCCTGTCATGCGCCCACTCGATCATGGACCGAAGCTCATCTTCGTTCGTGCCCTTCAGGGCAACCGTGTTGATCTTGACCCTGATGCCGGCGGCTTGCGCGGCAGCAATGCCTTCCAGAACCTGATCCAGATTGCCACGCCGCGTCACCTTCCTGAACAGAATCGGGTCCAGCGTGTCGACAGACACGTTGATGCGCCTCACGCCCGCATCGGCCAATTGCCCGGCAAGGTTGGCAAGCTGGGTGCCGTTGGTGGTCAGCGTCAGCTCTTCGAGGGCGCCGCTTTCCAGATGGCGCGACAGCGACCGGATCAACGTCATCAGGTCGCGGCGCACGAGTGGCTCGCCACCCGTCAGGCGCAGCTTGCGCACACCGCGCGCGATGAACGCGGAGCAGAGCCGATCCAGCTCTTCGAGCGTCAGCAGATCGCGCTTGGGGAGGAACGTCATGTCCTCCGCCATGCAATAGACGCAGCGGAAGTCGCAACGGTCCGTCACTGACACCCGCAGATAGGTGATCTCCCGGCCGAAATTATCGACGAGAGGACTGTAGGCCGGGCTTGGCGCGACAATAGACATCATCGATGAATTTAGGTGGTCCGGAGGGGACGCGCAATCCACCCTTAGCCGAGGGACAGCGAACGAAGCAGCCGGTTCGCTTGAAGCACGGCTTTGTGAATCGGCGGGTTTGCCTTGATGGTTCCCTTGAGCGATGTGAAAGCGCGGTGCTTCATGACAATCGCCATTCCGGTTGCCGAATGCGCCGCAAAACTGTTTGTCATCTCGGTGATGCGGTCGCAGATTTCTCTTTTGTAGGAATCATCGCCGACCGAGAGGTCGAGGACTTCGAACTTGTCCGCGATCATGGCTTCCATGATGTCGTTCATCAAAAGGCGCCCCGGTGAAAAGCGTGCCAGCGGGCCCTCTTCATAGGCCATCTGATAGAGAACGAGTTCTTTCTTTCCTTCCAGCAGGAAGGTGATTGCGATCGGCCTCTCGTCGAGATGGAAGGCGTAAACCCGAACCTTTTCGGGGTGCTTCGCCACATAATCAGCGAAAAACTTGCGGCTTTGCTCCTGCGCGAAGGAGTTACGACGCCCGAGGGCATCGACCTGCGCCGATTTCCATTCCAGCATCAGAAGCACGTGGGCGTGAAGAGAAACTGGATCTTCGACGCGCACGAATTGCAACTGCCCTTCAGACTTCAGCTTCGCGTGTTTTCGGGAAAGCCCCTTGCGAGTGCTGGTGCTGTGCAGGTCTTTGTAGAATGAGTCCCAATCAGTCCCCAGCGTGCGCGCGTAGGAGAGGGTCGGCTCGTCCGTTTTTTTCCAGAACGCGAATGGATTGGACAACAGGCCAATCATGGAAGGCTGGCGGCGAAACAGGCTCGCGCTGACCGGGCCGAGCGCCTTGCGAACCTGCGACCACATGAGATCGACCGACCCGGCATCAATGCCTTCGGCGAGGTCCGCTGCGAGCAGGGGGACATTATGATTGTTCCACCGTTCGCCAAGCCATGTCAGACGACCTCTCACAAGGCTGAGCGGAAAGATCGCGCACAAGGCGCCATTTAGCCGGCCCGTGACGAAGACGGCACCTTCGGAATCCAAGGGGGAGGTCAGCAGGTGGCGGACCCAATCGAAGTGCTGGAATGGCGTACAAACGCCTGTCTTTTCGAGTGCCCGCCATTCCGCTTCGAGCGGTGCGAGAGAATACTCGGCGCTCCATTCGTCCGGAAACCCCCGCACGGCCACCCCATCGCAGAATGTTCTGATAACGGGCCGACTTTAGCGCCGGAAACTTAAGATTGAATGAGCCGAAACGGCTTGCCCTGAGGGCGTGGCTGTGGTGACTGGCGCGCGGACAGATGGCCGAGTGGTTTAAGGCAGCGGTCTTGAAAACCGCCGTGGGGGCAACTCCACCGTGGGTTCGAATCCCACTCTGTCCGCCAAGACATTATTCCTATTTATTATCGTTTAATAACAACAACTTAGGCGATCAGTTCGATTTCCATTTTCTCCGTCATTTCCAGCACTTCGCTCGAAATTCAAACTGCGGCCCAAAGCCCGCGCAACTTACACGACCGTAGTATCGGAGCAGACCCCGGGTATTTTCCCGGGTATTTTTTTGACCGAACCGGGTATTTTCTTGGGACTTCATTCCCGAAGATTACAGGCTGCAGAAGCGAGTTGCTCAACCCGCCCTCAGAGGTAGTATGCCCGCGGGGCACCCACTTTTCGTAGCTATAGTTTGAGGTGTCCCGGTTCGACGTCCGGAGCGCTGCGCTCTCAGTTCAGGGCGAGAACCAAATGCCCATCCACCTGCCTTACGCGTGCAAAGCAACGAGAGAGCTACATGTCTTTGTCAGATGAAATTGAGAAAAGACGCCGAGCGATCAAGACAGATTCCTATTCCATGTCGATAGGAGAGATACTTAATCTTTATACTTCGCGAGAGTTAAATATAAATCCAAATTTTCAAAGAATGTTCCGCTGGAATCAAGAACAAAAAACTCGCTTCTTGGAATCTATACTTCTCGGAATACCAATACCTTCGATCTTCGTGTCGCAACGTGAAGAGGGCGTTTGGGACCTGATTGATGGCCTGCAAAGACTGTCTACCATTTTTGAATTTTCTGGTGTCTTGCTCGGACCGGATCAAAATATTGTTGAACCCTCGCGATTATCAAAAGCAAAATACTTGCCGTCGCTTGAGAATAAGATTTGGCAAAACAAGGACGACGACGAAGATCCAAATAGCCTGACGGCGCAGCAGCGCATCGACATCAAGCGTGCCAAGATAGACGTCAACATAATAATGCGAGAGAGCGACAACGCCGCTAAGTATGACTTGTTCGAACGGATCAATACAGGCGGAAGTAAGCTCTCCGATCAAGAAGTGCGAAATTGCCTTCTGATCATGGCTGATGTTGATTTTTACAATGAATTTGAAAAGTTCGTCGAAAACTCGGATTTCGAAGAATGCATTGCCATAACAGACCGCGCAAAAGACGAACGCTACGACATGGAGCTAGTGGCACGCTTTTTAACGTTGCGAACCGCGGATATGGAAATAGTTAGGCAGAGCTTGGTGGATGTAGGCACCTTCCTATCGGAGGCTCTGGTTAAAGCGGCTACGGAAAAGATCGACTTAGCTGCAGAGCGCAGTGCATTCGACCGGACATTTAACCTTATAAACTCGTCCCTAGGCGTAAACGCGTTTCGTCGATTCGACGCTGCTAAACAGCGGCACCTAGGAATGTCTCAAGTATCAGCGTTTGAAGCCATTGCTATCGGTCTGGGTTCTAACATCGGTGATTGGAATCCGGATGATCCCACAGACCAAGCCGAATTCAAGTCGCGTGTTGAATCCCTGTGGTCCAAGGAAGAATTTAGAAACAAGCAAGGGTCCGGGGTGAGGGGCACAGATCGTATCCTCAATGTTATCCCGCTCGGGCGGTCGCATTTCCGGAGATGACAAAATTTGTCACTGCCGAACAATGCCTCGCCGCCATTCAAGGAGATAGCGCCTGGCGGAAGAAGGAAATTTCGTTCCTGAAGAATCGGGTGGCTCGTTCCGAGGGCGCGTCTAAAGACATGATGATGCGTGCGGGCATTTTGATGCTGTATGCACATTGGGAGGGTTTTGTGCGATTTGGCGCCGAAACGTATATCGCGCATATCAATGAGCGAGTATCGCGTTTCAACCCACCACTGACTGAGCATTACAGTCGGCTATTGATGTGGCGATGCGTTCAGAAGAAGGGGCAGTATCCCCATGAAAAATACCCTCATGCTTTTCTTGACATTATGACCGACTGGAAAAGCAACCCGGAAAAACTGCTTCCGGAAAACATGATCGACACGCAACACAATTTAAACTCGGAAGAACTTGGAAAAATACTCCGAATTATCGATGTTCCGTTCGCTGATTTCGAATCGAAAACCAATTTGATTGATGAGAAATTGGTGGGTCGCAGAAATCCAATCGCTCACGGCAAAAAGAAAGTCATTTCGCTTCAAGATTACCATGAGGCCGATCGGGAAGTCCGACTTCTCTTGGACATATTTCAGAGAAAAATTGAAGATTGCATTCAGAGTAGCCACTTTGTCGGGTCATGACAGGCATCCGCGGCCCGCGTAGTTACGTGACAGCGACTATTTAGCGGGCCGAGGGTAGTTGATCAACGGACTACTCAAGGCTCCGGCCGCGTAGAATGCTGAGGTTTTGATATGAACAAAACTTTCGAGGCCGTCAGGAATCCGGATCGGTGTCCAACACATCCCGGCGCACTTGTGGCCGAATTGTTGGAGGACAATGGGCTCAAGATTGCGCCGGCGGCGAAATTGCTTGGCGTATCTCGTAGACGTCTCGGTTCACTCTTGAGTGGGACAAGCCGAGTTTCACCTGACATTGCCGCGCGGCTCGGCAAGCTGTTCGGCAATGGCTCCAGCTTCTGGTTGCGTATGCAAGCGGCTTATGACACTTGGCGCGCTGAGCGAGAGTTCGACACGACCAATATTCCCACTTTAGGAGCGTAAGGGCATATCAAGCAGGCGAGCTACTGAGACTTTATGCCTTGTTTTTTATGCTTTTAAACCTAATTTGGCCGGGTATTTTGCCGGGTATTACAGAGTTAAGTGAGAAAAATTCGGTTTATGTGGCAGTGGGTTGAGTGCTTCAGTTCTTCGTTCACTCTGTCCGCCAAGCACGTTCGGCGGACTTGCCAGATAGGCGCCCGGGCAAGGCCAGCTACCAAGCCGCTGTTTTACGGAAGTTCGCAATGAGCTCGAGAATACTTGCGGCCAGTGGCGGCGTTAAGCAGGTCATCTGTATAAACTGGGGCACAAAATACGGCGCTCCGTTTATCAATAGACTTTACGCGATGGTAAGGCGGAATATCACGCCTCCCTTCACGTTCACATGCTTCACCGACAGCCGTGAAAACTTGAACCCCGATATATTGTGCGAAGACTTGCCGCCCCTGGATGTGGAGGCAATGCCAACCAATACTCTGGGCATCTGGTCGAAAAGCCGCCTTTGGGGTCCAAAACTGGGCGATCTGTCGGGACCGGTCTTATTCCTCGATCTGGATATCGTCATCGTCGCATCGCTGGATGTCTTCTTCGAGAAGGGAGAACCCGACGATGTTATTCTGGCGCGAAACCAAACAACTCCTTTGGAGCGAATGGGCCAGACGTCTCTGTTCCGCTTTCCCGTGGGTGGACTTGTGTCCCTGCAGGAAAAGTTCAGAGCCGATCCGCAAGGTGTCGCCGACAAGTACAGGTTTGAGCAGCGGTTCGTGACACGCAATGTCCCGGGCGGCGTCAAATTCTTTGCCCGCCATCTAGTTCTGCACTTCAGAAACGACTGCCGGTGGCCGTTTCCACTCAATTACGTTCTTGCTCCCCGATTGCCAAAACGGGCACGGGTTGTGCTTTTCCCGAGAGGGTTGTGGCCGCAGCATGCTATCGAGGGCAGGTATGGGGTTCGCGGAGTTCCTGCCACGCCGCTCGAGCACATAAAGGGTGTGACGGACCGTGCCAAACGAGGGAAAACGGCACCGTTCAAATATTTGCGGCACTATATTCGACCAACTCCCTGGGTCGCTGAACATTGGCGCGAGTGATGGCCCAAGAGATTCGTGTCGGCTAAGAATTTCGGGAGCGGACGCGGAATTAAGATGTATTCCGAGTCATCGCCTCCGAGTGGTGCCCTGCGCCCCAGTTTTGACACTTTATTCGCGCTCGGTGGGATTAACGATTGAGGCGAAATAGCGGGGTGGGGATGCCGGGCGCGAAAGCGACAGCTCCTAGATTGCAGGATGTCCGCCGGATCGCCTTCGCGGTGTTGACCGCTGCCGCCTGCTCCACGCTCGCCGGATGCTCCACCAAACAGGCCGCTGCTCCTGCGCTGAACCTTACAGCGACCACGCAGGTTGCCGCGCAGACGGATGAAGCCAAGTCCGGCGAGGGAACCGACGGCAAGGGCTCTCGACCTTACAGAGTCGCCGGATCAGCCTCTGCAATCGAGAGCTTCGAAGGCTATTCCGCCGAAGGCCTCTCATCCTGGTACGGCACGTTCTTTCACGGTCGCACGACCGCGAACGGCGAGGTTTTTGACAAGACGCAGCTTTCGGCCGCCCATCCCAGCATGCCGCTGCCATCCTATGCCCGCGTTACCAATACCTCAAACGGCAAATCCGTCGTCGTCCGAGTGAACGATCGCGGCCCATTCCACGGGAACCGTGCGCTCGATGTCTCTGAAGGCGCAGCAGATTTGCTCGGCTTCAAGAATCACGGAATGGCACGCGTCCGCATCGATTATGTCGGGCCAGCCTCGCTGCAGGGCAGCGACAACGAACAGCTGATGGCGAGCTATCGCGAAAATGGACACGCACCGGCTGGTGTGATGCTGGCAAGCGTCAGCCACCCAGCGGCACAGCCCGAAAGCGGTCCGACACCGGCAGCCATGGGTCTCCGCAGTTCGGCACCGTCTGCATCCGCCCCGCCCCCCGTTTCACCGGCTGTGCAGGCAGCCTCCGCAACCGTCCCCCCCAAACCCATCTCCGCGCCTCAAGCAAGCAAGCCTGAACCTGCGGCAACCCAAACGGCAGCGACAACACCAGTTGATGTCGCATCGCGCATCCAGGCGAGCTTCGGCAGCATGAACACGCCGCCTCCTGTCCAAGGGCGCGAGCGCCCGCAGATGGTTCAGCCGGTCCTCAGCGGCTTTGCCTTCGAGCCGTCCACATTCACGGCGCCACGCTGACGCTTATCCATTGAACCGCCCGTACGGCTCGCGCTAACTAACGGCGACGAGGCCGATACAACCATGGCGATGAACCCGGTAAAGCTTTTTCGGGCCGCATTTTTCGCGGCGCTTCTTTTCGTGCCCTCTCAAATTCAGGCCGAAACGTTCGACAGCGAAGCGCGTCAAGCGATTCTTATCGACGCCACCAACGACTCCGTTCTCTACAGCAAGAACCCGGATGCGGCTTTCGCGCCGGCGAGTCTCGCCAAGCTCATGACGCTCGCCGTTGCTTTCAACGAGATCAAGCACGGCCGGTTGTCGCCCGAGACCGAGTTTGTGATGACCGAGCATGCCTGGCGCACAGGCGGGGCGCCGGCGCGTACAACGACCATGTTCGCTCGACCGAACTCCAGGGTGACGGTGCGCGATCTTCTTCGCGGTATTGCCATCGTCGTCGCCAACGACGGCGCAATCGCATTGGCCGAGGGAGTTGCAAAATCGGAATCGGAGTTTGCCGAACGGATGAATCGCTATGCGAAAGAGATCGGCCTCAACTCCTCATCCTTCGTCAATCCGACCGGCTTGCCCCAGGAGGGGCAGCGGACCACCGTGCGGGATCTTGGCCGTCTGATGCAGCACATCATCTCGAACAATCCCGATCTCTACAGCGTGTTCGGCGAACCAGACCTCGATTACGGCGGGATCAAGCAGCAGAACCGCAATCCTCTCTACGGCAATTACAGCGGTATGGACGGTGGCGCGATCGGCTCTGTCGCCGGGGATGGACACATGATCGTCGTGTCGGCCGTTCGCAACGGCAAACGCCTCATCGCGGTGCTGACCGGACTTGCTGACGAAAAAGCCAGAACCCGGGCCGCAACCGCACTGCTCGACTGGGGCTTCAACGCCTATATCGACCGGGAAATTTTCAATGCTGGAGATGTTGTCGCAAGCGCGCAGGTGTTCGGAGGAACGCAAGGCAGCGTGAAGCTCGTCACGCAGGCCAATGTGACGCTGCCGGTTCCGAAGGACGGCAACAGCCGGATCGTCGCGCGGGTGGTTTATCGCGGGCCTGTGAAGGCGCCGGTCAAGGTCGGCGACAGGGTGGGCGCGCTCCGCATCTGGAGGGACAATCTCCTGCAGAGCGAGGTGCCGCTTGTGGCGAGTGAAACCGTGGAGGAGGGGACGCTGTGGCTCCGCGCGCTCGACGCCACATATGAGCTGCTCGCGGGACCCCTCCATTCACTCCGCACCCGCTTTCTCGTGCCAGCCTGATCGTATGGCCAACTTGCGGAAATTCATCACATTCGAAGGCGGCGAGGGGACAGGCAAGTCCACCCAGTCCGAGCTTCTGGCCGGACGGCTTCGTGCCTACGGTTATGAGGTCGTAACGACGCGAGAGCCGGGCGGATCGCCAACGGCCGAATATCTGCGAGATATTATTCTGTCCGGGAAAGCCAAGCAGTTTGGCGCATTCGCCGAGACAACGCTTTTTTCTGCTGCCCGCATCGATCATCTGCGCGAGACGATCGAACCTGCTCTCAAAAGAGATTCCTGGGTTATCTGCGATCGCTTTCTTGATTCCACGCGCGCTTATCAGGGAGCGCTTGGCAATCTCGACCCGCGCGTGCTGAAAGCTCTCGAGCGTGTTGTGATCGGCGACATGATGCCGGGCCTGACATTTGTGCTCGATCTGCCGCCCGAAGAAGGCTTGCGCCGCGCGCAGACGCGCGCACGAGGCGCTGCCCCAGACCGCTTCGAAAGCGAGGAGATCGATTACCACAAGGCTTTGCGCAAAGCGTTTCTCGACATCGCTTCCAAGGAACCCGACCGCATCGCCGTCATCGACGGTGAAGCGACGGCAGACCGCATTGCCGATCAGGTCTGGTCCGAGGTGACACGCCGCTTTGGGATCGATGCATGAGTGACAGCGATTCCGTCGAAATCGACCGGCTCGACGACGCCCCCCACCCTCGCGAGACCATGCGCCTTGCCGGCCATCGCGACGCCGAACAGATTCTGCTGAACGCCTACCGTTCCAACCGGATGCACCACGCATGGATTATCGGGGGCGAGGAGGGGATAGGAAAAGCCACTTTGGCCTACCGCTTTGCGCGGTTCATTCTGGCCAATCCCAATCCCGACGCAGCGCCCGTTCAGGCCGCGAACGACCTTTCGGTCGATCCCGGTGTTCCGGCGGTACGGCGCGTTACCCAGCAATCGCATCCGGATCTGTTCGCGCTGAGGCGCGGACTGAATGCCGATCGCAAGAACATCGCCTCGGAAACGCGCGTCGACGAGGTACGTAAACTTGTCTCCTTCTTCACCACCACGGCCGGGGAAGGGGGCTGGCGGATCGCCATCGTCGACACCGCCGACGATCTCAACGTCAACGCTGCGAATGCGCTTTTGAAGGTGCTTGAAGAGCCGCCGCCGCGTTCGCTCTTTCTCATTCTGTCAGTCGCGCCCAAGCGCCTTTTGCCGACGATCCGTTCGCGCTGCCGCACGCTGCTTTTGAAGCCCTTGACCAATGTCGAGGTGCTGGACGTCCTGGAAGGTCTCCCCGGCATCACGGGGGACACCTCGCCGGACGAATTGAAACGCATTTCGGAGGTGGCCGAAGGCTCAGTCCGCCGCGCTGCGAGCATGCTGGCGGAAGACAGCCTCGCGCTGCGCGATGTTCTGGCTGGAATGCTGGAGAGGCTGCCGAACCTCGAACACGCGGAAATCCATGGCCTTGCCGAAAAGATCGCCGCACGGGTAGGCGGTCAGAGCTTTGACCTGTTTCTCGGTTTCATTCAGGACTGGCTGCACCAGCGGCTAACCCACGGAGCCCAAAGGGGGGATGCCAAGCTTGCGGCATGGGCGGCGCTGTGGGAGAAAACGGCGCGCACGGCCCGCGAGGCCGAGACCTTCAATCTCGACAAACGCCCGCTCGTGCTTTCGATCTTCTCCGATCTTGCTGCGGTGACGCGCGGCTGATCCTCTTGTCAGGAAACCATGGCCGAGCGTTCCTCCTATTACATCACGACCGCTATCGCGTATCCCAACGGTTCACCTCATATCGGCCATGCCTACGAGGTCATCGCAACAGATGCGATCGCGCGATTCCACCGGCTGGACGGACGCGATGTGTTTTTCATGACCGGCGCGGACGAGCATGGGATCAAAATGCTTCAGACGGCGCAGAAGGCGGGCATCACGCCGGCCGATCTCGTCGCGCGCAACGTTCCACAGTTTCAGGATATGTGCGCCCGGCTCAACATTTCCTTCGACCGCTACATCCGCACCACTGAACCGGCGCATCACAAAGCCTCTCAAGCGATCTGGGAGAAGATGCAGGAGAGGGGTGACATCTATCTCGACACCTATGCCGGCTGGTATTCGGTGCGCGACGAGGCCTTCTATGCGGAGGATGAGACCACGGTGAACGATAGTGTTCGCCTTGGGCCTCAAGGTACGCCAGTGGAATGGGTGGAGGAAAAGAGCTATTTCTTCCGCCTGTCGGCCTATCAGGACCGCCTGCTGAAACTCTATGCGGACAATCCCGATTTCATCGGCCCGGACGCGCGGCGCAACGAAGTCGTCAGCTTCGTCAAAGGCGGTCTGCAGGACCTCTCGATCAGCCGAACGACATTCGACTGGGGCATCAAGGTTCCGGGAGATGACGAGCACATCATGTATGTGTGGGTCGACGCGCTGACGAACTATCTTACGGGCGTCGGCTATCCCGACACCGGATCGGAAAGCTTCCAGAAATACTGGCCGGCCGATGTGCATGTCATCGGCAAGGACATCATCCGGTTCCACGCGGTCTACTGGCCGGCTTTCCTGCTCTCGGCAGGCCTCGATGTTCCGGCGCGCGTGTACGCACACGGATTTCTTTTCAACAAGGGCGAGAAGATGTCGAAGTCGATCGGCAACGTCATCGACCCTTTTTCGCTGGCGGATGCCTACGGCGTCGACCAGATGCGCTACTTCTTCCTGCGCGAAGTGCCGTTCGGCCAGGACGGCAGCTACAGCCACGAGGCCATCGTGCAGCGCATCAATGCCGATCTTGCCAACGATCTCGGCAATCTTGCGCAACGCTCCCTATCGATGATCGCCAAGAATTCTGCGGCGAAAGTACCCGCGCCGGATATGTTCAGCGATGCCGACAAGGCAATGCTTGGCGCCGCCGATGCTCTCGTCGCGGACGCGCGGAAGGCCATGAAGTCGTTTGCATTGCACACGATGCTGGCGTCGATCTGGAAGGTCGTTGCGGATGCGAACCGTTATTTCGCGTCCGAAGAGCCCTGGAAGCTGAAGGACAATCCGGCCCGGCGTGACACGGTGCTGTACACGACGATCGAGGTTATCCGGAACATCGCCATCCTGACACAGCCTGTGACGCCTACGGCGTCGGCAAGGCTGCTCGATCTGCTGGCGGTGCCTCACGAGGCCCGGACGTTCGCTAGCCTTGGGGAAGGGGGGCGCCTGACTCCCGGCACCGAGCTTCCTGCGCCCGCTCCTGTCTTTCCACGCTTTGTGGAGGCCGAGGAGGACGCGACCGCGAAATGATCGTCGACAGCCACTGCCATCTCGATTTTCCAGATTTCGCGCAGGATCGCGATGGGATCGTCGCACGCGCTCTTTCGGCCGGCGTCGGCGCGATGGTCACGATTTCCACGCGCGTCAGGCAATTCGATAAAATTCGCGACATTGTCGAGACTTACGACAATGTTTTCGGGTCTGTCGGCACGCATCCGCATCAGGCCGGCGAAGAACTGGATGTCACCACAGACGAGCTGATCCGGCTTTCGGAGCATCCGAAGATCGTCGCCATTGGCGAGGCGGGGCTCGATTATCATTACGATCATTCGCCGCGTGACGCCCAGGCTAAGAGCTTTCGCGTTCACATCGCCGCGGCCCGCCAGACCGGCCTTCCGCTGGTCATTCACGCACGGAACGCAGACGAGGATATGATCCGCATTCTGGAGGATGAAACCTCCAGAGGCGCGTTTCCGGCAGTGCTGCACTGTTATTCATCAGGGCCGGAACTCGCCAGACGCGGTGTCAAGCTTGGGCTTTACGTGTCGTTCTCCGGCATCCTGACATTCCGCAACTCGCAGAGCGTTCGCGACATCGCGGCCGATGTTCCGGCTGATCGTCTTCTTGTCGAAACCGACGCACCGTTTCTCGCGCCCATGCCGCATCGCGGCCATACGAACGAGCCTGCATTCACCGTACACACGGCGCAAGTTCTGGCCGATGTGCGGAGCTGGACATTCGAGGAAACCGCCCGCCGCACGACAGAGAATTTTGCGCGTCTGTTCAGCAAAGTGCCGCGCCGTGCGCTGGCACTCGACGAGGCCGCGTGAGCCTCAGCATCACCATACTTGGCTGCGGCTCATCCGGGGGCGTTCCGCGCGTGGCGCAGGGCTGGGGCAGATGCGATCCAAACGAGCCGAGAAACCGACGCCGCCGCTGCTCCATCCTGATACGCCGAACGGGAGAACAGGGAGAGACATGCGTTCTTGTCGACACTTCGCCCGATCTGCGTGAGCAGATCCTCGGCGCGAACATCGAGCGGCTCGACGGCGTGCTCATCACCCACGATCATGCCGACCACACCCACGGCATCGACGATCTGCGGCCGTTCTACGTCCAAACCCGCGAGCGCGTTCGCGTCTGGGTGGACCCCGTGACGTCGCCCAATCTGAGACACAGGTTTGGCTATGCCTTCGACGCGCCGCCGGGCAGCGATTACCCGCCGATCCTCATCCAGCACAGCATGGAGCATGGCGAAGTCGTCGAAGTTTCAGGTCCAGGTGGCGTGATCGACGCCCTGCCGTTTCGGCTGCCACACGGCAACGTCGAGGCGCTCGGCATCCGGGTCGGCGACATGGCCTATACGCCGGACGTCAGCGCCATTCCGACGGAATGCCTGGACTATCTGCGGGACCTTGATCTCTGGATCATCGACGCGCTTCGAATCGCGCCGCATCCGAGCCATTTCACGCTGGCTGAAGCGCTGGGCTGGATTGAGCAGATGAAACCGAAGCGAGCCGTGCTGACCAATCTCCACACGGACCTCGACTACAGAGGATTGCTGGAAAGTGTGCCGGAGAACGTCGTGCCGGCATATGACGGCCTGACGCTGAACTTCGCTTGAGCTAAAGCCTCCCCATCGCTTTGGTTCCATAATATATCTTATGCGACTTGCGGATATGAAGGCCATGTATCCCCTGCGGGTCAGAACCTTGAATTTATTGGCTTTCCGCGAATGTCTCGAGTCGCTCTGGTGCGTCCGGTCTTCCAGCCTGGGTCTCCCAACCGAGATCCGGGAACGCGACGATGCGGTTGCCGCGTCGGTCCATGCGGACCGACAGGAAGCCTTTTTCTTCCATATAGACCAGCAGACGCCGCGCACGGCCCGGCGATCGGCTTCCGCAGATCTTCGCCAGTTGAATATCTCCCGGGCATTGCTGCTGCTCCATTGCGGCCCGTGCGAGAACCAGGAACATTCCCTGCAGATCTTCGGTCAGCTGTGCGGACATGGCGACGGCAGCCTCCCAGTCCGACCCTTCGGCAGCCTGCGTCGGAACGCCTGCGCGTGCGACCGCAAGCCGCCCCCGGAACTCGGCGAGGTCAAGTGGCAGGCCGGGCACGTTCTGGATGCGGCAGCGGACCACGAAATCCTGATAGAGAACCGCCACCGATTTGAACGCCGAGTCCGGCACAGAGACCACGCTTTGCAGGACGTCTTGTATCTTGGCTTCGCGATCGGCCGGGTCGTAGGTCGGGACCGCTGGCACCTCGTCCGGAGCGCTCTGTTGTGTCTGTTCGGCGAGCTGGCGCAGCAGATCGTTCGTCGGGACGGCTGCGCGCGGCGTTGCATTTGTTGCGCGCCGTTCGACCGCAACCGGTGCGAAGATCGCGTCCTGCATTTCGCCCGTCACCTCTTCCGGCAACGGTATGAGCTTCGGATTGACGCTGCGCGCGCCGGTTTCCACCGTTCCGATACGTACAGTCAACGGGCGCCGCGACAAGGCGGGCCCGAGCGCAACGAAACTGCCGCGCGGCAGGTCGCGGAAGCTTTCTGCCTGACGGCGCTCCATTCCTAGAAGGTCTGCCGCACGCGCCATGTCGATGTCGAGAAAGGTGCGCCCCATCAGGAAGTTCGAGGCTTCGGCCGCGACGTTCTTGGCAAGCTTGGCTAGGCGTTGCGTAGCGATGACCCCGGCAAGGCCCCTCTTCCGCCCGCGTGACATCAGATTGACCATGGCGCCGAGTGAAGCCTTGCGGGCTTCCTCGGAGATGTCGCCGCCTGCAGCCGGCGCAAAGAGCTGGGCCTCGTCCACCACGACCAGCACGGGGTACCAATGGTCTCGCGGCGCATCGAAAAGCCCGTTCAGGAAAGATGCCGCGCAATGGAGCTGCGTTTCGGCATCAACGCCCTCCAGATTAAGCACCGCTGAAGCGCGGTGTTGACGGACGCGCCGCGCGATCTCTTCGAGCTCACGGTCGCTGCGCTCGGCATCAATCACCAGGTGGCCGTATCGATCGGCCAGGCTTACGAAATCTCCTTCCGGGTCGATGACGATCTGCTGCACCCAGCGCGCGCTCTGTTCCAGGAGACGGCGCAGGAGGTGAGATTTGCCCGAGCCGGAATTTCCCTGCACCAGCAGACGCGTGGACAAAAGCTCTTCGAGATCGAGCGAAGCCGACGCGCCATCTGTTTGCGCGCCCATATCGATGGCGACTTGCATGGGGATTTTGCTGGCCTTTCCGGGACTTTGACGTAGCACGCTACGGCTACGAACACTGTTGCCCGGGGGCAATGTCCACATCTGATGAATGTTGCCGCCGTGCAATGAACTCCTTGCAATGCCACTGGTTTACCCTCGACAGCGCAATGATATCTTTCTCACACCATGACAGACATTCTTTCGACTCCCATCGATCCCGGAACACGGATCGGCCACGTCCACCTCAAAGTTGCCGACCTCGACCGAGCGCTGGCGTTTTACGCGGGCGTTCTCGGCTTCGAGCTGACGCAGCGCTACGGCACGCAGGCAGCCTTCGTTTCCGCTGGCGGATATCACCATCATATCGGCCTCAACACATGGGAGAGCAAAGGTGGTCAGCCCCCTGCTCCCGGCACGACCGGGCTCTTTCATGTCGCTATTCTCTACCCGACGCGCGCGGCGCTTGCGGATGCCCTCCGCCGCCTGATCGCGGCGAACATCCCGTTGGATGGGGCGAGCGACCACGGTGTCAGCCATGCGCTTTATCTGCGCGATCCGGATGGAAACGGCATCGAGCTTTACTGGGACCGCCCGGAAGCCGAATGGCCCAAGGGGCCGGATGGTGAACTGGCAATGGTGACGCAGCGCCTCGATCTGAACGAGCTTCTTGCAGCCTGACGCATGAGCCGTGCCGCGGGTACCCCGCGGCGCGGCATTTGTGCCCCTTGCTTCGCGCGTCCGAAAAATGGCGCATAGAAGAACAGCAAGGAGCCGCCGTGAACCCCTCCCCCGACATTGCCCGCTTGATCGACATCATGGCCGCGCTGCGTGATCCGGAGAACGGCTGCCCATGGGATATCCAGCAGACCTTCGCAACGATTGCGCCCTTTACCCTTGAAGAGGCCGCAGAGGTCGCCGATGCCATTGCGCGGAACGATCTTGAGGACCTGCGCGAGGAACTGGGCGACCTTCTGCTTCAGGTCGTTTTCCATGCGCGCATGGCGGAAGAAGCGGGAGCTTTTGCCTTCCCCGATGTTGTTCAAGCGATCAATGAAAAACTGATCCGGCGCCATCCTCACGTGTTCGGCAATGCGCGCGATCTGAGCCCCGAGGCGGTGAAAAAGATCTGGGACGAGATCAAGGCTGGCGAAAAAGCGCAGCGCGCGGAAAAGCGAGGCACTCCATCGACAGGCGGCGTTCTGGACAGCGTACAGACCTCGCTGCCCGCCCTCTCCCGCTCGGTCGCGCTGCAGGCCAAAGCGGGAACGGTCGGCTTCGACTGGAACGATGCCCGCACGGTGCTCGACAAGATTCGCGAGGAGGCCGACGAAGTCGAGGAAACACTCGATTCATCGGCAAGCGAAGATGAGCGAACCGAGGAAATCGGCGATCTTCTGTTTGCGGTTACGAATCTCGCGCGGCACATGAAGGTCGATCCGGAAATTGCATTGCGGCGCGCGAATGCCAAGTTCGAACGCCGCTTCCGCTTCATCGAAGCGCGGCTCTCCGAGCAGGGCCGCAGCCCTGCTCAATCGGACCTTGATGAGATGGATGGACTCTGGAATGCGGCGAAAGCCGCCGAGAAAAAGTAGAAGTCTTACTCTTCGGTCGCGAGGCCGAACTTCTTGCGCACCCCGTCGACACGCTCGGCCGGAACACGCACGGTGAGATTGACCGAACCATCGTCGGTATCCACACGATCGAGAACCTCGGTGTATTCATGAAGCCAGTGAAGGCCCTCGCCATTCGCGGCATCAAGGGTCAGATCGAGTATCCGATGTCCGGACGAAAGGCGCTTCTCTATGTCGGCCACCAGGCCGTCGAGCCCCTCCCCCGTCAGTGCCGAAACCGGGATCGGCGCGTTCTTTTCGCGCTTGGCCACTTCGCGCAGGCGCGCCGCTGCGTCTGCGTCCAGCGCATCCATCTTGTTCCAGACCTCGATAAGGCGGTCGCTGTCCGGGTCGACGCCGAGTTCCTGCAGAATACCACGCACGTCGGCCGCCTGCGCTTCGGTATCGCCGTGTGAAATATCGCGTACGTGCAGGAGGATGTCGGCTTCAAGAACCTCTTCGAGCGTCGCACGGAAGGCGGCGATGAGCGTTGTGGGCAGATCGGAAATGAACCCGACCGTGTCCGACAGGATAACGCGCGTGCCGTGCGGAAGGTCGATGGACCGGAGCGTCGGATCGAGCGTCGCAAACAGCATGTCGGCAGCCAGAACCTTGGCCTGTGTCATGCGATTGAAAAGCGTCGACTTTCCAGCGTTCGTGTAACCAACAAGAGCAACGATGGGGTACGGAACCCGCTTGCGGCTCGATCTGTGCAGTCCCCGAGTGCGCTTTACCTGTTCGAGTTCGCGCTCGATCTTGGTGATACGGTCGCCGATGACGCGGCGGTCCGCCTCGATCTGCGTTTCGCCTGGACCTCCGAGAAAGCCGAAGCCGCCACGCTGGCGCTCAAGATGGGTCCACGAACGCACCAAGCGGCTCTTTTGCCAATTCAGATGGGCAAGTTCGACCTGGAGCGTGCCCTCTTTTGTGCGCGCGCGGCGTCCGAAAATTTCAAGGATCAGCCCGGTGCGGTCGAGAACCTTGCAGTTCCACGCCTTCTCGAGATTGCGCTGCTGTACAGGCGACAGCGCCGTATCGACAACGACGAGTTCAGCCCCCTCGACGCGGACCATGCCGGCAAGTTCGTCAACCTTCCCGCTTCCGATATAGGTTGCGGGCCGGATCTGGCTCAGCGGGATGAGACCGGAGCCGACGATCTCAAGTTCGATCGCTTCGGCCAGCCCGACCGCCTCTTCTAGGCGCGCTTGTGGACTGCGCGAAAACGACGACGCCGACCTGTTGTCGCGCAGGTAGGGCACGACCACGACAGCGCGTCCGGACGAGCCTTCGCCCGGCGGGTTGACCGTCGCGTCCTCAGAGCGGGGTTTTGGCTCGCTCAATCGCCCTTCTCATCATCCGTTCCCTCGAACAGGGAGACAGGATGACCAGGCATGATTGTCGAGATCGCGTGCTTATAAACGAGTTGCGAATGACCATCGCGGCGAAGAAGCACGCAAAAGTTGTCAAACCAGGTGACGACACCTTGAAGCTTGACGCCATTCACCAGAAAGATCGTCAGTGGAATTTTATTCTTCCGGACATAATTCAGAAAAGTGTCCTGAAGATTCTGGGCTCGGTCGGCCATATTTTTGTTGTCCTCCGGGTCCGTTCTTTTTTGCAGCCCCGAGCTGGGCTGTCTAGCTGAACGGAGCTTCGCGGGAAAGTCCATTAGACGCAAGCAAGGTCGGTTTCGCAAGCAAATCCAAGCTTTAGATGGCTCGCCATTCGGCTATGAGGTGAAAGCCCTTCCGGAGCGAAGCAACCACTGGACCGGGCTTTCCGTCTCCCACCGGCGCTCCATCGATCCGGATCACAGGGGTCGCAAGGGTCGTCGCCGAAGAAATGAAAGCCTCCATCGCGGACTTTGCTTCGTCGATCGTAAACGGGCGCTCCTCAATCGTGAGGCCCTCCCTACGCGCCAGATCGAAGAGAGTTGTCCGGGTCACGCCGCGGAGGATTCCCGATTCCGCCGGCCGTGTAACGAGCACGCCATTCTGCGTGACGATCCAGGCATTGCTAGAGCCGCCCTCGGTGACATAGCCGTCGCGGTCTATGAACCACGCCTCCCGGGCATCGTTTTCCTTCGCCTGCATCTTGGCGAGAACGTTGGGCAGGAGAGCCGTTGTCTTGATGTCGACGCGTTGCCAGCGGTTTTCCGGCGTTGTAACGACGCCGATACCCTGCTGGGCGGCCGCATCGCCTTTGCTCGCGGGCACATGGCGCGCGATGACGACCAATGTCGGCGCAACGGGCGGATCTGGAAAAACGAACTCGCGACGAGCGATGCCTCGCGTGACCTGCAGATAAACCAGCCCCTCGCGCACGCGATTGCGCCTTAAAACCTCGCTGAGCACGATGCGCAGGCAGGCATCGCTCATGGGACGATCGATCCTCAGCTCATTCAGGGAACGCTCGAGCCGTGCAAGATGCCGAGGCTCATCGATGATACGGCCGGCACGCACCTCACAGACTTCGTAGACGCTGTCGGCGAACTGAAAGCCGCGATCCTCAACGTGAATCTGCGCTTCGCCATAGGGGACATAACGCCCGTTCACATAGACAATACGGCTCACTCTGGGTCCTCGCACGTCAACCGATTTCAAGCGCTTTCAGTTTGCGGTGAAGCGCAGACCGCTCCATGCCGATGAACTCGGCTGTGCGCGAGATGTTGCCGCCAAAGCGGCTGATCTGCGCCATCAGGTACTGACGTTCGAAAACTTCACGCGCTTCACGCAGGGCCATACCCATGAGCTGTTCACCGCCGGCCCCGCTGGGCGTCGGCGGAACCATGGTTCCTATTTCCGAAGGCAGCATGCTGGCCGTGATGAGAGCGTCCGGATCGCCGCCTGCAAGGATCATCAGCCGCTCGATATTGTTACGCAACTGACGGACGTTGCCGGGCCAATCGTGAGACTGAAGAACCGCCAGCGCATCCTCTCCGATGAGACGTTTGGCAAGACCTGTCTGCTGCGAAATCTGATCGAGGAAATAGTCGATCATCTCCGGAATATCTTCGCGCCGCTCGGCAAGCCCCGGTACGCGGATCGGGACGACCGCCAGGCGATGGAAAAGGTCTTCGCGGAAGTTTCCGAGCGCGATCTCCGCCGGCAGATCGCGGCTCGATGAGGAAATGATACGGACGTCGACATTCACCTTGCTGGAGCCGCCGACGCGCGAAAAGCTCTGGTCGACAAGAACGCGCAGGATCTTGTTCTGAGTCTCGCGCGGCATGTCGGCGATCTCATCGATGAAAAGAGAGCCGCCATGGGCCTCTTCAAGCGCGCCGACCGAGCGCCCCCTCCCATTGCCATCCGCCTCGACACCGAAAAGTGCTGTTTCCATGTTTTCCGGTGTGATGGCGGCGGCGTTGAGCGCCACGAAAGGACCGCTTGCTCGTTGCGAAAGCGCATGCAGCGTGCGGGCGACCAGCTCCTTGCCGGCACCGGACGCTCCTGCAATCAGGACGCGGCTGTTGGTCGGAGCGACACGCTCGATCGTTCCGCGGAGCTGGTTCATCACCGAGGATTTGCCGACAAGCCGACTTGCATGTCCCGATTGCTGACGCAGATCGCGCAACTCCCGGCGCATCCGCGACGCCTCAAGCGCCCGGCTGGCCACGAGCACGAGACGGTCCGCCTTGAAGGGCTTTTCGATGAAATCGTAAGCACCTTTCTTGATGGCCGCCACAGCGGTCTCGATATTGCCGTGACCCGAGATCATCACGACCGGAACATCGGGATGCCGTTCTTTGATCGCATCGAGAATCTGCATGCCGTCGAGCTTCGACCCCTGCAGCCAGATGTCGAGGAAGATGAGATGCGGACGGCGCTCCTCGACAGCCGCGATGGCCTGATCGCTGTTGCGCGCCACGCGCGTATTGTATCCTTCGTCCTGAAGGATGCCTGCGACGAGCTCCCGGATATCGGCCTCATCATCGACGATCAGAATGTCAGCACTCATGCGTCAGCTTCCGCCTTCGATTTTTGATCTGTTTTAGGCTCCGCCCCGTGCGGGAACCACAACGTGACCCGCGCTCCCCGTCCACCCAGCGAAACGGCGGGGGCATCCGATAGCTCGATACCGCCACCATGTTCTTCAAGAATTTTCGTGACGATCGCGAGGCCGAGGCCCGTCCCTTTTTCCCGCGTCGTCATATAGGGTTCAAGCAGACGCGACCGGTTTTCTTCCGGAAGGCCGATGCCGTTATCCGTAGCCGTAATAACAACGCGGCCGCGCTCGCCCCGCACTTCGACGGCGATCCGGCCCTCGCCCCGATCCTCATCTTCGACAGCCGCGATGCTTTCGGCCGCGTTTTTCACGATGTTCGTAACGGCTTGCGCCAGCAGCCGCCGATCGAACCGCGCGACGAGAGGCTCTTCCGGAACGACCAGATCGATGGTGATTTCCGGGTTGCCCATGCGCATCATGACAACGGTCTGTTTCACGGTTTCGGAGACGTTTTCCGCTTCGATGACCGGCTTTGGCATGCGCGCGAATGAAGAGAACTCGTCGACCATCCGCTTGATGTCCTCGACCTGGCGCACGATCGTATCCGTGCACTGATCGAATATCTCACGATCTTCGGTGATGTTCTTGCCGTATTTGCGGCGAATGCGTTCGGCCGACAGCTGGATCGGCGTCAGCGGGTTTTTGATTTCATGGGCGATGCGGCGTGCGACATCCGCCCAGGCGGACGTTCTCTGTGCGGAAACGAGTTCCGTAATATCGTCCAGCGTAACGACATAGCCGTGTTCCGGCGCGACGGACTGCTCGCGGGTGACGCGCACATTCACCGTCCGTTCGCGACCTGCCCGCACCAGAGTTGCGGTGCCCTGCACAAGCCGCGTGCGGCCGTTCATGGCTTCATCGAACAGGCTCGCAAATTCAGGCGCCACTTCCAGAAGCGGGCGATGCAGAAGCTGATCCTCGCTCGTCCCGAGAAGCTGGCTCGCCGTCCGGTTCACGAGCGTGATGCGACCGTCGCCCGTGAGACCAACGATACCGGCTGTGACGCCCGCCAGAACCGCCTCGGTGAAGCGGCGGCGTTCGTCGATCTGTTCGCTCGCCTCCAGCAAGGCGTTGCGTTGCGTGCGAAGCTGCGCGGTCATGCGGTTGAACGTCTCGGAAAGACCGCCAAGGTCCCCTTCCCGCTTTCCATGCGGTACTTGCACATACAGGTTGCCGCCGGCGACCTGATCGGCGGCTGCGATGAGACGGCTGATCGGGGAGACAAGGCGGTTCGCGAAGGCAAGCCCGATCCAGATAGCCGCCAGCAGCAAAGTCAGGCCGATAACAAAGTACATGAGGCCGAAGGCGACCTGAACGCCGAACCTTCGCCTGTCGAGCGCAGTATATTCGGCTGCTGCTGCCTCGGTCATGCGCAGATAGTGCGTGGCGCGCGGGTCGACCGACCTGACGACAAACAACCAAAGATCGTCATAGCCGGCGAGCCTGAACACGGCCCCGATGAGGTTCTGGCTGTTGGGGGAGAGGATAGCCGGTTCGGCTTCCGTTGCCTGTTCAAAGGCGTTCGGCGAGGGCATCTGCATTGGCCGCCCGCCATCATTGGCCGCACGCTCGACCACGGTCAGATCGCGCTTTAAAAGATAGGCGGCGTGCATGCCACGTATCGTCGATTGCACTGTAACAAGATCACGGAACCGCGCGCGATCATTGTCGAAAAGTGCGCGCTCCCGGTTGAGGTCGTTCGCCATCGCAAGCGTTTCGGCGCGAATGGTGCGGAGCTGCTCTTCAAGATAAGCGCGCGATACCACCAGCGCGTTGTCGACGATGGCTCGCGCGCGCGTCGAGAACCACTGGTCGAGGCCTCGGTCGAGCGTGACCACAGCAACCGTCGCCAGAAGCAGGGCCGGCGTCATGGCGATGATGCCGAACAGCAGAACGACCTGCTGATGAAGCCGCGCTCCTGCCCGCCGACGCCGCCGCGCCAGGACGAGCGAGCGCGCCTGCCAGATGATGATGGCGAGCAGCAAAACGCCAAAGGCCGCGTTGATGCCCAGCGTCGTGACGACAACATTGTGCGTCGGCGGAACGGGGGTCAGCCCCGACAACACCAGAAAGGTCGTCAGCGTTGCAAGAAGTGCTAAAACGAGCACGACCGCGCCGAAGCGCGATGACCCGACCGGCTTTACCGTCGGCAGATCAGGCTGTGGCCCCGAATTGGCACTGATTGTCTCAACCGCCAAATTTTTTCATCCCAGTCCCGCTGCGCGCCCAGTTCTAACGCTGGTGATGCAGCAACGCGACACTGTTGTCCGAATGTGACAGCTTCGGGGCAGAAAACAGCTTTTACCGGGCGTTGCGGATAACCCTCACGTCGAGATCGCGAATTTTCTTTCGCAAGGTGTTTCGGTTGAGACCCAGAAGTTCGGCAGCGCGGATCTGGTTTCCGCGGGTCGCGGCCAGCGCAGCCCCAAGAAGAGGTTGCTCAATTTCCCGAAGAATGCGGTGGTAGAGGCCAGGAGGCGGAAGCGCTTCTCCGTATTGTGCAAAATAGCCCGCCAGAAACCGCTCCACGGCAGGTGCTATTTCGTCCGATGTGTTTGCGTTGTCGTCCACCCCCGGCACGATCGCTGGTTCTGCAAGCTCGGTGTCGACGATCGCGGCGGTTATCACATCCTGTGGATAGAGTGCCGCGAGACGCCGGATCAGGTTCTCGAGTTCGCGAATATTGCCCGGCCAGCGATATTTTTTCAGCCGGTCGAGAGCGCCGGAGTCGATCTGCTTTGCCGGGAGCCCTTCACGCTCTGCGAGCGCGAAGAAGTGGCGTACAAGATCCGGCACATCCTCGGATCGCTCCCGAAGAGGCGGCAACCGCAGCGGCACGACATTCAGGCGGAAGAACAGATCTTCGCGGAACAGCCCCTGCTGGATGAGGATTTTGAGGTCTTTGTTTGTTGCGGCGACAATACGCACATTCGTCTTGATCGGCGTGCGTCCACCGACCGTCGTATATTCGCCCTGCTGGAGCACACGCAGCAGGCGGGTCTGTGCTTCCATCGGCATGTCGCCGATTTCGTCGAGAAAGAGCGTACCGCCTTCGGCCTGCTCGAAACGACCCGTCGAACGCGCCTGGGCGCCCGTGAAGGCCCCCTTCTCATGTCCAAACAGCTCGGATTCGATCAGGTCGCGCGGAATTGCGGCCATGTTGATGGCGACGAAGGGACCGGTGCGTCGCTTGCCGTAATCGTGCAGCGCGCGCGCAACAAGTTCCTTTCCCGTGCCGGACTCGCCGGTGATCATGACCGTCAGATCGGTCTGCATCAGGCGGGCGAGCACGCGGTAGATGTCCTGCATCGCGGGCGAACGGCCGACGAGCGGAATATTATCCACCTCCTCCGGATGGGCGGTTTCCGCCTGGGCCTTAGGCTCCGTCAGAGCCCGGCCGACGATCGCGATCAATTCCTTCAGATCGAACGGCTTCGGCAGATACTCATACGCGCCGCGCTCGGACGCGCGAATTGCCGTCATGAACGTGTTCTGAGCGCTCATCACGATGATCGGAAGCTCGGGTCGAAATTTCTTGATCCGCGGCAGAAGATCGAAGGCATTCTCGTCGGGCATCACGACATCTGTGATGACGAGATCGCCTTCCCCCTGCGTGACCCAGCGCCAGAGCGTCGCGGCGTTCCCGGCCGTGCGGACTTCATAACCGGCGCGCGACAACGCCTGGTTCAGGACCGTACGGATTGCGGCATCGTCGTCGGCAACAAGAATGCTTCCGTGGGACATCAAGCAATAACTCCGGCATCACCCGGCGCATCACCGGCGAAAATCGGCATAAGGATACGGAACGTCGTGTTCCGGGGCTGTGACTGGCATTCGACGATACCGCCATGGTCGCCGATGATCTTGGCGACGAGCGCAAGGCCAAGCCCCGACCCGGATGGCTTCGTCGTTACGAATGGATCGAAAAGAAGAGGCAAAAGATCCTCGCTTACACCCGGTCCGTTATCGCGGACGCAGATTTCGAGCGGCAAGCTGACCCGCGCCTGAGCACCAGGAACGCTCAACCGCACGCCCGGTCGGAACGCGGTTGTCAGGTGGATTTCGGCCTCTGAAGTGCCGCTGACGGCCTCGGCCGCGTTTTTCACGAGGTTGAGAAATATCTGAACGAGTTGATCGCGATTTGCGAGCACCGGCGGCAATGACGGATCGTAGTCTTCGACGATTTTGATGTCGCGCGCGAACCCCGATTGGGCAAGGCGGCGAACATGTTCGAGAACGACATGAATATTGACAGCTTCGCGCTCGACTGGCCGCTCGTCGGAGAAAATCTCCATGCGATCGACCAGTTTCACAATGCGATCCGTTTCATCGCAGATGAGGCGCGTCAGGGCACGATCATCGTCGGTGGCGGCCGTTTCCAAAAGCTGCGCGGCTCCGCGAATGCCAGACAGAGGATTCTTGATCTCGTGCGCCAGCATGGCAGCGAGCGCCGTGACCGAACGAGCCGCGCCACGATGCGTCAGCTGCCGATTCATCTTGTCGGCAATCGTGCGCTCCTGGAGCATGACGACCAGATGGCCGCGCGCCTCTCCGAGAGGAGCGATATGGATGTCCACCACACGCGATGAGCCGATGCGCGGCGTCCCAAGATCGACCCTGTATTCGTTGACCGGCGCGCCGCGTTCGCGAACCTGTGCAAGCTGAAGAAGCAGCGGCGAACCGAAGGGCACGATGTCTGCGATCGGCAGACGGCGCAGCAATGTGGCGCTCATACGGAAGAAGGTTTCCGCCGACGCATTGACGCCCGTCACACGGTCACGTTCGTCGATTGTCAACACGGGGTGAGGCAGTGCATTGATGACGCCGTCGGGCTCCGAAAAGCCGACCGCTTTTACGTAATTGCTTTCGAGCACACTCACGCTGCGATCCTCCAGGCCAGACGATCATAGATGGCAGCAAGTTTCATCTGCGCGTCCTCGGGAGTTCCGGCCATCAGCACATCGCCCTTGGACGCTCCATCGACCGCGATTCCGGCCGTCCGGAACGCTTCGTCGAGATACCAGCCAAGATGCTTGCGTGCATGGCGCAGACCTGTTTCGCGTCCATACAGGCTGAGAAGGCCGTCATAGTGCTCGCGTGCGATGGCATGCTGGGCGGCCAGACCGGGGCCCTCCTTTCGAGTGCCAGTCTCAAGGAAATGAGCCACTTCGCCGGGAAACCAGGGGCGCCCCTGCGCACCACGACCGATCATGACGCCATCGGCGTTCGATGCCTCGAGCATTCTCGACGCATCCTCTATTTCGTTCAGATCGCCATTGGCCACGACCGGGATCGATACCGCATCCTTCACGGCACGGATGGCATTCCAGTTGGCCTGTCCGGTGAAAAACTGCTCGCGCGTGCGTCCATGAACCGTGACAAGCCGTATACCGGCATTCTCAGCCCGACGTGCAAGTACAGGCGCATTGATCGTATGTTCGTCCCAGCCAAGCCGCATCTTCAGTGTTACAGGAACGGAGACGGCCGCGACGGTCGCCTTGATCAATTCCAGCGCATGGTCCAGGTTCTTCATCAAGGCGGATCCGGAATGACCGCCGACAACCTTTTTGACCGGGCACCCCATATTGATGTCGATGACCCGCGCGCCGGAAGCCTCGGCCACGCGCGCGGCCTCGGCCATCCAGACCGCGTCTCGGCCCGCGAGTTGCACAATATGAGTCCCAACGCCGTCGCCTTCGGCACGAAGACGTGCCTCCTGATCGCCGGTCGCGAGCTCGCGGCAAGCGACCATTTCCGACACGGCAAGGCCCACGCCCAGCCGCACGGCAATGCGACGGAAAACGATGTCCGTTACCCCGGACATGGGGGCCAGAACGACTGAATTCGGTGCCTGTTCCGGGCCTATCGCCAGCGCTTGAGCCGGCGCCTGATACTCACTGGGCAAAATTTAGGCGCTCCCCGATATGCCCATTACCTAAGCAGAAGACACCCGGCCGGGCAAGCTCGAAACAGCAGGGGAGACATGCAGCCGCGCCTCGTCTAGAAGGCGACGCTGCAGGAGAGTTAATTGTCGAAAACAGCTGTCATAATTGTGGCCGCGGGACGCGGCACTCGCGCGGGAGGGCCCGCCGGAAGCCCGGCGAAGCAGTATCGGACGGTGGGCGGAAAGACTGTCCTGTCACGTACTCTCGAGGCATTCTGCTCGCATCCCCGCATCCATGAAATCGTGACCGTCATCCACCCCGATGATGGCGCATTCTATGCTCAGTCGATCCATGGACTCGCGAAGTTGACTGCGCCCGTTCCGGGCGGGGCGACGCGCCAGGAGAGCGTCAGGAACGGTCTTGCCGCTCTCGCCGCGAGCGCTCCCGATGTCGTTCTGATCCACGATGCCGCGCGCCCCTTCGTTCCAGCGGACGTCATCGACCGGGCCATCGTCGCTGCAAGTATCAGCGGGGCCGCCGTTCCTGTCCTCGAAGTGACGGATACCATTGCCTTGATCGACGGCAGCACGCGCGGAGATACGCTGGAGCGTGCCCGGCTGCGCAGCATCCAGACCCCCCAAAGCTTTCGTTACACCGATATCTGCGCCGCCCACGCGAAGGCCGCGGCGGAAGGACGTGACGATTTTACCGATGACGGCGCCGTGGCCTCACACGGTGGCCTGAAAGTGTCTGTCTTCGCAGGAGACCCAGCCAATATGAAACTGACGACGCCTCAGGATTTTGCGAGTTCGGAAGCCCGCCTTCTGGCCTCCCTTCCCGACATTCGCATGGGCACAGGTTTTGACGTTCACGAGTTCGAGCCGGGCGACCATGTAACTCTCGGCGGCGTGCGCATTCCGCACACCAAAAAGCTGAAGGGCCACTCCGACGCAGACGTGGTGCTCCACGCACTGTGCGATGCCATTTTCGGTGCGCTTGGCGACGGCGACATCGGCTCTCACTTTCCGCCCTCGGACATGCAGTGGAAGGGCGCCGAAAGCTCCAAATTCCTTGCTTACGCAGCCGAAAAGGTAAAAGCGCGCGGCGGTATTATCGCCAATGTCGACGTCGCGATCATGAGCGAGGCACCGAAGGTTGGCCCGCACCGGCCGGCAATGCAGAAGACCATTTCCGATGTGCTCTGCATCACGCCGGACCGCGTCGGCATCAAGGCGACGACAATGGAGCGCCTGGGCTTTATCGGACGCGAGGAAGGCATTGCCGCCATTGCAACGGCGACGATCCGCTTGCCAGTCTGACATCTCTATGCGGGAGGATGGTGCAATGCATGAAGCCGATCTCGAATTTACCCGCATCGACAAAAACCTTATCATTGCGGCCTGGGATCTGCTTGAGCTTTGCAAAAGCAAATCCCTGACCGTGGTAACGGCCGAAAGTTGCACGGGCGGGCTCGTCGCTGCGGCACTGACCGATGCCCCCGGCGCGTCGAAAGCCGTGCAAGGAGGCTTTGTCACCTATTCAAACGAGGCGAAGCAGCGATCGCTCGGCGTTCCCAGCGATCTGCTAGAAACATTTGGCGCAGTGAGCGAACAAGTCGCACGAGCAATGGCGGAAGGCGCCCTCGCCCACTCTGCCGCGGACCTGTCGGTTTCCATAACCGGCATTGCGGGGCCGGACGGCGGTAATGACAACAAGCCGGTCGGGCTTGTCCATTTTGCCGCCGCTCGTCGCGGCGGGCCGATCATTCATCGCGAAAAACGCTTCGGCGATGTCGGGCGCGGCCTTATACGCCGGAACGCGGCGATGGAAGCGCTTGCGCTGCTTTCCGAAATCGCTCGCGTTCGCTAGACGCCTATTTCAAATTGCGGCGGAAAGCTCCGAGGATATCGGAATAATCGTCGGTCCACGCGCGCGTGGCTCTCTCGTCATCTATCTTGTTCCAGCCATCGAGTGACGCGAGCGCGCCAAACGCGACCTCGTTCTTTGCGAGGGCAACGACAAGGGAGGTCGCCAGCATACGCGGCCCGTAATCCCCTGTGGGAGGGTCCTGCTTCCACAGCGTCTGCAGACCGAGCTCCCGCGCAAGCGCGCCCACTTCGGGAAGCAGCGCAAGGTGCCGGTTCGAAATGTGCAGAACGAGAACGCCGGTTGGAGTGAGACGCTCGAAATAAAGCTGCAGCGCTTCGCGCGTCATAAGATGAACCGGGATGGCATCAGATGAAAAGGCGTCGATAAGCAAAAGCTCATGCTTGAGATCGTTGTCGGCAAGTGTGATCCGTGCATCGCCAATATGGATCTTCGCGTCCGGGGCACAGGCCGGCAGAAAACGGAAATAGCCCGAGTCCCGCGCGATATGTACGACCTCGGTGTCGATCTCGTAGAAATGCCAGTTTTCACCTTCCTGACGATAGCAGGCAAGAGAACCGCTTCCCAAGCCCACGATCCCGACAGGTGAGAGCCGGACGCTGTTGTTTGCCTCGCGCACCGAACGGATGATCTCCACCATGGGGCTCTGCGTGTGGTAATATGTCAGCGGCTCGGGCCAGCCCGGCTTGGGCACGCCGTTTTCCAGTTGGGCTGCACCATGAAGTGTGGTGCCGTGATAGAGCACGCGGAAGACGCCGGTGCGGTAATCCTGGATCTTGTGCACCCCGAAAAAGCTTCGTGTCATGTACACATTTGCGGATCGGGGCGCGATGACACCACAGACCAGAAGCGCCGACGCCAGCAGCATGGCCGATGCAAGAGGGAAGATGCGGACGAGTAGCAGAGCCGCCGCAATCGGAAGGAAGATCGCCGCCCTGTAGACATCGTCGCGTCCGAGCCCGACCGTCGTGTCGGTTATGAGCGCATAAACAGCAACGAGGCCCGCAACGGCAATGATCGCCAGCGATAGGTAAAGCTGCTGGCGATCGACACGCTCCGTATGCACGAGCGTCAGCGCCGAGAGGACAATAAGAATAGGATATTCAAGGATCGTCGGGAAAATGTAAGGCGCCGCGAGGCCCGCAAATGCGCCGCCTAGGACGCCTCCGAATGACATCCAGAGATAGAATTCAGTCAGGCGATCCGACGCCGGGCGGAAGGCATAGAGCCGTGAATGGGCGACCATGGTGGCGACGAAAAACGCGAAAAGATGAAGGCCGATCAACCAGAGCGTCGGGACGAGGCCGCGCAGCAGCCAGTCCGCAGCCACATAGGCCAGCAAGGCTGGAAGCAGGATGGCGAGGATGTGATAGCGGACAACCGGTTTTTCCCTGAACACAAGAACGAAGGTCAGAAGGAAAAGTGCAAGCGGGACCACCCAGAGGAACGGCGCCGAGGCAATGTCGGTCGAAATGTGCGATGTTACGGCAACAAGCAGAGCTGTCGGCACGAAGGACAGAAAAACCCAGCGTGCTTTCTGGAGGACCGTCGCAGGGGCGGAGGTCGGGCGCTGGACCTCAACATTCTGCGCATTGCGATTTACGTAGAAGCCGATAGCGGCAATCCAGACGGCTAGCACGCAGTAACCGGCCGACCACAGCCACGTCTGATCTGTAAGGCGAAGGGCCGGCTCGATGATAAATGGATAGCCCAGAAGCGCGATGAAGCTTCCGAGGTTCGAAGCACCGTACAGAAAATAGGGATCGTTTCGGCCCGGCGCGTCGGTACGTGCGTACCACGCCTGCAAAAGTGGTGCGTTGGCGGACAGCGCGAAGAACGGCAGACCGACAGAAACCGTGAAAAGCCCAATTAGATAGAAGACCTGACCATCTTCGGGCGGCCTGCCCCAACCTTCGGCAAGGGCGAGAGGCAGCGCAATGAATCCGAGAGCCAGAACTGCGATGTGGATCATCGCGCCAAGACGAGCGCTCGTGTATCGCGCTATGAAATGCGCGTAAGCATAACCGGCCAGCAGCACGCCCTGAAAGAAGACAAGAGCGACCGACCACACACCCGGAGCACCACCGAGCTTCGGCAATACCATTTTCGCGAACATGGGCTGGACGGCAAACAGGAGTGTTGCCGATAGAAAAAGAGCCCCGCCGAAAACAAGAAGAAACGCGCTGCGCTCAGCCCTCACCGGCACCTCTGCCGGAGCATCCGTCGCACTCATCCACCCTCTCCCCCACGGAAACGGCGAACATTGCGCCATCTCTCAATTTGGCGGAGCCTCGGCTAAATGGCGGCGGTTGTAAACAAAATCCGCACGCGCCTCGAAGGCACTCGAGAATTTGAGAAACGCTCGTTCGAAAACTGCGCCCGCCACAAGGCCAATGGCACGACTTTTCATTTGCCAGGCGATGAAGAATTCGACGTCACATGACGTTTCGCTCGCCGGGATGAATAGCCAGCGGTTCACCAGCGACGAAAACGGGCCTGTCACATATTCGACAGAGATACCGAGATTGTTCGGATCGAGCGTCACCCGGCTCGTGAACGTATCGCGGAACACCGCATAGGCGACCGTCATATCGGCGAGAATAACGGTTTTGCCGTCCCGCTCTTCTCGTTTCTTAACGCGAAGATCCTCGCAGAGCGGAACGAAACGTGGATATTTTTCGACATCCGCAACGAGATCGAACATCTCGCGCGCCGAATGCTGGACGCGCCGCTTCGTCGAATGCTGCGGCATGCCCTACTCCGCGGCCTTCGCGGCACGGGCAGCGCGCAGTCTTGCGAAATCCTCCCCAGCGTGGTGCGAGGAGCGCGTCAGCGGACTCGATGAGACCATCAAGAAGCCCTTCGAATAGGCCAAAGCCTCATAGCTCTTGAATTCTTCTGGCGTCACGAAACGCGCGATGGCCTGGTGCTTGCGCGTTGGCTGAAGATACTGACCGATTGTCAGGAAGTCGACGTCGGCGATCCGGAGATCGTCCATCAACTGCATGACCTCATTTCGCTCTTCGCCAAGGCCCGCCATGATGCCGGACTTCGTGAATATCCCCGGATCAAGCTCCTTCACCCGTTGGAGCAGCCGCACCGAGTGGAAATACCGGGCGCCGGGCCTCACTGTCACATACAGCGAAGGCACGGTTTCGAGGTTGTGATTGAACACGTCGGGTTTCGCCGCGACCACCTTTTCAAGCGCGCCGTCCTTACGCAAGAAATCCGGGGTGAGGATTTCAATCGTTGTGGAGGGACTGGACGTCCGGATCGCCGCAATCACATCGGCGAAATGCTGCGCGCCGCCGTCATCGAGATCGTCACGATCGACCGAGGTGATCACCACATGGTGAAGGGCAAGCTTTGCGACGGCGTCCCCCACCCGACGCGGCTCATCGGCATCGACGCCGGGCGTCGGCAATCCGGTGCGGACGTTGCAGAACGAGCACGCGCGCGTGCAGGTATCGCCGAGGATCATGAAGGTCGCGTGTTTTTTCGACCAGCATTCCCCGATGTTCGGGCAGCCCGCCTCCTCGCATACCGTGACGAGCTTGTTGTCGCGGACGATGCTCTCGGTCTCGCGATAGACGGGCGAGCCGGGCGCGCGCACCCGAATCCAGTCAGGCTTCTTGAGAATCTCGGTATCGGGCCGATGCGCCTTTTCGGGGTGGCGGGGCCTCGGATTCTTGGTGAGATCGAGAACGACGGTCATCCGGTCCTTTGCCTGGGAAACAAGCGGCTTGTGACCGTAATATAGGATGATTGTCGCTTGATGAACACCTGCGGCGCATGGCTGCCACACGCCGCAGGAAAAACGGAGGTCAGCTACGCCGACCCCGGATCATGCCCCAGATGAAAAGAAGGACAATCGCGCCGACGGTTGACACCAGAAGGCTGGCCCACCAGCCTGTGTAGGCGATGCCGAATGTCCGGGCGAGCCAGCCACCAAGCAACGCGCCGATAAGGCCGACGATGAGATTGGTTATCAGCCCGTGATCGCGGCTTGTCACTTTTTCGGCGATCCAGCCGGCAAGAATGCCGATGAAGATCGTCGCAATCCAGCCCACACCTTCCATCTTCACTTCCGTGCTCTCGCACGCCTCTGTTTCGGAGACCTAACTCTCCAATCAACGGATTGGATGCAGCAAAGGGGAAAGATTTTGCGGCACCGAGCGTCGCAAATCCTTACATGTTCAGAACGCGCCCGTAAGCGTCGAGCACGCTTTCCTTCATCGTTTCCGACAGCGTCGGATGCGGGAAGATCGTGTGCATCAGTTCTTCCTCGGTCGTCTCGCAGTTCATCGCGACGACGAAGCCCTGAATCAGCTCTGTCACTTCCGCGCCGGAAAGATGGGCGCCCAGAAGCTCGCCCGTCTTGGCATCGAAGATCGTCTTGCAAAGCCCGTCCGGTTCGCCAAGTGCAATGGCCTTGCCGTTTCCGATGAAGGGGAAGCGCCCGATCTTGACCTCACGGCCGAGTTCTTTGGCCTTGGCCTCAGTCAGACCGACAGAGGCGATCTGCGGGTGGCAATAGGTGCAGCCCGGCACCTTGTTCTTGTCGAGGGCGTGAACCTTGAGACCCTTGATCGCCTCCACGCAGGTAACACCCTCGTGCTCGGCCTTGTGCGCCAGCATGGGCGGGCCCGCGACATCTCCGATGGCGTAGATGCCCTTGACGTTGGTGCGACCATAACCGTCCGTAACGACGATACCCTTGTCGGTCTTCACGCCGACGGCCTCCAGGCCGATATTCTCGATATTGCCGACGACACCGACCGCGGAGATCACCTTCTCTGCGGTGATCGTTTCCGTCTTGCCGCCGACATCGATCGTCGCGGTTACAGCATCGGGCTTCTTGTCGAGCTTGGTGACCTTGGCGCCAGTCAGAATCTTGATGCCCTGCTTCTCGAACTGCTTGCGTGCGAAGGCCGCAATTTCGGCGTCCTCGACCGGCAGGACCTGCGGCAGGACTTCGACGATCGTGACATCCGCTCCGAGCGTGCGGTAGAAGCTGGCGAATTCGACGCCGATCGCGCCCGAACCGATGACGAGCAGCGACTTCGGAAAGCTCTCTGGATTCATAGCTTCGAAATACGTCCAGACCTGTTTCTTGTCCGGCTCAAGGCCGGGCAGAACCCGCGGACGCGCGCCAGTGGCGACGATGATGTGCTGCGCCTTGTACGTGCCTTCGCCAAGCGCGCCTTTTGGAGCTTCGACCGCCGGACCGAGCACGCCCTTTGTGGGTGCCGTTACGGCAATCTCGTTAGGCTTTGTGAATTTGGCATCGCCCCAGATTGTCGTGATCTTGTTTTTCTTGAACAGGAACTGCACGCCCGTGTTCATCTGACCGGCAATGCCGCGCGAGCGCTGCACAATCGCCTTCAGATCGAACGCCGGCTTCTCGACGGACAGGCCGTAGTTCTTGGCGTGGTTGAAATACTGGAAGATTTCGGCCGAGCGCAGCAGCGCCTTGGTCGGGATGCAGCCCCAGTTCGAGCAGATACCACCGAGATGTTCACGCTCGACGACGGCTGTCTTGTAGCCAAGCTGAGCGGCCCGGATCGCCGCAACATAACCGCCCGGCCCGCCGCCAATGATGATGATGTCAAACTGATTGTCGGCCATTACATCACCAGCCCGATCGGCTTTTCGATATAACCCTTAAGGGTCTGCATCAGCTCGGCGGAATTTGCCCCATCAAGCACTCGATGATCGCAGGAAATCGTCGCGGTCATCATGGTGGCGACGACGATCTGATCGTTCTTGACGATCGCGCGCTTTTCACTCGCCGCGACGGCGAGAATGGTGGAGTGCGGCGGGTTCACGACAGCCGTGAAGTGCTTCACACCGTACATGCCGAGATTGGAAATCGCGGTCGTTCCGCCCTGATATTCGTGAGGCTTGAGCCTCTTCTCGCGCGCGCGGCGGGCAAGCTCGCCGATTTCCTGGGAAATCTGCGGAAGCGGCTTGTCCTGCGCGTTGCGCAGGATCGGCGTGATCAGCCCGCCGCCGGGGATCGCGACCGCAACACCGATATCGACATTGTGGTGACGCAACATGCCGCCTTCGGTCCAGGACGCGTTGGCCTCCGGGTGCTTCTTCAGCGTTAGCGCGAAGGCCTTGATCATGAAATCGTTGATCGACAGGCGCCACACCGGCTTGCCGTCGTCCTTCGGCGCGTAATTGTTCATTTCCTCGCGCATCTTCACGAGCGCATCGAGTTCGAAGTCGACCGCAAGATAGTAATGCGGAACGACGACCTTCGACTGCTGCATGCGCGATGCGATGGTCTTGCGCATCCCGTCGTGCGGCAGGACATCGTAGGAGCCTGGTTCGAAGAGGGCGCGGATCTGATCGTCCGGCATGAGCGGGAAACCGCCACCGGAAGCCGGTGCCTGACGGGCGGACGATCCCGGCTGCGCGCTCTCGACGTCCTTCTTGACGATGCGCCCGTGCGGACCGGAACCCGCAATGGCCGAGAGATCCAGACCACGCTCCTTGGCAATACGGCGCGCAAGCGGCGAAGCAAAAACTTTCCCGCCGGAGCCGTTGGCCTTTGCGGCAGCAGCAGGCGCAGGTTTCGGAGCTTCCGCCTTGGAAACCTCGGCTTTCGCTTCCTCCTTTGGCGCAGCAGGCTCTTCCTTCTTTGCTTCGGGAGCCGCCGCTTTTTTGGGAGCTGCTTCTGCGGGAGCTGTGCTGGCCGCGCTCGCGTCCTCACCCTCCTCAAGCAGAACCGCAATCGGCTGGTTCACGGCAACATCGCTCGTGCCTTCGGCAACCAGGATCTTGCCGAGCGTGCCTTCGTCAACGGCCTCGACTTCCATCGTGGCCTTGTCGGTCTCGATTTCGGCGATCACATCGCCGGACTTCACTTTGTCGCCTTCCTTCTTCAGCCATTTGACCAGGTTTCCCTGCTCCATGGTGGGCGACAGCGCAGGCATCAGGATGTTGATGGGCACGGCTTGCCTCGGATCAGCGGTAGGTGACGGCTTTCACCGCGTCGATCACTTCAGCGACCGACGGCAGTGCAAGCTTTTCGAGATTGGCGGCGTAAGGCATCGGAACGTCCTTACCCGTCACGCGAAGAACCGGCGCATCGAGGTGGTCGAACGCCTTTTCCATGAGCTGGGAGGCGATCTCCGAACCGACACCGGACTGCGGCCAGCCTTCTTCGACCGTCACGCAGCGATTGGTCTTCTTTACGGATTCGATGATCGTATCGACATCCATCGGGCGGATGGTGCGAAGATCGATGACCTCGGCGTTGATCCCCTGCCCGGCCAGTTCCTCGGCGGCCTTCAACGCGTAGGTCATGCCGATCGAGAACGAGACGATCGTCACATCCGTGCCCGAACGCGCGATTCGTGCCTTGCCGATGGGAAGTACGAAGTCGTCGAGCTTCGGAACCTCAAAATGCTGCCCGTACAGAATCTCGTTCTCAAGGAAGATCACCGGATTGGGATCGCGGATCGCGGCCTTTAGAAGCCCCTTGAAATCAGCTGCCGTGTAGGGCGCGACCACCTTGAGACCGGGCACTTGGCTGTACCAGGCGGCATAGTCCTGGCTGTGCTGCGCCGCAACGCGCGCGGCCGCTCCGTTGGGACCGCGGAAGACAATGGGGCAGCCCATTTGGCCGCCGGACATATAAAGCGTCTTCGCGGCCGAATTGATGATCTGGTCCATGGCCTGCATGCCGAAGTTCCAGGTCATGAACTCCACGATCGGGCGCAGACCGGCGAGCGCCGCACCGATGGCGATGCCGGCAAAGCCATGCTCGGTGATCGGCGTGTCAATGACGCGCTTGGCTCCGAATTCGTCGAGAAGGCCCTGCGAAACCTTGTACGCACCCTGATATTCGGCGACTTCTTCGCCCATCAGGAAGATATCGCCGTCGCGGCGCATTTCCTCGGCCATGGCATCGCGAAGCGCTTCACGGACGGTCTGACGAACCATTTCGGTGCCTTCGGGCACCTCAGGATCAGGCTCGATGGAAGGCTTCGGCGGCGCGGCCACAGCAGACGGCGCGGTGTCCGGTGCAGGCCCTTTCTCCGGCTCGACCGGAGGAGCGTTCTCCTCCGCCCGTTGCTCAGCGGCCGTATCCTCGGACTTTTCCTTATCCTCGGGTTTTTCTGTATCGTCGGCCTTCTCAGGCTTCTTGGGCGCGGGAGCCGCGCTTGCGTCTTCTCCATCCTCGAGAAGCAGGGCAATCGGCGTATTGACGGCGACGTCCTCGGTTCCGTCCTTGATCAGGATCTTGCCGAGAATGCCTTCGTCAACGGCCTCGACTTCCATCGTGGCCTTGTCGGTCTCGATCTCGGCGAGCACGTCGCCAGACTTTACCTTATCGCCTTCGGCTTTGAGCCATTTGGCCAGCTTGCCGGTCTCCATGGTCGGAGAAAGGGCCGGCATCAGAACTTCGATCGGCATGCGAACTGATATCCTGTTCGTGTCGTCAGATCAGAGGTAGACGTCGGTCCAGAGCTCCGACACATCGGGCTCCGGATCGTTGGTCGCAAACTCCGCGGAAGCGTTGACCGTGGCGCGAATGTCCTTGTCGATCTGATTGAGCTCTTCTTCGGTCGACCAGCCATTGTCGAGCAGACGTTTGCGCACCTGTTCGATGGGATCGCGCTCGTCGCGCATCTTCTGGACTTCTTCCTTGGCCCGATACTTTGCCGGATCCGACATCGAATGTCCGCGATAGCGGTACGTCTGCATTTCGATGATGTAGGGGCCCTCGCCAGACCGCGCATGCTCGATGGCACGCAGGGCCGCCGCGCGCACCGCGCGAACGTCCATACCATCGACCTGTTCGCCGGGAATGTCGAAGCTGCGGCCGCGCTGTGAGAAATCCGTCGTCGCCGAGACGCGGTGGGCGGCGGTGCCCATGCCGTAACGATTGTTCTCGATAATGTAGACAACAGGCAGCTTCCAAAGCTTTGCCATGTTGAAGCTTTCGTAGACTTGGCCCTGATTGGCCGCGCCGTCACCGAAATAGGTGAGCGCTACCTGGCCATCGCCGCGATATTTGTTGGCGAAAGCCAGACCGGTGCCGATCGGAACCTGTGCGCCGACAATGCCGTGGCCGCCGAAAAATGCCTTCTCGCGGCTGAACATATGCATGGAGCCGCCCTTGCCGCGCGAATACCCTCCGCTGCGGCCAGTCAGTTCGGCCATGACGCCGTTCGCATCCATGCCGGTGGCCAGCATGTGACCGTGGTCACGGTACGAGGTGACGACCTGATCGCCATCATTCTGCGCCATCTGGACGCCTACGACGACCGCTTCCTGTCCGATATAGAGGTGGCAGAAGCCGCCGATCAGACCCATCCCGTAGAGCTGTCCCGCCTTTTCCTCGAACCTGCGGATCTTGAGCATTTCACGGAGCGCCGTGAAATCCTCGTCCTTGGTGAATTCGGAAAATGTATTCGAGATGCCTGCAGCAGCAGAAACAGGTTTGGCCGATTTGGCCTTGGCAGCAGATGCAGCCATGCAGAGTGAACTCCCTGTGATTGGGCGGTTCGGCCGTTTCGACCGCTTCTATTTTGAGCAGACGTTAGCTCAACGAAGCACCAAAAGCGAGCGACGTCGGGTTCAAGCGGAATGCCTGCGCCATGCTGCAATATCAATCACTTAGATGAATAAGGCGCGGGGGGCTGCTATGCGACAAAAGCATGGCAGTTCGGCGTCACACTGCTCTTGCGGGAAGCAAAACCTGCCCGCCGCCTCAGTGCGACGCCGAATCTTTATCGAAGCCTGTCGAGGCGGGTTGGGGCTTCAAGCGATCCCATGTCACGGGCCTTGGTGTACCAGCGCCGCGCTTCATCGACGTTTGGATTGATGCCGACTGCACCCTTCTGCGCGAGAACGCGCGGATCGTACGTTTCGCCGAGCGCGACGGCCGCCTCGGCGTAGCCTGCTTCGGCTGCTCGCCGGTAGACAGGCCGTGCCGATGCGAAATCTCCGTTCTCGATAAACCGCCGCCCGCGAGCCATCAGCGTCGCAAGCTCGCCCGGCGACAGTTCCGGGACGACAGGCTTTACGGGAGCGGGCTCCGGTTCACTCGTCAGTGCAGCAACCTGTGCCGGAGCCTCCGGAGCCGCCGACACGGGCTGGGAGGGCTCAGGCGTCTCTTCGGGTGCGGCGCTGCTCGCGGCGTCCGGCAACGCAACAGCAATGGGGGCAGGATCGGATGCTGGCTGCGGAGCAGTTACATTGGCTGGCTCGGCAGCTTTTGACTCCGGTGCGGCAGATTCTTTCGGTGTCGCTGGAGCCGGCGCTGGTTGTCTTGTGGCCGGCTGGGGAAGCGCGGCCGAGAAGGTCGCCTGAACAGCATCAATAGCCTTGGTGACGCCCCCGGCGGAATCGCTGCCGCGCCCCGCGACAAGAGTGCCCTCTTGCGGCTGCGTCACGACATAACCGACGAACAGTGCCAAAGCGGTCGCTGCCACGCCGACAATTCCCAGAAAGCGAAGAAGCAGTTTGTTCGAGCCGCCAGCGCGCACGTTCTCAGGAGGTTGCTGGGGCGAGAACATCTGCGCCATCTCGCGATAGCTCGGATTCTCTTCGTCCGAGAAAATGTCGTAATTGCCCGATTTTTGAGGCGGCTGTTCGCGCCCCCATTTCGGGACATAGGGCCGGACATCCTCCGGCGTATTGGAACGAAACGAGCTGTTCATACGCTCCCCCAAACGCTTGTTTTCAAAGGCGCTCGCGTGCGCCTGCATTCAATCTCCGGATCAGTTCTGTTTTGTGCGCTGTTTTCCGTTCTGTCGGGCGTGCCAGGCCATGAAATCGCGGAACAGCGCATCCCGCTCGGCCTGGGTCTTCGGCCCGCCTGCGGAGCTGCTCACAAAGGTTTCGAAGTCTTCGGTCAGGGACTGACGATTGCTGGCTTGGCTGGATACCTGTTTCAGCATCCGCTCGGACACGTCGAGACGAGTCCAACCCGGAACCGTTGCGGCCAGGTTCACGTCGTTCCAGCTCGGATGGTAAGCCGCGTTGTGGAACTTGTCCCAGTTCTGGAACATGCGTTCGACGAAGCGCTCCACGCGCTTGTAGCGATAAGTGTTCTTCGGCCAGTTGTAGACGGCGAGAACCGTCGCAACGCCGATCGTATCCACTGTTTGCCCCGCCTGTATCAGGTTCGGGTAGTGCTCGGACGTCAATTCGCTGAGCGTGTAGTAATCCGCCAGCTTCTCGCTGAACGGAACCGGAAGCAGATGAATCCCGGCGTCGGCCGGAATATCCTTCACGAAACTGAGCGGCTTGCCCGCACAGCGGATCAGCGCGTCCAGCTTGCCCGATTTCAGATCGTTGAAGCCCGTCCGATGATCCTGAAAAACCGGCACGACCTCGATGCCGAGGCGTTCCAGAACGATCTTCGCCGTCAGGCTGGCCGCTGTTCCTTCCGGACCGAAGGAAACGCGCTTTCCGCGCAGATCTTCCAGCGATTTGTACTTTTCGGACGCGAGGAAGTGGAGTTCCGCCATCGGGAACCGCGCCACATAGTGCACGCGGTTCTTGAGATTGCCGAGCCCCCTCTCCTTCTCGAAATATTCGAACACATCCGACTGTGTGAAAGCCGCGTCGACATTTCGGAGGTACAGCAGATCTTCGAGGTTGGAGGTGGCGCCGAAGCCGATGATGGGCAGGATACGAAGATCGTCGCCATCGTTGAGAACGCGGCCAAGTTCGTCCGCAAACCGCATGTTCGTGGTGTCGAGCATGCCGCCGGCAATGCCGACCGTCCACGCGTTTCTCTTTTCCTTGAGATTGACCTCGGCCTGCGTTTCAGACGGGTCTTGCTTGTTCTGGGCGTTTGCCGGCTGAAGGCCGAATGCCATTGCGAGCGCCATTGCGCCGATTACGAGACGTCGCATTTTCCCCCCTAAGGAACTGCGTCTTATAAAAGCAGTGCACATCCGCCAAATTGGCATTGACAGATGCGTGGATGTGTCAGGGGAAAATAGATCGAAGCAAGACTAAATTGCGGCGTAAATCCGACTCGCGGAGACCGTGCAATTGGGTGTTAACCAGATAAAGCCCGGCGCCATAAGATGAATAAGCGTCTAACGTTAGCTCACGACAAAATGATCACTTTTTGTCTCAAAAAGAGGGTTGGCATCGGAACCTAGTCGGGAAGCGAGAGAATCCTGTCGTTGGGATGCATCCAGCTCAGATTTTTCCGTGTCTGCTCTTCCAGGATATCCCGGTCGACCGAGTTCGGCTCGAAACGGGCAACGCGGGCTTCCAGCTTCTTGCGCTCGGTCTCCAGTCCGGTGAGCTCTTCGTTCAAAACAGCTATTTCCGCTTCGAAGGTGCGGTGGGCGCGCAGACCACGATCGCCGTGGACCCCGTGGTAGCCGAAATAGGCGATCAGGGTTCCGATCAGTGCCCAGAGGGCGAGCTGGAGGGATGCGGCGCGGAGTTTTGTCTTGCGGACCATAGTCCGACGCTCGCTGGAAAGGGTTTACCGCAGGTTAAAGGGCGGCAGCAGAACCGAAAAAGCCCGGCCGGAGCCGGGCTTTCATCAGTCATTGTCCGCCAGAATCAGGCGAGCGCCTTGAGCGCGGCCTTGCCGGCGTAGATCGCCTGCGAGCCGAGCTCTTCCTCGATGCGCATGAGCTGGTTGTATTTGGCGGTGCGGTCCGAGCGGGCGAGCGAGCCCGTCTTGATCTGCCCGCAGTTCGTCGCGACCGCGAGATCGGCAATCGTCGAATCCTCCGTCTCGCCCGAGCGGTGGGACATGACGGCCGTGTAGCCCGCGCGATGGGCCATATCGACGGCCGCGAGCGTTTCCGTCAGCGTGCCGATCTGGTTGACCTTGACGAGGATCGAATTGGCCGTGCCCTGCTTGATGCCCTGCGAGAGGCGGGTCACGTTCGTCACGAACAGATCATCGCCCACAAGCTGGACCTTCTTGCCGATGAGATCGGTGACGGCCTTCCAGCCTGCCCAATCGTCCTCGGACATGCCGTCCTCGATGGTGACGATCGGATAATCGGCCGCCAGCTTGGCGAGATATTCGGCCTGTTCCTGCGGGGTGCGGGTGACGCCCTCGCCTTCATAGACGTATTTGCCGTCCTTGAAGAATTCGGTGGCCGCGCAGTCGAGGCCGATGAAGACATCGCCGCCCGGCTTGAAGCCCGCCTTCTCGATGGCGCTCATGATGAAATCGAGCGCGGCGGGAGCCGACGGCAGGTTCGGCGCAAAGCCGCCTTCATCGCCGACATTGGTGTTGTGGCCCGCGGCCTTCAGCGCGCTGCGGAGCGTGTGGAAGATTTCCGAGCCGTAACGGACGGCTTCGCGCAGGCTCGACGCGCCGACCGGAAGAACCATGAATTCCTGGAAGTCGATGGGGTTGTCGGCATGGGCGCCGCCATTGACGATGTTCATCATCGGCACCGGCAGGACGCGAGCCGACGCGCCGCCGACATAGCGGTACAGCGGCAGGCCGGATGCTTCCGCCGCCGCCTTCGCGACCGCGAGCGACACACCGAGAATCGCATTGGCGCCGAGGCGGGATTTGTTCGGCGTGCCGTCGAGATCGATCATGATCTGGTCGATCTTGGCCTGATCTTCAGCGTCGAACCCGCCGAGCGCGTCGTAGATCTCACCGTTGACGGATTCGACCGCGTTTAGGACGCCCTTGCCGAGATAGCGCTTCTTGTCGCCGTCGCGCAGTTCGGACGCTTCATGCGCGCCCGTCGAGGCACCGGAAGGAACGGCGGCGCGGCCCATCGAGCCGTCTTCGAGAACGACATCGACTTCGACCGTCGGATTGCCGCGGCTGTCCAGAATTTCGCGGCCAATGATGTCGACGATGGAAGTCATGTGAGCACTCCGAGCGGATGGTCGTGGAAAGTTGCGCGTTTCTACGCGATGCGGGCAAAGACGCAAAGTCCCTGCCAGCCGTGAAAGGAGGATGACGGGGCTGTTCGTTTCGCGGCGGGCTTCGATCGCGTTCCCCGGACGCAGATCCGGGGTCCGGCGTTGATATGCGCGGCGAAGCCGCTCTGCTTCGTGCGCCTGCGGCGCGCTCTTTGCGCTGGGTCCCGGATCGGCGCTGCGCGGTGCGCCGCTTGTCCGGGACACGGGCATGACGAAACGTCCTCCGGGGGAAGATTGAGATGCGCGAGTCCGAAGACTCGGCGGGCAGTCCGGTCCCCTTTGGAGGGGCGCGCGGGACGCCGGGAGATTGACCGCTCCCGCGGCGGCGTTGGCTGTGGTTTGGTAATGCC